>Ga0172368_10006077_pt1 | contig 13173 bp, 11 predicted proteins | sample Lak11m_FD_114540 | JGI IMG/M metagenome (GOLD analysis project Ga0172368, IMG submission 114540) | Freshwater microbial communities from Kabuno Bay, South-Kivu, Congo - kab_022012_11m | ecosystem: Environmental > Aquatic > Freshwater > Lake | place: Democratic Republic of the Congo: South-Kivu...
ACCCCGGCCCTACCCACCCGGCGGGTAGCAGGTCGGGGCGCGGTACGTCGGGTCGCCCGTGCAGATGCCGTCGACGCTGCAGGCCGCGCCGCAGTTTCCGGGATCGCGCCCGCCGAAGAAGCAGAACGTCCCCGTCGGGCACGAGTCCGACCCGTCCGCGATCCCGTAGCCGTCCGACGTGCGCACGAGTCCCACCGTGCACGCACGCGTGCAGAAGCGTTCACCGGCGGGAATCATCAGGCAGCGCAGCCCTGCCGCGCAGTCGTCCGGCATCCCGAGGCGGCACGGCGCGCACACGCCGCCCGTCGCGGTCACCGCCGCCAGCACGGACTTTCCGGAACAGTGGCCCGCGGCCGGCTGGCAGATCTTCTGCTCGCGCCCGTAGGTGTCCGGCGCGCACACCTCGAAAGGAGGGTACTGCGGCGTCTGCCCGGTCGAGTCGGGATCCTTGTACGGGCGCAGGCAGTCGTTCTGCCCGTTGCACGTGTGTCCGCAGTACCAGTCGCCGTCCGGTCCCGGATTGCACGAGGCCTGCTCGCCGCACTGGTCGTCCACCGCGCAGGGAGCGCACGAGCCGCGCCTCGTGCACACGCGCCGCGTGCCCTGCTCGTTCGTCGGCCCGGTGTACCCGCAGAAAAGCGCCGGCGGGCAGTCGTGGTCGTCCGTACACGCGCGGCTGCAGTACGCCTCGGCGTCGCACTTCACGGTCGCGATGCACTCGAAGCCCTCGGCGCATGGCGTCGGGTTTCCGGTGCAGCCGCCGGCGACCTCCGCGCAGCCGGTGCCGAAGCCGCCCTCCGCGGGCGCCGGCCACGTCGCCGCGTAGCAGGTGGCGGCGGCGTCGCCGGGATGCGCCAGCCCGCAGTCGAAGCCCCTCGGGCAGTCGAGCTGTCCCGCACACTCCTTCGAGCAGACGCCCGCGATGCAGTGCCCGCTGCCGCAGTCGGCGTCGGCGGCGCAGCCGGCGCCGATCTTCGCGAGCACTTTCTGATTCGCGGGCGACGAACACGCCGCGGCGGCAAGGAAAAGGAACGGGAGGGCACGCGTCATGACCGAGGCCGTAGCACGTCCCGGCGCGAGGGTGAAGAGCACCCCGGACGGCCGCTTTCCTGAATCCCGCCGCGACGATTGCAGCGGCCCGTCGATTGCACGAGAGCGGGCCGTCCGGCAGGCTCATGGGAGCCCGCTTCGAGAAACGGCTGCGCTGTCGACTCGCGAACGCCTGCCGGGGGCCGCAGGCGGCGCGGTTCAGGGCTCGGGGTCGGGTTTCGCCATGGCGTCGAGCTGACGGCGCGCCTCGCGGCCCGCCTCGCCTTCGGCGTCCAGGGCCGAGGCCTTCTCGAAGGCGGCCTTCGCCTCGTCGCGCCGTCCCTTGAGCTTGAGCGCCACGCCCAGGTGCAGTTGCGCGGCCGCGTGATCGCGGTCCATCGTCAGCGCGTCGCGGAACTTCGCCAGCGCCAGGTCCAGGTCGCCGTCCAGCAGGTGCTGCTTGCCCGCGGCGACCACCGCGTCCGCGTCGTTGACGAGCTCCACCTCGAGGAACGCGCGCCCCGCCACGTTGAACACCAGCACGCGCAGCAGGCCCAGCCACAGGAACGACGCCGCCTCGGCCGCCACCAGGAGGGCCAGCGGCACCGTCGCGATCTCCTTGCCGCGGAAGCGGATGCGCACCTTGGTGTGGCGGCCCTTCTTCGCGAGGTGCGTCGCCTCCTCGCGCAGGCGCTGGAAGGCCTGTTCCACGCCGCCCGCGAGATCCACCCGGAAGGTCGAGCCTTCGGCGGGTGCGGAGGCGGGCGTCTTGTCTGCGGCAGGGGATTCCATCGGCGCTGTCTTTGGAGATTCGGTGCGCCTTGCGGACCGGGCAGTCCCGCCTCGGGCGGAGCGTCGCGCGGTGGTGCGGGCGGGCTTCTTCTTCGCGGGCATGGCGCATCATAGCGCGAAGCGGGGAGCGCCCGCAGCCCGGCCGGCGAAACCGTCCTGCGCGCCCGACCTCAGCGCGCCGCCGCGCGCGCCACGACCACGCCGTGGCTGCCTCGCGTCGGAACCGGCGACATCGCGATCGCCCATGCGATGGCGAGCAGCGTGAGCAGATCGACGAGCAGTCGCTCCCTCGCGGTGATCGTGGCCATGGCCCCTCCCGCCGCCGGACGGTCGTGCGGCCCCCGGCGGACCCGGGGCAACCTTGCGCACGGCGCGCCGGTCGCGGAAGCTGGCGGGCGCACGGAGGGCTCGCCGATGGTCCGACGCGTGACAGCGGGGCCGGAAACCGCGGGAGAAAGGCTCGATCGGTGGCTGCCGCGGCACGTCCCCGGCGTCGACGCCGAGCGCGCCCGCGGGCTGCTGAGCGAAGGACGCGTGCGCATCCGCGGACGGGTGTGCAGACCCGGGCGGATCCTCGGCGGCGGCGAGGAGATCGAAGTGGATTTTCCTTCGCCGCGGGCGTTGCCGGGCCATGCCGCGACGCTGCCGCTGCCCGTGCTGCACGAGGACGCGCACATGGTCGTCGTCGACAAGCCGCCGGGGCTGAACGTGGAGCCCGAGGGCCGCTTTCCCAGCGTCGTGGCGTCGCTCGCGGCGCGCGGCGGCTTCGAGGTCGCCGGCGTCGCGGCGCCCGGAGTCGTCCACCGGCTGGACCGGTGGACGAGCGGATGCCTGGTGCTCGTGCGCACCGACGACGCGATGGCCGCGATGAAGGCGGCGTTCCAGGAAAGGCGCGTCGACAAGAGGTACCTCGCGCTGGTCCTGGGCGAGCCGCCCGACGAGGCGCGGCTGGAAGGGCCCTACGCGCGCGATCCCGCCGACCGCAGGCGGTACACGACCCGCGTCGCCTCGGCGCGCCGCGCGGCGCTGTCGTTCCGGATTCGCGAACGATTCCGCGGGGTTGCAGCTCCGATCACCCTGGCCGAAGTGCGACTGGAGACCGGCCGGACGCACCAGATCCGCGTGCAGCTTTCGGAAGCAGGCTTTCCGGTGCTCGCCGACCCGCTGTACGGGCCGGCGGCCGCCCGCGAGCACCCGGCTGCGCGCCGCATCGGAAGGCTCGCCCTGCACGCGTGGCGGCTTGCGTACCCGCATCCGTCCCACGGCGGCGCGATGAGGTTCGAGGCGCCTCTGCCCGCGGATTTCGAGGCCGCGCTGCGGATGCTGCGGGACGCGTGAGGCCCCCGAGCGCGATCGAACGGACGTGTCGATTTGCCGCGGGGTTGCCCCGCGCGCGGCCGTGCGTGTAGGCTGCCCGCGCCTTCCGGACGGACGCGGTGCCTAGCATGGCGGGCCCCCGCCGGCCGGGAGTGGTTTCCACCGGGACCCATTGATGCGAATCCGTCTCATCTACCCCCGCTGGCCCAAGCTCGAGCACCAGACCCCCTGGCACCTGCCGCCGCACGGTCCGGTCGTCTTCGCCGCGTGCGTGCCTCCCGAACACGACCTGCACTTCACCGACGAGAACCTCGAGCCCGTCGACTTCGGCGAGAACGTGGACCTCGTCTGCATCTCGATGATGCTGACGTGCCAGGCGCCCCGCGGCTGGGAAATCGCCGACGCGTTCCGGGCCCGAGGCGTGCCGGTGATCTTCGGCGGCATCGCGACCATGCTCCACGCCGAGGAAACCGCCGCGCACGCCGACGCCGTCTTCCTGGGCGAGGCCGAGGGGCGTTTCGATGGCGTGCTGCTGGACTTCGCGCAGGGAAAGTTGAAGAAACTCTACGACCACCTGGACGATCCCGCCCCGGTCGAAAGCGTCGGCACCGCGCGCCGCTCGGTTCTCAACCGTCCGCTCTACAACTACCGCGGCGTGCAGATGGTCGACCTCGTCCACGCCTCGCGCGGCTGCCGCTTCAACTGCTACCCGTGCTGCGTGCGCTACCTGGGCGGGCGCAGCTTCCGGCCGCGGCCCGTCGAGCGCGTCGTCGAAGAGGTCGAGAGCATCCAGAACAACCGGCTGTTCTTCGTGGACAACTCGCTCGCGCAGAACAAGCAGTGGGAGCTGGATCTCTTCAAGGCATTGGCGCCGCTGAAGCGCTCGATAATCTCTCACCCGATCGAGGACGACCCGGACGTGCTGCGCGCTGCGGCCGACGCGGGCGCGTGGTACATCTACCAGGCCGTCTTCGACACGAGCGACTACATCCGCGACCGCATCCGCCGCTACAGGGACCACGGCATCGGCGTGGAGGGCACCATCCTGCTCGGGCTCGACGACCAGACCGAGGACTCCATCAAGCGGCTGGTCGAGTTCCTGCTCGAGATCGACCTGGATCTGGCCGAATTCACCGTGCTGACGCCGTTTCCGCACACCCGCACGTGGAACGAGTTCCAGCGCGAGGGGCGGATTCTGCACACCGACTGGAAGCGCTACACCGCGGGCGAGGTCGTCATCCGGCCGGCGCGCATGACGCCCGACCGGCTGCAGGAGCTGTACCACTGGGCGTGGACGACGTTCTACAAGAACGCCCCGCACGCGCTGCGCATGGGCCGCATGCTCAAGCGCGCGATGCGCCGCGAGGACGCCTGGGGGACGCGCGACCGGTTCACCGCCGCCGGAGACGCGGGCACGAAGTTCGGGCAGGCACTGGTGAGGTGACAGGCCGGTTCGTGCGGGCCGCCGCGGCCCGCGCGATGTTCATGCTCCGCGAGCGCCGCCGTCGAATCGCCCGGTGCCGCTCCGCGCGCCGGCCGGCTCCTTCCGTCGCAGTCGGCGCCGGATGGAGCCATTCCGGATCGCGGCCACCTGCATGATCGTCGCAACTTGAGCGAGGCGTCGTCGCCTTGGGCGAAGCACGCGGCGACGTGGTGAAGAAGGCCGCGCAGCCAGGGACCACGGCGAGCACGGAAGGACCGGCGGTGGCGTCCGCTTGCCGCTCCCCGAGGGTGTCCGCATGTTCGGGTCGCGCGGCCCCCTGCCGCCGCTCCGGAAAAGGAACCACAGACATGAGGACATCAAGCCTTCACCGCGCGGCAGCGTCGGCGGCGTCGCTCCTGTGCGCCTGTGCCGTCCCTGCACCCGCCGGCAACTCCATCGCGGCCACGGTCGGCCCGGGCGGCGGCCGTGTGGACCTCCCCGGGAGCGCGTCCCTCATCATCCCCGGCGGCGCGATCGCACGCGACGTGACGATGGGCGTCGCCGTGGTGACACCGCCCAGGGAAACGCCGGCGCCGCGCGCGAGCGGTGTCGTCGAGTTCACGCCGCACGGCACGCGCTTCGCGACGCCCGTGACGATTCGCCTGAAGTACGGCGGCAACGCGCCCTCCAGCCGACTGACCGTGCTGCGGCTGGCCGACCCCGGGGCGCAGGAGTGGCAGCCGGTCGGCGGCGTCGTCTGGCAGGGCGGCGAGGCGGCCTTCACCACGCTCACGTTCAGCTTCTACGCGGTCGTCGAGGGCTTCGAGTGCGTCTCGCCCGCGCCTGCCGCGTGTACGTCGGGCTGCGAGTGCTGCGGAACGGGCACCTGCGTGGACATCGCGTCCGATCCGCTGCATTGCGGCGCCTGCGGCAACGCCTGCGGTCCGGACTCGTACTGCGCGAGCGGAGGCCGCTGTGTGGCGCTGCAGACCACGGACCTCTGTGCGAACGCGGCCCTCGTCGCGATTTCCGGGGAGCTGCCCGCGTCCATCGTGGAGGTCTCGCCCGAGCAGACGGCCGACGACGGCTCGCGCCGCGCGATTGCCGGCGCGATCGCGGCGCAGTGCGGCCTGGCGCCCGTCTTCGCGAACCAGTCGCAGCCGGGCCTGCTGGATCCGTGCACGGACGCGCCGCTGCTGGCCGGCGGGAACACCATACTGCTCGTCGGCGGCCCGTTCGCACAGCGGCTCGCGCGATATCTCGGCAGGAGCCTGTCCCCGGCCACCCTGCGCTGCGACGACGCGACGGGGCGCTGCACGTTCACGAGCCGTGCGGGGACGTCCCTTGCAGAGTTCGCGGACGACCGCCTCTCTCCGGCGCACGACTACTTCCTGGTCTCGCTGACGGCCGATCCGCGCGGCGCGCTGATCCTCCACGTGTACGGCGTGGGTTGGGAAGGGACGCCCGCCGCCACGTGGTACGTGCAGCAGGTGCTGCTCCCCGAATTCGCCAGTGGAGCGCGCTCCTGGCAGCGGTACCTGGTCGTAGAATGGACCGACGACGGCGACGGCCGCAAGGGTGCCGAGGACACGTTCACCGTGCTGGCGCGCGACGTGCCGTAGGGCGCCGGGGCTGGCGGGTCCGCGAGGTCTCCGCAAGCCCGCGTCGGCAAGCACCCACAGATAGAGTATTGGGATCGGCGAGGGTGGCCGGCAGCATTGCAGACGCGGTCGGACGTGCCCGCGGCGAGCCGCCGCCGTTTGGCAGGCTCACCATGAGCGGGCCGGAACTCCCTCTACAGGGTCGCCTTCTTCTCCGAGTGGTCCTTGCCGTCGAAGCGCAGCAGCAGCCCCTTCTCGTCGGAGCGCGTGAACAGGTTCACGGGTCGCTTCCACAGCGACTGCAGATTGCGCAGCGTGTCACGCGCGTAGTCCATCTTCAGGTCCGTGCCGTCGTGGCGGTGTACGAGCAGCAGCTCGCCGCGGTTGTCGTGGTTGTCCTTGCACCTACTCGGCAATCGCACTGCGGAGCTGCGAGATGACAAGCCGTTCCGTCGGAAAGAAGACGGCCCGGCGGAACTCGACAGACGCCCGAGAGCCGAGGACGGTTGTGACGAAGTCGCGCAGCGCAGGGTTGGGGTTGACCACCCGGTTGACCGAGTAGGCTGAGAAGCGGAAGGTTCCCGGGAATCGCGTGTCTCCGAAGCGATAGCCGAGGCTGCGGGTCCACTCGATTGTCACGCGCGGACAGGCAAAAGCGGCGAAGCTACGGTCGCTGCTGCGCAGTTGGTCGAGAATTCTGCGCACAACTTCTTGCGGTGGAATCTCATCGCGGGAGCTGGCTCGGACGAAGTTCGCAAGGTAGGGCAGTTCTTCGAAGAAGTAGAGCACCTGCGACACCAAAGACTTGCCCGTGCCCTGCCTGCCCACGAACACCGTGAGGGGCTTGATGTCGAGATCGCGCCGGGGGGACAGGCCCCAGCGCACCCGTCACGATCCGGAGACGATCCGTGTGCCGTCCCTTCTGCTTGCTTCCTGCCCGCGGCGCCATGTGCAGCACCCCTCTCGAACGGGAAGCCTACACCACAACCGCGCTGATCGCCCGGCGCGTGCGAAACGCCTTGGCGGTCCTGTCAGGGCGCCCTCCTGTCGTCCTGCCGTGCGTCGCGACCGGAGCCCCCCGAAGCCGCCAGCAGGATGCTCGGCGAACTGGGCCAGCGGGTCGCGCGCAGCCCGGCTGCTTTCGGGTTCCCGCCGCCTCGTCCGAGTCCTAGTAGAGGCGGCAGCGCTGCGGATGCTGTTCGACGGGGTCGCGGCGAGCCGGTCGACGCGCACGACACGGCGACCGGCCATGGTTTCGCTGTTCGGAGGGCACACGCATCCACCACAAGTTGGCCTTGGTTCGACAGGCCCACCGCGAGCGGGCCGGCCCTCCCGCTACAGCGTAGCCTTCTTCTCCGAGTGGTCCTTGCCGTCGAAGCGCAGCAGCAGTCCCTTGTCGTCCGATCGCGTGAACAGGTTCACCGGGCGCTTCCACAGCGACTGGAGATTGCGCAGCGTGTCGCGCGCGTAGTCCATCTTCAGGTCCGTGCCGTCGTGGCGGTGCACGAGCAGCAGCTCGCCGCGGTTGTCGTGGTTGCCGTCCACGACCTCGATGACCGGCTGGCCGAAGTTCGTCAGCGACTGCAGCAGCTTCTGCTTGATCTTGCGGAACTCGCGGTCGAGGATCTCCCACTGGTTCGCCTTCTCGTTGAAGCCGTACACGAACAGCTTCTGGTCCACGGCGAACTCGGGGGTGAGGAACTCGTCGATGAACGTCACGTCGTTGTAGAAGCGGCGCACTTCGAAGATCTTCCTGCGGCCGAGTCCCGCGCCCGTGTCCCAGCGCCGGCGCTCGACCATGTCGTCGCACTCCTCCCACTCCTTGCCGTAGCGCCCCTTGTTCCAGCGCTCCTCGATGTCTCGGAACAGCTCGATGCCCAGCTTGTACGGGTTGATTGCACCGGGACGCGTGCCCAGCGTGCCGGAGTGGTGGTCGGCGTAGTCGATGACCTCCGAGTCGCGCAGCGCCCGGCGCGTCATGATGGTCGAGTGCCAGTAGCTCGCCCAGCCCTCGTTCATGATCTTGGTCTGCCCCTGCGGCGCGAAGTAGTAGGCTTCCTCGCGCAGGATCCCGAGCACGTCGCGCTCCCAGTTCTCCAGCGGCGCGTGCTCCAGCAGGAAGCGCAGCACGTCGCGCTCGGGTCGCTCGGGGAACTTCTTCTTCTTCGCCCGCTCGTCCTCGAGCTTCTTGCGCTGCTCCTCCATGAAAGACGGCGGGTTGATGTAGCGGCCCATGTACTCGCGCCCGGTCTTGAAGCCGTGTACTTCCACGGGCTGGTCCTCGGGCTCGGGCTCCGCGGGCGTGCGCCGGATGTAGAGCGACTGCGGGTCGATGAGGTTCTCCAGCGACAGCACGCGGTCGACGAGCCCCTCGACCACGTCCAGGCCGTGGCGGTCGATGAGCCGGCGCACGCGGCTGGCGTGGTTGGCGAACTCGTCCATCGCCTTGGGGCCGTGGTAGGTCCCCCCCGAATCGACGTGCCCCGTGGGGCGGAACGCGAGGTTGTGCCGGAAGAAGTCGACGTGCCCGTACACGTGGGCCATGACGATCTTCTGGTCCACGTCCATGTTGCTCTCGAGCAGGTAGGCGTAGCTGGGCTCGTTGTTGATGACCATCTCGTAGATCTTCGAGAGGCCGTATTCGTAGCCCTTGGAGAGCTGCTCGTACTCCATGCCGTGGCGCCAGTGCGGATAGCGGTTCGGGAACCCGCCGTAGGAGGCGACCATGTTGATCTCGTCGTAGGTGAGGACCTCGAAGACGGTCTCCCAGGGGTCCAGCCCGAACTCGCGGGCGTAGCCCTCGATTTCCCGTTTCATGTCCAGCAGGCGGGGAGGCAGCTCCATCGCAGGGGGGCTCCGGTCCGGGGGACCCGTCGGCCTGGCGGCTACCGGCCGCTGCCGAGAAAATCCTTGATCGAGGAGTAGATGGCGTCCTTGTCGGCGATTTCCGAGAGGCTCACGCGCTCCTCGTTGGCGAACGCCTCGCGCAGGTCCTTGACGAACTGGCCCGAGCCGTAGGGGCTCTCGACCTGGCCGTAGCTGAACTGGTTCACCTTCGGGACGATTTCCTGGCGCAGCAGGTCCACGCACGTGCGCGTGTCGTCGGCGCTCCAGTTGTCGCCGTCGGAGAAGTGGAACGGGTAGATGTTCCAGCGGTCCGGGTCGTAGTCGTGCTTGACGATCTCGTGGCAGAGCTTGTAGGCGCTGCTGATCATCGTGCCGCCGGACTCGCGGGTGTGGAAGAACGTGTCGCGGTCCACCTCGCGGGCCACGGCGTCGTGGATGATGTAGCGCGCCTCCAGGCCCTTGTAGTGGCTGCGCAGCCAGGTGTCGATCCAGAAGGACTCGATGCGCACGATCTCCTTCTGCTCGTCGCCCATGGAGCCGGACACGTCCATCATGTAGACGATGACCGCGTTGGAGTGGGGCTTGGGCACTACTTTCCAGCTCCGGTAACGCTTATCCTCGCGGCAGGGTATGATGACCGGCGTCTTGGCGTTGTACTGGCCACTGGCGATCTGGCGGCGGAGGGCCTGTTTGTAGGTGCGTTTGAAGTGGCGCAGGGACTCGGGGCCGGTGGTGTGGACGCCGGTGTACTTGAGCTTGTAGGTCTCGAGCTGCTTGTCGCCCTTGGGCCGGATGCGCGGGAGCTGCAGCTCCTCGCCGAGCATCTGGGCCAGCTCCTCGAGCGAGATGTCGACCTCGAGCGCGTGCTCGCCCTCGCCCTGGCCGGCCTTGCCCTTGCCGTCGCCCTCGACGGAGCCGGGCGCGAGCACGGTGCCGGGCTCGCCGTCGCCCTGGCCGACGCCGCCCTGCTCCTTGTGGCCGAAGCGGAAGTGCGGGATGTCGATGGTCGGCAGCGGGATGGAGATGAGGTCCTTGCCCTTGCGGCCGATCATCTCCCCCTTCTGGATGTACTTGCGCAGGTTGTCCTTGATGCGCCCGCGGATGATCTCCTTGAAGCGGGCGTGATCACCCTTGATCTTGAGCGGCATCTGGGCTCCCGTCCCGCTTCATCCCCCTCCCCGACCCTCCCCCGATAAAGCCCGGGGGAGGGAGTGTGCGCTGGAAGCGCCTCCGGCGCGATCCCCCTCCCCCGGGCTCTTTCGGGGGAGGGTCGGGGAGGGGGCTCGGCTTTTCAGTCCTTGGCGTCCCCGCGCGCGAAGATGCTCGCCACGAAGTTGAGCACGTCGGTCGAGCAGATCTCGCAGTACGCGTGGTTCTTGATCATGCGCTCCTTGACGACGTCGATCTTCTCCTGCGTCTCGCGGTCCACGACGCTGCTGACGAGGTTCTTCAGCTTGATGGAGTCCTTCTGGTCCTCGAAGAGCTTGAGTTCCAGCGCCTTGTGCAGGCGCTCGTTCGTGCGGTACTCGAAGCGCTTGCCCTCGATGGCCAGCGCGCCGATGTAGTTCATGATCTCGCGGCGGAAGTCGTCCTTGCGGCTCTCGGGGATGTCGATCTTCTCCTCGATGGAGCGCATGAGCCGCTCGTCGGGCTCCTCGGCCTGGCCCGTGTACTTGTTGCGGACCTTCTCCTTCTGCGTGTACGCCTTGATGTTGTCGATGTAGTTGCCGCACAGCTTGCTGATGGCGTCCTCGTCGGCGCTGATGGCGCGCTGGACCTCGTTCTTCACGACGTCCTCGTACTCCTGCTTGACGACGCCCAGCAGCTCCTTGTAGCGCTTGCGCAGTTCCTCGCTGTTGATGAGCGAGTGCTGGCGCAGCCCCGCCTCCAGCTCGTTCAGCACCATGAACGGGTTGATGCAGCCCTCGCCCTTGTCGGACACGAGCGCGTTGGAAATCTTGTCCTGCACGTAGCGCGGGCTGATGCCCTCCATGCCCTCGCGCACCGCCTCCTTGCGCAGCTCCTTGATGTTGTCCTCGGTGAAGCCCGGCAGCGTCTTGCCGTTGTAGAGCTTGAGCTTCTGCAGCGCCGTGAGGTTGCTCTTCTTGGGCTCCTCCAGACGCGTGAGCACGGCCCACATGGCCGCCATTTCCAGCGTGTGCGGCGCGATGTGCTTGCCGCGGATCTTCTTCGAGTTGTAGTCCTTCTCGTAGATCTTCACTTCCTCGGCGAGCTTGGTGATGTAGGGGATGTCGATCTTCACCGTGCGGTCGCGCAGCGCCTCCATGAACTCGTTGTTCTGGAGCTTGCGGAACTCGGGCTCGTTCGTGTGCCCGATGATGACCTCGTCGATGTCGGTCTGCGGGAACTTCTTGGGCTTGATCTTGTGCTCCTGGCTGGCCCCGAGCAGGTCGTAGAGGAACGCCACGTCCAGCTTCAGGACCTCGATGAACTCGATGATGCCGCGGTTGGCGATGTTGAACTCCCCGTCGAAGTTGAACGCGCGCGGGTCCGAGTCCGAGCCGTACTCGGCGATCTTGCGGTAGTTGATGTCGCCGGTGAGCTCGGTGGAGTCCTGGTTCTTCTCGTCCTTGGGCTGGAACGTGCCGATGCCCACGCGATCCTTCTCGCTCAGGATGAGCCGGCGCACCTTCACGTGTTCGAGCACCTTGCCCCAGTCGCCGTGGTACTGGCTCATGAGCTCGCGGTAGACGAAGCGGCACGCCGGGCACAGGTCGCCCGTGTCGGTGAGCTGGAAGCCGCTGTCGCCGGAAAGTTCCTTGTACACGCGCTCGCGCCAGTCCTCGGGCACGAGGTGCAGGGGCTCCTCGTGCATGGGGCACGGCATCGTCTCGCGGCGCGCGACGCCGTCGGCGCCCGTGCGCTCCACGTTCCAGGAGAACGTGTACATGCCGCCGTCGGGCGTGCGGCTGTAGGCCTCCTGGCCCTTCTTGAGCAGGCGCACGATGGTGCTCTTGCTGGAGCCCACCGGGCCGTGCAGCAGGATGACGCGCTTCTCGGTGCCGTAGCCCTGGGCGGCGCTCTTGAAGATGTTCACCAGCTTCATGAGCGCGATGTCGAGGCCGTAGATGGCGTCCTTGCCGCCGTACTGCTCGTCCAGGAAGAAGTGGTAGCGCACCAGCTTCTTCTTGTTGTCCACGTACTCGGTTTTGCCGTGCGAGAGGATCATGTCGTAGATGCGCTGGAACGCCGTGCGGGTGACACGCGGGTTCTCGCGCACGATCTTCAGGTAGTCCTCGAACGAACCTTCCCAGTGCTGATCCTGGTAGGATGCCCGATCCTGCAGCGCCGCGATGCGGGCGACCAGGTTCTGCTCCTCGCGCATCTCACGCATGCTCGCCTTTCCGCGCGGTCCCGCCGGGGACCGCAAGAAGACCACTGGAGGACGCGCGGGAGGCCGCGGCGCCCCGGGGGAACCCGCCGGTGCGCCGCACGGGAGGCACGCCGCCCCCGCGCCCGGCCTTCCGGCGGGTCGCACAACCCCCCGGAAGCACGGACCATTTCCGGCTTTCGGCTTTCGACCCCTCGACGAGCTCGGGGCATGCTTTCGGCTTTCGGAAAACCGGACCGCCGGCCCGCAGGCGCCACACGATATTAGCGCACGGCCGCAGGCGCGGCAATGTTCGGCGTTCGGCTTTCGACTTTCGGCTTTCGGAAAAGCACTTCTGCCGAGGGGGGGCGAAGGGCGCGCGGGGCTTGTCCGGCCGGCGCGCGCTGCGAGTTCTTCGAAAGGCCGAAAGCCGGCTCCCGCGAGTTCTTCCGAAAGCCGAAAGCCTGTCCCGAGCCTGTCGAGGGGCTGAAAGTCGAAAGGGTGCAGCTCGTGCCAGATCCGACGCCATTGGGGGCGCCCGCGGCCTTCACCCCCCGACCCCCTCTCCACACGGGCCGCGGTGCGCAACGCTCGATCCTGCGTGGTTGCGGCCCGGTGGAGAGGGGGAGAAGAGCGCGTCGAATCGTGCGCCTGAGGTGGGACCGCACGGCGCGCGAACGGGAATAGCCGCGCCGCCGAGTCCAGGAGCGGCAGCTCTCCCCACTCCACCGGGCCGCTGTGCGATCGAAGGGGCAGTACGGTTGTGGCCCGTGTGGAGAGGGGTCGGGGGTGAGGGCGGCCGGCCGGTCCGCACGACGAGCCGGATCTGGCGC
>Ga0172368_10006081_pt1 | contig 13166 bp, 11 predicted proteins | sample Lak11m_FD_114540 | JGI IMG/M metagenome (GOLD analysis project Ga0172368, IMG submission 114540) | Freshwater microbial communities from Kabuno Bay, South-Kivu, Congo - kab_022012_11m | ecosystem: Environmental > Aquatic > Freshwater > Lake | place: Democratic Republic of the Congo: South-Kivu...
CGCGCATCTGCGCGAGTCCCAGGTGGGCCAGATTGCCGTCTTCCACCCGTTCGGTGGTGAAGCGCGTGAAAGAGTTATAGACGTCGTGCGGCAGGGTGACGTTCATGCAGAAATACCCCTTGCCCGCCCACACCTTCGGCCAGTAGTCGCCCGCCGCGTACATGCCGCCCTGGCTCCAGTAGACGCCCGGCAGATCGCGGCCTTCCTTCGGGTAGGCCAGCACGCCGTAGATGCGCACCGGCTTGCCGTTCATCACCTCGGCGGTGTATTCCACCTCCTCAACGACCACCGGCACGTTCCTGGTCAGCTCGTCCCTGACCTCCTTACTCGACAGCACTTTGACGTCCAACGGATCTTTGAAGATGGCGTTGAAATTGAAGACGGGATCCACGATCTCCTCCGCGGCGCGGGCGAAAAAGCCCGGCAGGATGGCACAGCACAGCATCGCCACTATAATACACGTTTTCATGACTCCCCCTTGTTCGACGTTTTTTTTATGTTCCACCTTTGCCGCCTTATTCCCTGCCAGGCTGGTGCGCCAGCACCTCCGTGTTAATCGCTTCAAAGACGACGATCTGCACGACGCCGCTGGGGGGCAGGATGGGGATGGGATAACCCTCCAGCGATACGCAGGCGTCGCCGAAGGCCATGCCCATGTCGATATGGAGCAGGAGATCGGCCGGCAGTTCCATGCCCGGGGTCGGATTTTCATCGCTCAGCAGAATCAGCCGCAGCTTCTTCTCGGCAAACAAGTCGCGTCCGGCCTGGTCTTCGCCGAAGTAGCCCAGCCGTAGCACCAGCCCGCCGTCCGGCACGTTCTTCCGCACGTCGTCAACCTGGCTGGCCAGGAACGTGTGGGCGTCGATATACTTCATCCAGCGGGCATCCTCCGAATGTCCGATATAGAAGGCGGGCATGTGCCCCATGCCCAGCACGAACACCGGTTTGTTTGCCTCAACATCTCGCGCGATGAGCTCCGCCGCCTGGCGAATCGCCGGCAATTGCAGGCGCTTGAAGCGGCGAAGGTGATAACGAATCTGATCCAGATAGTCGAGTCCCAGCTTTCCGGGCGGCTGCGGCGCAACCTGCAGGTCGTTATGGAACTGCATTTTGCCGATATAGCGGGCATTCCATTCCGCCGCCGGCACGAACATGGACTGATAGAACGGCGGCATTTTCCCCTGGCGGGTAAGAGCGCCCGCCATCTCGGCGAGGAATGCCCAGCAATTCATGGCATTGATCAGGTGATTGGCGCGCCCGGCCTTTTCGCCGTTGGGCAGCGTGACCACACGGTCGTCGGGCAGGCCGGTGTCGAAGAAGGCGTCGCACAGCTTGACATGCTCCGCCAGCTCCGGCAGCTCCTTCGGCCCGAAGCCGACGATGAAAACGCCGCGCGCTTTCAACGCCCGCAACGCGGCCAGCTCGTTCTTGCCCGGCGCGCGGTCCCAGCCCACGATGGCGATATCGTTTGCCTTCTCGGCATCCGTGCGGTCGGTTTTCCACTCGCTCCCAACATTGATGACGCCGCCGGCGCGGCCCACGATTTCTTGCTGCAGCGATTGGCTGTTCCAGGGGAAGACGAAGGCGCCGCCGTTCAGATGCCGCCGCGCGATCTTCTCCGCCGCTTCTGTAATGGCGGGCATGTTCGCCTCGATCGCGCTGCATTGCCGCAACGCGAAATTTACGTAATCGGTCGCCGGGGTGGCCGCTTCCGGTAGTTGAGTGAACCCGTCTATCCGCAGCAGCGTGAACGGGTAGAGGAAGGTCGCATAAACCGTATTGTTCGCGGTAACGATCAGCCCCTGGTTGTAGAGCGGCGTCAGCGTGCCGTCGGGTAGCGTCTGGTATCCGTGCGACCAGGGCAGCGGCTTGCCGTCCGCATCCTTCCACGGGAAGAAATCGGGGTTGGTCACCGCCGGCACGCCCAGGTCTTCGTGCTTCTTCCTCTTCGGATCGTAACGCACCAGGTGGTGCAGCGTGCCGGCGCCGTACCCGGTGTCGTTTTGAATACTGATCATCGCATAGATGCGCCCGTCTGGGGCGATGGATAATCCGCCGCGTGAATCCGGCCCCTTGCCGTCGATCATCTTGCCCAGGTTGGCAGCCTTCACCCGCGGTCCATCGTCGAGCAAGTCGAAACGCAGCAGCGTGGGATCGCCCAGCAGGATCGCATAGGCGGTGCGTCCATCACCCGCCAGCGACCAGATGGGGATAGGATAACCGGTTGCCGCCGGCGCCCACCGCGCGTCTCCGATGAAGACCGGGCGGGTGCTCACCTTGTCGGTGGCCGGGTCATAGGTTGCCAGTTTGAAATCCTTCGTAATGACATGCGCGCGGCCCTTCGCGTCGATGAGCGTGGTGGCGTAGGAGGCCAGCAGCGGGCCTAATTCACGATACTTCTTCTCCTTCATCGAGTAGAGCATCCAGTGCTGGTTCTCGCAGGTAACCACGTAAAGCAGCCCGCGCGCTTCGTCGGCCACTACGTCGATCACTCCCTCGGTGGGGTAAGGCATACCTAGATTTTCCGTCCGCATGTTGCGCGGATCGTAGGTCATCACGTAGCCGCCCGGATACTCGGAGTCGTCACCCTTCGAGCGGTACCCCTGCTTGGAGCCGACGTAAATCTTGCCCGACGGCCCGACGAAGTTTTTGGTATGAATCTTCGCCTGCGCCGCGTAGCCGGTCGCCGTCAGTCCGCACAGCTTGTTGGTGTCGATCACGATGCGCTGCTTATCGGTGGTCGGATTGAACTCCACCAGGTAGGCATTCCGGTTATAGGCGGCGGTGCCCACGTATATACTGCCGTCCAGCCCCTCGCACAAGGAAAAGTAGCCGGATTCGTCGGTATGGGTGCCCGGCATCACATGATAGGCCGTGCTCCGCAGGTAGTGGAACGGCGCCGCGGGCGGATCAGCCGCCAGGCCGGCGCAGGCCAGCAGGCCCAGCAGCAGCGGGACGATCTCACGGGTAATGCGCATGATATGCCTCCATCTCTTTCTCTATTCGTCTCAGGAGGGGTTCATCCTTTTCGCCTATTCCAGTCGCGACAATACTTCGGTGTTGATTGCCTCGTAGGCTACAATTTGCATCACGCCGCTGGGCGGGAAGAGGGGGATGGGATAACCGGCCAACTTCACGCACGCGTCGCCGAAGGCCATGCCCATGTCAATCTTCACTGCCAGGTTGTCCGGCTGGCGCATCTCCGGATAAATGCTGTCGGAAGTGATCTGAATCAGGCGCACTTTCTTTTCCGCATACAGGTCGCGCGCGGTCTGGTCCTCGCCGAAGTAGCCGATGCGCACCGCCAGCGTCCCTTCCGGCAGCTTCTCCTTGAAGTCCTTGACCTGGTAAGCCACCGTGGAGTGGAAATCGAGCACCTTCATCCAGCGGGCGTCTTCATACTTGCCCACGTAAACCCACGGCATGTGGCCGGAAGAGAGCACGTAGGGCGTCTTTCCGGCATCCAGTTCCGCTGCAAGCAAATCGGCCGCCTGCCGGACCGCGGGAAGCTGCGTGTTCCTGAAGCGGCGCATGTGATCGCGCATCTGAGCGAGCCACGCTTTACCGAGCTTGCCCGCCGGCTGCGGCGGCGCCGTCAGATCGTCGTGGAACTGCGCCTTCATGTGATAGCGGTTGCCCCATTCCACCCCATCCTTGTAGGCGTATGACTTCCAGATGGGCGGCATTTTCCCCTGGCGGGTGAGCGCGCTCACCACTTCGCCGATGAAGGCCCAACCGTATAGCGTGTTGACCAGGTGGTTGATACGCCCGACTTTATCTCCGTAATGCAGTGTCACCACGCGATCGTCCGGCAGTCCGGTATCGAAGAAGGCGTCGCATTGCTCCACGCACTCCGCCAGCGCCGGCAACTCCTTCGGTCCGAAGCCGATGATATACACGCCCTGCTTTTTCAGCCCGCGCAGACGATCCGCCTCGCCGTTCCCCGGCGCGCGGTCCCAGCCGATGATGGCCATGTCGTTGGCCTTCTGCTCGTCGGTGCGGTCATTCGTCCACATGCGTCCCAGACTTACCATGCCGCCGGAGCGACCCGACAGCTCCTGCTGCAGAGATTGATAGTTCCATGGGAAGTCGAATCCGCCGCCGGCCAGGTGCCGTTTCGCGCAGACTTCGGCGATCGCGGTGATGTGCGGCATATCCTTTTCCACCTTATCGCACTGCTTCAAGGCGACATCGATATATTCCTCCGCCGGCTTCACCTCGGCGCGAGCCTGCTGGCGGTAGGCGTCGATCTTCAGCAGCGTGAAGGGGTAAATTATAGTGGCGTAAACCGTGTTGTTCGCGCCGACAATCATCGACATACTGGTATGCAGCGGGGTGAGTACGCCGTCGGGCAGCGTGTGGTAGCCGTATGACCAGGGCGGCGCCTTGCCATCCGGACCCTGCCACGCGAAGAAATCCGGGTTTCGCACTGCCAGCACGCCCAGGTCTTCGTGTTTCTTCATCTTCGGGTCATAACGAACCAGGTGGTGCAGGTAGCCGCTCCCGAAGCCGGTGGCGTTGTCGATGCGGATCAACGCGTAAACCCGGCCATCCGGTCCCATCGCCAGCCCGTTGCGCGAGTCGGGCCCTTTACCGTCGATCATCGCGCCCAGGTTCTCCGCCTGCATAACTATGCCTTTGGAAAGCAGGTCGATTTTGATCAGCGTTGGGTCGTTCATCATTATCAGGTAAGCGTAGCGACCTTCCGGCGACATCACCCAGATGGGAACGTCGGATTTCGTCTCCCAGCGCGCCTTGCCGGTGATGATCGGGCGAACCTGTACCTGCCGGGTCTTCGGGTCATAGGTGGCCAGCTCATACTTATCCGTCAGCACGTGCGCGCGGCCTTCCTTATCTACCAGCGTGGCAGCGAAGCCGGCCACCGCTACGCCAAGATCGCGGTAGGTTTTATCTTTGAGGGAGCCGACCAGCCAGTGGTTATTGCTGATGGTGCACACGTATAGCAACCCGCGGCCTTCGTCGGCGATGATGTCGATGACGCTGTCGCCCTTCGACGGCATGCCCAGATTCTCGGCTTTATCCGTTTTCGGATCATAACGCATTACGTAGCCGCCCGGGTAACCGGTATCCTCGTCCGGACCCTTATGGCTGCCGGTCATCGAGCCGCAGTAGATGACACCGGAGGGCGCTACATAATTCTTCGTGTGAATCTTCGCCTGCGCGGCGTCGCCGGCGCCCGTCGCGCCGGTGAGCTTATTCACGTCGATGACGACGCGCTGCTTCCCGGTAGACAGGTCGATCTCGACCAGGTAGGCATTGACGCCATACTTCGCCGCGCCGACATAGACCTTGCCGTTTCGTCCTTCGCACAGCGAGAAGTAGCCGGATTCGTTGTTGTGCGTCTCCGGCAGCACGTGATATGCGGTGCCCCAGACATAGGGGAACGGCGCCGTAGGAATACCGGCGGCCAATCCGATCCGCCCGGCAAGGAAACAGAGGAGCAGCAGACCTGCCCCGCGGTTTATTGACATCTTCACCTCCATAACTATTTAATTATATAGGTAATAAGAGTTAGCCTACAGTCGATAAGGTTGATCTCACTTATCAATTGTATCGGTCATCGATTGCATAACTGTTTCGACATCCTTGCATAATTCCTGTTTCACCTGGCGCAAATAATGGTTATTTACACAACATTGCCGGATTGTTCCAGCCCATGCATTGCGTTATGCTGGTTTGCGATTTTCTGCCTGGAGGCCGTTTTTGCTCGTTCGACTTGGAAATAACTCGATCATCCGCCAACGAGTCCTGTTGGTTCTCGGATGCGCGCTGCTCTTCGGCGTCTGGTTGACATGGGCGCCGCTCACCGAGATAGATGAGGCTCGCTTCGTCGAGGCAAGCCGGCAGATGGCGGAATCGCATTCACTTCGCGGTTATCTTATCCCGCGGTTCAACGGCGAGCCGCGCTATCAAAAGCCAATCCTATATTATTGGATTCAGGCGGGATCTATACGGCTGTTCGGCGCGCGCGAGTGGGCGGCGCGCCTGCCGTCGGCCGTCGCCAGCCTGCTGCTGGTGCTGCTGGTGCATGCCTTTCTGCTCCGCTGGTTGGCTCCACGCGAGGCGCCGGATAAAATGCGTGCGGTGGGCCGGGGGGCGGCCTTTCTCGGCGCGGCGGCGCTGGCCGTCATGCCGCTGACGGCCATCTGGGCGCGCGCCGCCGTTACCGATTCCCTGCTTACCCTTTTCATCACCGGCGCCTTGCTTGCTTTGCTGCAGGCCGACCTGGAGACAACGGCGAATGTTGCCTCGACTACGCGCATTCGCCGCTGGTACATGGCGGCGGCGGTTTGCATCGCGCTGGCTTTCCTGACCAAGGGACCGGTAGGTATAATACTGCCGGCGCTCATCTGGCTGGCGTATCACCTCAGCCGGCGCACGCTGCGCGCTGCTGCGCGGGCGATGCCTTGGGCGGGCGGCATCGCGTTGTTCCTGCTCATCGCCGCGCCGTGGTATCTGGCTACTTACGCGCTGGACGGCCCAGGCTTTCTGCATCATTTTTTCATGGCCGAGAACGTAGGACGCTTCACCGCCGTCATGGAAGACCACGGATCGCGCAATCGGCTGCTGGGCTTGCTGTATTACCTTCCGGTCAGCCTGCTGCTGCTCTTCCCGGTCAGCGCGTTTGTCGCGCACGACCTGATCGCTCCCGTCGATGCAAAGGCCATGCCGCTGGACGCCGGGGTTTTTTCGCGCTTGCGCCGTTTCGCCTGGGTGTGGATGGCCGTAATCATCGCGGTCTTCTCCCTGTCGGCCACGCAATTGCCCAGCTATATTCAGGCGGTCTCCGGCGCGGCGGCGGTCCTGTTCGCCCTCCATCTGCTTGCACGGAGCACGGCGGAGCCGTCCTCGCCCCGGCAGCGCCGGGCCGGCGCCGTCCGCCAGTTCCTGCTGGCGTTCGTCGGCCTGATCTGGGTTGGCGCGCCGGTCGCCGTGCTGTGGCATGGGCGCGCCGCGGGCAGTCCGCTGGGATCGCTGCCGTTTCCTCCGCTCGCCGCGGCGATCGTCCTGTTCCTGCTGCTCGTTTCCGGTGGCCTCTTCCTTCATTACCTGTTTTCCGGAAACGCGCGTCGGGAGACGTTGCGGCTGGCGGGCGGGCTACTGGCGGCGTGGGCATGCCTGCTCGCGGTGTTGCTCCTCGGCTTCGCGCCGCTCGTCATCCGCAGCCAGTATGGCGTTTCCGCGGCGCTGGGAAGATACCTTTCATCCCTTCCCGGGCAGGATCCCGTGTTGTTATACAGCAGGAATGCCTCCGAAAGCGTGGTCTTTTATTCCCGCCGTAAGGTATATTTTTATGTGGCCGATGACGCGGATGCTTATCCGCTGTTCCGTGAGAAAATCGAACGGCTGCCGGACGCCCTGGTGGTGACAGATGTGCCGGGATTGGATAAATTGGGTGCAACCGCCGAAATGAATATGCTGCGCGCGGTTGGTCCCTGCATAATTATGCGCCCCGCCACCGCCGTAGCCGCCGATCCCCCGGCAAAAATGAATGAGTGATTAGCCTTGAGAGCCGGCAGATTCGATGAAGGCGAGCGCGATGGTAATGAGGACGATCGCTCCGCCGATGGTAAGCAGGCCGACGATGGTGCGGCGCATCGTGACGGAGCGCGCGGTCCACAGCAACCAGGCGGCGGCCAACACCGCAAGGTTGAGCAATACTTCCGTGATTATCAGCGGAGAAAGAGCATAGCTTTTTAATATAAGATTTATAACAGGTTTGATCAATATGAAGAAGGCGATGATATACGTTACATTGCCGCCCACCAGTTCTTCCTGCAGGCGCACCCATTTGCGCCGCTGCGCGTACCAGCGGAGGAACTGCCACATTACGAACCAGCCCAGCGCCACGTAAATGAAACCGAACAGAAAGGCGGAGAGCAACTGTTCCGGCGAGACTGCGCTGCCCTGCGCGGCGACAAGCGGCCACATCAGCGCCAGATTGATTCCTTTCAGCAGGGCATAACCGCCCAGCGCGGTGAAGACCATGCGCATCTGCGCCAGCTCGGGCCGTACTCGCACGCGCTGGCCCACCATCTCGCCTTCCGGAGTTGGCCGCACTTCCGGGACTTCTGGCTTCTTCTCCTTGGGAGTCGGCTCCTCTTCCGATATGTGCAGGCCCACCGCCGCGGAGGCGGCCAGCGCCAGATACGGCAGGAAACCCAGCGTGGGCAGCTCCAGCGGCAGGCCGACAATCACTGGGAAAATGCCGGCAAATGGCCCGATTTCCAATACAAAACCCACCAGCGACAGCGCCGCGGTGATCAACACCAGGTGCATTTTGGCCGTCTGGTCGCTTGTTTTCCGTGTTTCATCGCTCATTCCCCCCATTATAAACAGCGAAGGGGAAGATTGGAAGGAAATTCATGCTCCCATCAACACCATCAATTCGTCGGCCCACATATCGGCTTCGGTTTCGCATACGCGCCAGGCGGAGACGGCGTGGGTTTCCACCAATGCATGATATAGTTCATGAGCGATGTGCCATTGCTCGCGACGAGCCGGCGACTCGCCTCGGTTCCTGGCGGCCTGGCGTATCGGCTCCAGGTAGAGGATGATCTCGCGCTGTGGTTGATATTCGCTCAAGATGGTAAGGCCCGGCATCATCGGCGGCATTTCCGTGCGGATGATTCGAAAACCCATCTCGCCGGCCAGTTTTTCGGGAGAGCGCGCGCCGTAACGCTCGACCAGTTCTTCGGGTGACGGAATGGACATCATGGATTCTCCGGTGGGGGGAAACGCAGCTCGCCCTCGATGCGCAGTTGCCCATGCTGCTGGGACGACCGCGTGATCGTCAGCGGCGCCGGCAGTTGCAATGCCTTGTTCAGGTCGGCCAGCGGATTGAGATTTTTAAGCACGTGTTTCGAGACGAACGCGGGAACCGGTATAGCTGTCACCCGCAGGCGCGGTTTATCCAGGTAAAGCACGGCGCCGTCGCGCGCGATAAGCTGTCCGGACAGGTGGATGGGAATTTTCACCAGGATGCGCGCGTTCCCGTTGACGAGACACTCCGCCGGCGTGATATTCACTTTGGGATCGGTAATGGGCAGGGGCAGCGTGCCCAGGAATTTCGTCAGGTCGTCCTGCTTGACCACCACGTATCCGGTCACCGAACGAGCGGCGGAAACCTGAAAGACGCCGGCGCGCACCGCCTTGAACGGCAGATGCACGTCTTTTCCCTGCAAGGCGAGCTCCGACACGGCTAATCCGTTGACGACGAACCGTTCGCAGGTCAACCGGACATCCGCGATGCGAATCTGCCGCTCGCGACGGCGCGGTTTTTCGCCGGCCGCCGCCGCGAGCGGCGGCGGCATAGCCAGCGGCAGCTTGTCCGCGTTGAAGCCGGTGATGGTGATCTCGACCTTCTCGAAGGTGGTAGAAAGACGAGATGGCCTTTTCACGACCACACGCACTCTCTCCGGATGCAGTTGCAGGCGAATGGCGTCCTCCAGGCGCGCGGCAATATCTCCGTCCGAAGGAATTTTCGAGCCCAGCGCCCCCAATACGAGAACGGCTAACAGCATGGCCATTCGTGAACTCCTTGTTCTGTACCAGGATAATCTCACAGTCGGTTGCCTCACATTATTCTAGATTAAGAAACTATAAATTTTATATTGCTTTGCCGACGATTCGGCGCTATACTGAGTAACGGAGTCATCTTACGGTCAGGCGCCGGCTCGATGAATAATACTTAATAGTTCGTTTACGCATATTGATTCGCCTTGACCGGGCGCAACTCCTGCCGGATCGGTCCGTCATGCCGGGCGATTGGCGGAAGGAGATAATTAAAACGAAGTAAAATATATTAATAGGAGATTAATTATTCAGCAAAACGGGAAGGTAAGTGGGCAAGGATGCAGAAACTGAAGTGCATCACCGGAAGGCGCTTACTGGACCTATCCTCTTCATATGGAACCAGCGAGATCTTCCACACGGTAATCTGTTCGTAAGCCATACTCACGATGAGCTCCGGGAAACAGCCCCGGAGGAAAGGACGGCGAGGAAATGTTAGTACTGACCCGAAAGACGGGACAGAGCATTGTGATCGATGGGGGTATCGAGATCACGGTGCTGGAGGTTCGTGGAGAGCAAGTTCGCCTGGGCATTGCTGCCCCGCGCGAGATCAGGGTGAATCGCAAGGAATTGCTTGCGCAAATCGAAGCTGCCGCTGCCGCTGCCGCCGCCGCTGCAACGGGACTTGAAATCGGCGAGGAATAAACCCTGCATCTTCCGCGGCGTCCCACTTGCTCGCGACATCAGCATAAATGCCGGTCCGGTCATTCACCCGGACCGGCATTTCTATCTTCAGAGCTCCGGCAGAGCCGAAACCAAAGAACGGATCTCCTGCTTAAGGCCAATATCTGCCGTTGAGTTTTCGACAGAATTTTGCATTTTACAATTTTCACTTTTCATTTTAACGCAGCAGAGGCTATCGCCACTCCCCGCCGCTACCGCACCGCCGCCCCCCGCCGCGAGACCGCCAGCGTCTCGGATACCTTATCCTCGACGTTCAATACGAGTTGATCGATCAGCGCGCGAAACTGGTTGATGGCATTCACGTCTTCCTGGAGCTGCATCGTCGCGCTCTCTTCGTAGGTAAGCAGCTCGAGCAGGAAATGAATCTCGCGCGCGATCTCGCGCATGTCCGCCGGGCTGACTCGTCCCCGTTGCGCCGACGAGCGGATCTGCTCCGATATGCCGAGAAGCCGTTCCGTCTGCTGCTGCAGCATCTCTTCGCATGCGCGGCGGTCGGCGTTTGCTTGGAGCTGGTCGTCTTCCAGTTGCTGCAGGTAAAATTCCGCCTCGCGGGTAGCGCGTTTCAAGCCGCGGCCCATCTCCAGCAGTTGTTTTATCAGCAATACTTTGCGCAGCGCGGTAAAATCGTATACGCGCCGCGCGCCGCTATCATCCCCATCACTCTCTCCATCGTCCTCCAGCGTATCGACGATGCCTTTATCTGTCCAGTAACAAAGCTGCCGGCGCGAGATATCGCAAAATTCCGCGGCTTTGCCCGTCGTCAGCTTCAACCCTTGCAGTAACTCCTCCGGATCGATTGGAGAGAGGGAATTTTTATCATTGCTATGTCCGCCTAATCTCATCAGTTTCCCCCCTGCTGCTCGCCCCCAGCGGTTGTGCGCGTGGGGAATTACTGAATTAACGATACCCGATGTCACCGCGGATATATGTTGTAGAGGGAATACACCTGTGGCGCAATACGCGCGAGTGTCGGATAATCGGTACAGCAGTAGCCGGGAAAGTGGTAAGCCGCGCGGGAAGTGGTGAGTGGCATATCGCCAAAATGTTCTCTTTTATAAAGCAAACCTGCCATTTATCGAAATCACTAGTCACTCGCCACCCGCCACTAACCACTCTCTTTCTTGACAACGACTATTGTGTAGGCTACGCTTTCACCGGGAAAAATCGAGTTATTCATCCTGATTATGATCGCATCACCCAATACCACGGACATTAAGACTGTCGAGCCGCCGGTTACCATCATCCTGCCGCCGCGCGGGTGGCGGTCGCTCAAGCTGCGCGAGTTGTGGATTTACCGCGAGCTGCTTTTTTTCCTGGCGCTGCGCGACGTCAAAGTCCGCTACAAGCAGACCGGACTGGGCGTGCTGTGGGCGCTGCTCCAGCCCTTCGTCACCATGGTGGTCTTCACTTTCGTTTTTCAGAAGATGGCCGGCCTTAAGGCCGATAACGATATCCCTTACCCCATCTTCACCTTCGCCGCGCTGCTGCCCTGGCAGTTGTTCGCCGGGTCGCTCCCGCGCATCAGCAACAGTCTGGTCGGCAACGCCAACCTGCTCACCAAGGTCTACTTCCCGCGCATGGCCATTCCGCTGGCGGCCCTTGGCGCCGGACTAGTCGATTTCGTCATCGCCTTCGGACTGCTGACGTCGCTGATGGTCTGGTATTCGCTCACCTCGACCTGGCACTTTGCCTGGAGCTGGGCGCTGCTGGCGCTGCCCCTCTTCCTGCTGCTGGCCGTGCTTTCCTCGCTGGCGGTGGGCCTGTGGTTCGCCGCGCTCAACGTACAGTATCGCGACGTGCAGTATATAACCCCCTTCCTGGTGCAGGTATGGATGTTCCTTTCGCCGGTGGTCTATTCCACCAGCGAGGTGCATGGCGCCTGGCGCTTTATTTACGGTCTCAATCCCATGGTCGGCGTAATAGGTGGCTTCCGCTGGGCGCTGCTCGGTGGCAGTCCCCCCGATGCCATGATGGCCGTCTCCGTCGGCATGGTGCTGCTCCTCCTTGCCGGCGGCCTGTATTTCTTCCGGTTCATGGAAAGGTATTTCGCGGATGTGATATAAAGAAGTGGCTAGTGACTAGTGGCTAGTGGGCTAGTTACCATAAAGTCTGCCTGAATACAATACACTGCTACTAACCGAGTATTTGCCACTGTCTACTTGTTCGGCCATATTTGCTATTCTCACGGGAGGTAAAACAATGGAAGTAAAGAGTTATCGTGACCTTCTCGTATGGCAGAAGGGCGTGGAGCTGGCGGTTGAATGCTATGAATTCACAGAGCATTTCCCCAAGTCTGAGTTGTATGGGCTGACAAATCAAATGCGTCGGGCCGCGGTTTCCGTGCCATCGAATGTTGCTGAAGGTTCCGCACGCCGGCATACACCGGAATTTGTGCAACATGTGTCGATCTCCTGCGGTTCCATGGCAGAATTGGATACCCAGGCGGAGATTGCAAAACGCTTGCGATTTGTCGATGAACATCTTGTACGAGACTTTATGTCTCATGCAGACGAACTCAGCCGCATGCTTGGCAGTTTGCGGCGATCATTGGAATCAAAATTGCGACAGCAATAAGTGAACACTAGTCGGGTAAGCGGCAAGTAGACTGGTAAGCCTATCGTTCACCAGTCCACTAGCCACCAGTCACTAACCACTAGTCACTACGAATATGACGGACATCGCAATACGAGTTGAAGATTTGCGCAAGCGTTACCGCATCGTCGCCGGGCCGAAGACGATGGCGGGCGCCAAGACACTGCGCGACGCGCTGACCTGGCGCTCGAAACTGCTGGCGGCGAAGGTCGGGCAGGCGATAAGCGGCGGGAAAGGCCCGCTGGTGCCGGTGGACGACTTCTGGGCGCTGGACGGCGTCTCCTTCGACGTGAAGC
>Ga0172368_10006083_pt1 | contig 13163 bp, 13 predicted proteins | sample Lak11m_FD_114540 | JGI IMG/M metagenome (GOLD analysis project Ga0172368, IMG submission 114540) | Freshwater microbial communities from Kabuno Bay, South-Kivu, Congo - kab_022012_11m | ecosystem: Environmental > Aquatic > Freshwater > Lake | place: Democratic Republic of the Congo: South-Kivu...
TACTTCCGCAAAACCCCAATGACATTTTAGTTGCCCAGCTATTTCGTAATCTTGCCACTCTGGGCAGCATTCACGTCGCTAAAACGCCGGTTTCTTCAACTTAACTGGCGAAGGTATTGAATAATGGAAAAACATTATCTTTACCCTTGGCTAATATGCATAGAGCTTTTTCAGAATCCCGAACAATCCAATCCAAAGTCAAAAATGCGGCGATTGGATTCATTTTGTGTTCGTTCATCAAGCGCTGCACCGAATAACCCTCAATACTCATATCGGGTATTTGTCCCTCAAGCCACCATTTCTCAAACTCGGATGCGACCATTGGTGATAACTGGCTTATCTTCGCCCAAACAATCTCAGCTCCTTTGGGAGAATAACCGAACTCATTGACCAGGCGAAGCAGCATAGTTTCTTTGTCCAAGGATTATTCTTTCTGAAATTCTTCGATCATGCGAGCGGCATAACTCCATGCGTCTGCCTCGACCGGCTGACGGACATAAAGTTCTTGACCAAACTCCTCAGGGGTTAAGTAATTGCCAGGTTGAAAGTTTTCCGTCCAACTGTGCACGAGGTCAGGGTCACCCTCCACCCCCGGATGTTGTATAGCATAGTCCTGGTAGGCATGCCTGCCTTCATGAATAACCGTATCTAAAAATTCTGTCGCGTGCATTGCCGAATCACTTAATGTCCATCCATTCACCTGGATCTCGCTGCCATTGTATTGACCGAATGTATTCGAACTCATTTCGACAGACGAAACCGGCATGGCGGGCCTGCCTTGAATTTCCGCCATTTGCTTCTCAACCGTTTGAAGCGTTGCCAGACGTTGGCCAGCATCCAACTGCTGCCAGTTCTCCTGTTTGAGCTCTGGCATTTGCCGGAAACGCTCCGCTGCCTCGCGGGCCTGCATCTCTAGTTCATCGGCTGAGTCCGCTCGAAATTCATACGCCCAATCCGAACTGTCAGAATGATCTATCTCACGGGATTTTGGATCCCAATAATCAATCATCCCAGCCTTTCGCCTCCCATACCGCCATATGGCACCTCGGGAATGTGGTATGGGACTTCGCTTGGCTCACCTTCGGGGTTGGGAAGTGTTTCATAACCGCCTGGCTGCGGATAATATGTCACTGGATCTACCGGCTGTTCTCCTGGTGAATTGCCCGGATCAGGGTCTTCAGGGGTCTCCACAAACGGTTCCACATCACCACCTTCCGGAGCGGCGTCACCAGGAACAATCATTTCATCCGCAATTTCTGGCGTCTCTTCAAATCCAGAAGCCAAATCAGAAAAATCCGCAGATTGGTCAGTCATTCGGGTACTCCAACTTCAGTTCAAACTTCCCATCCCGGCTGAGCTCATACACGGCATGATCCCAGTTGTCATGTGTCTCGGTTTTCATCCGGTAATGCAGAGTTTTCAACAGCGCAAATAAGGGCTTGGATACACTGAGACTATGAGACGAACCATCAATCTCGTCTGTATAATACCCCTTTACAACCAAGACCACAGGTTTCACTTGCATGTCGATCGTCACCTTCGTCCAGCCGGCAGGAACACAGGTCATGAGTGCGCTGGCGATTTGCGGGTATAAGGTCTCAATGGCATCATTCATTTAAGCATCCCCTTTATCTTTACTGGACTGGTTCAAATAACTATAATAGGTCAGTTCTCCATCAATTTGAGAGACCACCTCAAAGCTATCCGGACGGCTGGACCCGCTGGCATAATTGGGTTCGATCAATACCTTGACGTCACTGCCATTTCCCAAGGCCGCCGCCCAACCGCTTTCCATGTTTTTCCATTCACCGCGGTTTAAATCTGCGTTTTGCGGCACCAAATTGAAAGCATCCGTGGGACCGTTAAAACGCGCCCCGATCAAATGCCCGCCTTCATCACCCTCCACGCCCATGTGGCCAATTTCGGTTTGAAGCGGGGTGCGTTCGCCTGTTATATTCGAAAGATCTCCAAATACTCGCTCGGTGCGCCCATTTTCATCGATGGTGTATTCGTAGCCGTTTCGTTCATAGGTCGAATTAGGTTGTAAATCCTCTGGGCGCATTTCATCTTCAGGTGTCCGCATATCCGGCTGCGCCTCACGACCATCTTTTCCGTCTTCTTTCTGATGATCACCAGCCTCTTTATCACTTTGCAGTGTATCCTGGTCTACATCAGATGACGAATTTTCCGAAACGTCATCACCGGATACATTTGCCTGATTTTGCTCAGCTTGACCTTCCGCAACTTCCGATCGCCCCCCTGGATCAGCCGCCCCGCTATCTTGACCTGAGCCTTCCATCCCACCAGACGTTTCAACACCAGGAAGCGAGTCTGTATTTTCCGGTTCAAGATCTGATGAGGATTCAACCTGGCTGAAATCAGACGAATCCGGAACTTCCTCGGTTTCCGAGAAATTCATCGAACCAGGTTCAAAAGTCTCAGATACTTCAGAAACATCTGAAATTTCAGGGATATCCGGAATCTCAATTGTATCGGGAATTTCAGGCGAAAAATCGTCCATCATTTTCCTGCTGATCTATACATATGGTCAAAGTTTTGAAGCAATGCGCGTGCATTATTCCGTGCGGCCGCATCTTCCGGCAAACGTTTTTCCCGAACAAACTGGTCAACCCGATGAGCCATATAGCAGTACGCAATTTGGGCCATTTGCTCTGGCGCCAGACCTTTCATTTTCTCAGCGGCCAACTGCACAATTTGCAAGACAGCCATCCCTTTATCGTCCACGCTTGTTTTAGGATCTAACAACACACGAAGGTGCGGCTCTGCTTGCCCTGAAAATGCTAAATCGCCCAATAAACGGTTGCGAACTCGCTGGCCATACGCGCATTTTTTTTCAGAAAGGAGCGGCTTGCAAAAAACACAGGTCTGCATCGGGATACCGAGCATCCAACTTAATATTGCCGGAGAGATTTCGTGCTTATCAGTTGTTTCGCTAGCGGCAGACAAAGATGTCTGAAACTCATCGGGATGCACAACCGCAAGCCCTAACTTTGCTCTCCGTTCTGCCATTAGATGCTGGATCTCATCATCAGATGGTGGGTTAGCAGACTTCAAAAAACCGGGCTGATCGCCAAATTCCGGAATTTTTACGTGCACTGGACGCCCATACGGATTGCGCACAACCGCGAATCCTGGGGTGAGGGAGCGCGCATATTCGCGCTGTGTTTGGCTCAAATTCATGATGCTGCTGAATACATCAAAGGAATGTGTATCTTCCAGCCAGTGCATGATTTTTATATAAGTATTACCAATTGCCCCCTTGACCAAAAGCGTTGGAATTTGCTCTGCAATGATAATCCCTTCGCCATATCCTCTGACTTCGGCCAGGATGTTCGAAAAATCTTCGCCAGCTGCGCTGCGAGAATCGCCACTCATTCCTGTGGCAGCACTTTCAGCCATTAAACGATGGGCTTCCTCAACGACTGTGATGTGCGGATTGTCAGGTTTTCGAGGATGCCGTTCGACTTCTTCGGCAAAACGCATTAACAAGAACCCCATCAACAAGGATGTATCCTGGGTTGAGCCAACCCGGCCGATTTCCATGATGGTTGGCGTATTCAGAATGACACCGAGATTCATCGAATGGCGCACATTGACAACATGCCCGGCATTTTCCAGCAGGTCAGCAATTCGGATAACAGAAGCCTGCCGTACGTTATCCTTTACCTCTTTTCCATATTGCAGACCTTCTGTGATATCCTTGATCGCCTGATAAAACTCAGACATGATTGGGTACTCGCGGTCTGTCTCGCCAACCCCTGTCAGAATATCCCAACCTTTCATGCGGTACACCTGCCGCAGCGCATCCCGGTAGATCATCGGCAGTGGGTCTTGCAGGCTGAACGCGGCCATAAACACGCGCATCAACCGTGACAGGTGTGTTTTTATCAATAGGCCATCGGGAACTTCAAATGGATTAAATTGAAACGGCGAAGTGCGCGCATCACCCAAGGTAAATACGGTCAGGTCGTTTTTAAATTCAGGGAAACCCAATAATTCCCGATAATCCGGTTTATCCAAAGGGTACAAAACTAAAAACGGAATTTGATGCTGAGCCCAGAGTTGGTAAAGGACGTGCTTGATCGTGGTCGATTTTCCGGACCCCGTCGAGCCAGCAATCAGGGCATGGCGCGTCAAATCGCGGATATTGATGCGAAACTCCCCAGCCGTCGCTTTGCCGCGGTGATAGACAACCCCCAATGAAATTTTCTTCTGCGCAGATTGGCTTTTGGAAATCGATTGAGCATCGTTCAGATTTGCCCTGGCTTGTTCGCGCAGTTCCAGCTCATCCGCGGGGGCCACAAATGGTTCATTTCGCACCAAGACCCCAGGCATATAACCCGATTCGGGCGGCACCGGCAGGCGAAATGCGCCATACGCTTCTTCTGGGGTAGCCAAATATCGCAGCCGCGCCAATGGTGCTGATGCGATGGTATGCCCCCACATATCTTGTTCAAGAAATTTAAGATTATGAACAACTGCTTCGCGTTCTTTGGCGTCAGCCGGAGTCGCGGTGACCCACATAGTGGGATAAGCATTGTCAGCATTTCCCATCAACTCGGACCCAAGCGCTTCGGATAAGCCAACTGGAATCTCATGTTCGCCTGCCAAATAGACCCGCACTGTTACCAATTGCTCGCGGGCCATCATCATCTTTTTGTAAACATAAATGCCGATTTTAGACCGCGTGCGGATATACTCTTCCGTGATATCGTCATCTTCGGTCGCAGTCTTGGCAAATTGGCCGATCATGAAACTGACGTTGTAAATTTCCTGATCCCACATCCGGGTTGGGCGGATGCTGATCCCCGCGAAGCATTTCTGGGGTTGGGAAGCCAGCGCAACAAAAAAGCGTCCCATAGGGTTGAAATCTTCACTTGGGACGAATGGATGGGCAATGTAATCCCCTTTTCGCTCGACACGCCCCATCGGCGCAGTCGAGCGGATAGGCATATCTTCATACTTGCGGATTTCGATCAGGTTTTCTGCAAGAAACTCATCAAAAGGAAGCGCTTCATAATACTGCTTGAACTCTTCCTCACGCACCACTGGTTCCAAAGGATATCCAAACGGATCCTCGATCGGAAAGTTGCTGATGAATTTTTCATACAGCTTCTCGGCAAGCGGCTGTGCTCCATGCTGGCGCTTGCTAAACACCTTTCCCAAAAAGATCATATCGATCAGATTGGGCTGGCCCTCAATGGGGTTGGGAGTTGAGATAAAACGCAGCTCAAAGGTTGCCCTGTTTTCCCGCGCGCGCACAAGGTCGTAAATGAAACGAAACTGGCGCTGTTGGATAAAGTTGATGCGCTTCACCCCCAGACGCGTAAAGTCATCCGACATCATCGCCGGGAGAAAAGGTACCCGCGCAGCCCAAATTGCGTGCTCACCGCCCGTCTCCTGGCTTGAAATGCCCTGTTGATTATCAAAACCAGATTCTTCATGGATCAAATCACGTTGAGATGTATAAATGAAGGGATAAATGAAATTCATAAATGGTTGATCTTTCTATAACCACAGATCAATGGTCTATTGCCGTTTCGCTAACGAATCTAATTTTTGGACCAGGTGAGATAATTCATTGTCCTTTGAATTCAGTTCCTCACGAATCGTATTGACGCGTACATCTTGTTCGTTTTTCTGCCCATTGGTGGCGGTTTTTTTCCATATCAAAGCCACAACAAAAGCAATGGCCGCTAAAAACCAATAACCAGATCCGTAATTTAAAAAGTATTGATCAAGTATAAAAGCCAAGGTAAGTCCAGCAATACCCAGGGCCGATATGAAAATTACCAAGCCCAGAAACTGAAACCCACATCCCTGGCCAACCGACTTGGACATTTCATTGCTCATCCGTAAGGTGATTTCTTTTTTTTGATTTTGCCGCATCAATATTTGCTGTTTTAAAGCCAGCCTTTCTGTGGCGATATCATAGTTATAACCACATTTGCCGCACATTTTGGTCGCCACCATGGAAGCGACCTCATTGCACTCTGGACAGGCCCGCATCAATTCAGCGCCGCACTTAAAACAGTGAACCGAGTGCGGCGGATTATCTGCATGGCATTTGTAGCATTCCCAAATATTCTGCTTCGCGGGCGGCGCCGCAGACGCCTGCGCGGCTGCAGGCTGGGCACCCATCCCAGCGGGCGGCGTCATGAGCGGTTTGGCAGCCAAATTCTGCAGCAGTAGATTGGGGTCGGCCAATCCGCCAACGGCGCCAGCTAAGCCAACCGCGGCATCATAACCCGCGCGCTTATCCGGGTTGGTAAGCGTTGACCGCATCACTTCCAGTGTCCGCAATGCCTGGTTCGCCTGGTTTACAACATCAGGGTCATGGTGCGTCACCAACCGCCGCCACTGATTGTATTGCTCGTCGATTGCGGCATTGATTTCGCTCGTTGAAGCTGAAGGCTGGATTTTTAGAGATTCATAATAGTTAGCCATGATATTCCTCCTGATGATTCCTGTGCAGACTACATTTTCTGGATCTGGTCTTCCAAGTTTGCGATTTCCGCATCCATGTGCGTCAGCCTCGCTTGAAGAGCCTGTTGCTCATTTTTCATATTCATTCTGGCTGTTTCAACCACCACGCTCGTCCGGTAAGCTAAGATTCCCAGGCACATCGCCGCGCCTAAGCTGAATAGCCCGCCGAAAAAGCTTAAAACCGACGACATGGCGGAAAAAATCAGCGTCAAGAAGGCCAGACCCGCTCCGGCGCCGCATGCGATCATGAAGTAACGGTCAAAATAGTGAATAGCCTGAAGCATAAGGGGCTGAACAGGTTTGAGGAAGGAGATGGAAAATGGGGGATATTGATTGGCCCCCGCATAAGAACGGGTGAAAAACCATCCGCCAGCGATTGCCGCACCCGCAATCAAACTCTGGAATATCAGCCAGGTGTTGCCCTGATTTCTATATACCTGTTCATAAAAACTCCACCCCCCAAAAACAATCCCTAAGAAGGACAGGAAAACATACCCCGCAAAAGCAATTTTGTTTAGAGCGAATGCATTTCTTCGATGCATCATAAATAATCCGCCGGCCACACCCGCAAAAATGACCCAGCGTAAGAAAGTGACAAAACCAGAGAAAATGGAGACAACCGTTCTAACCCACTCTTCATTGAGATTTTGATATGGGATCACTGAAAAAATCAGCCGGAAGATGGTCAGGAACAGGAATAGGATCGTCGTTACCGCCATATAAATTGCCCAGCCAGTTCCTACTGTGATCACATATTCCATAAATAAAGCGTCATTGAGATTCGAAGACGCTGCCGGCTGAGAATAACGCTCAATTTTTTTCTTGGACAATTCCGCCGATAACTGCGATTTCTGCGCCGCCGCATCATAATTTTGCCCGCATCTTGGGCAAAAATTTGCTTTGGCTTCATAGGTCGCCTGACAGTTCGGACAAATTCGTCCGACCGTCTCACCGCAATTCTGGCAAAAACTGGTTCCAGCCGGGTTTGGACGTTGGCATTTCCGGCATACCCAAACATTCGCCACCAGAGCTGCCTGTGCTTGAACTGGCTGTTGAAAGTTAGACAAAGGAACCTGGACCCCGCCGGTTGAGGTGAACTGTGCTGGCGGCGTCGTTCCTTCGATGGCCAACCCCCCGACCGCAAAACCAAGCGAAGAATCATAATCCGCGCGTTTTGAAGGGTTTAACAAGATCGCGCGCGCTTGTTCTAAAACCAATAGAGCCTGGTTGGCTTGGTTGACCACCGCAGCATCGTAATGGGTGGTCAATCGCCTGATTTGATTGTAATGCGCCTCAATCGACGATTCGATCGTCTGTGCGTCGGCAGACGGGGCAACCTCGAGAATTTCATAAAAGGTGGGCATTTGACTCTCCTTCGACATTATTGAGGGAATCGGGCGTCTCGTTCTCGCTTAATCCATATTTCCGACAACCAATCGCGTTTTGACTGTGCATAAGTAATCCATTGATTGTATATTTGCTTCAATCTACTCAATGTATTGGCATCACCTGGCTTAAGTTCCAGTGCTTGATCCAGTTGAAAAATTGCTTCTTGCCACTTTGCAGATGCAACGTACTGTTCAGCTAAGGCTCTGCGAGCAGAAAATAGTTTTTCAAGATAGAAAGGGTTCCCCGGAGTCAACTTCAGTATCTCAATCATTTCATTGACTGCCAAATGAGTCTGACCCTTAACAAGGTATAAGTCCGATAAATTATTCCTTGCATTTATCAACTTTTGCTTACTGTCGCGAAAATCATTTCTTGTGTTGTAAACAGCCAAAAATGCAACACGCGCGCATAAATGGTCAGCTTTTTTTTCACATGCTTCTCCTTGCCCATAGATTCTGACAAGACGCTGATATTCTATTTGCCGCCAATATGTAACTCCAGCCCCGCTGACCCATGCAAGAGGAAGCAAAATTAACGTAATTAGGGCTACAATAAACAGAAGTTTAAGAGTTTTCTTCCTACTTATCTCCACTTCCACATCTACAACAAGCTCTGCATCCTGATTCAAAGATTCAAGCATAGCGATATTTTGCTGGTCTTGCCGGGATTGCATTCGTCGGGCTACATTGCTATACGTATCCAGACGCACCCCACAACTAGTGCAAATAATGATGCCGGGTTGGTTCGCCGTTTTACAATGGGGACAAACAGCTAATTCATCGCCTTGGGGTGGGGATTCTGTCATCTCTGAGCTAGATAGCCAAAATAAAACGCAGCATAGGCTCCCATTCCACACACAAATATTGTTCCAAAAATAACAGCTGCCCACAAGACGCAGCCAAACTCAGCGCGTTTTTTGTGGGCGGTTTCTAATGCTGTAACTCGAACATGGTCCACAACACGTTCATTTTGAATTTGTTGTTGGACATGCTTTCCTTCCATTAAGCGAACCTTGTCATGCTCTCGAATCACCGTGTTACAGCGTGGACACACTGGGAGGCTCAGCATTACGATTTTGCCGCAGTTCGGACATGGTCGTGCGATTTGTTGACCACACGCAGAACAGATTAATGACTGTGAGGGGTTTGGGCTACCGCAGTGCAGGCAAGCCTGGTAGGCGACATTGTCGGCTGACGCCATAATGGGCGAATCCAGTCGGTCCACCATCGCCAGGGCCGGATTATTCGCTTGGTTGGGTGGTTGTGATGCGGGCATTTGATTCAGGAGTGCCAGATCGGATTTCGCAGGCTCGATCAACTGATGATAAGCCTGATCCAGCAGAATTAACTTGGCCGATGATTCCGGATCATTTTCGTCTACTGAGATAATCTCAGCTCGCTTTAATTGATAAGCTTCCTGAATTTGATCAAGGCTAGCGCCAGGGTTGAGGCCTAAAACAGAATAAGGATCCATGAGTACCTCCCTCTATCCAAAATACTGCTTAACTTCTCGAACAATTTCAATAAGGTATTGACCTGTCCAGCGGCGCAGTATCGCGGACTGGAATGGCATGCTCTCACCATTGATCTCAACTTCAAATACGGGCGGTGTCTGGGGGAAAGTGGATGGACAGGTGAAGTAGAGGATAATCTCCCCGCCTGAATTGCGGGGAACCCGAATTCGTAAGTCATACGACCCATCCGCAATTCCATTTGCATCAACGCCTGGTTTTGATTCGGTTTTTGCTCCAGGTTGTTTCTGCAGAAGATTGATTTCTTCGCGCATCCTGGAGTGGACATCTTTCGTACCGCCTCCAAGTTGGGGAACAGCTTGTGAAGAGTTTGGAGCGCCTTGTTGACCCGTATTCGCTTGTTGTGCGTTTGCTGGCAACCCAAACATTCCTGAATTTGCTGTTCCAGGCATACCAAACCCGGATAACAGCTGCATCGGGTTTGACATTGGAGCATTTCCAGCCTGGTTCAAAAAAGCAGCTGGATCCATTAATCCCTTATCCACCATTTCTTTTATGATTTGTTGATTTCCCGCCATCAGTTGAGCATATAGCTCCGGGCGGTTAATCATTAACCACTCGGGGGTAATCTGAGACTGGCGCATGATTTCATTGTCCACCCGCCAATCCTGTACTTTTGTAAACTGTCCCATCTGAAGTTGGGCTAGAGCATCGTTACCAGCGTCGGTAGCTTTAATGCTCGTCGTTAAAACATTGAACACCTGGAGACCCAGCACCTCCGGCAACTGCATGGCCTGCAGACGCTGGAAAGCGGCGCGTGCGATGCCCTCGCCTTGGGTGCGGATTTCGTCGATATTGGCATAAGCCACCGACCCACGCACAGCTTGGATCACCCTATCAAACAAACTGGTAAGTGGTGTAGTAATTTCTGTAACAACACGTCTTGGGTCAGCAACTCGGTATTCGACTGATAGATCAAGGTTAATTTCTACTGGAACAGGCTGGGAAATTGTGAACTCCCGCGACGTCGATACCATCATCGATTTTATGCGTAAGTCAACTGCGGTGGCTTTTACGTCGCGGAACATGCGGTAGCGGCCAAGGAAATGGGTGCCAGGCTGAAGAATTTCCTTGAATGCCCCCCCTTCAGTGATGACCGAGCACCAGCCCTGGTCTACCTGATATTTCCCCTCCAAGAAAGGAATTGGCAGACCTTTGTCAAGCAATAGTGTGGGTTGCAAGATTTCATTGTTATTGATTAAGTGACGGTTAGTACTCATTTACATCCCCCCTTGTAGAAGAGCAAATAATGCTGCCAATGCCACGACTGCAATGATTATTGCGACAAAAACAACCACAGCCAAAGAAACCCAAAACGCCAACTTCGCTTGGCTTCGATAGGCTGTATCACCCGGCACTTGAGAATATCCAAGTACTTGCCGAGAAAGCACCATCGCGTAAATCAATAAAGGAACGCCAATGATCGAAGAAAGACCATAGGTGCACAATCCTATAAAAAAACATAATAACAAGCCAGCGATCATAAAATTTTGCGCTTGTGTTGCCTTTTTCACTACTGGTCCAAGGATGGCTAATTGTTCTTCCTTTCGCCGCTTTTCCGCTGCCTCCGCCATTTGTTGTAAGCGAAGCCCCTCTTCTTTGCGCAGCCTATCTTGTTCTATTTTTTGAAGAGTTTCCTGTACATTTACTCCGCAACTTTGGCAAAAAACAGTTCCTGCCTCAATCAGATTGGCACAATTCGGGCAATTTATACCAATTTCATTTCCACATTTCTTACAAAATCGTGTGCCAATGGAATTTGCCGTCTGGCATTTTCTACAGGACCAAGCATCGACCCGCTCAGCCTGCTGGTTTGATCCACCGGCTGGCTTCACAGATAATGGCGACATCATGACCCCAGATGTGGGCGTATTAAACTTCTGTAAAATTGCTTGCGGATCTGCAACTCCACCCACCGTTATTACCTGAATAGACCGGTCATATTCAGTCCGTTTCTGGGGCGTCAACAAAATATTTCTTGCTTGTGCAATAACCTCAAGTTCATAATTGGCGCGATTTACAACATTTGGATCATGATGAATAACCAAACGCCTGACCTCGTTGTATTTTGCAGTTAATGCTGCGTCGATTTCTGCAGCAGATGCATTGGAATGTAATCCCAGGTATTCATAATAATTACTATTAGCCATTTATTACCCCAAATTTTTATTCAACTGTTTGATCAGATATCCAGCGTTTACGCGCTGAAACCTGTTCTTGTGTGTGTCCAACTTTATAGGTCACCTGTGTTTGGGTTTGTTTGCCAGTTTCAATATCAACCGCCGTAACCTCAACAACCCCATTGGAACCGCAGGATATCGTAACGCGGACTTTACACCCTGGTTGTCGACCGGATGGCAGCCCAGACAGAATGAATTCACCAACCGGGTTACACAATGCAGGATCTCGCGATTCGCCCTGATAAATTACTACCTTCACAGCGGTTTGGCCAGGAATTGTTGTGACAAATTCCTTTGATACATCTGTCGGAATCGGGCTGTTACGCGGGATAAGAATTGCATTGATTTTTTGCTGCGTCCCAGGGACATATGCCTCAATACCAAGGCTATGGGAGGTGACGTCTGTTATTTGCAGCCCCCCCACTTTTTCTTGAACAGCTGGATGAACTTCTTCAGGTTTAATTTCCAGAATTTTTTTAGCAGCCATTAATGCGGCTCCCATAGCAACCGCTTCATCGGGATTGATTGAGCTATCCGGCTCTTTGCCAAAGAAATTTGCCAAAACTGTGCGTACTGCTGGCACGCGAGTTGACCCGCCAATTAACAATACTCGGTCAACCTGATCAGGCCTGGTTTTGGCATCAGATAAAACGCTTTTAACGATCGTCATTGTAGTATCTAGCTTAGGGCGAATAAATTCTTCAAACACCCTGCGGTCAATTTCAATCCGGCTGGTCTTGCCTTGCGCCCGGAGCATGATGAAAGATTTCATTCGGGTGCTTAATTCGCGTTTAATTTTCTCCGCGTCTTTGCGAATCTCCTGAGCAGTATAGGGGTCATGTGTGGGATCAAAGCTGTGTTCCTGGGAAAAGCGTTCCACTGCGAATTTAATAATATAGTCGTCAAAATCTTTCCCACCTAACTGATGATCGCCATCTGTTGCCAAAATCTTAATTTCTTTCCCCTCAACACGCATCAGCGTCGCATCAAATGTACCCCCGCCCAAGTCATAGACAAGGACGGTTTCATTATTTGTGCTTTTTTCAACCCCAAAGGCGATCGCAGCTGCGGTAGGCTCATTCAACAATGCCAACACATTAAATCCAGCCATTTCACCGGCTGTTTTTGTTGCACGTCTGCGGTCATCGTCAAAATAAGCAGGAACGGTAATTACGGCATAAGGGGCTGAGCCGCCAAGGTTTTCTTCAACATCTTTTTTTATTTTCGAAAGAATTAAAGCAGATATTTCAGTCGGGGCTAATCGCTGTTGTTGATGGGTGTAAAACCAATTGGGGTTTCCCATCTGCCGTTTGACAAACATGACGACCTGATCCGGACTCGAAACCGCGGCATCTTTTGCAATTTGACCTACAACAATCGATTCGGTATCGAAAAAGACAGCTGAAGGGGTGATTCTTTCGCCCTCTGCATTTGGCAGAATTTCAGGCTGACCGTGCTGGTTTACGATAGCCGCCGCAGAATAAGTGGTTCCTAAGTCAATACCAACCGCATGGGTATTATTCATATCTCCCCACTTAAAGGCCTTTCAAAAATAA
>Ga0172368_10006084_pt1 | contig 13163 bp, 11 predicted proteins | sample Lak11m_FD_114540 | JGI IMG/M metagenome (GOLD analysis project Ga0172368, IMG submission 114540) | Freshwater microbial communities from Kabuno Bay, South-Kivu, Congo - kab_022012_11m | ecosystem: Environmental > Aquatic > Freshwater > Lake | place: Democratic Republic of the Congo: South-Kivu...
CCGGGACGGGTTGGGCGCGAAGAAGCCACTGGTCTTGCGACTGCCGGTAATGTCCAGCACCCGCCGCAGTACGGAGACCTTGCTGGATAAATCATTGGGGGCATAGTAGAGCGCGAGCAACAGGATGAATTTTTCGGCCAGTTCCCGATTGGCCTTGAGCAGATCCTCTTTCTGGTTTTCCGTCACGAACTTGTACAGTTCCTCGATGCCCAGCTTCAGGATGTAATCCAGGTGGTCATCCAGGGTCATTTTGGGTTCGCGACTGAGTGTCTCGTAGCGTTTACGGGAAAACAGGCGGCCCAGAGCCGATTTCTGCGAAGAGTACTCCATGGGCAACCGCCGGTTTTTGGACACTTCGCTCAACAATTCGTTGAACTCCACATAGCGGAGTACCAGCACCTTGTCCCTGAATTGCCCCAGATGACGCTCGGTGTCGATTCGCATGGATGACTTGCCCGCACCGCGTATGGCGAAAATGACGTAGGGACTCGGTTTTTCGAGATGTAACAGCAATGATCGGAGAGACGTATTCTCGACCATGGCGGCCTGGAGGTAGGGATCGCGGTCAGCGTCGAAAATCACAAAGGGATTGTGATCAAATTGCCAAACTTGTAACCACTCTTTGATTTCCATGGAGATAACGATGGGTCTTGGGTCATAATTATTATTGAGTCGGCAGGGATCATCCCCGGCCGTCGCGCCAGAAAAACCGTCCCGGGTCAGGTCAGATGACAGGTAGCCCCCTGCACGGAGGCGAACTATACCATAGTTCGGCAAAATCAGCCTGACCCGAACGGCGGTGACCGATTTTGCGGAAAGCCATACAACCATCCCGGATATCCACCAGAGATTGACCCGATTCACGCTTGACGCTCCCCTTGCCCGTGTCTATCATTCGCGGCTTTCGGAATTTCCGGGTTGGAGCCACATCACCAATGTATGCAGTAATTCAAACAGGCGGCAAGCAGTACAAAGTCAAGGAAGGGGACATCCTCAAAATTGAAACCTTGCCGGCAGAAGACGGCCAGTCAGTGGAATTTGACAAGGTACTCATGGTGCAGGACGATGACGGCATCAAGGTCGGTCGTCCATTCCTTGAAACCGGCAGGGTTACCGCCGTCGTCAAGTCGCACGGTCGTCACCCCAAGATCAGAATCATCAAGTTCCGCAGACGCAAACACTACATGCGTCGTACCGGACATCGTCAGAACTACATCGAAGTGCAGATCACCGGCATTTCGGCTTAATCTCATCACAGGTCAACAGCAATGGCACACAAGAAAGCGGGCGGCAGTTCGCGCAACGGGCGCGACTCCAATGCCCAAAGGCTCGGTGTAAAACGTTTCGGCGGGCAATTCGTCCAGGCCGGAAACATCATCGTCAGACAGCGCGGCACCCGGTTCCATGCCGGTGTCAACGTCGGTTGCGGCAGGGACTACACCCTGTTCGCCACGATCGATGGCGTGGTCGAATTCAAGGTCAGGGGGCCACTCAACCGCAAGTATGTCAACATACTGCCGGTAGAACAGACGGCCTGAACGAAGCCCAGGTCTTACCCTGGTTTCAATGGCAGGCTCCCCGCCGGGGATGGCCTGAAACCCAAACAGCCCCGCCCAAACGGGGCTTTTGTGTTAATCCTCAATAAATACCCGGTTTCCGGGTCATTTCCCTTCCTGACGAGGGTAACTCCTCCAGACCGGTTGCCTGAAACTCATGAAATTTGTCGATGAAGCCGAAATAACGGTCGAGGCCGGCGATGGCGGCAACGGCTGTGTCAGTTTCCGCCGCGAAAAATACATTCCCTTTGGCGGCCCTGACGGCGGCGATGGCGGCGACGGTGGGCATGTTTACCTCGTCGCTACCAACAACCTCAACACCCTGGTGGATTTCCGGTTTCATTCGGTATTCCGGGCCGAACGGGGCCAGAACGGTTCCGGCGGCAACTGCACGGGCAAGGCCGGTGCGGATTGCCAGGTCAGGGTTCCACCGGGCACGGAAGTATATGATGTCGATACCGGCGAGCGGCTGGGCGATCTCACCGCAGAAAACCAGACGCTGCGGGTGGCTAAAGGCGGCTGGCATGGCCTGGGTAACACCCGTTACAAGAGCAGTGTCAACCGGGCACCGCGTCAGTCGAGTGCCGGCACCTCCGGTGAAAAACGCCAGTTACGGCTGGAACTCAGCCTGATTGCCGATGTAGGGCTGCTGGGATTGCCCAATGCCGGCAAGTCCAGCCTGATCCGGGCTATTTCCCATGCCCGGCCCCGGGTCGCCGACTACCCCTTCACTACCTTGCATCCCAATCTGGGCGTGGTACGGGTCGATGACAACCGCAGCTTTGTCATGGCCGATATTCCCGGCCTGATCGAGGGTGCCGCCGAAGGTGCCGGTCTCGGTATCCGCTTTCTCAAGCACCTGTCCCGCACCCAACTGTTGCTGCATGTCATTGACATCGCCCCTTACGGCGACACCGAAGACCCGGTGGAATCGGCCCGCAAGATCATGCTGGAACTGGAAAAATGGGGTCACGGCCTCAAGGATAAACCCCGCTGGCTGGTACTCAACAAAACCGACCTGTTCATGGAATCTGAATGCAATGAACGCTGCGAGGCCATCGTCGCCGGGCTGGACTGGCAAGGCGAGGTGTTTCCCGTATCGGCCCTGGCCGGTGATGGGCTCAAACCGCTGGTGTATCAGATCATGAACCATCTGGAACAAAACCGGAGCAGCGATGCAGAGTCGGCATGAACTGGGCCGGGCTTCCCGGCTCATCGTCAAGATTGGCAGTGCCTTGCTGACCGGTGGAGGCCGGGGGCTGGATCAAACCGCCATTGCCGACTGGGTCAGGCAGATAGCGGCGGTGGCCCGCAGCGGGCAGGAAATCCTGCTGGTGTCATCCGGTTCGGTGGCAGAGGGCATGAGTCGGCTGGGCTGGAAAACCCGCCCGGCCACCCTGCATGAACTCCAGGCTGCTGCCTCAGTAGGACAAATGGGTCTGATACAGACCTACGAATCGCTGTTCCAGCAACACGGCCTGCATACCGCCCAGATTTTGCTGACCCACGATGACCTCTCCAACCGCACCCGCTACCTCAATGCCCGGGGAACCCTGCTCACCCTGCTGGGCCTGGGTGTGGTACCCATCATCAATGAAAACGACACGGTGGCTACAGAAGAGATCCGCTTTGGCGATAACGATACCCTGGCGGCCCTGGTCGCCAATTTGCTTGAAGCCGATCTGCTGGTGATCCTGACCGACCAGAAGGGTTTGTATGAACGCGATCCTACCCTGGATCCTTCCGCCCGGCTGATTCATGAAGCCAGAACCGGTGATCCCTGTCTCGGTGAAATGGTGGGAGAAAGCCGCAGTGGTCTGGGGCGGGGCGGTATGGTGACCAAGTTGCGGGCCGCCCGTGTGGCTGCCCGCTCGGGTGCCTCGACCGTCATTGCCAGTGGCCACGAACCAAACGTACTGTCCCGCCTTTTGCAGGGGGAAACCCTAGGTACTTTCCTGGTGCCGGATGAAACACCGCTGCAGGCCCGCAAACGCTGGCTGGCCGGGCAATTGAAGCCCAAGGGCACCCTGCACCTGGATGCCGGTGCTGCCCGGGTTTTGCGGGAATCCGGCAAAAGCCTGCTACCCATCGGGGTTACGGCGGCGGACGGTCAGTTCGTGCGGGGTGATCTGGTGGCCTGTCTGGCGGTCAATGGCGAGGAAGTCGCCCGGGGGCTGGTGAATTACGATATCGATGAAACCCGGTTGATCTTGCGTCAACCGAGCCACCGTATAGAAACCCTGCTGGGTTATGTAGACGAGCCGGAGCTGATACACCGGGACAACCTGGTGTTGTCGTGAGTGGCAGCCCCCGGACTCCCTTGCCCCGGGGGGCGATGTCGGCGTTTGCGGTTCAGGCCGGCTGCTGACCCAGAACCAGTGCCTTGACTCTGGCGTTGAGGCGGCTCTTGCTGCGGGCGGCCTTGTTTTTGTGAATCAGACCCTTGTTGACCGATGAGTCGATGATGGGAACGGCAGCGCGGTAGGCGGCCTGGGCTTGTTCCACATTACCGGCCTCGACGGCCAGAATGACTTTCTTGATGAACGTTCTGAGACGGGAACGCAGGGATGCGTTGTGGGCACGATGTTTTTCAGATTGAATGGCGCGTTTTTTGGCTGAAGCAATATTGGCCAAGGCTGTAACCTCACTGTCAAGGGATAAGGGGGTAAAAAAGCGGTATTTTGCTCACAAAGACCTTTCGCGTCAATGCGGCTTTGACTGACGGATTTGGAGAAGTAAACGATGGGTGCCATATTTATAATCGACGATGATCTCCTGATTCAGGATATCCTGCTGATGTCCCTGCAAAAAGCCGGCTATCCGACCCGGGTGGCCAAAACGGTGGAGGAAGCCTGGCAGGTGCTGTCAACGGCACATCCCGAGACCTTCGATGCGGTGTTGCTGGACAGGCTCATGCCCGACGGTGACGGCATCGAAATACTAAGGCGCATGAAAAGCCAACCGGCCCTGATGGGTATTCCGGTCATCCTGCAAACGGCCATGACCTCGCAGGAAGACATGCTGGATGGCCTGAGGGGCGGTGCCTTTTACTACCTGAACAAACCTTTTTCGGTTGCCACGCTGATGGCCATCGTAGAGACCGCCGTCACTGACTGTCGCCAATATCGCGAGCTTTGCCTCAAGGTGAAACGGGCAGCCGGCATACTGGCGCATCTCGACCGGGCCGAGTTCTGTTTCCGCACCCCGGCTGAAGCCCTGGACATTGCCACGATGCTGGCCAATGTCTATCCCGATCCCGATCGGCTGGTGCTGGGTCTGTCGGAACTCATGATCAATGCCGTAGAGCACGGTAACCTGGGCATCGATTACGCGCAGAAAACCGTCCTGTTGCAGGCGGGACGACTCACCGAGGAAATACAGGCCCGCCTGCTGCATCCCGATCACGCCGATAAAAAGGCCCGCCTGGCTTTCGAACGGCAGGGCGAGGCCATCCATTTCCTGATCAGTGATGAGGGCCATGGATTCGACTGGAAGCCGTTTCTGGAAATCACCCCGGAGCGGGCCCTGCATTCACACGGTCGCGGCATTGCCATGGCCAAAATGCTCAGTTTCGACCGGGTCGAATATCAGGGTTCGGGAAATCGGGTGCTGGCTACGGTATTACATCCCGCACGGTAGAAACACCTCTGAGCAAACACTTACTAACCGCGACCGCACTGGTCAGCGGCGCGACGCTGCTATCCCGGATGCTGGGTTTTGTCCGGGATACCCTGATAGCCCGGCAATTCGGGGCGGATGCCCTGACCGATGCCTTTTTTGTCGCCTTCAAAATACCCAACTTCATGCGCCGCCTGTTTGCCGAGGGCGCGTTTTCGCAGGTATTCGTCCCAGTGCTGACCGGTTATCAGGCGGCAGGAACCGAAGCCATGCGGCTGTTCCTGGGCAAACTGGCCGGCGTTTTCATGCTGGTGCTGGCCGGGGTGACGGTGCTGGGCATCCTGATGGCTCCGGTTCTGGTGAGTCTGTTTGCACCGGGGCTTTATCTGCAGGGCGCGGTATTCGATCTGGCCACCGGGCTGTTGCGTATCACCTTTCCCTATCTGTTTTTCATTGCCCTGACTGCGTTTGCCGGGGGCATCCTCAACACCGTCGGCCAGTTCGCCTTACCCGCCCTGACCCCCATCCTGCTCAATGTCTGCCTGATTGCCGCCTGTCTGTGGTTTACCGATACCCTGACCGTTCCGGTCATGGCCCTGGCCTTGGCGGTACTGATCGCCGGGGTACTGCAATGGGCTGTGCAACTGCCCGCCCTGCTGCGCCTGGGTCTGCTGCCCCGGCCCCGACTCGACTTCCACGACGCAGGTGTACGCCGGGTTGGCCGCTTGTTGTTGCCTGCGGTACTGGGGGCTTCGGTGCAGCAGGTCAATCTGCTGGTCAACACCCTGCTGGCTTCGCTGCTGATCCCGGGCAGTATTTCCTGGCTGTATTATTCCGACCGCTTGCTGGAATTTCCGCTCGGGCTGTTCGGCGTGGCCCTGGGTACGGTGGTGTTACCGCATCTGAGTGCCCAGGCTCCGGCAACCGGACACCAACACTACTCGGCTACCCTGGACTGGGCCTTGCGCTGGGTCGTACTGCTGGCCCTTCCGGCCAGTCTGGGCCTGGGGCTACTGGCCCGCCCGCTGATGTTGACCCTGTTCGGCGGTACGGCCTTCAGCCCGCATGATGCCGACATGGCGGCCCGCAGTCTGCTGGCTTACGCGCCCGGTCTGACCGGATTCATGGCCGTCAAGGTACTGACCCCGGCCTTCAGTGCCCGGCACGACCTGATCACACCGGCCCGGGTCGGCACCCAGACCGTGCTGGTCAATTTGTTTCTGAGCGGGTTTTTTGCCATCATGCTCTCCCCTTACGGTTGGGGTCATGCCGGTCTGGCCCTGGCGGTCTCGCTGGCCGCCGGATTCAATGCCATCACCCTGCTCCGGCATCTGATACGACACGGCCTTTATCAGCCGGACAGCGGATGGTGGCGGTTCCTGTTACGGGTCACACTGGCCTGTGTCGTCATGAGTCTGGTGCTGATGCAGGTGGCTCACCCGGGTTGGGACAGTGCCCCGGGTCTGGTGCGTTTCGGGTATTTGAGCCTTTGGGTGTTACTGGGTTTGTCGACCTACGTCCTGACCCTGATCGCCACCGGACTCCGACCCCGCCAGCTCATCATCACTCAAAGACACTGATTGTGGAGATTTACGTGTGTATCTGATCAAGGGTTCTGCCGGTTTGCAGAACGGGCATAGTGCCTGTGTCGCCACCATTGGCAATTTCGACGGGGTACACCGGGGCCATCAGCGAGTCATCGAAACCCTGGCGGCAGCCGGCCAGGCCCGGGGTCTACCGGTGGTCGTGATCCTGTTCGAGCCCCAGCCACGGGAGTATTTTGCCCTCGGCACGGTGCCGCCCCGCCTGATGAGTCTGCGGGAAAAACTGGCGGCCCTGGCCACCCTGCCAGTCGATGCGGTATTGCTGTTGCGGTTTTCGCCCAAACTGGCCAGCATGACGGCAGAAACCTTCATCGAGCAGACCCTGATCGGCCAGTTGGGCATACGCCACCTGGTGGTCGGTGATGATTTTCGCTTCGGCCTGAACCGGCAGGGCGATTTCGCCCTGTTACAGCGTTACGGCCAGCGGCACGGCTTTACCGTTGCCGATACCCCCTCGGCCATCATCGGCGGAGAACGGGTCAGCAGCACCCGCATCCGCCTGGCCCTGGAACAGGGCCGATTGCAACAGGCCGCCGACCTGCTGGGACGGCCCTACGCGGTGCGGGGGCGGGTCGTTCACGGTGAACGACGTGGTCGTACCCTGGGTTTTCCGACCGCCAACCTCAACCTGAACCGCTCCAATACCGCCGTTCGGGGGGTTTTTGCCGTAACCCTGATCACGACCGGGGGCGATGCATTGGCCGGTGTGGCCAATGTTGGCCAGCGACCCACCGTCCGGGGTGGCCAGCGGGTCAACCTGGAAGTCTTTTTATTTGATTTTTGCGGCGATCTTTACGGACAACCGGTGGAAGTGCGTTTTCATCACCGTCTGCGGGCAGAACGGCGTTTTGCCGACCTGAACGAACTGAAGCAACAGATTGCCCGGGATGCCGAAGCCGCCCGGGCTTATTTTCTGAATCTACCCGAAACATCACCATGACCATGGATTACAAAGCGACCCTCAATCTGCCGACTACCGATTTTCCCATGAAGGCCAACCTGCCCCAGCGTGAACCGGCACAACTCGAACGCTGGCAGAACAGTGGCCTGTACCCGGCCATTCGCCAGGCTCGCCTGGGACGGCCCACGTTCATCCTGCACGACGGCCCGCCCTATGCCAACGGCGAGATCCACATCGGCCATGCGGTCAACAAGATTCTCAAGGACATCATCGTCAAGGCCAAAACCCTGGCAGGCTTTGACGCGCCTTACGTACCGGGTTGGGATTGTCACGGCCTGCCGATCGAGCTGATGGTGGAAAAAAAGATCGGCAAGGCCGGGGTCAAGGTCAGTGCCGCCGAATTTCGCACCGCCTGCCGCGATTATGCCGCCGGACAAGTGGAAATCCAGCGGCGCGAGTTCGTCCGCTTAGGGGTTCTGGGCGACTGGGAAAATCCCTATCTGACCATGGCACCGGAGTTCGAGGCCGACATCATCCGTGCCCTGGGGCGCATCGCCCGCCGGGGTCATCTGGTGAAAGGTGCCAAGCCGGTACACTGGTGTACCGACTGCGGTTCTGCCCTGGCCGAGGCCGAGGTCGAGTACGAAAACAAGCGTTCACTGGCCATCGATGTCCGTTTTGCCGTGATCGACCCGGACGAGCTGCTCCGGCGTTGTCATACCGTGCCGGAACACAGCGGCCACGGCCCGCTTTCCGTCATCATCTGGACCACCACCCCCTGGACGTTGCCGGCCAACCAGGCCGTGTGTCTCAACCCGGGGTTCGAGTACGTGGTGGTGGAATGCACCGAAACCACCGAACGCCTGCTGCTGGCGGATGGCCTGCTCAAGGAAGTCATGTACCGGGCCGGCATCGAACACTACCGGGTGGTGGCTTACTGCCAGGGCTCGGCACTGGAAGGCCTGCGTCTGGCACACCCTTTTTATCCGCGGGAAGTGCCGGTCATCCTGGGCGAACACGTCAATCTGGAAGCCGGTACCGGTGCCGTGCATACCGCACCCGGCCACGGTCAGGAAGACTACGTGGTCGGTCAACGCTATGGTCTGCCGGTGGATAACCCGGTCGGCGATGACGGCAGGTTTTTAGCCTCCACCCCACTGTTCGCAGGTGAGCATGTCGCCAATGCCAATGCCCGGGTGGTCGAGGTACTGCGCGAAAAGGGCCGCTTGCTGCACGAAGCCCGGATCGAACACAGCTACCCGCATTGCTGGCGACACAAGACCCCGGTCATCTTCCGCGCCACCCCGCAGTGGTTCATCGCCATGGACAAAAACGGGTTGCGTCAGCAGGCCCTGGCTGCCATCCGGCAGGTGCAGTGGATTCCCGACTGGGGTCAGGCCCGCATCGAGGGCATGATCGGCAACCGGCCCGACTGGTGTATTTCGAGACAGCGCAACTGGGGGGTTCCCATCGTCCTGTTCCTGCACCGCGAAACCGGCGAATTACACCCGGATACCGACGCGCTGCTGGAAAAGGTAGCGGCTAAAGTCGCCGAACACGGCATTTCGGCCTGGTTCGACTCGACAGAGCAGGACTGGCTGGGCGCAGAAGCCCCGCATTATCAGAAACTGCGTGATACCCTCGATGTCTGGTTCGATTCCGGGGTCACCCATGCTGCCGTACTGGAACGATGCCCCGGTCTGGCTTACCCGGCCGATCTGTACCTTGAGGGTTCTGATCAGCACCGGGGCTGGTTCCAGTCGTCCTTGCTGGCAGCCATGGCCATGAACGACACCGCCCCCTACCGGCAGGTACTGACCCACGGCTTCACGGTCGATGCCCAGGGCAAGAAAATGTCCAAGTCCAAAGGCAATGTGGTCGCACCGCAAAAAGTCATGCAGAACCTGGGAGCCGATGTGCTGCGGTTGTGGGTTGCCGCCACCGATTACCGGGCCGAAATGACGGTTTCAGATGAAATCCTCAAACGCTCGGCCGATGTCTACCGGCGGTTGCGTAATACGGCCCGGTATCTGCTGGCCAACCTGGCCGGCTTTGATCCTGCCCGCCATTTGCTGCCTGGCGAGTCCCTGCTGGCCCTGGACCGCTGGGTCCTCGACCAGGCCTTCCGGCTACAGCAGGAGGTCATTGCCGCCTACGACGGTTATCAGTTCCATCTGGTCTATCAGAAAGTGCATCATTTCTGTTCAGTCGATCTGGGCAGTTTCTATCTGGACGTTCTGAAAGACCGTCAGTACACCTGCCAGACCGACAGCCTGCCGCGCCGTTCGGCCCAGACCGCGATGTATCACCTGGTGAATGCCCTGGTGCGCTGGCTGGCTCCCATCACCAGTTTTACCGCCGATGAAATCTGGCAGTATCTCCCCGGCGAGAAAAGCGACTCGGTCTTTCTGGAAACCTGGTACGAGGGACTGTATCCGCAAGACCAGGCCACCCCGTTCGACAGCGACTTCTGGAACCTGCTGCGGGTCGTGCGGGATGCCGTCAGCAAGGAACTGGAAATCCTCAGGGTACGCGAAGCCATTGGTTCAGCCCTTGAAGCCGAGGTGGAACTGCACTGCACAGACCCCCTGTATGACCGGCTGGCACCCGTCGCCAGCGAATCGCGGCTTTTACTGATGACCTCGGAAGCCACCCTGCACCGTCAGGGGGCGACGGATGGCCTGCCGACCGAAGTCCCCGGCCTGGAACTGAAACTCAAGGCATCGACGGCCCCCAAATGCGTCCGCTGCTGGCATCACCGGGCGGATATCGGGCAGAATCCCGACCACCCGGAACTGTGTGGCCGTTGCGTGGACAACGTGGCCGGTGCCGGTGAAATCCGCAGGTATGCCTGATGTCCATGCTGATCTGGTTAATCCTGTCCGTGGTCGTCATCGCACTGGATCAACTCAGCAAACACTGGGTGGATCAGGCCATGGCGTTGTATCAGAGCCTGCCGGTTCTGCCGGGTTTTCAGTTGACCCATGTCCGCAATACCGGGGCGGCTTTCAGTTTCCTGAGTCAGGCCGGCGGCTGGCAGCGCGGGTTTTTCATCGCCCTGGCCAGTGCGGCCAGTATCGCCATTTGCGTATGGCTCTACCGGCTGGAGCGTTCGCGCCACCTTGAAGCCATGGGCTGGGCACTGGTGCTGGGTGGGGCAGTGGGTAATCTGATCGACCGGGCCCGCTACGGCTATGTCATCGATTTTCTGGATGTGTACTACCAGGACTGGCACTGGCCGGCTTTCAACATTGCCGATTCGGCCATTACCGCCGGTGTAGTCATTCTGCTGCTGGATTCCCTGCGCCCACGCCGCCCGGTCTGAAGCCCGATTCGCCATGAGCGAACCCAAACCCACACTCCTCATCGTGGATGAGTCACCCGAAAGTACACGCCTGCTGGCCGATTTATTGTCCGATATCGCCAGAATCCTGTTCACCCGAACCGGGCGCGGCGTGTACCCGCTGGTAGAAACAGAGGCCATCGACATGATATTGCTGGAAGTCAACCTGCCCGACATCAGCGGGTTTGAAATCTGCCAACGCTTGATGAATGACCGGCATTATCAGCATCTACAGATCATGTTCGTGACCGCCCGTGACAGCACGGACGATGAAAACCTGGGCCTGTCACTGGGGGCCATGGATTACATCACCAAACCCATAATCCCGGTTTCGCTGCGTCATCGCATTATCAATCACCTGAAGCAAAGCTATCTGCGGCGCGAATTCATCGAGCTGATGACCCATGACCCACTGACGGACAGGGGGAATCGCAAGCTGTTTTTTGAGCAACTGGCCTCTACCCTGAGTACCTGCCAACGCCAGCAGAGAAAATGTGCCCTCATTGTTTTTGATATCGATCATTTCAAGCGTGTCAACCACCGCTTTGGACTGCTGGTAGCCGACCAAACCTTGCTCCATGCGGCGGAATCCGTATGCGAGCAACTCCCCGCCCGGCATTTGTTTTTCCGGCTGGGTGATGATGAATTTGCCGTAATACTGCCCGATACCGATCTGGACAGCAGTCACCTTCTGGCTGAACACCTCAGACTGAGCCTGGGAGAAACCCGGCGGAGTATCGGAACCCGTCAGTTCCTGATAACGGCCTGCTTTGGGGTGGCGGCGGCTCAACCCGGCGAGGTTTACAGCCTTTTTTACCTGAGGGCCGATACAGCCCTGCAAACGGCCAAGAAAAAAGGCCGCAACCGGGTGGTCATGGCCTCTCCCGACGACACCGTAACCGGATGAAATTTATCCTGTCAGGGAACAAATGGCTGGAACAAGCGGCAAAACTAACTATCAGGGATCGCTTGCTGATCGCCTCGCTTTTTTTGGTCATCGTGACCAATTCGACGGCGCTGGGGTTTTTCTACTGGCACAGTCAGGGATATATCGAAAAAACACTGCGCGAAAAAACCCACATCCTGTTCGAACAGGTTGCCCACTACACGGCCAGCCAGCTCGAGCCCGGCAATCGCCCGATTGCCATGACGCACCTTCACGCGCTCATGAACCACCCCGCCCTGATGTACACCATCATCTTTGATCCACAAGGTCAGGCACTGTACCGGTTCGATCCGTTTCATGCCTTTGCAAGCCATGACCTGACGGTCGGATCGCCCTCGCCAATCGATTGGCAGGGTATAACCGTGCAGGAATGGTGGTTGCCGCTTGACCGCGAAGGCAAATACCTGGGAGACCTGGTCATCGGTCTGGATGACTCCCTCCATTACGAACACAGAATGAGTGCCATCCAACTGGCGTTTTGCCTGATCATTCTGGTGGTTTTGCAAACCCTGATCGTCACCCGGCAACTACAACGCCTGATTCTGCACCGGATCATCCAACTGGACAGGGAGGCCCAAACCTACCTGCAAAATCCGGCTTCCTATCACGGTGTCATGGAAGATCAATGCGATGAACTGGGCCGTGTCTGTGGCACTTTGAATACCCTGGTAGAGCGTATCCAGGCACGGGAACAGGAAATACTCGCCATCAATGCCGGGCTCGAACGGCAGGTGAATGATCGTACCCGCGAACTGGTGAAAACGCGCGAGCAGGCCTTGGTAGCCAGTCAGGCCAAAAGTGAGTTTCTGGCCAATATGAGTCATGAGATCCGCACCCCCCTGACGGCCATTTCAGGCTATTCCTTTCTGCTGGCAAAAACCCCGCTTGAACCTTCACAAAGGGACTATCTGGCCCGTATCGACACGGCAACCCATTCGCTGTTATCTATCATACAGGACCTGCTGGATTTTTCCCGAATAGAGTCCGGCAACGTAGAATTACACCAAAGTGAATTTTCCCTGCGGGAGCTTTGCAACCGGGTGATTGCCAATATAGAAAGTGAGGCACTGAAAAAGCACATCGGTATCCTGCTCGACATCGATGCGTCGCTACCGGACCGTTATGAAGGCGACGCTTTAAGACTGGGGCAAGTACTGATGAACCTCGGCAATAATGCCGTCAAATTCACCCATCG
>Ga0172368_10006085_pt1 | contig 13163 bp, 16 predicted proteins | sample Lak11m_FD_114540 | JGI IMG/M metagenome (GOLD analysis project Ga0172368, IMG submission 114540) | Freshwater microbial communities from Kabuno Bay, South-Kivu, Congo - kab_022012_11m | ecosystem: Environmental > Aquatic > Freshwater > Lake | place: Democratic Republic of the Congo: South-Kivu...
GGGGTCATCCTGGATCCGTTTGGCGAAGGCCTGGCAACACCGGGCACAAATGTCCGGCTGAAAGACGTGATCACTTCCGCTGATGGGTCATCCATGGCTGCCGGTTACATGGCGCTCGAGAAAGGTGAATTTCCCTGGACATTGACCTATGACGAAGTGGATATCGTCCTCGAAGGCGAGTTGATCATAACCCGCGGCAGTACGGCTGTACATGGCAAACCCGGGGATGTGATCTTCATCCCCAAGGGATCAAGCATCACGTTTGGCACACCCGGGCAGGTGCGCTTTATTTACGTGGCCTTCCCGGCAAATTGGAATGAACAGGGATGAATGTAATCACGGAAAGCGAACTGCGTGAATTCTGGCAGAATGGACGCGGTCAGCTGCCTGCATTTCCTCCTGGCACACGCTTTTCAGCTTCGGCTCAGGATTTCATCAAAAATCATCAGGTGGAAGTTCGTTTCGACGGATCATCCAACTCGAGTATTGACAATAGCAGCTCTTGGGACAGGCCGGGTTCATTTCCAGTGATACTGACCGGTCCATTGCCGGTCTGCTCTGAGTGTGGCCAGCCGCTTCAAGCCAAACCTGAACACATGACCCAGATCGATGCCGGCCATTTCGCCCCAAAGACAAGTCCCAGGCTGGTCTTGCGAGGGCGGGTTGACAGCCTGCACGCTTTTGTCATGCTGGTTGCATCCACAGCCCGCCGGTTTGAATTACCCGAACTCGCGCATCACCTCGACACCCTTGCGGCCTACTGCCGCGAGATCATGAGCGCAGAATACAATTTGCGCCCGGTCGCGCCGCTGGTAATGATGGGAAAAAGCGAACAAGACCTGCACGAGATCTCGCATTGGCCGGATAAATACCTGGGGATTGCCCACATCGTCCCTGGACCTTACGACCATGAGATCCTTCACTGGCTTAATTTGCTGCGGACCCAATGTCGCGAGGTGGAAGTGGTTGTTTTACAGGCCTTTCCGGCGGATGGAATTGATCCTTCCGGGGCGAGGAACAGCCTGTCGCGCGCGCTGAACCGGCTTTCTTCGGCCGTTTACGTTCTGGAACTTTATTTCCAGGCTGGTAAATTAAGTTGGAAAGCATCGGGATAAATTGGCGCGACCGGTTATTTTTGGATTAAAATCACAGGCTGCCGCCAATCCTGTGCCAACAAAATATTATATGAACGGACATCGCCGCCTCAATGAATCCGAAGTTAACTGAATTGCTCGCTAAAACTGATCTTGTAATGAATCAGCATCCAGATATGATATCGCCAGTTGGTGAATATCGCGGCACTCTCCACGTTGGGGTGGACCTTGGCACTGCTTACACGGTTTTGATGGTGCTGGATGAAAATTACCAACCCATCGCGGGAGCTTACCAATTTGCCCAGATCGTTCGTGATGGGCTGGTTGTGGATTTCGTTGGTGCGGTTTCACTCCTGCGGCAAATGAAACAGCAGGTTGAAACCAGGCTCGGTTTCGAATTAAAATCTGCCGCTTCATCCTTTCCGCCGGGCGTGCCGCGCGCCGAGGTACGGGCCACTGCCAATGTGCTTCATGCTGCCGGGTTGGAATGCAGCGGGCTGGTGGACGAACCAACCGCAGCCAACAATGTCCTCCAAATTGAGGATGGCGCCATTGTCGATGTGGGCGGCGGGACAACCGGGATTGCCATATTAAAAAAGGGTAAGGTGATTTACACAGCCGATGAACCAACCGGCGGGACGCACTTCTCACTTGTCATCGCCGGCGCTAAAAACATCACCTTTGAGCAGGCCGAGGAACTGAAGAAGGATCCCCGCCAACAAGCCCAGCTGTTACCGGTGGTAAGTCCGGTGATGGAAAAAGTAGGCAGCATCATCAACCGGCATGTGGCCGGGCGCAAGGTCAAGAAGTTGTTTCTTGTCGGCGGGACGTGTGCCTACCCCGGCATGGCGAAAGTGGTTCAGGATTACACTGGCATAGAAACTGTCGTTCCCGGGAGTCCCCTGTTCGTCACTCCCCTGGGGATTGCGATGCATAATTAATTCAAGGAGCACCAATATGGGCGATCAATTCTCATTACGTTGTTATTCCTATATCGATCGCATGCAGCCCCAATATGCGGCTTTCGTGGGAACCGTCACACAGGGTGACTTACCGACTGAAGCGATGGCGGCACTCTATATAGAAGTTGCGCCGGGTAACGAAGTATTTCGCCTGGTGGACATTGCCGTCAAAGCCACCGAAGCCAAGCCAGGCGCCCAAATCGTTGAACGCGAGTTTGGCATGTTCGAGGTCCATTCCAGGTCGCAATCCGAAGTGATTGAAGCTGGCAGGATCGTATTGGAACGTATCGGGCTCAAGATTGAAGATCGTGTCAAACCGGAGATCGCTTCGGTCCAGATCATCACAAACGTTGATCCTTACCAGGCTCAATTGTTGAACCGTTTCCGACGCGGTAGCATGCTCGTGCCGGGCGAAACCATGCTGGTGCTGGAATGCGCCCCGGCAGCCTATATCAATTATGCGTTGAATGAAGCCGAAAAAGGCGCAAACATCAAGGTGTTGCATGTTTCGTCCGTTGGCCGTTTCGGCCGCATGTGGCTATCCGGTTCGGAAGCAGAGATCCTGACGGCACGCAATGCAGCCGTTACTGCGATCGAAAACCTTGAAGGGCGTGTCGGAAAATAACCGTTTTAACAGGACCGGTGAGGTGTTCCATGCCAAAAATCTTCTATACTGAACGCGATATTGATGATATGTACGCCCGTGGTGAAACCAGTGTTGATGTGCACGATGGTGTTGTACTCACCGACCTTGCTCGCGAGCGCATGTATAAATATGGAATGACACCCAACCGGGTAAAACCCGAGGTCCACCCTGAAGATAATCCCCAGGAAGTTCTTCTCCACCGCATTAAAGCCGCAGTTATTGCGCGTCTGAGCGGTCAAATAGACCCGGTCCTGCTGGATACCGTCATCCGGCGGGTACTGACAGACATCCAATAGATCCGAAAGGAGAGCGGCCAAAATGGACCGCTCTCCTTTTTTCTTGATTATTTAGGCGTAGAACTTTCTGGTTGTGTACCGCGCAAAGGCACAGGCATTTGGCTATCCACTTTATGAAGTTTGGATGATCCTTTCAAGGCCAATACCCGGTTTGTCCGGCAAAGTGATGGTTGCGCCATCATAACGCAGCCCGCGGTATGGATCATTCTTGATCAAGAGTGGCCCATCCAGGTCGACAAAATCACATAAAGGAGCCAGGTGGGCTGCAGCGGTCACTCCCACCGATGTTTCCACCATGCACGATAACATGATCTGCATGTCATGACTTCTGGCAGTCTGGATTGCCCGCATCCCTTCGCGCAGGCCTTCGGTTTTCATCAATTTCACAACCACTCCATCCACCGCCCCCGCCAGGCGGATAATGTCACGTGATGTCTTGGCGCTCTCATCGGCAAAGATCGGGATGGTCACCTTTTGAGCGCGTAACTTTTCCTTCAACCAGAAATAACCTTCATAATCATCGATCGCCAGTGGCTGTTCGACGAATTCAACCTGGTACGCAGCCAGGCGGGGGATGATATCGAGCGCCTGTTCCCTCGTCCAGCCTGCATTGGCATCCACCCGCAGCCTGGCTTCTGTCGCCTTTCTGATTGCAGCGACCATGACCACATCGCTATCCTTGCCGCCTAACTTCACCTTGATGATCGGGTAACCCGATTCCCTGGCGCGCTGCGCCATCACCTCGGGTTCATCCATCGCAATCGTGAATGAAGTCTGCGCTAGTTTGGATGGATTTAGCCCAAACAATCTGTATAACGGGTGCCCAAGGCGTTTACCCCACAGGTCATGCAGGGCAATATCAACTGCCGCCCTTCCGGATCGGGACCCCGGCGGCAGGCGGGAAAGGACACCGTCAATATCCAGTGGATCATTGCCCAGGTCTGGCACCGTATTAAGATAGCTGACAATGCTTTCCTGGGTCTCACCATAATACGTAACTGCGGGAGCCTCGCCCACACCTTCATCCAGGTAGACCAACACATTAAAGCGCTGGTCATCTGCGCCGTGCGAAATGCGGAAGGTGGTTTTGAGATTGAGCGTAAGTTTTTCAATGCTTAGCTTCATTCCGAACATCCTCTCTTGCAGGGTTATTACAACTGGTTATTTACCACGGCGTCCCAGGAAATCGATCACGCGTTGTAGCCATTCATCCGGGATTTCATGGTGGACACTATGACCAATCCCATCCGGAATCCAAAGCTCGGCTCCAGGGATATTTTCCGCAATATATTGGGCATGCCTGTCGGGGGCATTCACCCGGTCATTGGCGCCCATGATCGAAAAAACCGGCCTTTCCACCCTGGCAAGATCAGCCGGGGAATAATTCGGTTCCCTGATGATCTCCTGCAAGGTCATGGCCAGTAATTTACGCCAATAATCCTTGCCGTGCAGTTCACCATGAACAGCGATCATTTCGGCCACGTCTTCCGGGTTGTGCTCGGCAAAATAATCGGGATCAAGCACGACCGGCTCGCGCTGACGCAAATAATCCGTCACATACGCATTGGCTGCCTGCGGAATGGCTGTCTCAGTTATCTCAGGATGTTCAACAACCGTCACCAGGGCAACATTGCCGCCGTTTGAATGGCCGACGATATGCATGCGATCATAACCCATTGCTCTCACAAAACCCGCACAGTCATCTGCCATCTGCTTGAATGAATACAGCCCACCTGGATTCGTACTTCTACCATGCCCACGGCAGTCAGGCACGTAAACCTTATATTCCTTTGCCAGCCTGGGGGCAACCCTACCCCAGTCAATCTCGCCCGTGATGGTTGAACCGTGGATCAATAGGACAGGCACACGCCCGGGTCTGTCTTCCCCATAATCCTGATAAAAAATAGTAGCTTTGTTTATTTGAATTTCCGGCATATCAACCTTTCGATATCAATTAAAAATGTTCATTTCTCAATTTTACATCAATAAAAAATTGGCAACACCAGGCTAAACAGTTCGTGTCCTGGGAAATTATAAATTTGGACTAAAATAAAGGACAGATATGGATTGCATACTTTTCCCACCCTGGAGATCCGATGAATGAAATGATGTTGAAATTGATCGAAGAACTTGCCAAAAAACACAGTGATCCGCGTATTTCTGTATTCCAGATCGAAGTCAAATCAGACGAAGTTAATCAATTATCACTATCAGGTATCGTTTTGGAGCAGGCCGATCTTGACGCGCTTCAAAATGCAATTGAACAACAATTCAGCGATCAGCGGGTGGATACCAGCGGCATCCAGGTTTTACGTCACCCGGATAATCCGATCCTGACAGTTGGGACAAACCTCACCAGCACCCATACTTCCCCATCCTTCCTGGGTGAATTGTCCAGCCAGCTGGTCTATGGCGAAAAGGTGGAGGTTCTTTCCGGGCATGAACGATGGGTCTATACCCGCCAGGCAGATGGCTACCTCTCCCATACCTACAAACCATACCTGACGGCCCAACCGGACCAATTACCGACCCATATCGTGCTGGCACCATCAATAGAAATTCGAGCACAGCCCGATATCAGCGCGCCTGTTCTTACCAGGCTTTATTGTGGAACGAGGCTAAAAATTATCACCACGGAAACAGGTTGGAGCCAGGTAAATGCCAATATGAACGGCTGGATGCCCGAATCTGCACTGCGGGCGCTTGATTCACTTCCGCGGGCATCAGCAGTGCGCAGGAGCCAGATGATCGAAGATGCCCGGCGAATGATCGGCACTCCATACCTGTGGGGCGGAGCCGCCGGCAATGGGATTGATTGCTCCGGGTTCGCCCGGTTGCTGCACAGGTGGATCGGGATGGACATCCCGCGCGATGCCGATATGCAGTCCGCTGCGAGCAGGCCGGTCGAACCTCCATTCCTTCCCGGTGATCTGTGTTTCTTTGGAGATGGTGATTCCAACCGCCGGATAACCCATGTGGGTATCAGCCTGGGTGGGTGGAATATGATCCACTCATCGCGCAGCCGGAACGGCGTTTATACCGATAACATAAAAGAGGTGGATCACCTGCGCGAAAGCTTTGCGCACGCCGGGACATTTTTGAAGAGCGAATAGATCCGCCCGAACTTGAAATAGAACCCGGTGGCGAAATTACGACACCGGGTTCTGTTTCACAGGAGTTCATCCCAGGCCGCTACCATACAATATTGTCGAATTGGCAATTCCCAGCCTTGCCGATCATCGATTATTCTTCATAAAAAGGCCAGCCAGAAATTGATCAACCTGAAAAAAGTCTTTTCCAGCCAGGCAGTCCCATCCGAATATCGTTCAACATTCATGAACCTGTATTTCGATATGGGCTGGTTCGGCGTTTTAAGCGGGTCAGCGGTCAATTTCCTGAACGTGTATGCCACGCGCATTGGCGCAACAGGTTTCCAGGTTGGACTGCTGGGGGCCACCACCGCGGTCGTCAGCCTTCTTTTTGCCATCCCTGCCGGGCGATGGCTTGAAAACCGCGCCAGAGGCAGGGCTGTCTTCTGGACCTCCATTATCTACAGGTTGGGCTTCCTGCTTTACATTCCACTGCCCTGGCTGCTGAACGCCAGCGGGCAAATATGGTCGTATATCAGCCTCAGCCTCTTCATGGGCATCCCGCTCATCGCGTTTACTGTGGGATTTGGCTCCCTGTTCGCCGAGTCAGTTCCCTCTGAGTGGAGAGCGCATGTGGCGGGTATCCGCAATGGGGTCCTTTCGATCACATTCATGATCACTTCATTGGTCAGCGGTTACCTGCTGGACCATTTACCATTCCCTTTTAATTATCAAGTTATCTTCTTCATCGGTTTTGTCGGTGCCAGCATGAGCAGTTACCACTTGTTTTTTGTAAAACCGCTCCCATCCAGCGAACAGGCAGATCAAGATGGACCCCGCCCTTCCATACTGCCCGAGGTTCAAATTTCCACGCGAAGATGGTTTTCCACCATTCGCGCAGATATTTGGTCAACCCGGTTCAAATCAACATTGCTGGTTATGTTCGCCTTCCACCTGGCTCAATACCTTGCGTTGCCGGTTTTCCCGCTTTACTTCGTGCGACAGTTAAGACTCACAGACCAAAACCTGGGGATTGGCACCGCCCTCTTTTACTTGACAGTCCTGCTTGGTTCCACCCAACTAAACCGCCTGGTAAAACGCCACGGTCACAAGAATATCACCGGCTGGGGTGTGATTGGCCTGGCAATTTACCCTGTACTGATCGGGATCTCCGGCCAGGTCTGGCATTATTATGTCACCTCGATCATCGGCGGGCTTGCCTGGGGGCTGGTGGGAGGCGCACTGGTCAATTATGTACTCGAAAATTGTCCGGATAATGACCGGCCAGCCTACCTGGCCTGGTACAACATCATCTTGAACACAGCGATCCTGGTGTCGTCCCTGCTGGGGCCGTTAATTGCCGAGAATATCGGCTTGTCTGTTGCGCTGATCATTTTTGGATTACTGCGCGGCCTGGCGGGCATCTCAATTCTGAAATGGGGTTGATTTAATTTCTATCCACAATCTCTCCCCCACATGTTACAATCTTCATACTTATGGTCGATGAAAATTTTAAAACCGTTGCCACCAACCGCAAAGCCAGGTTTGATTATTTCCTGCTGGAGCGTTTTGAAGCGGGATTGTCCTTGCAAGGCTCCGAAATTAAATCGGTTCGCGCCGGGCAGATCAGTCTTGCGGAAGCATATGTTGACATTGAAGAAGGCCGTGAAGCCTGGCTTATAGAAGCGCATATTGCGCCTTATGAACAGGCCAATCGCTTTAACCACGATCCCAAACGCCGCCGCCGCCTTTTACTGCACAAAAAAGAAATTCGAAAAATGTGGAATGAAGTCCGGCAAAAAGGTGTCACGATCGTTCCCATCAAGGTCTACCTGAAAAATGGACGCGCAAAAATAGAAATAGCCCTTGCAAAAGGGAAGCATTTGCACGACAAGCGTGATACGATCGCCAAGCGCGACCAGGAACGCGAATCGGCCCGCGATTCGCGCATATAACATAATGAGGCAACCCATGCCACCATCCACCATAGGCGGGATAAATTTATTGCCCGACGAAACCAAGCGCGAGATCTACGGCCGTTCAATACCGAAAGAACTGATCGAACGCTTCAATCTCCCCCCGCTTGATGCGATCCGCGCCTCAAATTACCTGCAGTTCAAATTTGCGCCTGGCACTACGGACGTGGAAATTTATCTTTACCACGAGCAGCGCTTCCCAGATCCGATTTTATATGGTCACCTGACCGACACCATGAACGGGCAGATCCATATTTTGTTATACATCTTGAACGATCCTGATGGACCCAGGTTCAACGTTGATCGCATGCCCGATGGTTCCATGACCCGCTTTGGGACCTTGAAGCGCAACCTGCCGGCTGAAGAAGCCGCCATGCAGGCCAAACTTGCGCCTGGCCAGGTTCGTCGTGGTTTGCGCTTGCTCTCCCACGCCATCGAATCCTTTGAAAAATTTGTCGCCAGCCTGGGACATGAAATTTATTTTGTCGAACCCCTCTACTATCACAATGCGGTCATTTTCGAGCGTTATGGGTTTACCTACCAGGTCGGCCGGAAATTAATGGAACGTATCGAATCCGGCTTTGCAGACGCAGGCGATTTACACCGCCTGCTGGATAATTCATCCCCTTTCCGGGCAATGGAAGCCGCCAGGAGCATTCGTCTGCGTTCATGGGCCATCCATGACGGCATCCTGGGTGAGCCTTTTACAAATGTGACCATGTATAAACGGATCGGTAAATCTGCGGGGATCACCACCTGTCCCAGCTGCACATGGTGAACAGGCCAACTCGGTAGCAGAGCATCAAGGCCCCCAACGCGCCTGCCAATCACAATAAGCATTGTGTGTCAGGCGGGTAAGATCCGTTCCATCAATCCGCATGATATAAATCTCGCAACCATTGTTATTCCCAATGGAACCATAATAGGCAGTGAAAGCCACCCATTGACCGTCTGGTGAAAAACTTGGACCCTGGCTGTTTCCATCCGGCGGGCTTACCTGGTGGCTGTCTGATCCATCCGCATTCATGAGGATCAGCTCGCGTTGCCAGGGCTTCCCATCGTAAGTGATGATCTTCGACCCGTAAGCTGACCAATCATTGCGGCCTCGCAAAAAAGGCAGCGCAGTGATCTGGTGATAATTTGAACCATCCAGATCCACTATTGCCAGTTGGGGTAATTCCTGGACCATCGTGGCAAAAAGGATCCGGCTTCCATCTGGAGACCAGGAAGGATCCCAACCGTTTGAGAAAAACAGCCTCTGATTTTCCCCATTTCTATCCATCAACCATAATGTATCCTTGCTGCCATCACTCTGGGTAAAAACGATCAGCCGATTGTCCGGAGAAACTTCAGGCGCAATCCCGATAGCGTTTCCAATCATGTTTTGATTCCCGGACATATCGATTTCGTAGATTTTGAAATTTCCATCCAGGTTGGAAGAAAACAGGACACTCTTTCCATCCGGGGCGAAAGATGGATAAAAATGGCGTACCTTGTCCTCGCTGGTCAGACGGCGCCACCCACTGCCATCAGCGTTGATGACGCACAATTGGTCCTGTGCCGTTAATTTAAATATCTGGCACACGAAAACGATTTTCCCTTTGGGGGAGGAATTGGGCTGGGATTGAGGTATTTCAGTGGCTTCGGGGTTTGCAGCGAAGGTTGGGTTTGAGTCGCGGGTCGGGAAGATCAATTGCGGAACAGATGGGCTGCCGGTTGGGCGGCTCCTTGCCAGGAATATGACCCCCGCCAACAGAAAACAACACAACAATATGATAAAACCAATAACCAATAACCATTTCTTAGGAGATTGGGCCATTCACTGGTTGGCCTGCGGTGATATTTCTGTGCGTCATCTGGTCGGTCTGGGTATCCTTGAACACTCCCTTAAAGTGCAGTTCAAGAAAAGCATCCACAAGGGCAGGATCAAACGAGGCCCCTGAATGTTTGCGCAAGTATTCGAGCACCGATTCCTCGGTACAACCGCGCCTGTATGGGCGGTTGGAAAGCAGGGCATCCCACACATCCACGATCGAGAAAATCCGCGCCGAGAGTGGAATTTCCAGCCCGCTCAAACCTCTTGGGTAGCCGGTGCCGTCCCAACGCTCGTGATGGCAGTAGGGAATGTCAATTGCCGCTCGCAAATAGATAATTGGAGAGAGCATTTTCTCAGCATATTCAGGGTGACGGCGCATCTCCTTCCACTCGTCCTCGCTGAGCGGACCGGGTTTTTGTAAAATATTGTCCGGGATGGCCATCTTTCCAATATCGTGTAAAAGTGCCCCACGGCGAATGTGAACGATCTGGTCATCCGGCACTCCCAGGGCTCGGGCAAGCCGGATGGTTATCTCCGTTACCCGTTGAGTATGACCTTCCGTTTCCTTATCACGCAGGTCAAGCACGTGCGACCATCCTTCGATGGTCGCTTCGTATGCTTCGGCCAGGTCTGTGTGTGCGTGCTGCAGGTCAATCTCGGCCTTCTTTCGTTCGGTGATATTACGAATGATGGCTATGATACAGGGTTCCTGGTCAACATCAATAATTCGTGCGGAAACAAGGCCAATCCACAGGCTTCCATCGACCCTCTTGAAGACTCCTTCCAGGTTGCTGACCTCGCCAGCAACCTGCATCATGGCGAAAAAATTCATGCTCTCATCCAGGTTTGCCCAGATGTTTACACTGAGAGTGTTTTTCCCAACCACATTTTCCGATTGATAGCCTGTCAGAGCACAAAAACCGTCATTTACCTCAATATATCGCCCGTCCGATATCCTGCTGATGGAAATCGCATCCGGTGAAATGCGGAAGGCCTTGGAAAATTTATCTTCAGAAAGCCTCAGGGCGTGGTCTGCCTTGCGTTTTTCATCGCGCAGGGCTTTTTGCTGCAAGGCACGCTGGACAGCCTGGCCTAACCGGCTCAACCGATCCTTGAGCAAATAGTCAGCCGCACCATGGATCATTGTTTCAACTGCGGCTTCCTCGCTGATTGTCCCCGTAACGACAACGAAAGGGATATCGAATCCCCGCTCTTGAAGCAAATGGAGCGCCTGTAATGCGGTGAATTGTGGCAGGCTGTAATCTGCCAGGATGATATCCGGATTATCTTCTATTGCCTTTAAATACTCTTCCTGCGTGTCCACCCGTTTGCTGACACAATGATAACCAGAGCGCTTCATCTCATAAAGGACAAGCTCAGCGTCAACTGGACGATCTTCAAGCACCAATACCTTCAAAGGAATTAATTCAGCCATAAAACCTGTGGAAATTAAATACCGTTGACCGGAACCTGGTTGAGCAACAACCAATACTGGCCAACGTCACGCACAGCCTCGGTAAACTGTTCAAAATCAATTGGTTTAACGATATAGCTGTTAACACCAAGATTATAACTTTCGACAATATCTCTTTCTTCACGCGAAGAAGTTAACACCACCACCGGTATGGAGCGGGTCCCATCATTTGCCTTTAATTTTCGCAGTACTTCCAGGCCGTCAATTTTAGGAAGCTTTAGGTCCAGCAGGATCAATCTCGGCACCTGCAAGGGCTGGCCGGTGATATTTTTTTCTGAACCATATATATACTCGAGAGCTTCAGAACCATCGCGGGAATGATGAACGCGGTTGGCGATTTTAAATTTTTTCAGAGCATATAAGGACAGCTCCGCATCATTCATGTTATCTTCAACTAGCAGAATTTCCACAGGTATCGCCACTCTGACCACTCCCGTTGTAACTATCCGCAACTAATTAGATTATACCGATTAAACCCGGAAGATTCCAGTGAGATTCATCCAGAAAAAGGGTTAGGATAATACTAATGGCTGAACCAGCCAGGTTCATTCCAGCTCTCGCTCTGATAAATACTTCGCAATCAATGCATCATATTTCGCCGTACTTTCAAAGCCCTTTACCGCCAGTTTTTTCCGGTCCCGAGCGGAGACGCCGCCTGTACGCGATTGCGCAAGCACTTGATCATAATCAGCCGGGTCGCATACCAGGGTTACTCGCTGGTGGTTTTTTGCCGCAGCCCGGATCAAGGTTACGCCACCGATATCGATATTTTCGATTACCTCGGCGTAATTGACACCTTCCCTGGAAATGGTTTGCTCAAACGGGTATAAATTTACGATTACCAGGTCGATGTAATCCCAACCCAGATCCAACAATTCCTGGTGGTCTGCTTCGGTTGGGCGCGCTAGCAAACCGCCGTGGATGGCAGGATGCAGGGTTTTTACCCTGCCTCCAAGGATTTCCGGGGAATGGGTATATTCAGCCACTTCTGTCACGGGAATATGACTTTCCCGCAATAATTTGGCTGTTCCTCCGGAAGCAAGCAGGCACCAACCCAGGTCGACAAGACCGGTAGCAAATTGTACCAGCCCGGATTTATTGTGGACAGAAAGAATTGCTGTAGGCATGATGAGTTCCTTTATAGTTAATTATTCTGGCTGGGATATATTACAACTGGAGTTGATCGTCAATTTGAGCGCCTGGATCAGTAATGTATGCTCAATTGCATGTACGCGGTTCTCAAATTGATCAAGCGATTCTCCGGTGCGAAACTCGATCACCTGGGTGGCAATCACTGGACCATTGTCCACGCCTTCATCTGGAACAAAATGAACCATCACCCCACTGTGTTCAATACCTCCCCGCTTCCATGCTTCATATGCGCGCTGGATGGCATTCGTACCGGGAAAGGTTCCTGGCAGGGCTGGATGCAGGTTGATGACATGTCCACGAAAGCGCTCAAGGAAGGTATCGGTCAACAACCGCATCCAGCCGGCGAGGACGATGTAATCCGGTTGCCAGCTGCCAACCGCTTCCGCCAACCTGGCGTCATATTCCCGCCGCAATTCTCCCTGGCGGATTTGGATCACGATACCCGGCACACCGGCGCCGGCAGCCCTGCGGAGCCCAAACGCATCCGGCTTGTTTGAAAAAACTGCTGCGACCTGCGCATTTAATTCCTTTGAAGCACAGGCGTCAAGGATTGCCTGCAGGTTTGAGCCGCTTCCTGAGATCAAGACCACGATCCTTGCCGCCATGTTCTTTTTTCCTTGTGCGGATGATCCGCAGATTTCCGGCTGTCGCCATGGGA
>Ga0172368_10006087_pt1 | contig 13161 bp, 13 predicted proteins | sample Lak11m_FD_114540 | JGI IMG/M metagenome (GOLD analysis project Ga0172368, IMG submission 114540) | Freshwater microbial communities from Kabuno Bay, South-Kivu, Congo - kab_022012_11m | ecosystem: Environmental > Aquatic > Freshwater > Lake | place: Democratic Republic of the Congo: South-Kivu...
CCCTGGGTAAGCTGGTTGTAGGTTCTCATAGTGCTCCTTTGACTTGGTCGTCTGAGAAGCATTATCCTACTCCAGCTTACCTCTCAGCAACCTTCAAAGTTGCACTTGCTTGTTGAATCTACAAATCAATAACTCATTGTCGGCTACTCTTACTTTTCAATCAGCCACGTTAGGCTTAATAGTCGTGATTTATTTATTGTTTATTCTTTTCCCGATCATAGCTTTCGTTATTGATTTCATTGGTAGAGGAATATACATTGTCGTTGATGCAACATTATGGGTAGTCTTCACTCCAGTAATAGCGGTACCATATTTGATGAGTAAACTAATTAAGATATTTACTAAAGCCTAGTTTGCTAGATAAGCTTTTCGTTTGTGTAAAGCGCAAAAAGATGGTTAATGGATGATGGAACATGGTTTCTCGCCCATTATCCATCTTCCATTAACCATCAGGTATAATCCCCTCGCACAATAAATCTGAATATCGAATTGCGAATATCGAATGACCAAATCTTCCTTTCAGGAAATCATCCTCAAACTCCAAAACTTCTGGGCATCGCACGGATGTCTGATCACACAGCCGTACTACACCCAGGTCGGCGCGGGGACGATGAACCCTGCCACCTTCCTGCGCGTGCTCGGACCCGAGCCGTGGAACGTGGCGTATGTCGAGCCGTCCGTCCGCCCCGATGACGGGCGTTACGGCGAGAATCCCAACCGCTTCCAACTGCACACCCAGTATCAGGTCATCCTCAAGCCCGACCCCGGCAACCCACAGGAACTCTATCTCGAGTCGCTCAAGGCGCTCGGCATCGACCCGCGCCAGCACGACATCCGCTTTGTGGAAGATAACTGGGAACAGCCCGCCATCTCCGCCTGGGGTTTGGGTTGGGAGGTCTGGCTCGACGGGCAGGAGATCACGCAGTTCACCTACTTCCAGCAGATGGGCGGTGTGGCGCTCGACCCCGTCTCGGTCGAGATCACCTACGGGCTCGAACGCATCCTGATCGCCCTCAACAACGCCAAAGCCATCTGGAACGAGCCCTGGGGAAGCATCCAGGGCAGGGAATCCGCCACCGTCGTGACCTACGGCGAGATCCGCCGTCAGGAGGAGTTCGAACACTCCAAATATTATTTCGAGACCGCCGACGTCGAACGCGTCCGCGCCATGTACGACCTCTTCTCCGCCGAAGCCGACGCCTGTCTCGCGGGTGGTCTGATCGTCCCCACGCACGATTACATTCTCAAATGCAATCACGCGTTCAATATTCTAGACGCGCGCGGTGCGATCAGCGTTGCTGAACGTCAGGCATTTTTTAGACGCATCCGCGAACTTGCCCGCAAGGTGGCCGAAGGATACGTGGAACAACGCAAGGAACTTGAGTATCCGCTTCTCAAGCAGACCACGGACAATAGACCACAGACCACTGCCAAGCTCGCGTCGTCTGTCGTCAGTGGTCCTTCGTCGTTCTTGCTTGAGATCGGCGTTGAAGAACTTCCCGCGAATGACGTCGACACTGCTCACGCGCATTTGACAACCCGTGTGCCGACTCTGTTCAAAGAACTGAATCTCGCTCATGGCGACGTCCGCATCTTTGCGACCCCGCGGCGGCTCGTTGTTTCAATTGACTCGCTCTCCCTGAATCAGCCCGACCGCGAAGACCTGGTCAAAGGTCCGCCCGCGGATAAGGCGATCGATGTAAGTCGGACTGGCAGTCCGACCTACTTACCTGCCGCGCAAGGCTTTGCCAAGAAAAACGGCATCAAAGTGGAAGACCTTCAAGTCCGCGAAGAAGGCGGTGGCAAGTACGTCTTCGCCGTCGTCAAACAAAAGGGACGCCCGACTCCAGAAGTGCTGGGAGACGCATTGCCCAAATTAGTCGAAAGCATCAAGTTTGAAAAAACAATGAGATGGAATGAAAGTGGCGCCGCCTTCTCACGTCCGATTCGCTGGTATGTGGCGTTGTTTGGTGATATGGTCATCCCGTTTGAATATGCAGGCGTCGTCTCTGGAAATATTTCGCGCGGCCTGCGTCCGTATGATTCGCCCGAAATCAAAATTCCCTCTGCCGACGCGTACTTCGATGTTATCCGCGAGGCAGGCATTGTGCTTAGTAAGGAACAACGCAAAGCTTCCATCGTGGAGCAAGTGAAACAGGCCGCGGCGTTGGTTGGTGGCGAGGCTATCATCGAGGAAGGCCTCCTCAACGAAGTGACCAACCTCATCGAAATGCCCACCGCAGTCATGGGTGGCTTCGACCAAGAATACCTATCCCTTCCCCGCGATGTGCTGATCTCGGTGATGAAGAAGCATCAGCGATATTTCCCGGTTACCCCCCTCCGTCTCCCCCCATTTTCCCAGAAAATGGGGGGAGAGAAAGAGGGGGGTGGTTTATTGCCGCATTTCATCGCAATTAGAAATGGCGACGACCTCCACATCGACATCGTCCGCGAAGGAAATGAACACGTCCTTGGCGCGCGCTTTGCCGATGCAAACTTCTTCGTCCGCGAAGATGTGAAGAATCCGCTGGAATATTATCGCGCCCAACTTTCCGGTCTCACCTTCCACACCAAACTTGGTTCGATAATGGACAAGTCCACGCGCATCAAGAATCTGGTCAATGAATTGATTCCCATGTTGGGACTCGAAAAAGACGAAGCGGTCTTTGCCCGCCGCGCCGCTCACCTGATGAAAGCGGATCTGGTCACGCAGATGGTGACCGAGATGACTTCATTACAAGGAATCATCGGCGGTGAGTATGCTCTGCGCAGTGGTGAAGATAAAGAAGTTGCCATCGCGATCAGCGAACAATATCAGACAGTGCCGCAGTCGAAAGCAGGTCTTGCCGTTGCATTGGCTGATAGACTCGATTCATTGGTTGGATTGTTTGCCGCGGGACTGGCTCCCACCGGCGCGAAAGATCCCTTTGGCTTACGGCGTGCTGCGATTGGCATTGTCCAGCCGTTGATCGAGCATGATGTTGATTTCGACTTGACCGAAGCCGTAAAGAAGTCTGCGAAGACACAACCAATTGCAGTTAGTGATGAAGCACAAAAGCAAATCCTTGAATTCATCACAGGTCGCTTGAGGGTTGTGCTCAATGAATCTGGCTACAAATATGATGTTGTGGATGCAGTGTTAGCGGCGCAATCCAATAATCCTGCGGGAACAGTCAGAGCAGTTAAACAGCTTCAAGCGTGGGTTGGACGCGAAGACTGGTCAACGATTTTAGATGGCTTTACCCGCTGTGTCCGTATTACACGCGACCAGAAGCAAACATTCAACATTGATGAGGAGGTGTTTGTTGAAGCCGAAGAAAAGCAGCTCTATACAATGCTTCAAAAAACGGCTAACCTTCAACCTTTAACTATCAACGATTTTTTGGAAATCGTTGTCAAACTCGTCCCGTCCATCAATGCCTTTTTCGATAAAGTGCTGGTGATGGCAGAAGATAAAGCCGTTAGAGAAAATCGGCTTGGATTGCTTCAAAAGATAGCGGCACTTTCGACCGGCTTGGCAGATTTCTCCAAGCTCGAAGGGTTCTAAACTCAATTCCTCCCAACAAAACAGGAGGAATTTTTCTCGTAACAAATTTCCACAAACATCGTTTATATTAATGAACTGTGAGAGATTACCGAACAGCCCGCAGTGACTCCCCTTTGATGGACGAGTCCCATCTAGTGCGCCAGGCCAAATCTGGTGATGCGGACTCATTTGCCCAACTATACGATGCTTATGTTGAGCGCCTCTATCGCTACGTCTATTTTCGGGTGAGCGACGAACAGACTGCCGAGGACATCACCTCGCAGGTCTTTCTTAAGGCTTGGGAGAATCTCGGTCGTTTTCAGTCCGATGGTGTGCCTTTCCTGGCATGGCTTTATACGATTGCGAGAAATCAAGTGATAGACCATTACCGTACCCGCAAGGAATCTGTTCCCCTCGATAAAATCGCTTCACTGCCTGCCAATGGCCGGACGGTGGATGAACAAGTTGAGACTGAGTTCGATCTGCAGGCTATGCGGGATGCTCTGCAATTCCTGACCGAGGAACAACAGCAGGTGTTGATCCTGAAATTTATCGTCGAGATGACGACCGATGAGATCGCGCAAGCGATGGGTAAGAAGGAGGGCGCCATCCGCGCCTTGCAGATGCGGGCGCTGCAAACACTTTCGAAATATTTTGAAGAAGAGAAATTTGTATGAATGATTTTGACCGCATCCTTGATGACTGCCTGACACAAATAACCAGCGGCGCATCTTCCCTCGACGAATGCCTGGCGCGTCACCCCGAACACGCCGCGCGTCTCAAGCCGCTTCTACAAACGGCGGTCAGAGTCGAGCGCGGACGCAAAGTGAAGCCTTCGCCCGCATTCAAATCACGAACGCGCGCACAGTTGTACGCGCGCATGGAAGCGTATCCGCGCCGCGCCCGGACGTTTTCGCCCGTCTGGCGCGTAGCTGTCAGTTTGGCTGTGTTGCTAATGGCTTTTCTCATAACCGGCACAGCATTTGCTCAAAGCGCATTGCCGGGTCAGCCTTTGTATGCGTGGAAGTTATCCAGTGAACAGGCCTGGCGCGCAGCCTCGCCTGATCCCGTTGGCGTGGATTTGAGTCTCGCTGAACGCCGTGTGGATGAAGCTATCGCCGTCGCTGCAGATCCGGCACGCAAGGCTCAGGCGTTGAGCGGTTATCTCGAAGCGCTGGCCCGCCTGAAGTCCGAGAGCGAGGCGGGGAACAACGAAAGGATTTCGCTGGCATTAAAGTCGCATCAGGAAAAATTATCGGCGGCTGGAATTTCCGTCCCCGAATTGGATCACACTATTAAGCCTTCTGATTCGAATCCGATCATTATCCCGACCATTCCTCCCGTTGTTCCCGTGCTGTCACCTTTGCCAAAGATCGTCCCTTCGCTTTTGCCACCTGTCGTTCCAACTGTTCAGATTCCGGTTTTGAACCCATAGCTCCATAACATCTCCCTGCCTTTATCGTCTTAATTACAGGAGCAATCTCAGACGAATTGGAGGTACCATGCTCAAAACAGTTAGCGTGTTGTTTGTGTTGGGGCTGGCGCTTGGTTTGTGGCTGGGGTTCAATCCACAAGCGCATGGAAAAACGATCAAGAGTTGGGATGATGCACGCGCATCTTTTGTAACGGTGAAAGTGAATGTCTCTGATGCGATGCACAATTGGACTGTGAGTCTCAAGTCGAATGAACAGTCCGGCGGCCAAAAGATGACGGTCGTGTGGAAACAGATCTCGTCGATTTTCACGACGATATGGGATGGCGCACACCGCACCTGGACGGAGATCACATTTCAGTTGCGTACGAAGAAGTAACCAGAGCGAAAAATCAAAGACGGCCTCACGGCCGTCTTTGATTTTGTTTTGTCGTAACATTTCTTGATTGACCTCGTTATGCAGGGTGAATGACCGCACAAGGTCTAAACCAACCTGGAGGTAGATAACATGAAAACGATCGCTCAATTTCTTCTCACTTTGGCGCTTAGCCTGGCTGTGACCGCTGGCTTGAACACGGATGTACGCGGCAAGATCCAGCACGTCTATGATCGTGTTGAAGCAACGGTCACGCAAGTGACCGGCTTCGCGGCCCAGACTGCATCGAATGTGGCCGCCAACGCGAACGCGCAACTCTCGACAAATGTGAATGTTGGCGTCTCCGCTGATTCGAAAAGCTCTGCTTCAGCATCCGCTGATGCAAATGGCGGTGCTAACCTCAGTACTATGCTGAAAGAGGTCCTTGGTCAGGGACAGGCGAATGCCAGCACGAGTGCGAATGCCCAAGGTTCGGCGAACACGTCCAGCGATGGATCGCTTCTCAACCTGATCTTTGGCGGTCGGGGAAGCGCGAATGGCGGACTTGGAATAGGAATCGGAAAGTAAGATTTCCTCCATCCTTTGAAAATAGAGTCGATCCGATAGCGGGTCGTCTCTATTTTTTCATGAGCTGATCGAGAAATTTTTCCTTCGTCATCCAGAATTCATTGCGCTGTAAACCAAGCAGGCTGCGATGCCGCACGCTGGCAGGATTGAACGTCCACATCAGCCACCAGGTGTAAAAGTTTTCCCAGAATTCCCCGAATGCTCCGGCTTGTCGGTGGTAAGGAAAGATCGTGAAACCGAGATGCTCGAGCAAAGCGCGTCCGCCGTCTGCGCCTTCGAGATTGATCTGCGCGATGACTCCGCCCACGGCCTCAACATTTTGAAATTGCGGATTCGCTTCGATATGCTGCGCAACCGCTCTGAATGAGGTGACGATCAGGCGTTGGGTCTGCCGCGCCCAGCCCAGGTCCGCGCCCTGAGGCGGGATAGGTGGAATGCGTTCATTCCATAAATGAAGCACCAATACTTTTGAATCAATCGGAATCCTACCCTCGGGCAGGGGAATATTCCACGCCGCGCGTCCGTTCTGAATCCGCATGATGACCTGTGGATCGTCTGTAAAAGGTTCGACGCCTTCGACTTGACTCAACCAATCGTCGAAGCGGCGGATAACCGAACGAAGCCAATCCATCAGTGTTGGATCAGCCAGATTCCCAGCACGATTGCCATTGTCCCCAGCCATTGTTGTTGGGAGATGGGTTCGTTAAAGATCCAACTGGCGGCTACCATTTGCACACCCAGCACGGTCAGGCCAGTGGTGAGCGGAAAGGCGATGCTCAAAGGCATGTACTTCAACAGCCACGTCAACGTGATAACCGTGATCAGACCGGCGAGGTTGCCAACCACCTGCCAGGTGAGGATGCCGCGCCAATTTTCGCTCATGGCCGAAAGGCGGAAACTGGCATTGGACAGCACGTTGAAGGCCAGGTTGACGACAATCAATGAAAGAACTACGGCCGATGCGCTTTCAATTTTGGGGATCGAGATACCGGTAAAGCGATTGTTGAACATATTGCGCCTCCTGAATTATGTTGTTCACTTTAATAACCCTCAGGCCGCATTCAAGATTTGCCAAATTATAGAATGCGTCTATAATTCGATGGCACATGTCTACTATTGATGAAGTCAAAGCCAAGATCGACATCGTCGACCTCGTCTCCGAGGCCGGTGTAAAACTGCGCCATGCAGGCAAGAACTATACCGGCTTTTGTCCGTTCCACGCCAACAAGAATACGCCTGCCTTCGTCGTCTGGCCGGAGACCGGGACCTGGCGATGTTTCGGCGAATGCAATGAGGGCGGTGACATCTTCAAATTCGTGATGAAGAAGGACGGCATCGACTTCAAGGATGCCCTGCAAAAACTGGCCGACAAGGCGGGCGTGAAGGTCGAGTCATATCAACGCGAAACGCCGAAACAAAAGGAGGCCTACGAGCATCTTCGCAGACTTTTGGAAGATGCGGTCATTTTTTATCAAAGCCATCTTTTCAACAACAAAGACATTCTGACTTATCTGCGCGAAAAACGTGGATTAACCGACGCCACCATTGAGACCTTTGGGCTGGGCTACGCCCCAAACGGCTGGGATAACGCCCTCAAGCATTTCACTGCCAGAGGCTACTCGGAGCATGATCTGCTCGATGCGGGTCTGCTGACCGAGCGTGACGACAAGAAACAGTACGACCGCTTCCGCCATCGCATCATGATTCCCATCCGCGACGAAAACGGAAAAATGTCGGGCTTCGGCGCGCGCATCGTTGACCCGAACGATATTCCCAAGTTTTTGAATTCACCTGAGACACCCATCTTCACCAAAGGCCATTTGCTTTATGGGTTGGATCGAGCGCGCAAGCCTATCCGTACGGCAGATCAAGCTGTGATCGTTGAAGGTTATCTGGATGTCATTGCTTTGCACCAGGCTGGATACGAAAACGTCGTCTCGCCTATGGGCACGGCGCTAACCGAAGACCAGTTGCGTTTGCTCAAGAAGTTCACGCGGCGAATTGTGCTGGCACTTGACCCGGATACCGCCGGCCAGAAAGCCGTCCTGCGCGGGTTGGACGCGGCGCGCTCGGCCATGGACCGCGAGGGCGAGCTTGGCTTCGATGCACGCGGTTTGCTCAAAAATGAAGCTCGTTTGCAGGCGGATCTGCGTGTGGCGTCCATGCCCGATGATCTCGACCCGGATGAGATCGTGGCGCGCAACCGCGAAGAGTGGAAACAGCTCATCGAGAATGCCAAACCCATCGTCACGCATGTAATGGACACATTGGCGGCGGGACAAAATCTCAACGACCCGAAAATAAAAAATCAAATTGCGTCGCAGGTCCTGCCGTTGATCGAAGATTTGCCCAGCCCGATGGAGCGCGACACGTACCGTCAGACGCTGGCGCGCATGTTGAGGGTGGATGAACGCGTATTAATCGGCGTGCCAGTTCAGGGTTCACGCGTGAAGCGGCCGAGATCGGTTGGGCAGAAACAAGTCCAGGAGCCGGTGCAAGTCGCGGTATCGGTGTCGTCCAGTAAAAAGATCGAGGCGTATGTCATCGGTGTTCTATTCTGCAAGCCCGAACTTTTGTATCGGCTGGATCGCCAACTGCAACAGTTCGGCCTGACGGTTTTAACCGCGCAGGATTTCGAGTATACTGATTATCAAATGTTGTTTGGGCTGATCCGCGAGGCGGTTGAGCAGGACAAGAGTGAGCATCACGAGTTTGTGGTGGATGCAATACCCGAGCATTTGCAGGAATTATCCCGCGAACTGCTGGCCCAGGCGGGGCAGATTGGCCCGATCGAAGAAAAAATAATCGATGATCTGGTTCGCAGTGTACAAAAAATCCGTCGTGAAGCCATTGATGAAATGATTGTCCAATATATATTTTTGCAGATGGACGCTCAACAACTTGGCGATAATCAACTTTATGTTTTCTATCGCAATGAATCCAATAAGTTAATGCAGGCGCGGCGCGTTTTGGATGACGTGGATCCAAAAATATCCATGCGCCGCAAGCAGTAAAGTTCATCGAAAAAAACATCTTTTGGAAACGGGAAAACACATGGCCGCTAAGAAAAAAGCCTCATCGTTCCCGCGGGGAGTAAAATCTCCGAAGAGCAAGCCAAAGAGTAAGGCGCCCCCGACTGGAAAAATAGACGCGCCGCTCAAAGAGTCGTTTTTACCCAAACAGGCTAAGCAAATATTAGTTGACGAGTTCGAGTTCGAAGATGAGCTCGACTTGAATGGGAACGGGGTTGAACCTGCTGCACCAGATCTTATGCAAGTTGACGAGGAAGATCTGGATGAACCGCTTGAGGAATTACTCGTCAAGCATCACCCGGAGATCGCCGCTGAATTATCCGAAGACCCGGTGCGGCTTTATCTGCGCGAGATCGGACAGGTGAAACTGCTCGACTCGGACAGCGAGTTCAGGCTGGCTACGTTGATCGAAGCAAGACGCATCCTGAACACCTTCCGTCAACGCCCGGTTCGCAAAGGTCTTGTGCCGGCCGTGGGGGTTTATCACAGTCTCACCGCCGAATTGTTTACATCCTGGCAGCGTTTCAATGAAGATGCCGAACGCCTGCGAATAGATTTACCAGACCTGTGTCTGCTTCTGGCAGAGGCCCAGGATTTCCATCGCGGCTGGGAGCAGGATGCGCCTTCTTATCTGCGGCATTATCTGGCGGCCGATCAGTGGGGACACGATCCGCTCTGGGACGATATGGTGCGACGGGCATACAGTGTCTTCATTTGTTTTTATCTTTTGCCTGAAGATTATGCGGGCTGGCTTTCGGCCCACATTCAGAATTGCCACAAACTGCCGGTCGCGCAGACTCTTAACCGGAATCTGCCCAAAGAGGCGATCCTGCTCCGTGAAATGGATTCCGCTCAAGCCCGCGCCCAAGAGGCGAACCACGCGCTTGTCCGTGCCAACCTGCGGCTGGTGGTCAGCGTTGCTAAAAAATATCTTGGCCGCGGCATCCCTTTCCTCGACTTAATTCAAGAAGGCAATCTCGGCTTATTGCGCACGATCAACAAATTTGATCCTCGCCGCGGATTTAAATTCAGCACGTATGCAACGTGGTGGATCCGCCAGTCCATTAACCGTTCCATCGCGGAGCAGGCTCGCACCATCCGCATCCCGGTGCATTTATTTGAGGCCATCTCGCGCATCTTGCGTGCCCAACGGTACCTCACCCAGGAATTAGGCCGCGAACCAAATAATGGCGAATTAGCTTTGGAAATTGGATATCTTCCCACGGCGGATTTGCAGGCTATCATGCGCTCACAAGCCGAGGGCACGCCGCTTAATCCTGAAATCCTGCGCCGCCTGGAAACTGCCACTCATAAAATCGACCGCGTGCTTCGTTCCGCTGAGGAACCGGTCTCGCTTGAAGGCCCGGTCGGCGACGAAGATTCCAGTTCGCTGGGCGATTTTATCGAGGATGAGGATGCCCTCGAACCGTTGGATGCCGCCTCGCGTGAGATGCTGCATGAGCAGATCCACAAAGTGCTGACTGCACTTTCAGAGCGTGAGCGCCAGGTGCTTGAGTTGCGCTTTGGTTTGATGGATGGACGGGAGCATACGCTGGAGGAAGTCAGCCGTTATTTCGATGTGACGCGCGAGCGCATCCGCCAGATCGAGGCCAAGGCTTTGCGAAAATTACGCCACCCGACGAGCAGCCGGCAATTGAGGGATTATTTATAAAATAAATTTCTATTGATGTCATTGCGAGCCGCCGCTCTTTCTCTTTGACGGCGTGGCAATCTCCCTTTTAGTTGAAATATCTCGTAAAACAGGAGATTGCTTCGGTACTCGCTTTGCTCGGCCTCGCAATGACATTTCTATGGTGAAGAGTAAAATGACAGTCACTTTTGAGTGACTGTCATTTTATTTCAGCGAGAAATTCTCTTGAGAGTTCAATCGCTCCTTTTGAGTCTTTGTAGATTTTGACCTGCAAGATCGGGTGTGGATTGCCGCTGATCATCTTCGAAACTTTTCGCCCTGTTTGAAGCAAGCATAAAACCGGCTTCCCTACATTCAACGCAAATCCAATTTCATATCCCACGCCATGCGATGGCACGCTGACCTCTGCGATCAACACATCCGCCTCGCGGATCCAGGTTACATCGCGTTCGTAAACATCACGCGCTGAGACAGCCGCTTCCATCGCCGTGACGTTCGAGTCGGCCAGGTGTGCCGTCGGTACGGTGTGGCCATCCGCGAGAAGAGCCGCCGTCAGGTCCTGATAGACGCGTTCGTACTCGCGTCCGCCCGTGATCGAGCACGCAAAATAAATATTCATTTCTTCGGCAAGCGCGAGAGAATGGACTGGTTTGTCGATCTTTGGTGTATGGATTGAGTCCCGCTGGTACGCATACTTTCTATCTCGGTGCTGAAGCCCATCCAGTTTTGAACGAGGATCACAAAATGCGGCGTTTTATCTTTGAAGAAAAATGGCGAAAGGAAAAATCTTAACGCGGCGGGCGAAAGCGGAAAACCGTTCAGTTCGACGACCACCGCGGTCATACCGGCCAGGGGTTCGATGATCTCACGCTTCATGCCGCGCATACGTTTGGGTGGGAACAAGGTGGCCATGCTGGCGGTCGTGGTGCGAAGCACGCAGCGATAAGAAATATTCAATCGAAAAATCGGCGTGACTAAAAGTAAATAGTCCCCGAACAGTTGCACATACGCGCTCTTGCGTAATGCCAACATGATAAGCGAGATCAAAGTTACGCCCGCGCCCAGGCCGGCCATCAACATCCAGTGCCAGGGTTCGGTGAGACGCGCATAAAGGTCGGAATAGAAATGCCAGGCCAGCGCCATCAATGCCAGACCGAGCAAAAAGATCGCAGGCCACCAGCGGTCAATCATACGCGTATAAATGACAAGCGGATAACGTCTGCCTGCTTTTGCCACGATTAATCTTCTTCATCGGATGAAGTGACTCGTCCGCTACCTTCCTGGACTTCCGGCTTGCTGCCGTTTAATTCAGCACTCAGCCGCCCAATGGCTTGCTCCAGATGTTCGCCGCGCAGACTGAACGTGATGTCGCCGCGCGTCTTCTCGATGATGCCTCGCGCCAGATCGGTCTGACGGCGCAGGCCGTTGGTGATCGCGTCTGGATAATCCATCGTGACCAGCACTGAATAGATTTCGTCCATGATGCCAAGTAAATGCTCGGCTTCCTGTGAATAGCCATGACGCAGAATGTCCATGATCCTGCGCCGCAACTCGCCGACCACTTCGGCCATGCCGTTCAAATAAGTTGCATCGGCCACGCCCAATTCTTCAGGCGTGAGCAACGGCTTGTTTTGGATCAGCGCGCAAGCAACGTTAGCCTCGACAAATTCCTTCAACGCATCTTGTGTGTAGCCCGCAAAAAACAGATCGGGATATTTTGCCAGATCGTTTTTCAAGGCTTCGGCCAATTTTCGCGCTTCTGACAAATGTTCGTTCATCACATCCGTCTCATCGCGATGAACGGCGCGGATGGCGAGTGAGCAGGCGCGCATCACCTGGCGGGCCTGAGATAATGCCTGGTCGCGCGCCGCAGTGCGTGCGTCAAAACTGACGCGGATTTTTTCGGTGATGCTTTCAAGTTTGTGCATAATATCCTGTGTTGAGAAACGCTAAGTTTTTTCTTCTTTAGGCGGTTCCGGTGGTTGGTGCGGTTTGAAGAGATTATCAGCCAGCGAAGAATTGACCGGCACGTTGATCTCGCCAAAGGCGGCTTCATAGCGGGCGATGTTTTCCGTCAGCGCCCGCAACAATAATTTGGCCGAAAGTGGTGACATCAACACGCGCGACTTGACGACGGCTTTTGTCTCCGCCGGAAGCAATTGGGCAAAATCTATGACGATGTCAGCGGGAGAGTGGGAGATACGCGCCAAATTGGTGTAGACCGTGTCGAGGTCGAGCGGGATTTCAAGAACGGGGCCTTGCGGTTTGGGGAGAGCCATAAGATTCCAGTCTTTGGTAAAGGGCACAGCAGTTTGCTGTGCCCTTGTTATTCCCTGATTAGAATGGGATGTCGTCTTCAGCAGGCGCTGAGAAGTCGCCGCTGTCAGCGGGCATGCCGCCACCCGAGTCGCCCTCGCCGCGGGAGGTCAGGAAGCGAACCGTACCCGCAGTCACTTCAAAGGACGCGCCGGATGTGCCATCCTGCTTTTGCCAGATGCGCGGCCCGCCCGTATTCTTATCGGGGGTCAGTCGGCCCTCCACAAGCACCTTCGAGCCTTTCTTCAAATACTGGTTGCA
>Ga0172368_10006089_pt1 | contig 13160 bp, 8 predicted proteins | sample Lak11m_FD_114540 | JGI IMG/M metagenome (GOLD analysis project Ga0172368, IMG submission 114540) | Freshwater microbial communities from Kabuno Bay, South-Kivu, Congo - kab_022012_11m | ecosystem: Environmental > Aquatic > Freshwater > Lake | place: Democratic Republic of the Congo: South-Kivu...
CAGCTTTCCAGGACGATGAAGGACCCTGGCGTTTATTGGCCTGGTTGGATCAAATCCAGCCTTTCATTACATCCCCGGACGGAATATACCCGACATTTTCTTATCGTTTATTATTGGATGAACTCGAACACTCCGGACAGGATTTGCGGGTTTCTGTGTTGGAAATGGCCAGGAAAGCCATCGAGCTCGAGCATGAACATATTTTAATTGCCACAAGGGATCTGGCAGACCGAACTGGAGAGAGTCTGGAAAAACAGGTTAATGAGCGTACCGAAATCTTGGATACGTTTTTCGAAGCTACTGGTGAAAATAATGAAGAAACACCTCGCCGTGCCCAGGAAATGTTGGATGAGATCTCGGGGTTGGCGCGAATGCCAATCCGGTTGACTTCTGAACAAATGCGCACCCTGGCAGAAGATCCACGTGAGCTTCAGGAAACGATCCTGGATCAGGTGGCTAACTTTATAACAGGGATCACCATAACCCGTTTCCTTGGAGCGATTGAAAATCGCCTGGCTGAACCACTGGAACTGGATAGATCCGGCTTGCAGGGGCAGGATTGGGATGAGATTGTCTACCAGGTAATGCAGGCTGTCCAGGCTGTTCTTGAAAAACGTATGGATGCCTTGGTTGGACAGAATGGCCAGGTGGTACGGGATCTGGAGACCATCCTTCAGCGATCTGAAACCTGGGACGATGGCAGCCGGATTCGCCTCTTAAATTCGATCGCACAGGGGCGTAAGACTATCTTTGATAATAAAACCCATCGTCAGGTACAGCAGGTCACAGTCCGGTTTAGTATTATTTATCTGGCTGCTAAATTATTGGCAGAAATTGAACCGGATGAAGTCATGGACGAGGTCTTAGGGCATCTTGAACAAGCCAGGGATGTCATCCGCCGCACCTGGGGTGAAACCGATTGGGCGCGTCTGACCCAGAATATGAACAATATTCCCAGGTTGGTGGACTTACCTCAAATTGCAGCCGTGGTTTCCCTGCCCAATGGTGGCGACATACCTGAAGATCATCTGAACCTGCCCTTGCCGGAGCTGAACGAAGACGATCGCCTGGCTGTAGTGCTTGAATTGGGGAAGCGTACCCAGACCCAGATTTATCGCCAGGTATTGTTAGGCGCCATAACAGAGTTGTGGGTGGATTACCTTACAAAGGTCGAATCCTTGCGGATTGCGATCGGTCTGGAAGCATATGCTCAGCGGGATCCGCTGGTACAATATAAAGGACAGGCTTCCCAGCTATTCCAAAGTCTTTTGGGAGATATTCGTTCTGCTGTGATTAGCCGTATCTTCTTGTATACTCCTCGTATTCAAAGCGCTTCACAACCTGAGATCAATAGCGAAACCTCGTCAGAAAGTAAGGTTGCAGATGTCCCCAGGAAGAAAAAACGGCGCCGTCATTGATTTGACCATGATTTCAGAGCATCTGCGATACAACGCAATTCCCAAGGTGGAGTTGCATCGTCACCTGTAAGGTTCACTGCGCTTAACAAAAAAATTGTGGAAGTGGCGCGTGCCGCTCGAATGACTGTTCCTTTACATACTGGTCCGTTGGGAAATCTTGTTCAGGTTCATACTGGAGAACCCTACACATTTCAGAATTTTCTGACAAGATTTGCGATCCTGCGATTATTCTATCGCTCTTCCGATATCATCCATCGAATCACGCGCGAGGCCATTGAAGATGCCTCTCAGGATAATTTCCGCTATTTGGAACTTCGTTTTACGCCCATTGCACTCAGTCGTGCCGAGCGTTTCCCGTTGGGGGAGGTAATTGATTGTGTATGTGAGAGTGCCGAAAATGCTGCGCAGGATTTCAATGTGCAGGTGCGTTTGCTGGTAAGTGTAATCGCCATGGTAGTGTGGAACTTGCTGTGAAGGAGGCCTGGTTGGTTGCTGACCCGCTCAAGAGAAATATAGTAGGTATGGATCTTGCTGGTAATAAAGCTGAATTTGAAGCCTCTGAATTTTTAGGCATCTTTCGTGAAGCGCGTGAATCTGGTTTGCATACCTCGATCCATGCCGGGGAGTGGGCGGGTGTCGCTAACGTTCGGCAAGGGTTGGAGGTTCTAGGTGCTGAGCGTATAGGGCATGGAGTTCGAATCATGGAAGATGCAGAAGTTGTTTCTTTAGCTCGTGATAGCCAGGTTGTCTTTGAAGTATGCCTCACCAGTAATATGCATACTGGTGTGGTGGCTTTATTGGAAGATCATCCTCTCATGAAGATGATAGGCACTGGTCTGAACATTACTTTGAATACGGATGATCTAAGCATTTCACAGATCACATTGGGCAATGAATGCCAATTGGCTTGTGAAACAATCGGTATGAACCTGACGGTTCTAAAAGAGCGAATCCTGGTTGCAGCCCGGGGGTCTTTCCTCCCTGCGGACCTGCGTCTGGGTTTGATTAATAAGATTACGCAAGAGCTCTATTCCTGACTGGGAAGGATCAAGGTGGCTCCCTGTTTCTTCGCCTCCAGCGTACTGACACCTGTCAGGGAATTTTTGTCAATATCTGATAATTGCTTGTTCGAATTATTTGGTTTGATAGAACTTCTGATTGGTTAGGGCTTTATCAAAGATTAATATGATTTTGAAAAATGCAAATTTCAGGATCATTTAAGAAGTTTCACAACAAGAAAAATATGTCATAGAAAATATGGAGTTAAAATGGCAGAAGATTATTTCAATTCCCGTGCACCATTGACCACAAGGCAAGGTAGATTTTCAATTTATCGCCTAGATGCCCTCGAAAAAGCTGGGTTGACTAAAATTCAACGTTTGCCCTACTCGATCCGCGTCATGCTCGAGGCTGCTTTGCGGCAGTGTAATGACCATAATATTACGCAGGAAGATGTAAGAAAGATTGCAGCATGGAAGCCTGTCGATCCGGATCGCCATGGGATCCCATTCCTTCCAGCTCGTGTTGTAATGCAGGATTTTACCGGTGTTCCGGCTGTTGTGGATCTGGCTGCCATGCGCTCGGCAATCGCACGCTTGGGGGGTGATCCCAGGAAAGTCAACCCGGTTGTTCCGGTCGATCTGGTGATCGACCACTCCATTCAGGTTGATTTTTTTGCAACAGGTGATTCCATGCAGCGCAACACCGAAATGGAATTTCAACGAAATCTTGAACGCTACGAATTTCTCAAGTGGGGACAAAAAGCCTTTGATAATTTTCGCGTGGTGCCTCCAGCCACGGGAATCATTCACCAGGTCAATCTGGAATATCTGGCAAAGGTCGTCCTGTTAAAAAAGGAAGGCAGGGAAACCATCCTTTATCCCGACACACTTGTGGGAACGGATTCCCACACCACCATGATAAATGGCTTGGGTGTGGTTGGTTGGGGTGTAGGTGGCATCGAAGCTGAAGCGGTCATGCTCGGTCAACCCATGGATATGCTCCTGCCTGATGTGATCGGCTTTAAACTGCATGGTCGCTTAATGGATGGCATAACAGCCACAGACCTGGTACTCACCATTACGCAGATGCTGCGTGCCAAAGGGGTGGTTGGTAAATTTGTCGAGTTCTATGGTCCTGGAATGAAATCGCTAGCCCTCACAGATCGAGCCACCATTGCCAACATGGCGCCTGAATATGGTGCCACCATGGGATTCTTTCCGGTCGACAAGGAAACTCTGAATTACATGCGCTTGACCGGTCGCTCTGAAAAATTGATCAGAATTACCGAGACCTATTGTGATGTCCAGGATCTTTTCCTGAATGAAAACAGCCCGGACCCGGAATATACCGATACCTTGGAATTGGATCTCGGATCAGTTCAACCCAGTTTGGCTGGACCAAAAAGACCACAAGACCGGGTGAACCTTTCTGAGATGAAGATGACTTTTCAGAATGCCTTAACGGCTCCGGTCAAGGAACGCGGATTTGGGTTAGAACCGGAAGAACTTGACCGTAAAGCCACTGTAGGTACAAATGGTGACTCATATGCCATCGGTCATGGGACAGTTGTGATTGCAGCAATCACATCATGCACTAACACTTCCAACCCGTCCGTAATGATCGCTGCAGGCTTGGTAGCGAAGAAAGCCCTCGAGCTGGGTCTTACAGTTAAACCACAGGTTAAAACAAGCCTTGCCCCTGGTTCACTCGTGGTAACGGAATATTTAAGAAATGCGAAATTGCTCGAATCTCTTGCTAGACTTGGTTTTAACTTGGTTGGGTATGGTTGCACGACCTGTATTGGTAACTCCGGACCCCTGCCTGGTGAAGTCGCCAAAGCCATTGGTAAGGAGGATATCGTAACTGCTGCGGTGATATCAGGTAACCGTAATTTTGAAGGTCGCGTTCATCCCCAGGTCAAGGCCAATTATCTGGCTTCACCTCCTTTGGTCGTTGCTTATGCGCTGGCGGGTACAGTCGATATTGATCTGCAGACCGAACCGCTTGGGATTGGAAAAGATGGCAGGCCGGTATTTCTCAAAGATATTTGGCCAACCTCCCTGGAGGTTCTGGATAATGTCATCACAAAAGTAAATTCCCGAATGTTTGTTCAAAAATACAATGATGTTTTTGAAGGCAGTAATATGTGGAAAGATGTCAAGGTCACTGCCGGGGATTTGTATGCCTGGAATGATGCCTCCACCTATATCCAGAATCCCCCATTTTTCCAGGACCTGGGCTTGGAGATTCCCTATGTCACCGATATAAAGGGTGCGCGTGTCCTGGCTTTGTTGCGCGATTCGATCACCACGGACCATATCTCTCCGGCAGGTAACATCTCCAGCAACAGCCCGGCAGGAAAATACCTCCAGGAACAGGGTGTGGCCATACGTGATTTCAATTCGTATGGTTCCCGTCGGGGCAATGATCGTATCATGACTCGCGGCACATTTGCAAATATAAGATTAAAGAACCAGTTGGTTCCTGGTGTTGAAGGCGGGATGACACATTATTTTGGCGACCCGGAAGAAGACACCAGCATCTATGAAGCGGCCATGAAATATGCTGCCCGAGGAGTACCGACGATCGTGTTGGCAGGTAAAGAATATGGTACGGGTTCCAGCCGGGATTGGGCTGCTAAAGGTACTCTCTTATTGGGAATAAAAGCTGTCATCGCTGAATCATTCGAGCGCATTCACCGCTCCAACCTGGTTGGGATGGGTGTTTTACCGCTCCAGTTTGAAGACGGGCAGAATGCCGAATCGTTGGGATTGTCGGGTGAAGAAATATTCAGCATCTCAGGATTGAATGACAACATGCTCCCGCAGAGTAAGGTATCAGTAACAGCATCGAAAGCAAAAGGTCAAACCATCGAATTTAAAGCCAGGTTGCTTCTAAATACACCAGTTGAAGTTGAGTACTATCGCAATGGTGGCATCCTGCAAACAGTTTTGCGAAACATGCTGAAATAAATGCATATCTCTTAAGTATGGTGGGATTCCCGCAGGTCCCCGCAGGGGATTTCCAGTCGGAAATTGTAGTCATTCATAAAGTCTGCTTTCCAATCCACTGACGGGATTCCTCCTAAGGCACGTCCGCTGTGTTTCAGGAGGAATCCTGCCTTTTCATGTTCACATGTAAATGAATTGTGACCACCAATAATTCAAGCGGTAGTTAAAAAGTTGCAATTCTTGGATGGTATTTGTGAGGGTAGCTGAGTAGAAAATATTTCGAATAATATACTCAAATCCTCCAGAATAACGAAACCTGATGTTGTAGTTTCTGATTTTTCTTCAAAATTTGTTCAATCCAATTTCATTCGCACCAGACCTCACACTTGTACCACGGGTGGATGAGCTAAATGTCGGTGTAAATAAGATATTTTGATTGAGTTCGTCGTTATTTTTAATGAATTGTTCCTACACGTGTATAATAATACTCGTGATATTAATAACAAGGAGATTTCCCACAATGAATAATTTAGAAGACGTCCTGGTGTCCCCTTATGGTGGAAACCTGGTCGATTTGCTCCAAACGGGTGAAATGCGTCAGGAACTCGTCCAACAGGCAAATCATTACCCTTCCATTCAATTATCTGCCAGATCTTTACACGACTTGGAATTGCTTGCCAGTGGTGGGTTTTCTCCCCTGGATCGTTTCATGGGCAATCGTGATTATCAACGTGTTCTTACCGAGATGCGACTGGAAAATGGCACTCTATTTCCAATTCCCATTACACTGACCGTAAATAAGGCAGATCTTCCCACTCATGCAGAATGGGTGGCATTGCGTGATTCCCGCAATTATTTGATTGCGGTCATGCGCATGGAAGAGATTTTTACCTGGGATACCCAGCGTGAAGCCCGCCTGGTACTGGGTACCACGGATAATCGTCATCCTATGGTTTCTGAGATGGACCGCTGGGGGGATCTCTGTATCTCGGGTGAACTCAAAATCCTTAATATGCCCACCTATTATGATTTTGTGGACATCCGTCATACCCCGGCCCAGGTGAGGGCATTGTTGGAAGCCAAAGGTCATGCAAATGTCGTGGCTTTTCAGACCCGCAATCCAATGCACCGCATCCATGAAGAACTCACCAAGCGCGCTGCTGAAGAGATCGGTGGAAGTTTATTGATCCATCCTGTAGTGGGCTTAACAAAGCCTGGTGACGTGGATCATTACACTCGCGTTCGTGTATATAAAGCATTGTATGATAATTATTACGATAAGGAGCGCACTGTTCTAAGTTTGCTGCCGTTGGCGATGCGCATGGCTGGTCCCCGAGAGGCGGTCTGGCATGCCATTGTACGCCGGAATTATGGTGCCAACCACTTCATCGTTGGTCGTGATCACGCTGGTCCTGGAAATGATAGCACTGGTAAGCCATTCTATGGTCCTTATGAAGCTCAGGATATGATGAGCCAATACGAAACAGAGATAGGTGTCAGGATGGTGCCATTTAAGATGCTTGTTTATCTTCCGGATGATGAAGTTTATGTAGAAGAAGATAATATTCCTCAGGATGCCAAAGTGGCCAATATTTCTGGGACGCAGGTGCGCGATGATTATCTTGCCAAGGGCAGGTTGTTACCCGAATGGTTTACAAGAAAAGAGACAGCCGAGATTCTAGCCGAGGTGCATCCCCCAAAGAATAAGCAGGGCATCTGCCTCTGGTTTACCGGTTTGAGCGGATGTGGAAAATCGACCATAGCTGAAGCACTTGTTCCGATGTTGATGGAGTACGGCCGCCAGGCCACGGTTTTGGATGGCGATGTTGTTCGTACCCATCTTTCCAAGGGGTTGGGTTTCAGCAAGGAGGACCGCGATACGAATATATTGCGCATAGGTTTTGTAGCAGGTGAGATCACTCGCCACAACGGGACAGTTATTTGTGCTGCTATTAGTCCATATCAATCCACCCGTAACGAGGCCCGCAAGATGGCAGGAGCTGATCAATTCATTGAGATCTGGGTCAATACCCCCCTGGAGATCTGCGAGCAGCGTGACATCAAGGGTCTTTATGCAAAAGCCCGACGGGGTGAATTGAAGGGTTTCACAGGGATTGACGATCCCTATGAAGAACCGGTCAATCCTGAGCTTATCCTGAGCACTGTTGAAACCACGCCTGAAGAAAATGCCCGCATGATCATAGATTTTCTGAAGGACCGGAGTTTTTTGCATTGAAAATGATCACCTGAAGGAAGAGGATCTACCCCTGGTGTGGATCATAATTGAGAATGTAAGTCAGACTGGATCATTAAGAATACAAGGATGATATTTCATGGACATGAATATTCTTCTGTTTGTTCTGGTTGGGTTTATCGCGCAATTAATTGATGGTAGCTTGGGAATGGCGTATGGGGTATCAGCCAATAGCTTTCTTCTAAATCTTGGACTTCCCCCTGCAGCTGCCAGTGCAAGTGTTCATGCTTCTGAGGTTGTGACTACCTTTGTTTCTGGTCTGTCGCACTTAAAGTTGGGAAATATCGATAAGAAAATGGTCCTAAGCCTGTTAATTCCGGGGATGATAGGTGGGGCCATTGGAGCTTATATCCTGGTCAGTATCGATGGTGAGCTAATTAAGCCTTATATTTCCATCTACCTGTTATTAATGGGTATACGGATTCTTTACAAAGCTTTCACAATTTCAGATGAGAAAGAAAAGCAGCCAAGAACAGGTCTGTTGGTGGGATTGGGTCTTGTAGGTGGGTCTTGTGATGCCATTGGTGGTGGAGGTTGGGGTCCGGTTGTCACTTCAACATTAATTTCCACCGGGCATTCACCCAGGAAGACTATTGGATCTGTGAATTTTTCCGAGTTTTTTGTTACAGTTACAGAATCGATTGTTTTTATTGCAACCATTGGATTGACCAATTGGAAGATCATTTTAGGTTTGATCATTGGTGGTATTTGCGCTGCCCCCCTGGGGGCTTTATTAACCAGGAAATTGTCCGCAAAGGTCATAATGATCGTTGTTGGCTGCCTCATCATTTTCTTACAAGTTAGAACTCTTTATTCTATGTGGTTCTAAGAAAACAAATAGAAAATAAGATGTTGGGTGGAATATGGGTCTTTCATCCAACTAGGAAATTAAGGGCTGAGCCCCACCATTTAGCGAAACTCCTTATAACAATCGCATTTGTTCGGGCTGGGTGATGGGATCAGAACCCATTTTATCTATCCAGTCCTGGCGGGTGAGTGTTTTATCTTCAGCCAACGATCTTATCTGGCGGTATTTGAGTATTTGCCATTTTTGAGCAAATGATTTTAGGGCTGGATTACGGTCTAGTTTATAGGACAGTAAACCAGCTCGCCCACCCGGTATCACTAAACAGCAAACGACTTTCGAAGCTGCCCCTTGCGTGATCAGTTTCCCGATTACAGCGGATGCTTTAATATGATAGGAATATATTACCGATCCATTATCAAGCCACAGGATGGCTTGATAATTGTTTTCTGAATGGGCCACCTGATATCCTAATCTTTTCCCCAAGGTTTCCAGAAGGCTGGTCATGTTTTTTAAGTCTTTTTTGCGTAGTTTTGCAGAATCTTCGGGGCGCAGGACCCATCCATTGTCGGTTTGAATGGCATATGAAGTGAGCACATTGCTAACAAGGTTGAGCTGTGGCGTATATAACCCGGGATATTTTTGGTTGATTGATACCTCAATTTCCTCCTGGGATGCCCCAGGGTTGTGCGTCAGGATTTGTACCACCTCGATTTCAACTTCGTCAGCCAACGGCGATATGCCAAAGGAATGAGTTCCCAACCCCCATAAGCCGATCTCGAGGCTGTGCAATGAGCCGCCATATCTGTTGAACTGTCCATTATTCAGGACTTCCTGGATGGGAGCGTGTAATTTAACCAGGGCATCCCCTTGCCAGTTCAGGCAATGGATCTCAGCCATGTGCGCAAGACAGGCTGCATGGAGTGTCAGGTAGGACACCGGTTCGCCGCGTTTTTCAAGATATTTCTTCAGTGCCTGTTGTAAACTGGATGCTTCGATCTGGGTAGTTTCCTTATGTAAAAAAGCACGTTTCTGCCAGTGAATTTGCACTGGGTCATCCGTACTTCGCAGGGCAATGGCTTGCAAATTGAAACCGGAAGAACTTGCTGCAAGTAAAGCGGCAGATAGAAAAGAAGGTTCGGGCTCTGGCAGCAGGGTGAAAACAGGTGCTATTATGGATAGATGGGGGTAAAGATTTTTGAAGGCAGCATACATCGCAGTTGCATGCCAGTTCCAATCATAGCGTTGTCTGCGTAAAACGCCTTTGAATGGAGCCACTGCCTCGCGACCCCATAACCAGCCTGCCCACAAAGCAGAGAGACTCCAAAATGCCTGGTTGGGTCGTGGCAGTACCGAAACGACAGCCTGGACAGGTATGGATTCCAGGTGGTTCACCAGTTCACGTTGGGTGCCTTCAAAAATGCAGATGGATGAGTGGTCAGTTGGCAGGGTCGGCCAGATGCTGATGGTGGAATCCTTTTCAGAGGAAGCCCAGGTTTCCACACTTTTTTCAAGGGCCAGCCAGATGTTAATTTCCCGAAATCGTGGGGGAATGACCAGCTGACGCGGGCGTGGACGCTCCGTTGGGTATGCCCACAGCGTGTTGGTTTCATCGCATACCGTCAACAACAGGGCTGTCAGGTCGCGGTGTTGACGGGGAGTGATCGACAACCCATCCAGTTTATTTATGATGGTGATCAGCCCATAAATGGCTCGCGGCAGGTAATATTCAAGCGCTTCTTGCGCAAATTTGCGGTCAGGATCTCCAATTGCAGCCACCCTTTCCAGGGCTCGCGCTTCATGAAGCGACTTTGTATTGGTTAATCGTGAGATTATTTTGTGATCTTCAGGAGTCGTTTCAAATTCACCCTCAATACCACACTCGGTACAATGCAAAATGCGGGTGGAAGGAAATGCCGCATTGCGTTCCCAGGTAAACGCCTGGGCAGGGATGCTGCTTTGGCAATGCGGACAGTTTGTCAGGTATAACGATTGCAGGTGGGTTTCCAGACGCTCCTCCCCTTTTCGGCTTGAAGCCAATTCAGAAAGGGCAGATTGCAGATCAGCCTGCGTTGGTGGGTCAGATTCGATTTCCATCATGAACCGGGTAATGGGATTATTGATTGCTGCCAACACACGGTAACCGGACCGTGCCATTTCCATGATGAATCGGGTGGATGCTCCGAATGGATCCAGGATATAAGCCCCTTCTGGAATATTTGCCTCAGCTAAATATTTCTGAACGACACCGGTCGGGATCACAGGCAGGAAACGTCCCAAAGGTTCAGGTTTGGCGGGATAATTCCCCGGGATGAAGGCGTGAGCAGAAAAGATATCCATATCTGCTTATCAGTATAATGGTTTGAAGCCAAAAGGCAAGCAGATTTTGAAAAATGATCAATCGCCTTCCACTGGGAGATATGTGATAAAACCATAAGGCACCCATTGGGATTGCCTATGTGTTTAATCGCCTTTTATAAGGATGCAGATCATATGTGGCGCAAGTTCCAGAGTCCCATTCTCATTGGGTTCTATCCCAGATTCAGGTAACAATGGTTTCCATTTCTCCTTGCTTAGATCGAAGTCGAAACAAACTTTGATCTTTCGCTTTGAGAAATTCATTGCTATTAGGATCGTTTCCTCTGGAACCTGGCGCATATAAGTCAGCACCTGCCGCTTCCTGGAAGGCAGCGAAATAAAATTGCCCTGGCGCAAGGCTCGGTGGATTTTGCGCAAGTCAATTAATTTACGCGTAAAATTGAGCATCGAATCGGGATCCTGATCCTGTCGGGTTACATTACGCTCGTAATGATCAGGATGAACCGGAAGCCAGGGATTGGCTCCGGAAAACCCTGAGAGATCGGATTCATCCCATTGCATAGGGCTTCGGCACCCATCCCGGCCCTTGTAAAAAGGCCAGAACCGTTTCCCGGGCGGGTCCATGATCTGGCTGTGTTTTAATTTCAAATCCCGCATGCCTATTTCCTCGCCGTAATATAAGAATGGAGTACCCCTTAAGGTCATCAACAGGGTCATCGCTAAACGGGTCTGGTCATCTTCTTCATTTGCGGAATATCTGCTTGCGGCACGAGGTAGATCGTGATTGCTCATGACGGTTGTCGGCCAGAGGTGATCCTTGAATATATTTTCCCGTTTTAGAACCTGTTTTAAGATCCAACCGGGGTTCCATGGAAAAAAAAGATTGCTTTGGGTGAAATCAAAACTAAAGGCAGCGTGTAATAAATGATCGTCAACATAGCTGGCAGCTTTAATGGGTGTGGCCAGGAATGTCTCACCAACTGAATATCGCTCCGGATAGGCTTCCAGGATGCCTCGTAGCTCTTCCAACAAAGGGTACATCTCCGGCTGGTTGGTATCATGCAAGTGGACTTGCCGGTCAAATGGAAGAACCCCCATCTTGACAGGGTTGTCCTTGAATTCTGCATCCTTGAAATAAACGTTAAAAACATCCAGGCGGAATCCGTCCACGCCGCGCTCAAGCCAGAAACGGACTACATCCAATTGCGCCTTGCGTACTTCAGGGTTATGCCAATTGAGATCCGGTTGTTCCGCCAGGAACATATGATAGAAATACTGACCGGTGAGAGTGTCAAACGTCCACCCGGAACCGCCGAAAACGGCTTGCCAGTTATTCTTCTTCTCTCTCCAAAGATACCAATCCCGTTTGGGGTTGGTCAAACTAGAGCGGGACTCGAGGAACCAGGGATGCTTGTCTGAGGTGTGGTTCAATACCAGATCGAGCACGACTCGTATTCTACGGGCATGCGCCTGCTCCAGCAGGTGGTCGAAATCCTGTAAGGTTCCAAATCGCGCATCGACCTGGGTATGGTCGCTGATGTCATATCCAAAATCCGCATCCGGTGTTGGATAGAAGGGTGACAGCCAGATGGCATCGATCCCCAGCTTTGCCAGGTAGTCAAGTCGACTCGTAATGCCCGGCAAATCTCCCAGTCCGTCATTGTTGCTGTCCGAAAAAGATCGAGGGTAAATTTGATAGATTACCCTATCCCGCCACCAGACATGACCATCCATAACCGGGTACCTTCCTTTACATAAAGTGTTACAATTGCTGATAGGAAATAAAAAAAAAGAAAAATTGGGTTTATATCCTAGCCATGCCAAGAAATCATGACCGAATTCTATTGGTTGAATGTTATCCTGAGATCTGTGGCCAGATCTTCCGGCAGGCATTTCAAATTCCTTTTTACCAGGTGTTAGTCGTATCAGATGCCAGTAAAGCTATCCAACAGGTGGTTAAGTTTACACCGGTTTTGTTCACTCCCAAAAACTATATGCAGGGTTTTAGTGGTAAAGATCTGCTGGTGGCATTGATTTCTCAACGTCTGCAAATTCCTGGGATCGTGAATGCAAAAATAAGTCATGTAAATGATGTCATTCAGGCTAACCGACTGGATGCGAATGATTACCTTCTCTGGCCTGCCAGGGAAGACGAAGTGTTATCAGTGGTGGAGCGTGGTCTGCGCCTGGTGTGGGAATTCTGTAGCCACTGGAAATCCGGTTTCAAATTTAATAAGGTCAAACGGGAGACTGAACGACGAGTTCGGGAAGCTTACCTGCGGGTTCAAAAATTAAATGATCCTGTATGCGAGGCAGAGTCTCTATCGGGAAAAGGGCAGAGAGAATATGTCTCCATCTGACTTGATATTGTTAGCCCTTGATAATGAGCAGGTTCTACAATTGTTTGAGCG
>Ga0172368_10006096_pt1 | contig 13147 bp, 1 predicted proteins | sample Lak11m_FD_114540 | JGI IMG/M metagenome (GOLD analysis project Ga0172368, IMG submission 114540) | Freshwater microbial communities from Kabuno Bay, South-Kivu, Congo - kab_022012_11m | ecosystem: Environmental > Aquatic > Freshwater > Lake | place: Democratic Republic of the Congo: South-Kivu...
AGGAACTAGGGAATAGCGGTTTCAGTGCTGCGTTCCTTGGTAGCGGCGCATGGTACGATCTGGGCAATGGGTTTTCGTATTCCTATGTATACGCGGATGCGAAGGGGTATTTCAAGGACGGCGGCCTGGAGCGGTTTTACTACAGTTATGGCCCCGGGCAGTGGCATCACAAGGGCGACGCGACCGATTGGGGCGCGCTCGGCGCAACCGGCGTTTCCGCACAGTTCGTGGGTGACGGCGAATGGCACAGCATGGGCAACGGATTTTCCTATCAATATGCCAATGGGGATCCCGGCAACGATGAAGGGTATTTCAAGCGCGAGGATTCAGATCGATTCTACTACACCTATGGATCGGCGCAGTGGTTCCACAAGGGCAATACCACCGACTGGGCGGCGCTGACGGCTGGTGACTATTCAGCGCAGTTCGTGGGAAACGGCCAGGCGCACGACCTTGGCAACGGCTTCTCCTATAGCTATGCGAGCGCCAACGATCGCGGGTTATTCACGCACGGTTACAATCAGCGGTTCTGTTACAGATACGGCTCCTCACAGTGGGACCACAAGGGCAATGCGGTGGACTGGGCCGCGCTCACAGCGGGCGGCTATTCCGCTGCGTTCATCGGAGACGGCGCGGAGCACGACCTCGGGAATGGCTTCAATTATTCGTACTCGAGCAATCAGTACGGGTACTTCAAGGTCGGCGCCACGGACCGGTTTTACTACAACTATGCGCCCGGGCAGTGGTTCCACAAGGGCAACACCACGGACTGGGTAGAACTGACTCCCCTGGCCTTAATATACGGCTATTCTGCGGCCTTTATCGGTGACGGCCAGGCCCACTACCTCGTCAATGGGGTGAGCTATTATTACAGCGGCGGTAACGGGTGGTTCAAGGTCGGCGGTCACGAGCGGTTCTGGTACGAGTACACGCCCGGCCAGTGGCATCACCACCGGGCCAGTGGCGGTTCATGGGTAGACCTGGGCGCGGCCGGCGTTTCTGCCCTGTACGTAGGAAACGGCCAGTGGCACGACCTTGGCAACGGGTGGAGCTACTCATATGCGCACAGCAGCGATTACGGGTACTTCAAGACCGGTGACAACGAGCGCTTTTTGTACCGGTACGGCCCCGGGCAGTGGTACCACAAGGGCGTTAGCACGGACTGGGCCGCGCTCACCGCGACCAACTATTCCCTCGCGTTCGTGGGGGATGGAACAGGCCACGACCTCGGCAACGGATTCACCTATTCTTATGCAGGCTCCAGCAATCAGGGAAACTTCTCGGCCGGCGCCGACGAACGGTTCTATTACGCGTACGGCGGATCGCAGTGGTACAACAAGGGCGACGCCACCGCGTGGGGAACGCTCAGCGCGACCGGCGTTTCAGCGCAATTCGTGGGCGACGGCGGGTGGTATAACCTTGGCAACGGGTTAACCTATCAATATTCTGCGGCAAATGGGGAGGGGCTTTTCAAGGTCGGGACCGCGCAGCGATTCGCATACTCCTATGGCCCGTCGCGGTGGTCCCACAAGGGAGACGCGACCGATTGGGTCGTGCTCACCGCGGACAACTATGCCGCCGATTTCGTGGGAGACGGCAACTGGCACGACCTGGGCACCGGGTGGAGCTATTCCTACTTGAGCACCGGTGACGCGGGGTACTTCAAGACCGGCGATAAGGAGCGGTTCGCCTACAGCTACGGCCAGTCGCAGTGGTCCCACAAGGGCGATACCACCCAGTGGGCCACGCTCAGCTCAACCGGTTTCTTCCTCGAGTTTGTGGGAGACGGCGCGTGGCACGACCTTTTCAACGGGTTCAGCTATTCCTATGTGAGCGCCGGTGATGAGGGACACTTCAAGCTCGGTGATTCCGAGCGGTTCTCGTACGCCTATGGACCCGGTCAGTGGCGCCACAAGGGCAGTACCACCGACTGGGCCGTGCTCACGCCGGGCAACTATTCGGCCCATTTCTTGGCAGACGGCGGGTGGCACGACCTCGGCAACGGCTTCTCGTACAACTACAACATACAGGAAGATTGGGCGAGCTTCGGCCTCTCCTCCGACCCCGACGATCGGGAGCGGTTCCTATACTTCTATAACGGAGGGCAGTGGTACCACAGGGGCGATTCGACCAAGTGGATGCCGGCCGCGCTCAGCGCGGACAACTTTTCGGCCCAGTTCGTCGGTGACGGCAACTGGTACGACTTGGGAACCGGATGGACCTATTCTTATGACGTCGGCGGCGATAAAGGGTATTTCAAGACCGGCGATACGGAGCGGTTCGCCTACAGTTACGGTCCGTCGCAGTGGTCCCACAAGGGCAACTCCACCGCATTTGCCACGCTCAGCGCCACAGACGTTTCAGCACAGTTCGTGGGAGATGGTGGATGGTATGACCTTGGCAACGGGTTCGCGTACAGCCATGTCGGAGGGGACAGCGGCTATTTCAAGAAGGGTGACAATCTGCGGTTCTCCTACTGGTATGTCGGGTCGCAGTGGTTTCACAAGGGGAACACCACTGACTTGGCCGCGCTCACGAGCGGCAACTACTCGGCTGCATTCATCGGTGACGGCGCGGAACACGACCTGGGCGACGGCATCAGCTATTATTATACCTCCAGCGGTGACAACGGATGGTTCAAGGTCGGCGGTCACGAGCAGTTCTGGTACAAGTACGCGGCCGGCCGGTGGTACCACAGTCGGCCCGGTAGCGGCTCATGGCAGGCCCTCAGTGCGGCCGGCATTTCAGCCCTCTACGTAGGAGACGGCGCGTGGCACAACCTCGGCACCGGGTGGGCCTATCAATATGTTTCGGGCGATGGCGCGGGGTACTTTAAGGCCGGCGATAAGGAGCGGTTCTCCTATGCCTATGGCGCCGGGCAGTGGTCCCACAAGGCCGACAGCACGCACTGGGCCGCGCTGGGTGCGCAGTTGGCTTCCGCAGCGTTCGTGGGAGACGGTGGGTGGCACGAGCTCAACAACGGGTTCATCTACCAATATGTCATTGCCAATGACGAGGGATATTTCAACCGATATGTAATTACCGATGGCGAGGGGAATTTCAAGCTCGGCCCCGCGCAGCGGTTCTTGTACAACTATGCGCAGGAGCAATGGTTCCACAGGAGTAACGATACAGACTGGGCCGCGCTCACCGGCGCCAACTATTCGGCCGAATTTGTGGGAGACGGCGAATATCACGACCTTGGCGACGGGTTTAGCTATCAGTATATCCACAGTCTGGATGAGGGACATTTCGGCCAGGGTTCCGATCAGATTTCCGATCGGTTCTCTTACCACTATGCCGCGTCGCAATGGTACCACAAGGGCGACGCCACAGACTGGAGCGTACTCAGTGCGATGGGCCTTTCCGCCGAGTTCGTGGGTGACGGCCAGTGGCACAACTTGGGCAACGGGTTCTCATATCAACACGTCGGCGGGGACAGCGGCTATTTCAACGAGGGCGACACGCTGCGGTTTTCCTACTGGTATGTCGGATCGCAGTGGTTCCACAAGCGCGACACGACCGCGTTGGTGGGGCTCAGCAATACCGGCGTTTCCGCGGCTTTCGTGGGAGACGGCGAGTGGCACGACCTAGGGAACGGCTTCACCTATCGATATTTGGTAGCCGACGACCAAGGCTATTGGAGGCTCGGCGCGGACGAGCGGTTTTCCTACACCTATGGCCCGGGGCAGTGGTTCCACATGGGGAACGGCACGGATTGGGCCACGCTCACCGGCACGAACTTCTCGGCCCAATTCATAGGAGACGGCGCATGGTACAGCCTTAACTCCGACTGGAGCTATTCCTACGATCTGAATAGCGACTACGGGTATTTCCGCGACGACGTCGACGGCATTAACGAGAATCGGTTCAATTATGACTATGCCCATGCGGCTTGGCACCACCGGTCCAGCAATTCGGACTGGATCTGGCTGTGCACGACATTTTCGTCCATTTCGGCCCAATTCGTGGGAGATGGTGGATGGCACGACCAGGGGACCGGCTGGTGGTTCAGTTACGACCCTGCCGGCCACACCGCGTACTGGGGCAAAGGCGATTATAGCAACTCGGACAACTGGCGATTCTACTACACGTACACGATCGGCCTGTGGCAGCACAAAGGTTATTACGGGTGGTTTCATCCCCTGGGTTCGCATGGCTGGTGGGACCCGACGTTCCTCGGCGACGGAAACGAACACTGGGTGAATGGCGACGACGATTACGAGGACGATTACAGGTACAGTTTTGATTTCAGCCAGGATTACGGGTTTTGGGACTGCGACACACATGGCGGTAACAACACTTACGGGTACTATTATCAAAAAGGCGAATGGTGGAGGCTAGGCGACGGCGGCATGGACAGGATTAAAGGGCCCAGGGCCAGCACCGAGCATTACAATCCCGGAGTTACCGATCGCTAGTCAGAAATGGTTGGTCGGATGGCGGCAACATGGTGAAGAAAAGGCGCCCCGAGGCCGGCGCCGCATGGGAGAACGCCGAGTGAGCGGTGGCTGACGCCACTGGAGCGAGAGAAACAGGCTTTCCTCGAAATTCCAAGGAACAGGGATTTCGGGGAAAACCCCACAGCGGACGATGATAGCCGCGGACCGATGGAGACAGCGTCTTTTGATATATCAACGCAGAGGTGATCTGATATGCGAAAAAAAGTTATGACGTTTGCACGATTCGGCAGGATGGTCGGTTGCGCTCCACGGGCGCTCCTCTGCGGAGTAATCATCGTCCTTGCAGCGTCGACGATTTGGGCAGGCACATGGACACACCGGACCATCGGCCAGTACGAGTACTGGTACCTGAACGGTTCGCAAACTGCCAAATTCCGGTACAACAACGACATCGGCCAATGGTGGCACTACTCCAACTTTGGGACGACCTCATGGTACACCATTAGCACCACAGGGCTGTCGCAGACGTTCATCGGCGACGGTGGATGGTACACTCTCGGCAATGGCTTCACGTACAGGTATTACGACGTATACGACGACGGGTATTTCAAGGAAGGCACAGCCTCTCGCTTCCGGTACGGGTACACTTCGGGGCAATGGTATCACTCGGGCGATACCCTCTCCTGGCGATATCTTGGGAGTAGCGGGCTCAGCGCGGCATTTCTCGGCAGCGGATACTTGTGCGACCTGGGCAACGGATTCACCTACAAGTACTACGCACCGTACCACGACGGCTATTTCAAGGAAGGCGACAGCTATCGCTTCCGGTACGGGTACACTTCGGGGCAATGGTATCACTCGGGCGATACCCTCTCCTGGCGATTACTCGGGAGTAGCGGGCTCAGCGCGGCATTTGTCGGCAGCGGGTCCTTGTGCGACCTGGGCAACGGATTCTCCTACTGGTACTATGCGCGCTACCACGACGGCTATTTCAAGGAAGGCGACAGTTATCGCTTCCGGTACCGGTACGCTTCCGGTCAATGGTACCACTCGGGCGATACCCTCTCGTGGCAGCAACTAGGGAATAGTGGTCTCAGTGCTGCGTTCCTCGGCAGCGGATACTTGTGCGACCTGGGCAACGGATTCTCCTACTGGTACTATGCGCGCTACCACGACGGCTATTTCAAGGAAGGCGACAGCTATCGCTTCCGGTACGGGTACACTTCGGGGCAATGGTATCACTCGGGCGATACCCTCTCCTGGCAATTACTCGGGAGTAGCGGGCTCAGTGCTGCGTTCCTCGGTAGCGGCGCATGGTACGATCTGGGCAACGGGTTCTCCTATTCATACACGCTCGGGGATGCGAAGGGGTATTTCAAGGACGGCGACCTGGAGCGGTTTTACTACAGTTATGGCTCCGGGCAATGGTATCACTCGGGCGATACCCTCTCCTGGCAGGAACTAGGGAATAGCGGTTTCAGTGCTGCGTTCCTCGGTAGCGGCGCATGGTACGATCTGGGCAATGGGTTCTCCTATTCATACACGCATGGGGAGGCGAAGGGGTATTTCAAGGACGGCGACCTGGAGCGTTTTTACTACAGTTATGGCCCCGGGCAGTGGTACCACAAGGGCGATAGCACGGACTGGGCCGCGCTCACCGCGACCAACTATTCCCTCGCGTTCATAGCCGACGGATCAGGGCACGACCTCGGCAACGGATTCACCTATTCTTATGCAGGCTCCAGCAATCAGGGAAACTTCTCGGCCGGCGCCGACGAACGGTTCTATTATGCATATGGCTCGTCGCAGTGGTACCACAAGGGCGACGCCAGCGACTGGGGAGCGCTCACCGCAACCGGCGTTTCAGCCCAGTTCGTGGGAGACGGCGGGTGGTACAACCTGGGCAACGGGCTGACCTATCAATATTCTGCGTCAAATGGGGAGGGGCTTTTCAAGGTCGGGACCGCGCAGCGATTCGCCTACTCCTATGGCCCATCGCAGTGGTTCCACAAGGGGGACACGACCGATTGGACCGCGCTCACCGCGGACGGCTATGCGGCCAAGTTCATAGGCGACGGCGCGGCTTACGACCTGGGCAACGGATTCTTCTACCACTATGCCCAGGCCAACGATCGCGGTTTTTACACGCACGACGACAAAGAGCGGTTCTACTACGCATACGGCCCCTCGCGGTGGTACCACAAGGGCGATACAACGGATTGGGCAGCGCTCACAGCGGGCGGATATTCCGCTGCATTCATCGGAGACGGCACTGACCACGCCCTGGGCAACGGATTCAATTACTCGTACGCGAGCAATCAATACGGGTACTTCAAGGTGGGCGGCCAGGAGCGCTTCTCATACAATTATGCTCCCGGGCAGTGGTTCCATAGGGGCAACACCACTGACTGGGCCGCACTCACCGCGAGTAACTATTCCGCTGCGTTTATCGGTGACGGGGCCGGGCACTACCTCGGCGACGGAGTTAGCTACTATTACACAATCAGCGGAGATAACGGGTACTTCAAGATCAGCGGCCACGAGCGGTTCTGGTACGAGTACGTCCCGAGCCAGTGGCGCCACCACAGGGCAAGCGGCGGTTCCTGGGCGGACCTCGGCGCGGAGGGCGTCTCTGCCCTGTACGTGGGGGACGGCAAATGGCACGACATCGGCAACGGGTGGCGCTACTCGTACACTCACACCAGTGATTGCGGACAGTTCAATACCGGCGACGCAGAGCGATTCTTGTACCGGTACGGCTCAGGGCAGTGGTCCCACAAGGGCGACCGTACAGACTGGTGGATGCCGCTCACCTCGGACAATTATTCGCTTGCATTCGTGGGAGACGGAGCGGGCCACGACCTCGGCAACGGCTTCAGCTATTCCTATTCAAGCTCCGGCGATGCGGGATACTTCTCGGCAGGTTCCGCGGAGCGTTTCTACTACTCGTACGCCCCATCGCAGTGGTACCACAAGGGCGACACCACCGACTGGGGAGCGCTCACCGCAACCGGCGTTTCAGCCCAGTTCGTGGGAGACGGCAAATGGCACAATGTCGGCACCGGGCACACCTATCAGTATTCGACAGCCGATGGGAAAGGGTACTTCAAAGTCGGCACCGCACTGCGGTTCTGGTACGACTATGGTCCGTCGCAATGGTTTCACAAGGGCAACACCACTGACTGGGCCACGCTCAGCGCTAAAGGTGTTTCCGCTCGGTTCGTGGGAGACGGCGCGTGGCATGATGTCGGGTACGGGTTCACTTATCAGTATTTGAAAGCCAATGATGAAGGCCATTTTACGGTCAACTCCGCGCAGCGATTTTTCTATAGTTATGGCCCATCGCAGTGGTCCCACAAAGGTGAATTGACCTCGTGGGCCACGCTCAGCGGCACCGGCGTTTCCGCCCAGTTCGTGGGAGACGGCGCGGAGCACGACCTCGGCAATGGGTTCTCTTATCAATATGTGACAGCCGATGAGCAGGGGTACTTCAAGGTTGGCACCGCGCTGCGGTTCGCCTACGGCTATGATTCATCGCAGTGGTCTCACAAGGGCGACGGCACGGACTTGGGCACGCTCAGCGATATCGGCATCTCCGCCGCGTTCGTGGGAGACGGCGACTGGCACGACATCGGCTACGGGTTCACCTTTCAGTATTTGACAGCCAATGATGAAGGGTATTTCAAGGTCGACGCCGCGCAGCGGTTCGCCTACAGCTATGGTTCGTCGCAGTGGTCACACAAGGGTGACACGACGGCGTGGGCCACGCTCGGCGATACCGGCATTTCCGCCGCGTTCGTGGGAGACGGCGAGAAGCACGACATCGGCTCCGGACTCACCTATCAATATTTGGGGGCGAATGGAGAGGGGCATTTTACGGTCGGTTCCACGGAGCGGTTTTTCTATAGTTATGCCCCGTCTCAGTGGTCCCACAAGGGTGACGGGACCTCGTGGGCGTGGGGCACGCTCAGCAACACCGGCGTTTCCGCTGCGTTCGTGGGTGACGGCGAGAAGCACGACCTTGGCAACGGTTTCTCCTATCAGTATGTGAGCGCCAACAATGACGGGTTATTCAGGCACGGTAACAATGAGCGATTCTACTACCGTTACGGTTCATCGCAGTGGTACCACAAGGGCAACGCGGTGGGCTGGGCGGCGCTCAGCAATACCGGTGTTTCCGCTCAATTCGTGGGTGACGGCGCGGATCACGCCCTGGGCAACGGCTTCAATTACTCGTACTCGAGCGATCAACACGGGTACTTCAAGATCGGTGACACAGAGCGGTTCTATTACAACTATGCACCCGGGAAGTGGTACCACAAAGGCAACACCACGGACTGGGCCGAGCTGACTCCCCTGGCCTTAATCCCCGGCTATTCGGCCGAATTCATCGGCGACGGCAGTACGCACGAGCTAGTCAACGGGGTGGAGTATTATTACACGCTCGGCGGCGACAACGGGTGGTTCAAGGTCGGCGGCCAGGAGCGGTTCTGGTACGAGTACGGCGACGGCCGGTGGCACCACAAGGGCGATTCGACCGGCTGGGGCGCACTCAGCGCGGCGGGCGTTTCGGCTCAATTCGTGGGAAACGGCACGTGGCACGCCCTCGGCAATGGGTTCTCTTATCAGTATGTGAGAGCCGATAAGGAGGGGTACTTCAAGGGCGGCTCGACAGAGCGCTTCCTCTACGACTATGGCCTGTCGCAGTGGTCCCACAGGGGCGACTCCACCGACTGGGGCACACTCAGCGCTTCGGGTGTTTCCGCAGAGTTCGTGGGAGACGGCGGGTGGCACAACATCGGCACCGATTGGAATTATCAATACGTGGCCGCCAATAGTGAGGGGTATTTCAAAGAGGGTGACGCTGAGCGGTTCTTCTACGGCTATGCAGCGTCGCAGTGGTCACACAAAGGTGACTCCACCGACTGGGGCACACTCAGCGCCGCCGGTATTTCCGCAGCGTTCGTGGGAGACGCTGCATGGCACGACCTCGGCAATGGGTTTTCTTATCAATATGTGACTGCCGATAAGGAGGGGTATTTCAAGGTCGGCTCGACAGAGCGGTTCCTCTACGGCTATGGCCTGTCTCAGTGGTCCCACAAGGGCGATTCGACCGACTGGGCTACCCTCACAACCGCCGGCTTTTCAGCGCAGTTCGTGGGAGACGGCGGATGGCATGACCTTGGCAATGGGTTTGCCTATCAATACTTGACAGCCACTGGGCTGGGGTATTTCAAGGTCGGCTCCGCGCAGCGATTCGCCTACAGCTATGGTTCGTCGCAGTGGGCCCACAAGGGTGACTCCACCGACTGGGCCACCCTCAGCGCGATCGGCGTTTCCGCCTTGTTCGTGGGCGACGGCGCGTGGCACGACACTGGCACCGGCACCGGCTGGGCTTATCAATACGTAGCGGCCAATGATGCGGGGCTTTTCAAGCAAGGTGAAACAGAGCGGTTCTCTTACGGCTATGGCGCTTCGCAGTGGTCCCACAAGGGTGACTCCACCGACTGGGGCACACTCAGCGCCGCCGGTATTTCCGCAGAGTTCGTGGGAGACGCTGCATGGCACGACCTCGCCAATGGGTTCTCTTATCAATATGTGGCAGCCGACAAGCAGGGGTATTTCAAGGTCGGCGATACGGAGCGGTACCTCTACGATTATGGCCAGTCGCAGTGGTCGCACAAGGGTGACTCCACCGACTGGGGCACACTCAGCGCTGACGGCGTTTCGGCAGCATTCGTCGGGGACGGCGGGTGGTACGACCTCGGCAATGGGTTTACCTATCAATATTTAACAGCCACGGGGCTGGGGTATTTCAAGGCCGGCACCGCGCAGCGATTCTCCTATGCCTATGGCCCGTCGCAGTGGTCTCACAAGGGCAACGCATCCGCGTGGGCCACGCTCGGCAACACCGGCGTGTCCGCCCAGTTCGTGGGTGACGGCGCATGGCACGACCTGGGCAACGGGTTCATGTATAGCCACGTTGGAGGGGACAGCGGCTATTTCATGCAAGGCGACAATCTGCGGTTTTCCTACTGGTATGTCGGGTCGCAGTGGTTCCACAAGGGGAACACCACCGACTTGGCCACGCTTACGGCGGCCAACTTCGCGGCGGATTTCGTTGGAGACGGCGCATGGCATGATATCGGGAACGGGTTCACCTATAAATATGTGGGCGCCAACGGAGAGGGTCATTTTAATGTTGGTTCCGCAGAGCGGTTTTTCTACAGTTACGTCCCGTCCCAGTGGTCGCACAAGGGTGATACGACTGCGTGGGCCACGCTGAGCGATACCGGCATTTCCGCCCAGTTCGTGGGAGACGGCGGGTGGCACGACGTCGGCTACGGATTCACCTATCAATATGTGGGGGCCAATGGAGAGGGTCATTTCAAGGCCGATTCCGCGGAACGGTTTTCCTATAGCTATGCCCTGTCGCAGTGGTCGCACAAAGGTGACACGACAGACTGGGGCACACTCAGCAACACCGGCATCTCGGCACAATTCGTGGGCGACGGCGCCTGGCACAACATCGGGTACGGGTTCACCTATAGCCACGTCGGAGGCGACAGCGGCTATTTCAAGCAAGACGACAATGTGCGGTTTTCCTACTGGTATGTCGGATCGCAGTGGTTCCACAAGGGGAACACCACCGACTTGACCACCCTTACCGCGGCAAACTTTTCGGCCGATTTCGTGGGAGACGGCGCTTGGCACGACCTCGGCAACGGTTTCACCTATAGCCACGTCGGCGGGGACAGTGGATATTTCAAAGTCGGCAATGCGGTCCGGTTCTCCTACTGGTATGTCGGGTCGCAGTGGTTCCACCGAGGCAACCACACGGATATGGTCGCGCTCACGCAGGGCGACTATTCCGCCGCATTCATAGGAGACGGCGCGCAGCACGACCTTGGCAACGGGTGGTTGTACTCGTACTTGAGCACAAGTGACTATGGGGCCTTCAGCGACCAAGACGGCTACGGGGCGTTCGCCTACAGCTATACGCCCGGCCAGTGGTACCACAAGAGCAAAAACGCTACGGACTGGGCCGCGCTCACCACTACCAACTATTCAATCGGGTTCATAGGCGACGGCGAGTGGCACGACATCGGCACCGGGTGGAGCTACTCCTATGGCGGGGCGAGCGTAGGGACCTTCAAAACCGGCGATACGGAGCGGTTTGCGTACAGTTATGGACCATCTCAGTGGCTCCACAAGGGCAACTGGGATGGAGGAGGCTGGGGCACGTTCAGCGGTACCGGCGTGTCAGCCCAATTCGTGGGAGACGGCGAATGGCATGACCTTGGAAACGGTTTCACGTATCAATACCTGACAGGCAATGATACGGGGTACTTCAGGCTCGGCAGTGACGGGCGATTCTCCTTCGGGTATGGCCCGTCGCAATGGTTCCACAGAGGCAACGCTACCGATTGGATCGCGCTTACCGCGGCCGACTATTCGCCTCAGTTCGTAGGCGACGGCGGGTCGTACGACGTGGGCAACGGGTGGACCTATCACTATATCCTCACTGACGATAGAGGGTGTTACAGTCAGGACGGCACGCAGCGGTTCGCCTACAGCTACGGTCCATCGCAGTGGCTCCACAAGGGCGACAATACTGACTGGGGCACACTGAGCGCGACCGGCGTTTCCCTCGAGTTCATAGGAGACGGCGCCTGGCACGATCTCGGCAATGGGTTCAACTATTCCTACACACCGGTTGACGACTACTACGTCGGGTATTTTCGCGACGAGGTCGATAACGTAAACGAGGGGCGGTTCGCTTTCGCCTATGTCGAGGGCTATTGGTACCACACGACCCGCCACTGGGACTGGGTCCTGTTGAGCGACTGGGGCGGTTCAGCCCAATTCGTGGGAGACGACGGGTGGCACTACATGGGCAGCGGCTGGTGGTACAGTTACGACCCTGACGGCCACACCGGATATTGGGCCCGCAATGCAGGCGACCACGAACGATTCTATTACACGTACACCATCGGCCTGTGGCAGCACAAAGGTGATTGGGGGTTCTTTCACCCCCTCGGCACGAGTGGGTGGTGGGACCCGTCGTTCCTCGGCGACGGGGAACTGCACCACGTGCGCGGCAGCGATGACAACATGGCTGACTACGAGTACTGGTATGATTACGGCGCGGATAAGGGATATTGGAGGAACAAGGTCGACGACACCGTACGCTGGAAATACTATTACGACACTGGCGACTGGTATCACTTTCAGGACTGGGGGCACAACTGGCACCATAAGAATGGCCCCGAGGCCAGCACCCAGCTTCACAATCCCGGAGTGGGCAATGACTGAGGTCGGCCGGGCGGGAGAAACGGGCTTTCCTCTAAATTCCTGGGAATAGGGATTTCGAGGACGCCCCTTACGGCAGGAGGATCAGCGCGAACCTCGTGCATGCCTTGTGAACGCGAATCTTTCAGAAATGATCCGACCATTGGCTCAGACCATTGGCCGGTGTATTTGGCGTGAAATATGAGGAGGGCTTCGTGACATCCTCGAGAATCGCTAGGCTATTGAACGGCGCATTACCGGCACTGTTGTGCGGAGTGGTGATCGCCCTGGCCGTATCAACAGTGTGGGCGGGCACGTGGACCCACAGAACCATCGGCCAGTACGAGTACTGGTACCTCAACGGTTCGGAAACGGCCAAGTTCCGGTACAACAACGACATCGGCCAGTGGTGGCACTACTCGACCTTCGGAACTGCCAAGTGGAACACCATC
>Ga0172368_10006098_pt1 | contig 13143 bp, 11 predicted proteins | sample Lak11m_FD_114540 | JGI IMG/M metagenome (GOLD analysis project Ga0172368, IMG submission 114540) | Freshwater microbial communities from Kabuno Bay, South-Kivu, Congo - kab_022012_11m | ecosystem: Environmental > Aquatic > Freshwater > Lake | place: Democratic Republic of the Congo: South-Kivu...
GGACCGGCACGGCTCGGTTGCTGAGTATGCCGCGTGCAAGGCGAGGCTCTTCGCTGCTCAGCGTCCCGACGATACCGCCATCGTGAACGCCGTGAACGTGCCGGCACGGGCCATCGGCCTCCATCTGCGGTCGCGCGTGATCTGGTTCGACAGGGGACACTGCGGGCACGACGAGTGGGCGTGCATTCGGGACAACCGCCTGACCGTCCGGATCGGGGGCGAAGAGCACCGTCTGGCGCACGTGGACGAGCTTCGTGTACCTGGCCTGCACAATCAGGAGAACGCTCTGGCGGCCTCAGCGGCGGCTCTCGTCTTCGGCGCTCGCCCTGAGGCCGTCACTCGTGCGCTGACCGAGTTCGCGGGGCTGGATCATCGCATGGAACTCGTGACGGAGTTCGGCGGAGTGGCATTCATCAACAGCTCGATGACCACGAATGTGGACTCCGCCATTCGAGTGCTTGAGACGGTAGGCAGGCCGGTCATCTTGATCGCCGGCGGGGTGTCCAAGAACGAAGACCTGACGCCTTTGGGCGCAGCCATCGCGCGATACGTGAGTCACGCCGTGCTGATAGGGCGTGCGGCGCCGCTGATCGAGGCAGCTGCTTGGGCGGCGGGCTTCGACGACGTGTCGCGCGCGGCCAGCATGGCGGACGCCGTCCGACTAGCCGTGCGCAGGGCGCGCCCCGGCGATGCGGTGGTGCTGGCGCCCGCGTGTGCCAGCCAGGATATGTTCCGCAACTTCGAGGATCGGGGCAGGCAGTTCCGCGAGGCCGTCAGCCGGTACGAAGCCGGCGGCGGCGTGGTTGGCGAGGAGGATCCGTGAACCGGCAGCCCGGCCTCGGGTGGTCTTCGGGTGCGGCCCTGTTCGCTGCGGTCGCCCTGACCGCCGCAGGCCTCATCATCACCAGCTCCGCGCAACGACCCGGCACGCTCGGCTCCGCGCCGTGGTACGATCTCCCCATCACCAAGCAGGGCGCGGCGGCCGCGTTCGGCCTGATCCTCCTGATGGGCCTCTCGGGCACAACGTACGACCGACTGCTGGCGAGTTCAGGCGTCGTGATGCTTGCATGCCTCGTCGCGCTGGCGCTTGTCTGGGTGCCGGGAATCGAGGCGCCGACGGGCGGCGTTCATCGGCGTCTCGGGTACGGGCCGTTCACCGTCCAGCCGAGCGAGTTCGCGAAGATCGGAATGGTCCTCTACCTTGCCATGTACTGCACGCAGAAGGGACGTCCGATCCGGGACCTCCGGCTCGGCCTCGGTGTGCCATTCATCCTGATTGCCGTTGTCTTCGTGGCTGTCGAGCGTGAGCCCGACCTTGGCACCGCGCTCGTCCTCCTGCTGACCTCGCTCAGCACATTGTACGTCGCCGGCGCGAGGGCGCGGCACCTGATCGGCTTCGCCATCTGCGCGGCCGCTGTCGTCGCGGGCGCGGTGCTTCTGGGCCACTGGTTCGGGGTCTCGTACCGGGCCGGCAGGATTGCTGCGTGGTGGGAGCCTGAGCGGCACGCGACGAGCATCGGGTATCAGATCGTGCATAGTCTGATCTCCGTGAGCCTTGGCGGCTGGCTGGGTGCGGGGTACGGCAGGGGCGAGGGACGATTCTACCTTCCCGCGTCCAACACGGACTACGCCATGGCTACGGTGGCCGAGGAGTTCGGCCTGCTGGGAGTCGTGATCGTCATCGTCGCCCTCGGTTTGATCGTGGCGCACGCCTATCGGGTCGTCGTTCACAGTGCCGATCCCTTCGCCAAGGTGGTCGCCTCTGGGCTAGGTTCCATCATCCTCTGGCAGGCGCTGCTGAACATCGCCGTCGTGACGAACGCGATCCCGTGTACCGGCGTGCCCATGCCCTTCATCAGCTACGGCACCTCGTCGCTGGTGGCCATGCTGGCATCCGTCGGCATCCTCACGCGTCCCGCTGTGCGCTCCTTCGCCCTGTCGGAGAACGCCAGAAGAGAGGCCTCGCGATGACCGTCGCTGTCACGGGAGGCGGAACCGGCGGGCACATCTACCCGGCCCTCTCCGTGGCGCGCGCCCTTCCGGCGCAGGCCCGCGAAGTCAGCGTGGTCTACATCGGAGCGGAGAACGGCATGGAGGCGCATCTCGCCTCGGAGTGGGGCATCCCCTTCGTCGGAGTGCCTGCTCGCAAGATCCGCCGGCTGGCGTCGCTCGACACGCTGGTGACGCTTGCCGTGCTCTACAGAGGGTATCGCCGCGCCAGGGCTGCGCTTCGGCGCGACCGGCCGGCCGCGCTGCTGGGCACCGGTGGGTACGTAGCCGCAGCAGCGACGATCGCCGCTCATCACGAACGGATTCCGGTCGTGATCCACGAGCAGAACGCCGTTGCGGGCCGCACCAACCGCTGGCTGGCGGCGCGGGCCCAGCGCATATGCTTGTCCTTCGAGTGCAGTCAGGCAGCGTTCCCGGCAGATCGGACGGTGGTTACCGGGCTTCCGACTCGCTCGGACATCGTATCGTCTGCCAGTCGTGAGGACGCTCGGCGTCGTCTGTCCGTACCCACTGATGCCTTCACCCTCCTCGTGCTCGGCGGCAGCCAGGGCGCGGCAGCGGTGAACCGCGTCGTGTGGGACGCCCTGCCGTCGCTGCCCGAGCACGTCTCTGTCCTGCACCAGACCGGCCCTCGGTCAAGCCCGGAGCCTGTTCCCAGCAGACACGGCTACGTTTCGCTGTCGTACTTCGACGCGGAGACGCTGCCGATCGCCTTCCGCGCCGCGGATCTGGTCCTAAGCAGGTGCGGCGCCTCCACGCTTGCTGAGACTGCGATGAACGGCCTGCCGGCCCTCCTCGTGCCCTATCCGGCAGCTTACGCCGATCACCAGACCGCCAACGCTCGCGCAGTGTCCGACGCGGGGGCAGGGATCCTGATCCCCCAGGCGACGTTGACCGCCAGTGCGCTCACAAGGCAGGTTCAAGAACTGATGGGCGACCCTGAACGCCTGGCGCGTATGTCGGCGGCGAGCGCATCCCTGGCGCGCCCGGATGCGGCCGCCCGCGTTGCCCGGGTCGTTCTGGAGTGTGCCGGGGCATGAGCTACCGTGCGGTCCACTTTGTCGGGATCGGGGGCGTCTCGATGAGCGCCCTGGCGGAGATCGCCCTGCATCACGGCTTGATGGTGTCGGGGTCCGACATCAGGGAGAGCGCCCTCACCCGGCGGCTCGAGGGGATGGGCGCCCGCGTGTTCGCCGAGCATCGGGCTGAACACGTCGCTGCGGCCGCTCCCGATCTGGTCGTCTTTACTGATGCCGCGCGTGCGGACAACCCGGAGGTCGCCGAGGCGCGCCGCCGGGGGATTCCCGTGCGCCGCCGGGCAGACTACCTTGGCGATCTGATGGACACGTACGCTGGCCCACGCATCTGCGTCGCAGGGACGCATGGCAAGACGACTACCACGGCGATGCTGGCGGAGGCCTTGCTGAGCGCGGGACTGGACCCGACCGTCCTTGTGGGGGGCGACTACCCTCCGTTCTGCGGGACACTCCGGCTCGGCCGGACGGGAGTATTCGTTACTGAGGCGTGTGAGGCCTTCCGGTCCTTCCACTCGCTCCGGCCCGACGTAGCCATCGTGACCAATATCGAGCCGGATCACCTGGACTGCTACCACGACGAGGCCGGCGTGGTTCAGGGCTTCCAGACATTCGTGGCCGGGGTGCGTTCGGGCGGAGCGCTCGTGATCCGAGCGGAGGGGGCTGCTGAACAAGCCGTCGCGGCACGAGCTGCGGAGGCCGGACTACGGGTCGTGCGTTTTGGGATGGATGAGAATGCCTCTACCGAGGTCTGGGCGTCGGACCTCCGCCACGGGGAGGGTCGCTCCCACTACACGCCAGTGATGCGGGGCAGCGCCGCGCCGCTCGACCCGGTGACGCTCCAGGTGCCGGGGGAGCACAATGTCCTGAACAGCCTTGCGGTCCTTGCAGCAGCGACGCTCTCCGGAGCATCGCCTGCAGCCGCGGTTGAGGGCCTGGCTCAGTTTCGCGGCGTGGGGCGCCGCTTCGAGGTCCTGGGCGAGCGAGAGGGCGTCACGGTGGTAGACGACTACAGCCATCATCCTACCGAGATCCGGGCGACCATCGCGGCGGCGCGGGGGACCTATCCAGGGCGCCCCATTGTGGCGGTCTTTCAGCCGCATCTGTTCAGCCGGACGCGTGACTTCCTGGACGACTTCGGGCGGGCTCTGGCAGGCGCCGATGCCTTGATCCTGACCGGCATCTATGCCGCCCGGGAGGAGCCGATCGAAGGGGTAACGCCTACGGCGCTGGCCGCTCGGGTGGCCGCCGCCGCGCCGGGCATGCCGCTACACGTCGAACTGAGCAAGGCCCGTGTGCCCGCTCTCATCTCGAGGCTGGCGCGAGCGGGTGACGTGGTTCTGATCCTGGGTGCCGGCGACATCCGGGAGGCCGGAGAGCGGTATGTCGCCGGCTATGAGGAGGATGGTCCATGAAGCGCAAGCATAGGCCGGTCAATGTGGCTCGGGATCTCAGAGCGGCCCGAAGGGTCACGGCGCGTATGATCGCGATCGGGCTCGGCCTAGCCCTCGCGCCCGTCGTTGCGCTGGCGGTCTACGCCTCGCCGGCGATGGCGGTGCGCGAAGTGCGCCTCATCCTCCCCCCGTTGCCCGAAGGCCACGAGGAACGGCGAACCAGGGACATGTGCAAGGTGCCGACCGGCACGCCGCTCTTGCGTCTGGATGTCGGGGAGTATGCACGACGTCTGCGCCGGCTGCCGTGGGTGCGCGATGTGTCGGTTGCCCGCCTGCCGAACTGCACCGTGCGGGTCCGGGTCATGCTCCGAAGGCCGGTCGCATCGCTGCTCCATAAGGGAAGGCGCTGGGAGCTCGATAGCGAAGGCGCTGTCATCAGACCGACACGGCGGGCTGCGGGCCTTCCTGAGCTGACAATTGACGGGCCGCTGCAGGTGGCTGAGGGCGTCGCTCTTCAGGGCAGGAGAGTGGAATCCGGCCTCGCCGCGGCGCTGATGGCGCGCGACATGACGTGCCTGCGCGGGGCGAGGATTGGCGTTGACCAAACCGCGGCCATATGCTTTAATAACTGGGACAAGGTAGTCATCGTAGCGGGCAATGTAGAGGATTTGCCCGCCAAGCTCGCCGTGATCCAGCGCATCTACGAACTGGAACCTGATATCTGTCGGAAGCTCTCGGAGATTGACGTGACGAGCCCGCGCTTTCCTGCGGGCCGCCCCGCCGTGGCACAGCGGGCCGACATCCGCAGCACAGGCGCATCCGGGTAGAAGCCGAACGAGATGGCTGCCCTGCGCCGCTTTGCGTCGTCCGGGCGTGGAACGGTCCGAGACGTAGACGCCGCGTCGGAGAGGGTACAGATTGCTCGCATCCGCCCATCGTCACCAGCCCTGGGTATGGCAGGTGACGGCGCTCTGCTTCATACTGGGACTGCTGCTGGCCGGCTCGCTCCAGACCGTCAGCACGATCCGCCGTACCGGCCTCCCGCTGACGCGCATCGGCGTTGGGCAGCTCGGCAGTCCTCAGCTCACCGCGACGCTGCGCCAGCGCGAGAAGGAGATCGCTGACCTTCGGGAAAAGCAGACCAACCTAGAGAACGTGCTCGCCGAGGGAAGCGGCAAGCTGCAAGCGCTCAATGACGAGCTCCAGAAGGTGAAGCTGCTGAGCGGCCTGTCGGAAGTCCGCGGGCCCGGGATTCTCCTCATGCTTCAGGACGGCAAGCCCCGGTCGAACAGGGCCTATGAGGCCGAGCGGCTCACCATCCACGACTACGACCTGCAGATGGTGGTGAACGAGCTGACTGCCTCCGGCGCCGAGGCCGTCGCTATCAGTGGCCAGCGGGTCATCTCGCGCACTGCCATCAGGTGCGTCGGTCCGACCGTAATGGTCAACAACGTCCCGATCGTGCCGCCGTTTGAGGTGACTGCCATAGGCGACCCAGGAACGCTGTCGGGTGCTCTGAACCTGCCGGGCGGGTACCTCGATGATCTGAGGGCGACGGACGCGAGCATGTTCAGGCTGGAGAAGCGATCCGACGTACGTATCCCGTCCTATGCCGGCAGCACCGAGGTGCGCTGGGCGAGGCCGGCTACGGAGGCTCCGCCCAGGGCGAAGGACGCGGGCAGGCAGTGATCGGCCTGCTCCCGCTGGCGGGGCTTGTGCTGGGCCTGGTGATCGGCTGGCTCGCGTTCGGGCGCATCAATGTCCCGGGCGACTTCGCGGGGGTGTACGCGCCGTACCTGTCGCTGGCCACCCTGGCCGGAGTGGACACGCTTCTGGGAGGCATTCGAGCCGGGATCGAGGGGCGCTTTCAGGACGACATATTCGTCAGCGGGTTTGTGCTCAACACGCTGTTGGCGGCCGGACTAGCGTATCTTGGGGACCGGATCGGCGTGGACCTATTCCTCGCCGCGGTCGTTGCCCTCGGAAGCCGGGTGTTTCTCAACCTCTCGCTCATCCGCCGCTATTACCTCACAAAGCTGACCCTGGCACGCCGAAAGGACGCGGCATGATGGTGCCTCTTGACGGCGAAGGAAGGATGGCATCGGATCGCGCTCGAGCCTTGGTTCCCCGACCTCAGGGTGCGTCTCCAGGAGGCAGGATTGCTAGATAACGAAGTGGTCGCCGGCCTCGATCTCGGCTCGACCAAGGTCTGTTGCGTCGCGGCCAAGCTTGATGATGGCGGCGAGCCGACGATCGTCGGCATAGGCGTGAGCCCCTCGCGAGGCATCCGTCGCGGCGTGGTGACTGACATAGATGCGACGTCGCGCGCCATCGAGGATGCGGTAAGCAAGGCGTCCAGCCAGGCCGGGTGCGAGATACTGTCTGTCTACGTGGGCGTCTCCGGCGAGCACGTGCAATGCATGAACTCGCGAGGCGTTGCCGCCATCACGCGTGCCGACCAGGAGATCACCGCCGAGGACCGAGACCGCGTTCTCGATCAGTCGAAGGTCATCCTCATCCCGAACGAGCGTACGATCCTCCACGCAATCCCGCGGGTGTACAGCATTGACGGCCAGGAAGGCATCCGCCAGCCGGTCGGAATGTGCGGGAGCCGCCTAGAGGTCGAGACGCACATAGTGACCGGCGCACGCACGTTCCTCCTGAACGTGGACAAGTGCGTTGCGAGAGCGCAGCTCAGGCTGGACCAGATGGTGTTGGCGTCGCTCGCCACGGGCGGGGCCATCCTCACGCGCGAAGAGCGCGAGCTGGGCGTCGGACTGCTTGACATCGGCGGGGGCTGCACCGACGTGGCCGCGTTCACCGATGGTGAGATCTGCCATGCCTCGGTAAAGCCGGTGGGCGCCAACCACGTGACGAACGACATCGCACAGGTGCTGAAAGTGACGGCTCAGGACGCCGAGCGCCTGAAGCTCGAGCACGGCAACGCCGTGGCATCGCTGGTCGGAGCGAACGACGCGGTACCTGTGAAGCAGATCGGCTGGACGGAGGCGAGGCCGCTGCGTCAGCGCGCCCTCTGCGAGATTATCGAGGCCCGGATGCAGGAGTTGTTCGCGCTGGTGAAGAAGGAGTTCGACCAATCAGAGGCGCGTGGGCGACTGACGGCGGGCGTCGTTCTGACCGGCGGCGGCGCAGAGCTGGCCGGGGCGGTCCAATGCGCCGGCGATGTCCTGAACATGCCGGTCCGGTTGGGTGGTCCCCGCGGGATTGGCAGGCTCGCGTCCTCCGGGGGCTCGCAGCAAACCGGCGGGTCGGTGTCGCGTCCCTCGCCGGCGGGACCGGAGTTCGACAGCCCCGCTTATGCTGCGGCGGTGGGACTTGTCAGATGGGCGGCGGTTCAGGAGGCTGCAGCCGAGGCAGGCGGCGCGCCCGTCTTGCAGGCGATCAAGGACTGGTTGGGGAGCTTGTGGCCCCGCCGCTAGGCGGTTGCGCGGGCGAGACGGGCTGGTGGCCGCACACCAATGAAGACCGAAGGATGTCCGACATCATGTCTATGACGAGTGCGTCGCGAGCAAGGAACGAGGTTAGTGGGGCGCGACTTTGCGTGGTCGGGATCGGCGGCGCCGGGTCCAACGCGGTCAACCGGATGCTGGATACGGGCCTCAACGGCGTCAACATGATCGCGATGAACACGGATCAGGACGCGCTGCGGCTCTGCCGCGCCCCACTGAGGCTTGCGCTCGGGCCGGACACGACGCGGGGCCTCGGCGCCGGAGGCGATCCGGGGGTGGGCAAGCGTGCGGCCGAGGAGACTCGGACCGACATAAAGCGCGCCCTCCAGGGCTCCGATATGGTCTTCCTGACGGCGGGTATGGGCGGAGGGACCGGTACCGGAGCGTCGCCGATCGTGGCGGATGTCGCGCGGGAACTGGGAGCGCTGACGGTGGCGGTGGTCACCAAGCCGTTTGGGTTCGAGGGGCCGAGGCGCCGACGGTTGGCCGAAGCCGGCATAGACGAGCTCCGAAGCCGAGTAGACACGGTAATCGTCGTGCCGAACGACCGGCTGCTCGAGTTCGAGGATCAGAGCATCACGCTGACGGAGGCGTTCGCGTGTGCCGACGACATGCTGAGGCAGGGCGTACAGGGCATCAGTGATATCATCACCATTCCCGGCTGTATCAACGTGGACTTCGCCGATGTCGAGGCCACGATGAGGGACGCCGGAACTGCCATGATGGGTATCGGCCAGGCGGAGGGACCGGACAGGGCGGTCGAGGCCGCCCGGCTCGCCGTGTCGAGCCCCTTGCTGGAGACGTCGGTCAGCGGCGCGCTTCGTGTGCTGATCAACGTGACCTCCGGACCGGATCTGACGCTTGCCGAGGCGCACGACGCGGCCACTTTGATCCGCGAGCTGTGCCATCCCGACGAGGCCCGCATCATCGTCGGATGGGTTCTGGACAAGAGCATGGAGGGGCGTGTCCGCATAACGGTTCTCGCGACGGGCTTCTCGGAAGCGGCGCGATTGCCTGAGCGGGCGGCAACGCACAACGCTGAGAGGGCCAGGCCCATGCCGGACGTCGAACCCGTGCCGGTGCCGGTTCCGGCCGCAGCGCAGCCCGACGAGCGTCAGGCCGCACCCGTCAGTGTGCAGACGATCCTTGCTGCTCAGGCTGCCGGCGATGATCTGCTCGGCACTCTCGATGAAGACGAACTCGACCGTCCGACCTTCTTCCGGCGCAGGTAGAGGCAAGGCAAAGCAACTCGAACAGGAGCCATCCACCACCATGACCATGAGCCCACAGTGGGGTGTCGAGCCCCGCGGCGCAGGAGCGGACATTCGGGTGATCGGCTGCGGCGGCGGCGGAACCAATGCCGTCAACCGCATGATCGAAGCCGGCCTGGGCGGTGTGACGTTCATCGCCATGAACACCGACACACAGGTGCTCGACATATCGCTCGCGCCGAAGAAGCTCCAGCTCGGCGGAAATCTGACCCGTGGTCTCGGGGCGGGAGGCAATCCCGACATCGGCCGGAGCGCGGCCGAGGAAAGCAAGTCCGAGATACGCGCCGCACTTGATGGGTCGGACATGGTCTTTATCACCGCCGGTATGGGTGGCGGAACCGGGACTGGCGCGGCGCCGGTGATCGCGGAGATCGCGCGCAATCTGGAGGCGCTAACGGTCGCGGTGGTGACCAAGCCGTTCAGTTTCGAGGGGCCGCGCCGGATGAGGACGGCGGACGAGGGCATCGAATCTCTCAAGGGCCGGGTGGATACGGTCATCGTTGTGCCGAACGACCGGTTGCTGAACATCGGCCAGCGTGAGATTACCCTCGTTGATGCGTTCCGGCTCGCGGACGAGGTGCTCCGGCAGGGAGTGCAGGGCATCAGCGACATCGTCACCATCCCGGGCCTCATCAACGTGGACTTCGCGGACGTGCGCGCAACGATGAAGGACGCCGGGCCTGCGTTGATGGGGATCGGGCTGGGTAGTGGCGACAACCGGGCCGAGACGGCCGCACGGGAAGCCATCGCCAGCCCGTTGCTGGAGACGTCCATTGACGGCGCTACGCGGGTCCTTGTGAACCTGACGTCGGGGCCTGATCTGACGCTCGCCGAAGCGAACGAGGCCGCTCAGCTGATCACGGGGATGTGTGACCTGCGCGACGCCAGCATCATCGTGGGCTGGGTGCTGGACGAGGCTATGGTGGGCAAGCTCCGGGTGACCGTGCTTGCAGCGGGCTTCACCGGTGCATCAGGCCAGCGGATGGGGAGTGCGTCTGCCGCGTCGCGGCCCCCGACGGGCCGGGCTCTGGACGTGCCGCCGGGCCTCCGTAGCGTGTCCGCCAGGCCCCCCGCGGACACGACACAGCCGCCTGCGAGCGCGGCGTTGCCGCAGGATGCCGACGATCTCGATATCCCGCCGTTCCTTCGGAAGGGACCAGCGTAGCCTCTGTAGTCAGGCCGCCGCAGCGGCCGCTCGTGTAGCCACCTCGGTGTAGACGCGCCTCGTTAGCGCGCCTGTCACCGCCCAGTTGAACGCGCGGCTGCGAGCCAGGCCCGCTGCCGATCGGTCGCGCCGAAGGTCGGGCGACTGAGCCAGCAGCGTCAGCCCATCAGCCCAGGCCGCGGCATCCATCACCGGTAGGACTAGGGCGCCGTCGGCGGCGACCTCAGGCATGGCGGGGGCGTCGCTTACCAGCGTCGGAGCCCCGCAGGCCATCGCCTCCAGCGGGGGCAGACCGAACCCCTCGTACAGCGATGGGAACGCCATCATGTCGGCTGCGGAGTAGAGCCCCGGCAGGTCGCTGTCCTCAACGTAGTCCGTCAGGAGCAGGCGATCCGTAACCCGCAGCCTTGCGGCCTGAACCACGATGTCGTCGTAGGCCCACCCGCGCTTGCCGGCCAGCGCAAGAGTATGCGGAAGGGACGCGGAGCACACCGCTCGAGCGAACGCCTCGACGAGCATGGCGAGGCTCTTGCGCGGCTGGAGCACTCCAACCGACACGATGAACGGCCCCTCCAATCCGAACCTACCGGCGACACGCCGCCTTGCCTCGGCCTTTGGCACGGGCGCGAAGTCGGGCGAAGCAGCCAGGGGTATTGCCTCTACGTGATCCACGTCGAGGCGGTAGATGCGGAGTATGTCGCGGCGCGACGACATCGAGTCGGTGATCACCCTCGCTGCGCGCCGCATGGCCACCGGTACAGTCAGGTTCAGCAGGATTCGGTGCTTTCTGGGGAACCACTCGGGGTAGAGACGGAACGACACGTCATGGACCGTCGTGATAACGGGGCAGGGCGCGCGCAGCGGAATGGTGTACTGCGTGTGAGCGATGTCTATGCGGTCCTGCTTCAGCGCCCGCGGGAACGTCACCAGGGTCCACACTCGGTCGTTGCTGGCAGGGATGGTGCGCATCTCAACGCGCCCCGCGGACCTGATGATGCCGTCCGGAAACGGCAGTCGGCTGTAGACCACATACTCATGCTCGCCGTCGTCGGGTGACTGGGAGTGGTCACGGATGAGGTTCAGCCAGTAGGTCCGGTCCCCAGTGAACCGTCCGGTGAGTGCGCGCCCGTCGAGGCCTATCCTCATCTGCCGGTGCCTCCGGCAGCGCGACGGTACACCATAGCTGTCAGCTCAGCCATGTGTGCGTAGGTGAACCTGGCGGCGTACCGGCGCGAGCCCTCGGCGAGGCGCGCCAAGGTCCGTGGGTCACGCTGAAGCCGCGCCACAGCTTCGGCGAGTTCGCCGGGCTGTCCGGGCGGAACGAGGCTCAGGGAACCCGGGCATAACTTCGAGATCTCCAGGTTCGGGGGTATGGCGGAGGCAAGCACGGGCCTGCCGCAGGCGAATGCGAGGGCGAGCGAGGCGGATCCGCTGCCCGATACGAACGGTGCGAGGATCAGGTCTGAGGCGGACATGATGTTGGCCACGTCTTCCTCCTCAAGATACCCCGTGAAGGAGACGCGTCCGCCAACCCCCAGGTCGGAGGCCACCCGTTTCAGTTCGTCAACGTAGTCACTGCGATCGTCTGGGTGACGCCCGCCGGCGATCAGCAGTCGGCAGTTCTCCGGCAGAAGGGCCAGCGCCTCCAGAGCCGTTCGATGTCCTTTGCGCCGCGAGACGAAGCCGAAAACGGTGAGGATGAACTGCCCCTCGATCCCGAGCGCCCGGCGTGCCGCGGAGCGCGGCGGTAGGCGCGGGGGCTCGGGAACGCCGAGAGGAATCACGGTTATTCGCTCAGCGGAGACCCCCTGAGTCGCAAGCCGATCGAGATCAGCCTGAGTGTGGACGATGAACTGGACGATGCCAGGGCGCACGAACTGGGACCGGTTTGAGACGCGGATTGCCGCACGCCTGGCCATGCCCCCATCGGGCTCCACGATCTCGTGCACGGTCATCACGATCGGCGCGGTGATCCGGTTAGCCAGCCGCCCGAACGCATTGCGCCAAGGGGCTACGCCCCCGAACAGGAAGTACTGGTGCTGGATGTGTACGACGTCGGCCTCGTTCATGGCCGGAGAGAAGCCGTCGGGGTCGGTGACCCAGGCCACCTCGACATGCGGCGCGAGTGCATCAACGAGGCGCCGGCTGTAGTCGGCCACGCCGCACCTGTCTCGGAGCGACGTTACCATCGCTATCCGCAGGCGCCGCTCGCGAGCAGGGAGGCGTGTCGTCACCAACTCGCCATCCACGACCGATGTGAGGTCCGGCTCAGATGCCATTCGCTTCAGCTCCCAGGTATACCTCCGCCATACGCTCCGCGACCGACCGGCGTGTGTGGGCCCTTGCGTACGACGTTGCGCGATCGCCCATCTCTGCCATGCCGATCGGGTTCGACAGGAGTGCCCGCAGGCACGCGCAGACGTGGCCGGGCTCGTCCGGCCTGAGCAGCCTTACACAGCCTGCGCGCACCATTACGTCGCGAAAGACCGGCAGGTCGGGCGCCAGCAACGGTTTGCCATACCCGAGCGCTGAGAGGCCGTGCCAGGCGCCCGAAACGAGATCCGCCGGCGCGACCACGGCAGAGCATGCGTTCAGAAGTGCCGCGAGAGCCGCTTCGTCTCGGATTGGCGCCGCAGCCAAGCGGCTCCCCGTCCCTTGGGCTTGGGCCATCGCCTCCAGGCGCGCGGCGAGGGCCGCGCCCTTGCTTGCCCCGGCCTCGAATGCAACCACGAGACCTACGCTGACCGGCAGGCTCGGCAAGCACGCGATCAACGCCTCCGCGAGCGCTGCGCCCTCACC
>Ga0172368_10006099_pt1 | contig 13142 bp, 12 predicted proteins | sample Lak11m_FD_114540 | JGI IMG/M metagenome (GOLD analysis project Ga0172368, IMG submission 114540) | Freshwater microbial communities from Kabuno Bay, South-Kivu, Congo - kab_022012_11m | ecosystem: Environmental > Aquatic > Freshwater > Lake | place: Democratic Republic of the Congo: South-Kivu...
CCGGTACCGCAACAGGGTGACCGATCTTCCCGAGGGCCGTGACCACCTCCTCCAGCGTTCCCAGGTCGTGGGACGTTTCGGCGATCTCCATCAACGGCCGCACAGCTTCGGGGTCACGTCGTTCGCCAAGTATCCACGCCGCCCTGGGGGGTACCGTTGGCTCCGGGTGTCTGAGGGCCCATATAAGCCCGGTTGCATGGTCGCTGCGGGCCGAGTGCGCCAGAAGCGCTCCGCAGCAGACACAGCGCTCTGCTGTTTCCACGTTCCGGCTGTAACAGGCCGGGCAATAGACGGTCAGCATTGCCTATCCGCTCTGTCGCCCTGAACGAGCGACATCGCGTCCAATGTCTGTCGCGGTGCCCAGAGCCTCGGGATGCCACACCAGCACATCGGTCTCGGTGTCTGGTGTCGGTCGCAGGATGATCTCAACGCACTGCATCAAACCGCCCGTCGAGACGCGCTGAGACAGGTTCCACGACGCGACCCATGCGACGCCGAGACCACGGCCGGTCTGCCGACCGGAGGCGACGTCGCCCGCGCGCAGCGCCGCTGCCCTGTCCCACCTTCAGGCTCCTCCAGTTCGGAGCGCCGCGATCAGCTGTTGGAGCACATCCTCGGGGAGTGACCGCGAGCGAAGCCTTGATATTGCCCGCTCCACCCGATATGCGGCGCGATGGAGCGTGACCCGACCGTCCTCCCATACTGCAAAGGAGGCGTGGGGATCGCCGTGTTTGGGCTGGCCGACACTGCCCGGGTTCACAACAAGCGTCCTCCCGGACACGCGCACAAACGCGTGGTGCGTGTGCCCCACCAGGAGCACGTCGGCGGCCACTCCTGAGGTCTCGACCAGCCAATCGGCGTCGGTGGAATCGGGCGGCATGTAGCGGAACAGCGGATCGGTAGGAGCGGCGTGAACCGCATAGAACCGCGCGCCGGCGAACGTGAAGGCGGCGCTCAGCGGAAGTTGCCGCAGGTACTGGCGGTCATCCTCCTCCACCATCGCCATATGCAGTTGTCTGGTCGCCTCGGCCATCTCACGGAACATCGGAGCGCAGCGGGGATCCTCGTCGAACCCGACCGCATTGTCGTGGTTACCACGGACGGCGTAGTCGGCCCGTGCGCGAAGCCAATCTATACACTCCGCCGGACATGGTCCATATGCGACTGCATCGCCCAGAAACGCCACCGCATCTGCGCGCGATCCGATGCTATCGAGCGCATCAATGTTTGCGTGTATGTCGGAGACGATCAGAAGGCGCATCTCTGTTAACTCGTGCTCAGCGCCGCAACTCTCTCCCTGATCAGGGCCGCGGCCGCCCGAAAGCTGGTGAGGTCATACCAGTGGAGCGGAATCTCGCAAGCCGGCGCGTTACCGGCCGCGTAGAGCGTGAAGCGGGCCCGCAGCAGCGCGTGACCGATCCCGACAGCGGCGACCTGACGATACGGGCAGAAGAGCGTCTTCACACCCCACCTCTGGTTGATGATGACGCTTTCGCCCTCTTCCATAACGAGCACGCCGTCGTCGAGCAAGACCAATGCCCGGCCCGGACGCCACTCGAGGGTGCGATCTGACGGCACGAACAGCACCGCCAGAGGCTGCTGATCGGGTCCAATCGTCCTCTCCAGAGTCTGGGCGAAGACGGGCGGCAGCCACTGGTGGAGGTCCGGCTCTTCTCCCTGTGCGTTTTCCTCTTCGGGCTCACGCGCTTGTGATTTTCTACCAAAGATTGCCCACATACGTTGACGGAGCATGGAAGCCCTCCGCATGTGCGGCAGCGATGCGCGCTGCCGGATCCGGGCGGAGATCCAGCTCCGCCAGCGAAGCGATGGGCACGAACTGAGCCCTGTCATGACGTTCGGCCAACGGCCCTTGCGGTCGCGCGGTCAGCGTCCCGGCGCACGGCGTAGCACAGAAGACCAGGTTCAGATCCTGCTCGCCGGATGAGCCTGGTGCCGGGATGACGTCCGCCACGAAAAGTGGCGGGCCCATTCTGACCTCCAGTCCGGTTTCCTCGCGGACCTCCCGCTTCAGGCAGTCCTCGGTCGTCCCGCCGTGTTCCAGCCGACCGCCCGGAAACGCCCAGTAAGAGACCCCGCGCCGCCGATGGCGGATGGGCAGCACGGCATCTCGTTCGGTGATCACCGCCGATACGCGTACGTTCATCGCAAGTCCCCCTTCGCCGGTGCGGCGTCTGCGAACAGGCCCATCGGAACACCCGGCTTGCCAACGCACTGCTCAATGACACGCACCCAGCTATCCCGCTCCGGACCCATTGGTTCCCTCCGGCATTGCGCATCGTGCTTCCTAACGTATGTCTCAAGGTGCGAGGCCAACTCCATGAGGTGGGCTCGCTGCTGGTCGACGAGCCAGCGGGCAACACCGTCGCCCGGTTCAGCGGCCAGAAGCGCATCGAGATGCGGCAGGCATGCACCGGCGGACCGAGCGTAGGCTTGAGCCAGCGGGCACTCGACCCCTGACATCTCGATCTCATCGAGGAACTGCGTGAGCGTGAAGCACTCGCTCTCCCGCTGGCGCTCGCACACAAGGCATGGGCGAGTCGGACGGAGCCTGCTCAGCACGGTTCCGGCGAGCCTCTTGCCGTGAAGCCGTCCTTCCCTGCGTGGCCATCCCCGATCGAGAGCGTCGCCCAGCCTTGCGACTACGTGCTGGACGACAGTGGCGTAGAAGATCGCGACGCTCGTGCCGTCCTTCTGCTCCAAGTGCGCAACGTGTTGGAGGAGCCAGGCGTGCCCGTTGCAGAAGCCCCGCGATTCCGCCAGACGTCTGTGGATGTCACCGGCGAGCGTGAACTCGTAGAGCAGATTGCTCAGATACCGGCGCGTCCTCGCCCGGGCCAAGGAGCAGAAAGGGCACCCCCTTTGGCTGCACACTTGCCGGAACTCAGAGGAGAACAGAGCGTCCGCCACCGCGACGGCCTCCCATTCCGCCCACCTCGTCTCCGATCACTTTGGCGATCGCTCGTGCCGGTGCATCCCTTTCCTGCCCGACCGTCTCTCCCGCATAGCGGTAGTCGGACTTCCTCATTAGCTCTTTGAGGTCCGCGATCAAGTCGGAGAGCCGGCCGGCCTCTTGGTCCACCAGAAAGCGGCGCACGGCGGGAGCTGTGCGGCGAACGACCCCGTCCAGATGACGGATGCACAATCCACTGCCGCGCGTGTATACCAGACGCATGTCCGGTTCACCAAGGCATTCCGCGAGCCCCTCCGTGTAGGCGACTTCGTCCTCGGATTCTCCAATGCATGCTGGACAGATCCGTCGCCGATCGGCATGGCGTCCGGCGACGACCGCCCGAAGGCGCGAGAGAGCATGTGTCGCGACGTCCTCGTAGATGATCGCGAGACCGAGGGGAGTTCCCACCCGAAGAGCATCGGTCGCATGACGCCGGCAGAAGCCCAGCGCCGCACGCAGGCTGCGACGCGCATCCGGGTCGTTAACCAGCTCATGAAAGAGGTGCGCCAGCCGTCGCTCCACGCCGTCGGCCACAAGCCGGCAGATCGGGCACATGCCCGTTCCGCACGCCTCCATCAGACGGTGGAACGCAAGATGACGATCGGGGCGGTTCCGCCGGCGCACGCAGTGGCGTAGACGGGCCGCCGCCGCGATCACGCGCGGCATGAGGGCGGCGAACGCATTCCCCGGCCCCGCTTGCGGTTCCTGACTGGTCATGCTTCTTCCCAAACGCCGAAGACTCCCTGACTGACGCCGGCAACGCATCGGGCGTGGAGCCTTCCCCACGCTTCCGCGGCCAAGCCCGCGTCCGTGGGCGGCGACCTTCCCCCAGCAGGAACCCAAGAGAACACCACGGCTCCTGCCGGATGCGCGTTCACACCGGTAAGGAGCCATCAGCTCGCCAAGAGCGGTTCGAACGGCTGAGCCGTTCCGGCGGCCTCCATCGCCGCGCAGACTATACCCGGATGCGCCCAGTATGGACAGCAGGTGTGTCGCCGCTGAGGTCGGCGAACAGGTATCGGCGCTGCATGCGTCGCGAAACCAGATCCGTCGGGCACACGTATGTTGACTTGATAAGGGTACACTAAAGTCGAATAAGGTGCTTGCACTAACTTCGGCGCGTTGTCCGCGCCCTATCCTGGTGGAGGAATGGAATGGCAAAGACCGTCGGCATTGACCTTGGGACCACCAACTCCGTGGTGGCGGTTCTCGAGGGGGGCGAGCCCGTCGTCATCCCCAACGCGGAGGGCAACAGGCTAACATCGTCGGTAGTAGGCTTCACGAAGGGCGGAGAGCGGCTGGTGGGCTCCGCCGCCAAGCGCCAGGCGATCGTGAACCCTGAGCGAACCGTGATGTCGATCAAGAGGCGCATGGGCACTGCGGAGAAGGTCAGCATAGACGACCGGGCCTACTCGCCCGAGGAGATCTCCGCAATGATCCTGCAGAAGCTGAAGACGGACGCTGAAGCCTATCTCGGCGAGAAGGTCGAGACTGCCGTGATCACCGTGCCGGCCTACTTCAACGACGCCCAGCGTACGGCAACGAAGAACGCTGGGGAGATAGCGGGACTCAAGGTGCTCCGCATCATCAACGAGCCCACGGCTGCCGCTCTGGCCTATGGTCTGGATCGCAAGAAGAACGAGACGATCCTCGTGTTCGATCTGGGTGGCGGCACGTTCGATGTCTCGATCCTCGAGGTCGGCGAGGGCGTCTTCGAGGTGAAGTCAACGGCCGGCGACACGCATCTGGGCGGCGACGCCTGGGACGCGCGCATCGTGGACTTCGTGGCCGGCGAGTTCAAGAAGGAGCACGGGATTGACCTCTCGAAGGACCGCCAGGCGATGCAGAGGATTCGCGAGGCGGCCGAGAAGGCCAAGGTTGAGCTCTCGAACGTTGTTCAGACCAACATCAACCTGCCGTTCATCAGCGCGACCGCAGACGGACCGCTGCACCTCGATGTGAACATCACCCGCGCGAAGTTCGAGGAGCTCACGCGTGACCTGCTGGAGCGGTGCGAAGTGCCTTTCCGCAGGGCAATCCAGGACGCGAAGATCAAGGCATCGGAGATTGACGAGATCGTTCTGGTCGGCGGCTCAACGCGCATGCCGATGGTTCAGGACATGGTGAAGAAGCTCGGCAACGGCAAAGACCCTTGCAAAGGGGTGAATCCCGACGAGGTCGTGTCCGTCGGAGCAGCCATCCAGGCTGGCGTTCTAGCAGGCGAGGTCAAGGACGTTGTGCTGCTCGACGTGACCCCGCTCTCGCTGGGCATCGAGACGCTGGGCGGCGTGTTTACCAAGCTGATAGACCGAAACACCACTATTCCTGTGCGCAAGTCCGAGGTGTTCTCGACCGCCGACGATGGACAGACAACGGTGCACGTTAAGGTCTTCCAGGGCGAGCGTGAGATAGCCGCTCACAACAAGCTGCTCGGCGACTTCGTTCTGACCGGCCTGCCGCCGGCGCCGCGCGGCATCCCGCAAATCGAGGTCACGTTCGACATTGACGCCAACGGGATCGTGAACGTGTCCGCCAAGGACCGGGCAACCAACAAGGAGCAGAGCATAACCATCACCGGATCCAGCAGCCTGGACAAGCACGACATTGACCGGATGGTCCAGGAGGCCGCGTCGCACGCGGAAGAGGATCGCAAGCAGAAGGAGCTCGCCGAGGCAAAGAACCAGGCGGACGCGCTGATCTACCAGACCGAGCGGATGCTGAAGGACCTCGGCGACAAGGTCCCGGCCGACGAGAAGCTGCGGATCGAGACGGCTATACAGAACCTGAAGGGCGCCATCCAGTCGGGCGAGCCGGACGACATCAAGCGGACGGTCGAGGAACTTCAGCAGGCCAGCTACAAGCTGAGCGAGATCCTCTACAAGCAGTCGGCGCCGCAGGGCGGGCCCGATGCCGGCACGGAGCCGCCACCGTCGCAGGCCGCCAATGCGGAGACCGACGACGTGATAGACGCCGACTTCAACCAGTAGTCGTGCGGCCGTGGTCGCAGTGCAGGCCTGACCCTGCGCTGCGACCCGCGTTCGGCACGCAGGGCATGCTCCGGTGGCGACACCCAAATACAAGGACTACTACAAGATCCTCGGCATCAAGAAGGGCGCCGACGAGAAGGAGATCAAGTCGGCGTACCGCAGGCTCGCGCGCAAGTTCCACCCTGACGTGAACCCGGGGGACACGTCCTCCGAAGAGCGGTTCAAGGAGATCAGCGAGGCCTACGAGGTGCTGAGCGACCCGCACAAGCGAGCGCAGTACGACAGCTTCGGCGACCAGTGGCGGATGTTCAGCCAGGCCGGCCCCGGCGCCCGAGGCCGGACATCTCCGACCGGCGCCCCGGACATTGAGTTCGGCTTCGGCGGCGCCGACCTGCATGACTTCTTCGAGAGCATCTTCGGCGGGCGTCCTGGCCGCAGCCGGCGTGGGCCTGCCGTTGGCGAAGATGTGGAGTTCGGCATTGACGTCACGCTGGACGAGGTCATGCAGGGAGCTGTCAAGGAGCACACGGTCAATCTGGAGGACGTCTGTCGCGTCTGCCATGGCACGGGCACGACCAGCCAACGAAGGGGCGCATTTGATGTCGGGGGGCCTCCGTGTCCAGCGTGCCGGGGCCGGGGCCATACCACCCGGGCACGGCGCATCAAGGTGAAGGTGCCGGCGGGAGTCGAGGACGGCCGGAGGCTGTGTCTGCGTGGGCAGGGCGGGGCGGGGCCCGACGGCGCCAAGGGCGATCTGTACCTTGTCGTTCGAGTTCGCCAGCAAACGGGGTTCCAACTGCATGACCGTGACATACATACCGACGTGGACATCCCCTACACCGTCGCGGCGCTTGGCGGCGAGGTGCACGTGAAGACGCCGCTCGGAATGAGGTCACTGACTGTGCCTCCGGGCGTGCAGAGCGGTCAGAAAATCCGTGTGGGGGGGCAGGGAGTGCCCAACCCGAGCGGGAAGCCGGGCGACCTGTATGCGCGCGTTCGCGTTACCGTCCCCAGAGACACTAATCCGCGAGAACGCGAGCTACTCGCCGAGCTGGCCAAACTGCGCGGCGACACAGTCCGGACGTAGATGCTGGAGGCAACGAGCTAATGCCGCGAGCTCACGAAGAGGCGCCGCTCTACATGATCAGCGTTGCGGCGCAACTGACGGGCCTTCACCCGCAGACCGTTCGGCTATACGAGCGGCTGGGCCTCATTTCGCCCTGCCGCGTGAGCAACAAGAACCGCCTGTTCTCGGATGCGGACATCGAGCGCCTGCGACAGATACGCCGCTTCACCCAGGATATGGGCGTCAACCTGGCCGGGGTCGAGATCATCCTTGACCTGCTGCGCCGGATCGAGGAGCTGCAGACCGAGATGGATGGTCTGCGCACGCGTCTTGAGGGCGCGACGCCGCCGTTTGGTCCCTAGCAAGGCCCTCCCACAAGGTCTTGCCCCTAGTGCCGGAAGTGGCGCACGCCAGTGAACACCATCGCCATACCCCGCTCATCGGCCAGACGGATGGTCTCATCATCTCTGCGAGACCCTCCGGGCTGGATGATGGCCGTGACGCCCGCGTTCGCCGCCGCCTCCGGGCCATCCGCAAAGGGGAAGAAGGCATCCGACGCCATCACGCTGCCCTTCGCCTTGCCCCCTGCCTGCTCCACAGCCAAGCGTACGGACTGAACGCGGTTCATCTGCCCGGCGCCCACACCCACGATGCGGCGGTCCTTGGACAGGACGATCGCATTGGACTTCACATGCTTGACGGCGCGCACGGCGAACAGCATCTCTGCCAGCTCGCCGGCCGTCGGCGCGCGCCTGGTGGCTGTCGAGAGGTCCGTCTCTTTGATCAACCTGAGGTCTCTTTCTTGTACAAGCAGCCCGCCGGTGATCTGACGTAGTCGCCAGGTCGCTGCCCGATCGCGCCAACCTTCGAGGGCCGGCACCGACAGGATGCGAAGGCCGACGCCCCACTTTCGGCGAGTTCGCAGGATCTCCAGTGCATCGTCGTCGTAGCCCGGTGCGATGACCACTTCGAAGAACCTGCCCGGCTCGGTGATGGCGCGAGCGCATGCCGCATCAATCCTACGACTGAACGCCGCGATGCCGCCGAACGCAGAGACCGGGTCGCCTTCCAGTGCTCCGGCGAACGCCTCTGCGATCGTGGCCCCCTGCGCGAGCCCGCATGGGTTCATGTGCTTCACGATCACACTGCTCGGGGCTTCGTCGAAGTCCTTGACCGCCTCCAGCGCGGCATCCGCGTCGGCAAGGTTGTTGAACGACAGCGGCTTCCCGTTCAGGACGTCGGCATATCCGATGCACGGCTCACCGGTGTCCTCCTGCCGGTAGAACGCGGCGGCCTGGTGGGGGTTCTCGCCGTACCGACACCGGTAGGCCAGCCGTGCGCTCACGGTCAGCTGATCGGGCATCTCACGATGATCCGCGAGACGCCCGCGCATCCAGCTTGCGATGCGTGCGTCGTACGCTGACACATGCTCGAACGCCTTGGCGGCCAGGACACGCCGAGTGGCCGCGCCGACCGCCCCGTCCGCAGCCGCCATCTCATCCAGGATCGCCCCGTAGTCCCGAGGGTCCACTACGACCGTGACGCTGTCCAGGTTCTTCGCCGCTGCCCGGATCATCGCCGGCCCGCCGATGTCTATGTTTTCGATGCATTCCTCTACAGCGGCGCCAGACCGCACAGTCTCGTCGAAGGGGTAAAGGTTGACGCACAGCAGATCGATCGGGGTCATGCCTGCTGCCGAGGCCGCGGCAACGTGGGCGGGGTTGTCGCGTCGAAAGAGCAACGCACCGTGGATGGCGGGATGCAAGGTCTTCACCCTGCCGTCAAGCATCTCAGGGCAGCCGGTCACGGCTTCCACGTCCGTTACCTGCACCCCGTCGGACCTCAGGGCACGCGCCGTCCCCCCAGTTGAGATGATCTCCACACCCATGGCCGTCAGGGCTCGCGCGAAGTCGGCTACACCTGCCTTGTCCGACACGCTGATCAGCGCTCTTCGGATCGCCGTTGTCATGCTTCGACCTCCATCCTCCAGCGTGCGCCCAAACGCACGAACGCCCGGGCCGCACGGTGATGCTGCCCAGGCGCTCGGCTGTCCTATGGGCGTGCGCTCCCTCGGGGTGCTCCCCTGATTGCGCCAGTTGCGCCGCCCTACTCGCTCATTATGGCATGTCCGCTGGTCTACTTCACGGCCTCGGTCTTGCCGACGCAAGGAGTGATCGCGGCATCCAGTGACGCCTCGGTGGCGCCCGCGTCTACGCCGCCGAAGAGAGACCAGCGCTCCACGTGAACCGCCGAGCCCCCCGGCTGCAGGAGGACCAACGGCCCTACTGTCTCAACCTCCATGAATGACCCCTTGGTAAACGTCTCGCAGTTGCATCCGTCGTCCGGGTACTTCGCTCCCTCCACGAAAGTGAAGCGCTTTACGAACAGCGTGCCGGCGTTGAGGTAGGCCATCCATCCCTGCTTATTGGCAACGCCGACCTTCTGCGCGAAGTTCAGTGTCGGCTCGGTCCGGAGCCGGATGTACTTCTTCCCAATCGCCCATCTCGTGTCGGTCAGGTCCGTGTAGTGCCACAGCACCATAGGCCGCGCAGGCAGGACGTAGTCATCGTGCGACTTGTAGGGCTCCTGTGGGATGATGGTCGTGCCGCCGCCTGCCACGATGGTCAGCGCCCAGGGAGCCGCCTCCACCGCCCACACCCCTCGATTCGTCAGCTTGTGGGTGACCGTGACGCCGGTGCCCGTCGGGTCCAGCGCCACCGTTAGCTCCTTCTGCATCCCCGTCTTCGGCTCCACGAGCTGGGTCAACCTGACACCGTTGGCGCCCTCCGCCGCGAACTGCACCGGTTCGTTATCGGGCGAGTAGCTGCGCGGCATCACCTCCGGGGCATGCCAGAACCGGTGGCCTCCGTAGGGCTTCCAAGCGCCCCACTCTGTCTGCACCGCATCGTCGGGCATCTCCGCGAAGACGTTCGGCTTGCCGACGAAGCCGTACCGGATCACCCGCGGCCCGATGTCCGTCGTCACGATTACCTCAGCCGTTCCGTTGCTGAGCCTGTAGCAGTTCGGCTGACCGAAGTACTGCACCTTCTCCAATGTCACGTCCCCCTTCGCGCACGTTACCCAAAGCGCCGCTGCAGCGCAGGCGGCCAAGGGAGCTATACGAGCTCCGTACATAGCACGACCTCCCGTATCAAGGTTCGCCCCGGACTGCCACGCGTCAACCCACCGCGCCGACCACGCCCCCGCGGCAGTCCCTCCGGACGGTTAACCGGCGTCGCCACGCGCCGGTGAGATCACCACGCAGCCGTCCCTCACGGACACGCGCCCATCGCAGAACAGCGCCACTGCCTCGACATATGTCCGGTGTTCCTGCGGCAAGACCCGGGCTGCCAGTGTCTCCGGGCTGTCGCCGTCAAGAACGGGCACTTGTGTCTGTACAATGCTGGGCCCGTGATCGTACTGGTCGTCCACGAAGTGCACCGTGCATCCGCTGTGGCTTACCCCAGCGTCGAGCACCGCCCGGTGCACGGCCTCCCCGTACATCCCCTTCCCGCCGAATCTCGGCAGCAACGCGGGATGCACGTTCATGGCTCGCCACCGATAGGCCGCGACGACCCGCCTCGGAAGCAGACGCATGTATCCTGCCAGACACAGCAGGTCCACGCCCCGCTCCGTAAGCAGGGCCAGCATGCGGTCTCCGTAGTGCGACGCGTCCGACGCGGCGCCGGGCTTCAGCACGGCGGTCGGGACCCCGGCCTGGCGGGCGCGCTCGAGGGCCGGCGCCCCGGCACGTGTGCCCAGGACCAGGACCACTTCGCCACGAATGCGGCCGTCCTTGCACGCGTCAACGATCGCCTGCATATTCGATCCGCGTCCGTGGCCGCTCACCAGGATGGCGATCCTCTTCAGCCGCTCCGCCGCCGGGGGCACCGTTCGTCGTTCCATCTCCGCGAGCATTATAGGTCTCTCCGCCGCCCGCGTCAACGCCTTCGCGCACGCGAATCTACTCGACGCTCCGCATTCATCGCAACAAACGTGCTCGGGCGGTGTCTCACCGCATGGACAGCAATCCTAGAGCGAGGCGAAATCCAGTGCATGCACAGATTACCAGCAACAACCAACATCCCAATCAGGAGGTCATGGTGATGCAATGCGACAAGGTGTGGGACCTGCTGTCGGCCTATGCCGACGGCGAGGCAGACCCGCACGAAGCGACGCTCGTCGAGATGCACATAGCAGCGTGCTCCGACTGCGCTCGCGATCTCCAGTTCATGCAGGGGACGCACCAAGTCCTGCAAGACGTTCCCGAGGTCGAACCCCCGGTCTCACTTCGGTCCGCGATCCTCGCGGCGACCGTGGACCGGCCAGGCCTCGGCGAGCGCCTGTCCACCGCGGTCCGCCGGACCCTCGGCCCCGCCCCCGTTCGCTATGGGGCGCTCGCTGCAGCCGGCGCCGCTGCCGCACTCACGGCCGTCATGCTCCGTGACAGCGGCAACCCGGTTCACTACACCCCCGACCGGCTACCCGTCGTGGCTGGGGCACCCGCTGCGCCCGGTACAACGGATGCCGCAAGGACGGGCGCCGATCTCAATCTGATCGACGTCTACGAGCAGCCGGCACCCGGACCGGCCCCGGAGCGACAGCGCCGAACGACCAGCATGGCGCGCGCTTCTCGTCCCGCTGCAGCCTTCCGGACTGCCGCGGCTACGCCGTCGCGGCCGGCTCGCGGCCACTCGCCTCGGACCTCGCCCGTCGTGGTTGCGGGCAAGCAGCCCGGCGCCACGGACGATCTGGGCGCCAGCGCACCGGCTCCTTCGAGCCCGGGCCGCACGTTACCCGCTGAGTTGGAGCCATCCGGCTCGCTAGCTTCAGCGGCGCCCGCCACCTCCCTGGAGACGTCCAGCGGCGCGCCTGTTCCTCGGGCCATTTCAGGGTCCACCCGCATCTTGCTGACATCGTCCGCAGCGGTACTGGATGCCAACCAGGTTGCGAGTCTGGCTGACCTTCGCCGGTCGCTGTCGCACAAGAGCGCCGATGACCACGCGAACACCGGACTACCGATCAGGCCGCGCGACAAGCAGATCCGCGTTGATGTCATCCGAGGCGCCTTCTAGGTCCGACGAGGCACCGTCACCGCAATCCATGAACACCCGCATGGAGGTCTCACCATGAGCCAGACCAACCGAAAGGCGCTGACCACCGCATGGGCAGCGGGCGCTCTCCTGATGAGTGTCCGCTTTGGCGCATTTGCCCAGCAAGCGGCACCCATACCCTTCGATCTTGCCGGAGTCAGGCCGCAGACGTCCTCCCTCGGAGGACAGCCGTTGTCCTACGTGGACAAGAACGGCGCCGCCAAGGAAGCTACCGCGCCCTGCCTCGAGACGCTGCGCGGCAATGGTACTCGCGCCGGCTATATGCTCTCGCACGGGGGCGTCGTTCCCGCATCGGTGCGAGTGTCGGTTGGCGCTCGGTCCCTGCGTTCGGGTGTGGACTATGGGCTCGACTACGCCAGCGGGATGCTCGTCTTCACGGAGCCGGTTCGACGCTTCGATACGGTGACCGTCTCCTACTACTACGTCCAGACCGGGGACGCGTCTCGCTCGTTGGTTCCCGGATCCGGCATGGCCCTGAACTTCAGGGGCGCATCGCTGAACTTCGGCTACGGCGTCTCCTCGTTCAATGGTCTTGACTTCAACAGCTACGGCCTCGCCCTGTCCAGCAAGGTCGGCAATGGAGGCGCTCTCAAGGGCCTCGTCTACTTCAGCACGCCCTCGGCAAGCAACAACAATGTGCAGGGCCGCACCGACGCTACGCGCGCCGCAAACACCAGGCGCAACGCGCAACAGGCCAAGAGCGACCATCTCATCACTCAGGACCTGAATACGAGGGTCGGCTCAGCCACGGTGCGCGCTATCTACCAGGACGTCGGCGCCGCGTTCGGCGGCTTCCAGGCCATGCGCCAGGCAAACGCAGGGAACGCAGAAGCGCTTCAGCAGATCGGCGTTCTCGAGAAGGAACGCGGAGTTCGTCGCCTCGGGTTCGGAACCAGTCTCGGGCTGAACGCGAGCAGCAAGCTCGGGTTCGACTGGGACCGCACGTCGGACGCCGGCGGCGACATATCGCGCCAGGCGCTATCGTTCAACTCGAAGGGCCTTTC
>Ga0172368_10006103_pt1 | contig 13136 bp, 10 predicted proteins | sample Lak11m_FD_114540 | JGI IMG/M metagenome (GOLD analysis project Ga0172368, IMG submission 114540) | Freshwater microbial communities from Kabuno Bay, South-Kivu, Congo - kab_022012_11m | ecosystem: Environmental > Aquatic > Freshwater > Lake | place: Democratic Republic of the Congo: South-Kivu...
ATTCGTTCTGGTGGGAGTGACCTGCAAGCCGGTCATCAATCGCCGGTGAAATGACATATCTCTGGTAAGGCAAAGCGTATATTCTTCAGCGCGCCAAATTGCGCCCACGGGATTATTTCGCGCTCGATGCGGCGGCGGATTTCCGGTGAAGAGACGCCTCGCAGAATCGCGCGCAAGCGGCGGAGGTAACGCTGGCGATGGGCTTGCTGCCACTCGCGAGCTTCGAGCTTCCCAATATTGCCCGACAGGCCACGCATGCCGCGCTCCAGCTCCAGCCAGTAGGCCGACATCGCCTCCGCTGCTTCTCCGTAATAGCGGCGGCAGAAATCCTTGACCAACTCCTCCCAGGAGAGCTCCGGTTGCCAGAGCAGGCGTGCCGCCGCGTAGATGTTCAGCGGCGACCACCCTCCCTGGTCGCACTCCACCTCGCGGAATCCGAGCCGGTGCAGCGTGAGCAAGTCTTCGGCGATGACGTTCACCTGCGGACAGAGGCCTGTGGCCGTCCATGCGTGATAATATTCGTAAATGCAGGCATGCTCGCTCTTCTGCCGCCAGGAGATATCGAAGGTTAGCCAGCGCAGGTTCACATTGGAGCGCTGCGTTCCGGCCAGCGGGATGTAAGTGTCACGGAGGATGTGCGCGATGGCGATCACCACATTATCTTCCAGGTTCGGGCACCAGTAGGGTGCCGGCACGCCGTTCGGCGTGTAGATCAGGCCCTCGATCTGCACGTGGGGATGCTTGCGCTTGATTTCCTTTGCGACGGCGTTGAGGAATTCCGCATAAGTCACCGCATACGCGGCGCGCAGGATTTCCTCGTCAAACGTCTGCGCATATCCGCCGATCCCCGACCCGCTTGCTTTCCAGCCGTCCACCCGCGGCACCTGTATGCCACGCAGGCAGCGGGGGCAATGGCAGTATCCCTGCACGTCAGCGTCCCATACGTCTACCGCCTCCACTTCGGGGCAGCGGTCGAGGAAGCGGCAAATGTTCTTTGCCACGGTGCGCTGGACGTCCGGGTGGCTGAGGCAGGCGGCAGGCGCCTGGCGGACGGCATGGCATTGGCCGGGGAGCAGCACGCCGCAGCCTTCGATCCAGGCATACCAGTCCGGGTGCTGCGCGAAATAGCGATCGTGCGGCAGCCATGTGTGGATGGTGTGCCCGCCGATCTGCAGGTGCAGTCCGCGCTTTTCAACCGCATCTCGGACTACATCTCGCCGTTCGTACCACACCGCCGGCTCGCCCCATGCATTGAAGGCCGGATGATACCAGTTGATGCGGTTCTTCGCCACCCAGTCGAGAATGGCTAGGTTACCTTCCACCGGCCATGGCGCTTGGAAGGGATGATCGAGCTGCGAGCGCCGGGTGAAGGCCGGCACATGCGTCTCCTCTAGTGGCGGCACGGTAATGGTACGGCACACCGGTACCGTGTCCTCCCCCGGCACGCAGAAGCCGCAGCCCAGCTTCTCCAACAGCATGTAGACCGCAAACAGCACGGCGCGTGGTGAAGCGCCGGTCAAAAGCAGCCGCTCTCCTGCCGTCTGCAGCGAGAAGGCATCTTCCTGGTCAAAGGAGGTGCTCGTGGACAGCACAATCACCGGTCCTCGGACTTTCCCAGCAGCCAATGGGAGCTCTGCTCCGCTCATCAGGTGCACGTAGCGCTGTAGTTCCTCCGCGGCAAAGCGCACCGGCGGCATGGGGTCAGCATCGGCGATCATTATGCGAGCGATCGGTTGACCATCATTGACAATACAAAGCTCTGACTGCATTTCAGCCTCCTTCTGCATCACAAAGAAGCGGGAGACGACCTTCATAAAGCGCAAACGCGATACCTTCTCGGCGGTGATGATACCTTAACGCCACGAGAAGCCAAACAGCTCGGCTTGACGCAGCCGGAACTGCAGGATGACAAGCTGGTCATCAGGCCCGCCGATGTCATCCTGACCGCGCCAGTGCACGGGCAGCGCGGCGCCATCGCCTTCGATGGGTGTGCAGTCGGCAAGGGTGCGGCCGGGAGCATCGAGGACGCCGACGCGGATTTCGCCGGCACGGGTCGTGCGGGCATTCAACGAGAGCGTGCGGCCGGTCGGGACGATCGGCATGGAGATGAAGCTGCCCTCATTATCGGCGGTCACCGCGCACAGGCGGCCTTCCGGCCACCAGGCCCACGCGCCACGGCCCGCCGCCAGCACCTGCGGCCAGCGCGGATACTTGTGTGGGTACGGCGTGCCGGCATAAGGCACGGCGACGCGTCCGGCGCCCAGCGGCACCAGGTCCTTGCCGGCATGGATGAACTCGCTGTCCCAGGCGCCGCGCTCACCGGGGGTGATGACCGGCCCGCCGGGCACCTGGTTCCAAACCAGGCCGTCGGCGCTGCTGAACAGGCGCACGGTGGAGCGCTGATCGTCCCGCGTGTAGAACATGGGGAACATCAACCGGTACTCCGGCGCGCCGGGGTAGGTCGAGTAGGCGTTCAGGTAGATATCGGTGTTGGGGCTGTCGAGCCCCGGCCAGATGAGCGGGCTTACCGGCCCCCAGTGGCGAAAATCGTCGGCCTCCGCCCGCGCGATGACGCGGCGATCGCAGGGGTAGAGGCGCGTATACATGACGTATTTGCCCAGCCATGCGTCGTAGAAGACGGTCGTGTCGGTGTCGCTGTAGTGGATCATCAACGGCTCGGACAAGGCTTCCCAGTGCAGGCCGTCCGGAGAGACGGCGGCATAGAGGCAGGTTGGTTTCCGTCGCCGCACGATTCGCTCGTCCTGGTGGCGGGGGTGCACGTTGTCGTATTCCGCCATCAACGCGGCGTGCTGCTCCGGCGGGGTAGACGCCATAAAGACGGCTTTATAGCGTTCGGCAGGCGTGCCGTGCGGGTCCATGAAAACGGTAAAGCCGTCGAAGCCGGAGACGCCGTAAGGGGTGATGGGTGAGCGCGTCTTTTCAGCCCAGTCGAAGCCGTCAAGTGATTCACTGCAGACAATCTCGACCTTCTCAACCATTGCCGAGGAGTAGGAGCCAAGATCCTTGCCTGGCGGGTAGGCGACTTTGATGGCCCAGGAGCGGTAGATGCCGTGCTCAAAGATGACACGCGAGCCGCGTTTGGAGTCCGCAGGGAGGGGATCGGTCTTGCGTGCCGGCTGCGCCTTCAGGCGGATGCCCCGCGCGACGTAGATCGGATCGGCAATGGCTTCGATTGCATCACCGGGAGGGCCGGCGACAGGCAACGACTCGCCATTCGGCGCGCGCCATTCCAGGTCGCCGCAGCGGATATGGCGGTAATCGAAGAAATAATAAGCCTGTTGCCGGATGTGATCGCCCATGTTGTGTTTCCCCTGCCTTTATTTTCTGATTCAGGGGGCAGGTAACCTGCCGCAAAGATGGAAATAGAGACTGCTTTGCTGCACCAGCTTCACGCCCGGGTGCGTGCCTGCACAACGCTGGCCGCTGGTGATTGTCTACGATAACCGCGTTCAGTTGACATGAACGTTGCACATGGTAAGATGTTAAAGCACAATGCGCTTGATCCGATGAGCCTACTATTGATACATACACCAGATCGGAAAATAAAGCCATGAATGACCGCCAGAAGATCGCCGATTGGCTTGTCAAGCAGGACACCCGCCTCAGGTGGGTCTTTGCAGGCGACAGCATCACCCACGGCGCGCTTCATACGTTTGGCCAGCGCGATTACGTCCAGCATTTCGAGGAGCGGCTCCGCTATGAGCTGCGTCGACCCGGCGATTACGTCATCCGGACCGCCGCCTCCGGCTGGAACCTGAACACGCTAATCGCCGACATCGAAGCCTCGGTGTTACAGTTTGCCCCACAGGTGGTTTCGATTAACATGGGGATGAACGATGCCTCTAACGGGCTTGATGGACTTGAGGACTTCCGATCGGGTTACACCGCACTGGTCCATACGATCCGCCGACAAACCGGTGCGGCGTTGATTATTCACACGCCCAACACGATCGACCCCGCCGATACGGAGCGGGGTCCGTATTTGTCCGAGTATGCGGCTGCCGTCCACGCGATGGCCGTGGAAAACGACACCGTCCTGGTAGACCACTTTACCTACTGGCAGCAAGCCCGCAAGGCGAATGTGAAGCGCCAACTCTACTGGCTGAACGATGCGATCCATCCGAACGAATACGGCCACCGTGCCATGGCGCATCTGTTGATCCGCGAACTAGGACTGTGGGATGAGCAGAGCCTTGTGTGCCGGCTGTTGGTGCCGGAGTGAGCTTGGGAATGACACCCATTGCGGTCTTTACGTCTTTCGCGGATTTCTGCTTCGTCCTTGACGGAGTGACGAACCTGGCGCAATCCGCAAGTTATATCATCTGCCGATGCCATCACGCTTGTCTCCCTTGCGCCTGGTGTATTAACCGACAGCGATCTCCACCCACACGGCCTGTGCCGCCACTTCCGTGGGATTACTCACTTCGATGACATTGTCACCCCGTCGCAGGATGCCCGGTGGGATGGTAAAGGCATGGGTGGCGCCGCTCTCGGCACCCGGAGTGACTGCACGGGTGAATGAACATGCGGTCCCGTTTACCCGCACGAGGAGCCGGCAAGCGATCTCGTCGGGCAACGGCTCATTGTCGTGGTGCATCAGGCGACCCATATAGAGCGTATACCGGCCGAAAACCGGCGGTTGGGTGGCATTTTCCAGGCCCAGGCGCACTTCCACGGGCTGATCGCTCACAGGCGCCGGGCCGGTGGGCAGGCGGAATTCAACCGAAGGGCGGTACCCATACCGCTGGATCTCCTGCGGAAGCCGGATGTGTTGCGGCTCCCCAGGCGCGAAGCTGTCGGTGAAGGTCATTACGTGCCGGCGGGGCCCGGCGCAGGCATCCGGCAGATGCGTTGCCGCGGACAGCAAGGCATCCGAGACATAGACGCCGCCTCGATCCATGAAATTGAAGAGGTAGATGCCGTCCGCGCCGCGCTCGAGATAAGATGCGACGGTCCCACCTAGCGTTTCGATGGTGTGGGGACGCATGCTGGCCTTCGGGAAGGGGCTGATGCTGTATTCTAGGCTGGCCAGCACCGTGACTTTCGTTCCGTAGAGCAGCGCTTTCCACTCTTCCACCGGCATATCATTGTCGCTGGTGGAAAAAATCGACGCGATGATCAGGTGATCGATCAAGCCTTCACGCGCCCATGCCGTTGCCTCCAATCCCAACCGACGTGCGGTATCCGGCCACCCCGGCACACGCGCCGCCAACCGTATCCCGCGCGGCTGCGTCATCTCGCGTACCCGGCCGACCAACGCCGTCATCAGCGCCGCGCCTTCCGCCTCGTGCCCGGCGCGGAAATTATACGGCTGGCGCATGAAGTCCAGCTCCAGCCCATCCATGTCATAGCGTTCGACCAGCTCGCGGATATATGCCAGGTAATGCTCGCGCACGGCGGCATGCCCGAAGTCCAGCGCGCGGTCGATGGGCGATTCGAATTCCCGCTCTGGCTCGCGCCAGTATTCCGGGTGCTCTTCCCAGAGGCGGTCGTGCATCATGTGCCCGCGTACGTCCACGCAGTGGATGTCGTTCATGCGCACGCTGATCCATCCGCGCACGCCCAGCGCCCGGCAGCGCGCCAGCCAGCGGGCATACGGGTCGATCCCCCGCTGCTCCATCAGCAGCATATTGCCGACCCACTTGCGGATCATGGGACGCTCGTAGTCCGGCACATGCGCGAAGTAGGATTGATCGTCACCGGCCTCCGGGTCGAACCCCTCCCAGAAGACTTGCTTGACCGAATTCGTCACGCTCGACCGCATCCCGTTCAGATTGAATAGCAGATCGGTGACGCGCGTTCCCTTCGCATAGGTATCGACCAGCGCGTCCACTCCCTCGGGTGTCAGTTCATCGGGTGTGCGCGTATACGCAAAATGGTTGCAGTCCTCGTTGAGCATCAGCAGGGGTTGTGGCACGGCGTAGTTTCTCCTTTCGGCTACAATAACGGTAGCATAACGACTGACCGATATCCGGTCAACCCGTGGGATAGCCTGGCCGGCAACAAGTCCCCGGCAATTCCCCAAAACGGGATTGCGATAGTATAGTAAGTTACCGATGAACCATATGGTTCACCCATGGGCATGAAAATGAGTGGTAGGCGGAATGCCTATCATACCGTTCATACCATTCTATTTTCATAGGAGGCACAACGCTGATGAAACATTGCCGCAATGCAGGCGCATACCCCGAAAGGAACCAGCTTGATGCCAGACACCCCAAACCGCGATTACCCATGTGATGGAACTGGTGATCTCCGGCACGCTGACGAGTACCGCACATTCAGTCGATCAGCTAGTCATCGACAAGGGTTCGATTCGCGAGCCGTATCACGCATAAGCAACACTCCCTGCCTTGTTATACCAGTCAAACAGCACCCAGTTGGCTTCCCAATCTAGGTCCATCATGCAGGTGCCGCAGACGCACATCCCGACGACCTTCTGCTCTAGCAGCAACCGCTCCGCCACATCGAGGTGCCGCTGCATCAGGTTGCCGGGGAGCAGCCGGTCGTTGCCGAAATCATAGACATACAGGCAGAGCATCGCCGGCTTGCCGCCTGATAATGCGCTGAGACGATCTAGCGCGGCAGGCACGGTCTCGATCTGGTCGGCATGCCAGAGCGGTACCAGGTACTGGTCGAAATAGGGCAGCAAAGCGGGCAGTTCTGGGCGTTCGAGGCTCATGGTGTAGATCGTCGCGCTGACGGGCAGGCGCGGGGCGTGGAGCGCGTTCGCGAAGAGCAGCCGCGACAGGTGCTCCGGCGCGGCGCCGGCGTTGATGCTGCCGGTGCTGAAGTCGTCGATGTGGAAGCCGTCGATGCGCGTATCATGTGCAGCCAGTGCCTTCGCCCCTATCAAGGCAGCATGGCAGCGCTCTTCATCGATGACTTCGCCGTGGTGCAAGCTCCACTTGCAGATGATCTGTTTGGCAGTGGGCATGGCGGCCAGCGAGGTGTCGTCTATGGGCAAGCCGCCGGCCATGATGACATTCGTCACGCCGGTGCGTTGAATGGCATCTTCGACGGTCATGCGCGAGTTGCCGTATTGACTGAAGCCGGGCATTGCTTCCTGCAGTATATTGGGCTTCATCCCCCACAGCCAACAGCGGTCGAGCAGCGTGTCCGCCATTATGCACCTCCTCGGATCGGCGCCAGGCCATTCGGCGTGACGCGCAGGAATTGCCCGCGCATCAATGTGCAAGGCGTATCCCAGTAGAGATAGAGCACAACGTCCGGCTCCACCTCGACCATGCTACCCATCGTCCACAGGCCGCTGTCGATGGTGGTGCCGTGATCCCAGGTGAGGCCGCCGTCCAGGCTGCAGTTCACCGTCAGCGCGGGCAGGCGATGGGCGATAAGCAGCGCGCCGGAGGCGGTGCGCACCATGTTGGGCGCCGCGTAGCCGGGGAACGGTCCCCGCACGCACGGTCCCCAGGAGCGGCCGCCGTGATCCGACCAGGTTTCCCACATCCACGGCGAATAGACCGGGCGAATGAAAGCCATGATGCGACCATTGGAGAGTTGCACGGCGGACGCCTCGGTCAGGTCCAGGTTGCCGTCTAGCAGCTTGCCTTCGGCATCGACCCCGGGCATATCGATATTGACCGGCGGCGACCAGGTAAGGCCGTCGTCGTCGCTACGGCTGGTGAACGCCTGGCAATGGTAGGCGCCCCAGGTCCAGATATTGCCCAGGGTCTCCCGGCCCTTCAACAAAAAGGCCAGCATGCCGCCGTCCGCCAGGTTGAGGAAGCCTTGCGGGGAGAGGTGCTGCACCGGCGTGTCCATCGGCGGCCCGATATGCAGGTTGGTCTGCACCGGCTCGCTCCAGGTGCGGCCGCGATCCGTCGATTCGCTGCGCAGGTTACCCTCACGTCCCGGCAGCATTGCGATCAAGCGCCCGCGGGGCGTAAGGTGCACGCGAGCCGTTGTCCAGGAAGTGCCGACATAGGAGAGCTGCAGTGGTTCGGGAGACGCCCAGGTGCGCCCGCCGTCCGTCGAGCGGGTGAGCTGCGGGCAGGATTTCGCGCCTTCGTCCTGCCGATTGTCATATTGCGCACCGAAGAGCAGCAGCAGCTCGCCGTCGGAGAAGCGCTTGAGGTCGAGCGGCTGCTGCCACACCGGCTGCGCGCTGGGAAGGGGGTGGAACCAGTTGGCAGGCTGGCAAACGCCGTCATGCCAGGCATTCGCCGCCGGCTCACCCTCAACCCGCACATTGCGGATGCGCCCGCCGCCTTGCGCTAACACCCCGACACACCCCGAGCCGGAATAGGAGGCATCTTCTGCTTCGAAATACCCGTAATCGCCAACGCGCACGCGGAACCGCGATCTCTGCACTGCCACCTCGACAGGCAGCCAGATATTGGCCTGGCTCGGCACCCGGCGCACCATCTCCAGCTTCACGTGCCGCAGGTAGCCGCTGTCATCCAGCTTCGAGAGGGCGACCCAAAAATGCTGGGCGCGGCAGGCCTGACCGCAGTTGGGGAAGTGCAGCAGGTAGCAATGCGAGGCATCGGCCGCCCGTAAGATGATGCCGGCATCCGAGTGCGGCCGCAGGTTGATCTCGCAGCGGACGGTACAGTCGGCATAACTCATCTCCGGCGCATACGCCCAGTGCATCCCCTGCATGCCTTCGCCGGCGGCCGCCCAATCGTCGGCAGGCATCACAAGCTCGCCGGCTTCACCATCCTGCCATGCGCCGTTCACGAAATGCCAGCGCAAGCCGCCTGCGATGGATAACGCTGTCGCCAGGTCCGTCATGTTACCCTCCCCAATTACGTATAACAGGCATATCGGTCCAGCAGGCTGCTGTAATAATCGTACGTTTCGGGAGCAATGTCATCCCCGATAGACGCTGAGCCGATTACCAGCCCGCCGTCGCGCCCCAGCTCGATCAACGGCCGAACATGTTTCTCGATCGCTTCTTTATCTCCCGAGGGCAATATCTGCGTGTTGCAGATACCGCCAAAGAAGATGATCCGCTTGCCGTATTGCTTGCGAAGCTTGACCAGGTCCAGGCCCGTGCGCGGCTCCAACGGATTGAATCCCTCAAAGCCGGCCTCCAGTAGCAGTTCAATGGTGGGACCGATATTGCCGTCGCTGTGGAAGAAGACGTGCTGACAACCTTGAGCCCGCAGCGTCTCGATCATGCGGGCATAACGCGGCAGCAGATACTGCTCCCACATGGCCGGCGAGAACATCGGCGCCTGGCTGCTAGCAAAGTCATCATACACCCACATGCCGGTGCCCCAAGAATCGGTGCGGCGCAATTCTTCCAGGGCCACCCGTGTGAGGTGGTCGGCCACCCGCTCGAACAACGCACGGCAGAAGCCGGGATCGGTCGCCATATCCACCAGCAAGCGGTCTTCGCGCCGCATGAACTGCGCGCGGCAGTAAATGCCGCCCACCTTGCTGAAAGCTAATCGGCCGACTTGGCGCTCTGATGCGATGCGCTCCAGATAGCCGTCAAACCGCAGGTCATCCGCCGGGTCCTCAAACTTCAGCCGGTCGAGGTTCGCCGGGTCGTCAAGCACCGTTTCCAGCGTCTTCATGAAGTAGGCTTGCCCGGGCGCCTGGCGGATGGTGCGTCCCCAACCGTCCCGCACGATCTGATACGCACCTTCCTGCCGCAGTTCCTGCGCCAGCGAAAAGAACGGTCCTTCATCGCTCATCACCATGCCAATATCGATCTGATAGTAATCTGCCGGATTGGCATCTCCAGTGACGCCTCTCCAGGCGCGCCAGCGCTGGGGAAACGAGCCGAAGATATCGAACGCGTCCCAGCGGGGAAGGCGGTCGGGCAAGCGGAATTCGATGGCGGCCATCACGCGTTCGGAAGAATTCATGATCCGTCCTTCTATACAAGTGAATACGACACCAGTAGCCGACCTCCTGCCTGATGAGCCTCATGCTTGTTGCACGAATCAGTGGGTGTTATACTCTCGGAAAGGTGAATTATGCCGAACCCCGAGTGGATGGCCGTCATTCGCGTCTACGGCAGTATTCTCTATACCACCCGGCGCTGGGGCAATGATAATGACGCACCGGAGGTTGCGCTGGCGCCGGAGCACATCGACGCCTTGATGGCCGAATGCCGGAGCGCAGGCATCTCCACCGTGCTCTGGCGCGCCAACTGCGCGGGTACGCTAACATATCCCAATCAATTTACCGCACTTTCAGGTGAGCCGCCGCTGCCGCCTCGCTATCAATTGGGCAGCAAGGTGATCGATCAAGGATGGCCGATTGAAGATTGGTGGTTTCTCGGTGAGCAATGCAGGCGTTTCGTCACGCTGGCTGCCGGCGTGGACGCCGCTCATCGCCATAGCCTTCGTTTTCTGCTGGATTTCTCCACCTTCGATTCTACAGGCGTCTGGTGCACGCCAGATACCTGGTCGGACGGCGATTCGCGTTCCTTCGACCGCGACTTGTGGCTGTGGTCGCGGGACGGGAAGGAATGGCTGGCCGGCGTTCCCTGTTACGCGGAGCCGCGCGTGCGCGAGCTGATGCTGGGACAGCTCGCTGAAGCAATCGACTACGGCATCGACGGCGTCTTCCTCGGCTTCTTCAGCCACTGCGACGCGATGGCGGGAGACAAGCCCGGTTATTATGGCTACAATCCGCTAGTCGTAGCGGCATTCAGACAGCGCCATGGTACTACACCGTCAAGCAGCACTGCGGATTGCCACCGGCTGTTCGCTCTGCACGGCGAGTATTTCACCGAGTTCGTCCGCCAGGCCGGCGAGTTGCTGCATGGATGTGGCAAAACGTTGCTCTGCACCGGGCGTCCCGATGGCGTACACGGCTGGAATGGCGCGGCTCGGGGATTGGGACAGGCCGGCATCATGCAGGCTGGCGACCTGCGAGACGGGCAGAGTGAGCTTGGGTATGCCAGCGGCCTATACCTGGAGTGGGAAAAGTGGGCTGGTGAAGGCTTCGTGGATGGCCTGGTTGTGTATGCGCCGTTCCCGGACGGTGTTGCCTCCGCACAGGCCATGCGCCATCGGGCCGGTAAGCCGGTCTACCTCATGCGCAAATACGGAGCATGGGAAGGGCGGTTCAGCGCGCCGCAAACGTGGGAAGGTTACCGGCAGGAGATTGCCGCCGTGCGCGAGGGAGCCATCGATGGGTATGCCTTCCACCTGATGGCCATCATACGGCATGAGAAGATGCAGCCGGATTGGCGCGAATTGCTGGCCGGTGAAAGTGAGGCGTGACATGCAAATCGAGCATCTAATCTTCCTGATTCATCCCTGCTGCTATGAAGACTTGCCTGCTGATTCGCCGCTGCACCGGGCGAACATCGACCTGTTCGTTGCGCGGGAGCGCGAGGTGAAGGCGCGGTGGGTGGACGAAATGGCAAAGGCCACATCGGGCACTGTCCTGCTGCAGCTTTACGGTCCGCAGGCCTTATTCCAGACCGCTGTGACCCATCTCGGCGAAGCCGGCGCCTGTTATGTGCACGCGGAATTCGACGATATTCCCGCCGACGACCCGGACCGCCTGCGTATTTATTATTATCGCCTGACCGATAGTATCCGCGAGCACTTCGACCGGTTCAACCTTCATTTCGATCTCAGCACAGTCACTTCCGAACTCTGGGGCGAATCATTTGAAGGCTGCATGAGCTTGTATGGCAGCGCCTTTGCCGAATGCCTGGGCCTGCGCCGGCCACCGAAGATGCGCTTCGAGATGGCCGTCTACGACTCCCGCTTCCTCGCCGGTGCCCAACCTCCGCAGGTGATCTCCCTGCCGGGAACCGATTTCGAAGCCTGGCTGTTTGAGCTGTATGACACCACCTGCGCGGCGCTTTTCCAGCCGCGTCTGACTATGCAATACTACGATGAGCGCCGGGTCCGCTTGCAGCTCGATCCGGCGCGCAATCAGCTCTGCACGCCGCTGGGTTTCACCGTCTGGCCGAAGGAGCCGCCCTACCACAGTACACCACGAGAGCCGCAACTCGTCACCATCCGCACCGGAGACAGGCACTGGGTCCGCGGTATTGGCATGGGCATTGACGAGCTGCGGCAAGTGATCGAGGCGGCAAACGTCGAGCTGCCGGAGTAATCATCCACACCAGGTAGTGATCAAGCTCGCATAAATCCCGGTCAGGGTGAGAATGTCTTCGATCTCCACCCACTCGTCCGGCGCATGCAGGTTCCCGCCGCGCGGTCCGAGCAGCACGGAAGGCATGCCCGCTTCGCCGTAGATCGCCAGGTCGCAGGAGAACGGCGCACCGGTAACCGCCGGATCAGCGTTCGCATACCCGCGATAAGCCTGCACCAGCACCTGCAAGGCGGGATCATCGTCCGGCGTCTCCCACGGCTTCACGAAATGATAGCTGCGCTCCAGGTTGAGCTCGAATTGCGAGAGGGTTCGATCGTCCGCTGCCGCCTCCGCCCAGAACGCGCGGAACCGGCGATAGAACTCCTCCTCGGTCATCCACGGGTGGCACCAGACGATCCACGAGAGCCGGGTGAGGAGCGGCGTGCCCATCTGCGTGAATTCACCGGGTTTCGTTGAGTCGATGCGCCAGAGGAGGGTATTCAACTCCGATCCCGGCTCGGTAAAGAGCGGGTGGTGGTTACTCGCGCGCCACTGCTCCTGCCACGCTTGGAAAAACTCTATGGCAGGTGCCGCCCCGTCGATGGGATTGGGGATCGCCTGTCCCATGAACGGCATGCCAGCGCTACCGGTCTCACGTTTATACACATCTCGAGCTCTTTTGTCCGAGACGAAGGATTTGCTCGGTAGACCAAGAATAATTAATACCACAGGATTGCTCATCTTAGCACACTATCGAGGGTACGAGCATGATGTGGTATGAGGAAGAATTTGCGGGTGTCGCGTTCAGCGACGCGCGCCGCACCCGGCGCTTTTTGCGGATTGTCGCGTCCTGGTGGGCGCGGCTGGCACCGTCGATCGCGGGCCTCTGCCAGGGGTGGGCCGAGCAGGTGGCCGCCTATCGGCTGTTTGCGTGTCGGTTGGTGACGTTGGCGGCCATCCTGGCGCCCCATCGCCGCCTGACGCTCGCGCGCGTGTGGGCCGAGTCGGTGGTGCTGCTGCCGCAGGACACCACCGAATTGGTTTACGAGGGGAAACCGATCACCCATGTGCCGGGGGAG
>Ga0172368_10006104_pt1 | contig 13135 bp, 11 predicted proteins | sample Lak11m_FD_114540 | JGI IMG/M metagenome (GOLD analysis project Ga0172368, IMG submission 114540) | Freshwater microbial communities from Kabuno Bay, South-Kivu, Congo - kab_022012_11m | ecosystem: Environmental > Aquatic > Freshwater > Lake | place: Democratic Republic of the Congo: South-Kivu...
TAAATGTCTCAAAGTACTATCTTGGCGTCATGTTGTTCAAGGCCTGATGCGGATAATCGGTATTGTAATCGTTGATCCATTTCTTCAAGACCTCAGACAACGCAAACGGGTTATCCCAGTCATGCGTCCAGACCAAGTCTTCTTTAATGGTGCGCATGACGCGCTCGGTATCGGAATTGCCCTTAGGATTGCACCAAGTGGTAAATATCTGGGTAATGCCGAGCAATGAGCAGCTCATCATAAAACGCTCTGATGTAGGCTGACAGCCGTTATCCGAGAGCAAAAAGAGCTGTTGATCTTTGAGAGCGTTTCGGATTCCTTGAGGGAATCGGTTGTTGACCGCAGCCTCTACAGCATCAAGCCAGTCATCGGTCTTGGAGCGCATGCTCAAAGAATAGCCGATAATCTCCTTGGTGCACCAGTCAAGCACAACGCACAGGTATAGCCAGCCCCAAGGCAGGATTTTGATCTTGGTCATATCAATGCCCCAGTAATGGTTTTGGTCTGTGAGACTGGGGTTTCGGGCGAATTGGGCCGCGTTTAGCCCTTAAGCGCTGCTGCTTGGTGACCAAAAGATTATGTTCTTTCATAACACGGTGCACGCGGTTAATAGCGCAAGGATAATGCTCGCGGTATTTTAAATATGCCCAGATTCTCCTGTAGCCCCAGAGGGGATGGTCGGTCTTAATGGGAGCAATGCGAGACAATAATTCTTGATCTCTGATAACAGTAGATTTCGATCGTTGTCTTTTCATAACTCGTATTCGTTTTTTTTAAGCTCGATGGTCAGGTCGCCGATAATCGAGCGTAGCTTCTTAACTTGAGTTTCAAGATGTTGTTCTTTTTGAGATTGTTTTTTGACTTCAAATGACTCATGGCAATTAGCAAGGAACAAATCGCGCCAGTTGTAGTATTGCGCTTGCGAGATTTGATATTTCTGGCATAGGGCGCTGATATCGATTTGTCCGGATAATCCTTCAAGCACGATTTGTGACTTTTGTTTTGAGGTCCAGATACGACGTTTCATAGAATAGGGCTCCTTTCTGAGGCTAAGGCCTCACAAGCCATATTCTACCTTAAATCATGCTGTTTGTTAACTAGTGGCAGTATATTGTTTTACGGTTTATAGTAAAAATGGATAGAAATTTATTAATCCTTTATAGTATTGGTATGGCCATGACAGCTATTGCAAGCTTATTTTCTTATTGTTTATTCTCCCGTTTCAAGGTGAAAATATCGCCAATTTTATTGTATGCCCTCATCGTTTTTTCTGCTTATATGCTATTTGCGCAGTGGCTTAAGTATCTTTCTCTGCATTTTTATGTTGATTTTTCTCATTGGTTAATACTGCTTAATAATATAACACTGAGCGGAAAACCGCTTAATATGGCTCAAGAATTTTTCTACCCCGGGACAATGAATTATTTGTCAGCGCATTTTGTACCGCTGGTTTATATACTATCTATCCCGTTTAAGTTCCTTCCTTACAGTGAAACTATTATTTTCTTGAATTTTGTACTAATGCTTTCCTCAGTGATACCTTTATACAAATTAGCTTCAGCTGGTAACCGGAATAACAAGTTTTCATTATTGACAATAAGCCTGTTTCTATGGTATCCGACTTTTCAATATACTGTTCTTTATGAGTTTGAAATGTTGCGCTTTAGCATCCCGATAATTTTCTGGATGATTTATTTTAACGAAGGGAATAAAAAAGCCCCATATTTCTGCTTTGTAATTTTAGCGATACTAATAAGAGAAGAGGTGGGGCTTACTATTGCATTGTTCGGTGTCTATATGGTTATTTTCGAAAGAAAATATATTAGAGGGCTGGTTACCGCTTTAACCGGATTTTTGGCGTTTTTGCTAATTACTCAAATCTTTATGCCAGGTTTAAGAATCTCAAACGATCACACCCATGTTGCAAATGAATTTTTTATGGGTTTAGGCAGCAATTTTTGGGAGATCTTGATAAATATACTTAAGAATCCATCATCGCTTTTGCACAGGATCTTGCAACCGTTTAAATTGGCAAATATTTTTATGTATTTTCTACCGTTATTATTTATTCCCTTATTGACTCCGTCAGTTTTAATCAGTATTATTGCCAGTCTCATTATAGTGACATTAAGTAGTTCTCTTAACCACAGCTCTTATGCGTTGTATTATTTGTCTCCGGCCGTACCATTTATTTTTTATGCCTTTATCAAAAGCTGGCCGCGGTTTATTAAATTGTTAGGTACAGCTAAATTTAGCAAGAAATCAAACTTGGAAGAATGCGGGATGGCTATTGTTTTAAGCGCCATGATGGTCAGCAACATTTTTTTTGGCCCGTCCCCCATATCATTGCAGTTTTGGTTTAAGGATCTTAGGCCTGCGCCTTTTAAAACTCAGGATTTTCATTATTCGGTTTATAGGATAACCGAACACAGCAAACATGCCGCTGAGATAGCCAGGTTGATACCAGATGATTCATTTGTCTCAGCGCAACACTTTTTGTTTACGCCTTTATATAAAAAGAAAGGCGTAATGATATTTCCCAAGACTAAAAGCCAGGATGAAAAGATAGAGGCGGATTATGTCTTCTTTGATAAGACCAATAATGGTTTAAAAGAAGAAAGCCCAGCTTACCGGAATAAGGATGAATTTGGAACGATTGAATCTGATAAGCAAAAATGGGAATTAGTAGCTTTTCAGGATGGACTGTCTCTTTTTAAGCGGAGAAAGTAAAGATATGTATGATATCGCCGGATCAATAGTGGTATTTAAGAACGATAGGGATGCTTTAAAAAAGGCAGTCAAGAGTTTCTTAAACACCGAATTAGATATACATCTTTACGTAATAGACAATTCCCCGACGGATAATTTAAGGGAGATCTGTACCGTAAGGAATGTAGAATATATTTTTAACAATAATAATTTAGGGTTTGGCGCAGGCCATAATATTGCTATACGCCAAATAATTGAGAAGGCGAAATACTCTTTAATCCTGAACCCGGATGTTTATTTTAACCCCGGGACGCTTAAGAAATTATTTAGTTTTATGGAGGAAAATGAAGGGGTTGGTTTAGCTATGCCGAAGGTATTGTATCCCGATGGTTCTCTGCAGTACTTATGCCGCTTATTGCCAACTCCATACGATTCATTACTCAGGAAGATTGATATTAAGATTTTAAATCCTCTGCTTAACCTGAAAAAATCCCGCTATGAACTTAGATTTGCAGATTATAATAAGCTAATGGATGTGCCATACCTATCCGGTTGTTTTATGTTTATCAGGACAGAGGTTTTCAAGAAAGTAGGGTTTTTTGATGAGAGATTCTTCGTTTATTTTGAAGATGTGGATTTGTCCAGAAGAATAAACCAGCTATACCGCAATATTTACTTTCCGGAAGCTGTAATATATCATGGTTATGAGAGAGGGTCGAATAAAAATATCAAGCTTTTCGGCCAACTTATTCTTTCCGGTATCAGGTATTTTAATAAGTGGGGCTGGTTTTTTGATCGGGAACGGTCATTAATTAATACAGCGGTAGCCGACAGGCTTAAATAATTTAACCTTGTGTATATCCAGAGATTTAGCCATTGAAAAAAACGGATATTTTGAGATAATAATATATTATGGCTGTTTGCGGAAGTTGCTTTAATTTCTTAAAAATAAGATAAGATTCTGGTAGTTTAAAAGCAGGAGATGTCCTTAGAATGACTCATTTCTTTGTTATTGCAGTATCATCTATTATTGTTTTGCTCATTACGCCGAATATCCGTTATCTGGCTTTAAAATTCTATGCAGTTGATAAAGTGAACAGGCGTAAAATCCACAAAAAAATAATAACTAAGCTTGGTGGATTAGCGATTTATTTTGGTTTCTTAGGGGGGATCTTTACCCTTATCTTGTTTATCCCGGCTTTCTTTGGAGTTAACTTTTTTCCTTTGTCGACTTTGTTAATTGGCTCTACCCTTATGTTGATCTTAGGAATATATGATGATTTTCAAGGGAGCAGCGCTTTATTGAAATTTGTAATTCAAATAATTATTTCACTTTTAGTTATAAAGTCAGGTTTTCTTTTAAAGGGTATTTTTATCCATGATTTAATTAATATTGAATTCGGCGTATTCAGCATTCCACTGACCCTGCTGTGGTTGGTGGGCATAACCAATGCCGTTAATCTTATTGACGGTTTAGACGGATTAGCTGCTGGAATTATTGGTTTGGTTGCATCTTTTATTTTTGTTTTTGGGTTACTCCTAAAAGATAATTTTGTTATCTATGTATCTTTGGCTTTAGTCGGCGCTTGTTTTTCTTTTCTTAAATATAATTTCTATCCGGCTAAGATTTTTATGGGGGATACTGGTAGTCTGTTTTTGGGTTTAATAGCCGCATTTTTAGGAATATACCGGCCCCCTTCAAGCTCAAGTAATCCGTATTTTATTCCCACCATAATCTTGCTTTTCTTGCCGATATTTGATACCTCTTTTGCTATCTTGAGACGAATTGTAAGAAAGAAAAATGTATTTTCAGGAGATTCTTCGCATGTCCATCACTACCTTTTAAAGAAAGGGTTTAGCCAGCCACAAGCCGCAGTAAGGCTGTATTTAATCACCTTTATTCTTGGTATCATTTCTTTATGCTTATTTATATTTATAAATAAGCCCCAGTTACCTTAATTAATGGAAAAATTATTTAAAGTCAATATGGATAAAGATAAAGTTTTTAAATATTTAGATAGCGCTATATTTGTTTTTTTATGCCTTATGATTTTCTGCCTTCCGTTTTCAAAGGCAGGAATTGAGAGTTTTGTTTGGCCCGCACTATTTATTTATATTTTAAAGAGGGTGTTGGGATATCGGGCCGGGGCCTTGTGGGGGATGTTGCCCAAAACCGGCTTAAATAGGGTTTTAGGGGGATTAATCGTGATAAATCTCTTAGCAACTTTTTTTAGTTCTAATCTTGATTTATCTCTCAGGGGGTTTTTCGGTAAGGAAATAAAATTTATCGCTATATATTTTATGTTAGTTGAAGTTATCCGTAGCCAAAATCGCCTGAGGACTATTCTTATAGTGATTATTGCTTCGGTAATGCTTATAATAGCTGACGCAGGGGCGCAATATTTTAGGGGGGTTGATTTTTTAAGAGGCTACGTCTGGACAAGGCTGAGGGCCTCTTTTTCAACCGCAAATGGTTTTGCCGCCTGGCTGATAGTAATGATTCCAATTTTCTTAGGCCTCCTGGCGGCAGGTAAAACAATATTTAAAGGATCGAAAGTTCTATTATCAGCATCAATTCCATTGCTGATACTTTGTTTGTTAGCGACTTTTGTGCGCGGCGCCTGGCTGGGGTTATTAATAGGGATTTCTCTGATGTGTTGGTATGTTTTTAAAAATTCTACTTTAAAAGCTAAAATTTCATATTTATCCGTCGGGATAGGCGCATTGGTCATCTTTCTAATCTTACCACAGCCTATGCAGGCTAAAGTAAAGGCCATTGGCCGGATTGATTTTAAGCTGGGTGATACAGTGAACATGCGTATAAAATCAACGCTGAGAACAAATGAGGGTTCAACCGCGATCAGGTTCAGCCTTTGGAAAGAGGCCTTAAGGATTATTAAGGATTATAATTTTGCGGGCTGCGGTTTAAATACCTATTCCATAGTTGCGCGGGATTATAAGAGTTTTAATTTAGGTGGCATATATCCGCATAATTCTTATCTCCAGATGGCAGCAGAAACAGGCTTGTTTGGTTTGGTCGCATTTATATGGGTTTTATTTACATTCTTTAAAATAGGGCTGTGTTATTTGGATCAAAGAAATGATTTCTTAATCCTGGGGTTTTTGTCCGGGATCCTGGCATTCCTGGTGCATGCCTTTTTTGACACTCACCTTTATTCGCTGCAACTTGTGGTTTTATTCTGGTATATGCTTGGCCTAACCATGGCGGTAATTAGAGTAGAAACTGACAGATCTAACCCAAAAATAACCCTTTCTTAATCCCGGGTTTTTTAAACTAGATGCGCGTATTCCTATCGTTTTAATTGGAGCTCCCGGGGTTTTAGATAGTGGTTTTAAACAGCACTCAGAAAGTTTGAAACTATTTGATTTGCAGCAGGTTAGCGCGATGGGTTATTTTTAATCATCCTGCCGATAATTATCCGAAATAGCTTAGAAGACAAACTAAAATAAACAATTGAAGTTGGCTTTTATAAGAGGTATAATCTTAAATACTGTTAGTTAATTTTACAGATAATTAAATGATTCTCTTTAAAGATTTCCTGTGGCAATAATATTGCGGAGGTTCATATGAAAGTAGTTATTCTGGCAGGTGGAAGAGGGACAAGGATCAGCGAAGAAACAGAGGTTTTACCAAAACCCATGATTGAAATTGGGGGCAAGCCGATAATTTGGCATATTATGAAATTGTATTCTCATTTCGGTTTTAACGATTTCATTATTTGCCTGGGGTACCGGGGGTATATGATCAAGGAATATTTCTCGCATTATTTTATGCATATGAGCGACGTGACCATAGATTTATCCAAAAATGAAACAAAAATCCATACCACTGCCTCTGAACCGTGGAAGATTACTTTAGTGGATACCGGTTTAGAAACAATGACCGGAAGCAGGCTTAAGAGAGTAAGGAAATATATCGGCAACCAAACCTTCATGTTGACTTATGGAGACGGATTAGCTGATATTAATGTAAAGGAACTTGTTTTATTCCATAAGAAGAATAAAAAACTTGCAACATTAACCGCTATACAAAATGCAGGTAAATTTGGCGTATTAAATATAGGCCCGGGGAATAAAGTTTATTCTTTCCTGGAAAAACCTAAGGGTGAAAGCGGGTGGATTAACGGCGGGTTTTTTGTTCTTGAGCCGGAGGTTTTTAATCTTATCGAAAACGACGATACGGTTATTTGGGAAAACGAACCTCTTGAAAGATTATCGCGTGATGGGCAGTTGTGCGCCTATAAGCATAATGGGTTTTGGGGTTGTATGGATACCTTAAGAGACAAAATTAATTTTGAAAGAATTTGGCAGTCAGGCCAGACTCCCTGGAAATTATGGGGTTAATATATATCTATGAATAAAAAATTCTGGAAGAATAAAAAAGTGTTTATTACTGGATTTGAAGGTTTCCTGGGCTCTAATCTGACCAAGGCCATGCTTGGAATGGGGGCAAAAGTAATTGGTTTGGATATAAAAACTTTCCGCAAGGAAACTATTCTTTGCCCCCAGGATTATAAGAAAATGGTTGTTTATAAAGGAAGCGTTGCTAATCGCAGCCTCGTTAGGAGTATCTTGCGCAAGCATTCAATTAGCGTAATCTTTCATCTGGCAGCGGAAGCAATTGTTAGCCGCAGCCAAGAGGATCCATTAAAAGCTTTTGAATCTAATATAGCGGGAACTTGGGAGATTTTAGAGGCTAGCCGTCTGCAGGGAGATGTTGAGGCTATAGTAGTTGCTTCCAGCGACAAAGCATACGGGGCTCATAAGAAACTACCTTATCGTGAAGATGCTCCTTTAATCGCTAATCATCCTTACGATGTTTCTAAAAGCTGCGCTGATTTAATAACCAGCACATATTTTCATACTTATGGGTTGCCTGTAGCGGTTACGCGGTGCGGCAACATATATGGGCCCGGGGATTTTAATTTCAGCCGTCTTATTCCCGATGCAATGAGATGCCTTGCTTTAGATAAAATACTGCTGATCCGCAGCGATGGCAGTTTTGTGCGTGATTATGTTTATGCCGGGGATATTGTGGCCGGTTATATTAAGATTGCCGAACTTCTCAAGAAAAACAACCTTTCAGGCCAGGCCTTTAACCTAAGTAATGAAAAACCGATAACCGTGGTTAAGCTGTTAGAGAAAATCAGTAAATTTAATCTTTGCGTAAATAAGTTGAGATACAGGATTATGAATACAGCTAAATATGAGATAAAAGAGCAGTATCTTTCAGCAGCGAAAGCCAGGCGGGTTTTAGGTTGGATGCCCGGGTATAGCCTGGAGGATGGTCTTGGTAAAACCGCCCAATGGTATATAGAATATTTTAATAAGCAATGAAGCTGCATTTTTTAGGGACAAGCGGGTGGTTTGATACTAAGTTAGGCAATACGCTTTCGGTCTTGCTTGATACTGCCAGGGCGTATATTGTTTTTGATGCCGGAGGCGGTTTCTATAAACTTGATAAATATATAAAAGAGAACAAGCCGGTTATCCTTCTGCTTAGCCATTTTCATTTAGACCATATTATAGGCCTGCATGCTTTAAATAAATTTAATTTTATCCAGGGTATTAATGTCTTTGGCCCAAAAGGAGTAAAGAAGGTATTTGAGCTTATTATTAATACTCCTTATTCTATGCCGCTAAGGAGGCTTAAAACAAAAATAACGGTAAAGGAGTTCTCAAATAATTTAAAGCTTCCGGTAGTTATTGAATCCAGGAAACTTTTGCATTCCAGCACTTGTTACGGGTATAAAGTTTCCGCTGAGGGCAAGTCAGTAGTTTTTTGTACGGATACCGGGGCCTGCAGGAACCTCAGTTTGTTAGCTAAAGGCGCGGATATCCTGATAACCGAGTCTTCTTTGGCTCCGGGCAAGGTAGATAATAATTGGCCGCATCTTAATCCTCAGCAGGCTGCCCGGGTAGCGAAGGATGCTAAGGTGAAGAGGTTATTTTTAGCCCATTTTGACTCCGGAATATACTTAACAAATAAAGACAGGATCCTGGCTCAAAGCGCCGCAAGGAATGTCTTTAAGAATACAGTAGCCGTTCACGATGATTATTCCTTTGAGGTCTAAATGAATAAAAAAAATCTTTTGTCAAAAGCAGCATATCGAATTGAAGGTCAGCCGATGTTTAAGGTTTTGGATAAGGTGCGAAAGATTGAAAGACTTGGTGAAAAAGTCATTCATTTTGAGATAGGCGATCCTGATTTTGATACTCCAGCGCATATTATTGAAGCGGCTTATCGATCTATGAAGGATAAGGAGACTCATTATGTAAGCTCAATGGGCCTTTATGATATGCGCGTTGCCGCTGCTGAAGTTACTGGTTTTTCGCGAAAATTTACTCCTTCAGTTGAACAGGTTTTGATTACACCTGGAGCAAACATAATTATATATTTAGCAATAAAATGCTTGGCTAATCCAGGTGATGAGGTTATTTGCCCCGACCCTGGATTTCCTACTTATTATTCTGTAGCTAAACTATGTAATGTAATTCCTAAGCGCGTTCCTTTAAAAGAATCCAATTGTTTCCGGATGAGCCCGGAAGATATAAAGAAAGCTGTAACAGGTAAAACTAAACTAATTATTATCAACTCACCCAATAATCCTACAGGCTCGGTTATGACTGCTGCGGAAATGAACGAGATTTATGATATAGCAAGCTCAAAGAAAATATTTTTATATAGTGATGAAATATACTCACGCATGATTTACGGTGATACTAAATTTTATAGCCCATCAGTGAGAGATAAATGCAGAAAAGTTACCATTGTTGCCAATGGTTTTAGCAAAGCCTTTGCTATGACTGGGTGGAGGCTTGGTGTGGTAATTGCTCCGGAAAAGGTTATTGAGAAAATGGGTCTTTTGGTACAGACTCTTTGTTCTTGTGTGCCTCCTTTTATTCAACGAGCAGGTATTTCAGCATTGAAAGACGATCAAACTGAAATAAAGAAAATGATGCAAATTTATAAGGAACGCCGAGATGTATTGGTTGATGGATTAAATAGAATGCAAGGAATAAGTTGTTTGAAGAGTGAAGGTGCGTTTTACGTATTTCCCAATATAACTAAGATTGGAATGACCAGCGAAGAATTTGCTGATTTAATGCTTTCTAGGGGCAGAGTTGCGCTTCTTCCTGGGCCAAACTTTGGCAAGTATGGTAAGGGGTATGTGCGTTTAACATACGCAACTTCGCTAGATAATATTAGGGAGGGATTAAAGAGGATGGGGAAAGTTTTGAGGCAGATATGACTTTACGCGTTGCCGATTATATTGCAGATTTTATTTATCGCCAGGGAGTAAGTGAAGTATTTATGGTTACTGGCGGAGGGATGATGTTTTTATCTGATGGAGTTTTCTGCCATCCTAAATTAAAAGCTGTATTTAATCATCACGAACAGGCGGCTGCTATGGCGGCCACTTCTTATGCTAAATATAACAATAATCTAGGGGTTGCGATGGTTACTACCGGATGCGGTGGCACTAACGCTATGACTGGAGTGCTCGGAGCCTGGCAAGACAATGTTCCATGCATATTTATATCAGGGCAATGTAAAAGAAGAGAGACTATACGGAATTCAGGGTTAGCTTTGAGACAGTTTGGGGTTCAGGAAGCTGATATTATTGGTTTGGTAGGGCCTATTACAAAATATGCGGTGATGATTAATAAGCCTGAAGAAATATCGTTTCATCTTGAGAAAGCGCTTTACTTAGCAAAATCAGGGCGACCTGGTCCGGCTTGGCTTGATATTCCGTTAGATGTTCAGGGTGCTTTAATAAATAAAAAAGAGCTTTCCCATTTTAAGTGCAGGGATTTGGTTCTTAACTATAAAGATCATCCTACTAACCAAGAAATTAATAAATTTAAGCATTATTTGGTTAACGCTGTTAGGCCGGTTATTATTTGTGGCCAGGGTGTGCGCTTATCTAGAGCTATTCCCGAATTCCAGAAATTCATTCAACAATATAAAATCCCTGTTGTAGTTTCTCGTTTAGGAATAGATATTTTACCGAGTAGCCATCCTTTGTATATCGGCCGGATTGGCAGTAAAGGAGATAGGGCAGGTAACTTTGCGTTACAGAATGCAGATTTGGTGATTTCTCTAGGTAGCAGGTTAAGCGTTAGTTCTACCGGCCACGAATATAATATGTTTGCCAGGGAAGCTAAGAAAATAGTGATTGATATAGATCCTATTGAGCATAAAAAGAATACAGTTAAGATCGATTTGTTTATTAATTCTGATATTGCAAAATTCTTGAAGTTTTTAAAGAACGTTCACCCTAACAATACTTTTGAATGGGTAAAAAAATGCAGAACTTGGAGAAAACTTTGGCCGGTATGTTTGGCTCAATATAAAGATGATAAGAAAGGAATCAATCTCTATTATTTTATTAATCAACTTTCTCAAAATCTAAAAAATAATTCAGTAGTTATTTCTGATGCAGGTTCAGCTTTTTATGTTACATCGCAGGCGATAATGTTAAGAAAGGGGCAAAGGTATATTACATCTGGAGGACAGGCAGAGATGGGTTATACTATTCCTGCCGCGATTGGTATATGTTTTGCAAATAAGAAAAAAGAAACAATAGGTATTACAGGTGATGGGTCTTTTCAGATGAATTTGCAGGAGCTCCAGACAATAGTACATTACAACCTTCCTGTTAAGATGTTCATTTGGAATAATAACGGGTATCTTTCCATAAGAGCTACACAATCAAAATTCTTTAATGGTAGGTTAATTGGAACTGATGAAAGTTGCGGTATTTCGTTTCCTGAAGTTAATAAAATCGCTAAGGCTTATGGGATAAAGTATTATCATGTGAGGCATTCCAGTAAGCTAAAAGAAGTTATCCATAGAGTTTTAAGCGAAAAAAGGCCTGTTATTTGTGAAGTTATTTGTCAAGAAGGCCAGGAGATAGTTCCTACTGTTGCTTCAGCTCGCAGGGATGATGGAGCTATGGTTTCAAAGCCTCTGGAGGATATGTACCCATTTTTAGACAGGAAAACTTTTTTTTCGGAAATGATCGTTAAGCCGGTTGATCAGTAAAATGAAGAAAAATATTGCCATATTAGGGGCAACCAGCCATATTGCCAAAGGGTTAATTATTAATTTTATGAAAAATAAAAATAATCGCCTATTTCTATTTGCCCGGGCCCCTAAAAAAATAAGAGATTTTCTGAAAGTGAATTGCTTAAAGGGCTTCTGCCATATCTATGGATTTAAGCATTTCCAGAAAGGTAAATTTGACGCCATAATTAATTGCGTCGGCCTGGGAACTCCGCTTAAGGTAAAAGAGGCAGGCGGGGAGGTGTTTAAGCTGACGGAAGAATTTGACAGCGCGATTTTGGAATACTTACAGCGGCACCGCAGCGCTCTTTATATTAATTTTAGCAGTGGAGCGGTTTATAATATATCCCTAAACGATGTAAAGCCGGAAGATTATTACGGAATAGCAAAATTACATCAAGAAGCAAAGCACCGTTCTTTAAAAAAATTCAATATCGTTGACATAAGGGTATTTTCCTATTTTAGCCGCTTTATAGAGTTAGATGCGGGGTATTTTCTGACTGAACTGATAAAGAGCTTAAGAAAAAGAGTGGTCTTTGTTACTAATTCCTGCGATTTCATACGCGATTATATTGCGCCGCAGGACCTTTTTGATTTGATATGTTTAATTATCAAGGCAAGGCCTTTTAACGGGTTTATTGATGCTTATAGTTCCATGCCGGTTAGCAAGTTTAAATTACTTGATTATTTTGTTAAAAACTATTCTTTAAAATATACTATTAAGCGCCGGATTAAGCTTGTTTGCCCTACGGGAGCAAAGAGCAGGTATTACTCTAGTTTTAGAAAGGCAGCGGATTTAGGGTATAGGCCAAAATTTTCTTCTTTAGAAGCAGTAGCCATGGAAGCAAAATATATACTCGGTACTTATAATGCATAAACAGGATAGCATCAGGAAAAAAATACTAAAGCAGGTAAAGGATTATTTTGCCTGCCGGAAAAAGGAAAAATTTTCCGGAGGTAAAACGCGTATTCCTTATGCCGGCAGGGTTTATGATGAAAGAGAGCTGGTTTCTTTAGTTGATGCCTCCCTTGATTTTTGGCTTACCGCCGGCAGGTATGCGGACAGATTTGAGAAAGAGCTGGCTGCCTTCTTAAGAGTAAAGTACTGCCTTTTAACAAATTCCGGTTCTTCGGCCAATCTTTTGGCTGTTTCGGCCCTGACTTCTCCTTTATTAAAAAGCAGGCAATTAAAACCGGGCGATGAGATTATTACCACTGCCTGCGGTTTTCCTACCACGCTTAACCCTATCCTGCAAAATAAACTCGTGCCTGTGTTTGTTGATGTGGAGTTGGGGACATATAATATAGAAGCCGGAAAGATAGAGCAGGCTATTA
>Ga0172368_10006105_pt1 | contig 13133 bp, 9 predicted proteins | sample Lak11m_FD_114540 | JGI IMG/M metagenome (GOLD analysis project Ga0172368, IMG submission 114540) | Freshwater microbial communities from Kabuno Bay, South-Kivu, Congo - kab_022012_11m | ecosystem: Environmental > Aquatic > Freshwater > Lake | place: Democratic Republic of the Congo: South-Kivu...
CCGGGACCACGCGGCAGACGGACTACGTCACGGAAGCCCGGTGGTCGGCGTGAGCTGCAAGGAAGGCCTGGCCATTCTAACCGTGCGCCGCTCCCAGCGCAAGGTGTTCGAGATATACGATCGCCTGATCTACTCTGCGATCGGCAACCAGTCCGACATCGAGGCCGTGCGCCTGGGTGCGGTGGATCTGGCGGCACGCGAAGGCTTTGAAAGGAGCCCCGACGACGTCACAGCCCAGCGGCTGGTCGGGTTCTCGCTCAGTCCGGCTCTCAAGAACGTCTTTCGCGACCAGTTTCGGGCGCCGTCGGTGATCAGGGCCATGTTCGGCGAGCTCGGCGATCAGCCCGGCGACGATATGCTCTTCATCCTGAACTACGATGGTGAGTTTTCGCTCCACTCGGGCCGTGCGGCGGTGGCGGGCTCTCCCGAGGCCGAGGATGCCATGCTTCGCGAGATGGAAGGACTGGATGCCGTGCCGCAACTGGACGCCGCACTCGCGCTCGCCTTGCGGGCATGGGGAGCCGGCGTAGCAGCTCTGCAGCGCCGCTTCGCGGATGGCGACGAGGATGAGGGAGGCACGGCCGCCGGCGGGGCGCTCGAAGACGCCCTGCGTGACGAGCTTTCGCACGCCAACGTGGAGATCGGCATTCTAGAACGTCAGGTCGCCCGCGACGCGCGTTTCCGGCTGCTGACCGCAGATGAGACGGCGTCGCTGACTGCGCCATATCGAGTCGTCTCCACGTTGTCCGCGGAGGATGGCGAGGAAGAGCGCTGACGAGGCAGGTGATGCAGCGGCGCGTGTTCGGCCTGGAGACGGAGTTCGGGTGCTTCGTTCGGGACGCCGCCCTGGGCGACCCCGAGGAGATCGTCGAGTGCGTCAAGGACGCGGCCTTCGCCGATCGGAGGCTGGGTTTGCTCGACATGCACGCTCGGGACTACGCCTTCGAGCCGGCCGGTGCCGGCGGCTTCCTCACCAATGGAGGCCGGCTCTACATAGACGCCGTCGGCAGCCACGAGGAATACGCAACGCCCGAGTGCAGCTCGCTGCGCGATCTGGTCGTCTACGATCGCGCCGGGCGCGCCATCCTGCAGTCATTGCTGGAGGACCTGGAGCTGCAGGACGAGGTGAGCTTCCACAACAACTCGGTGGACCACTTCGGCGGCCACACATTCGGGTGTCATGAGAACTACCTCGTTCGCGTGGAAGGCGACAGCCTGGCCGAGACGGTCGCCGGGCTCCTTCCTTTCCTGGTCACGCGCCAGATCTACGCGGGCGTCGGACGAGTGGGCGGCCACAGGCTTACACGTCCCAGCAGCCGATCCAACATCATGTCGCTGAGCGACCACGACATAGACTATGTGTGGGTCAGCAACTTCTATGGCGTTGAGATTGACCCGACCGTTGAGTTCCAGCTGTCGCAGCGGGCGGATCACATCGTACGAACCGTCTCGTCCCGTGTGCGCTTCAACAGGGCCATCATCAACCCGAAGTGGGACGGCTTCTTCACGTACCAGGACATGCACCGCCTGCACCTGCTCTTCGGCGAATCGAACATGAGCGAGTACGCCACAATGCTCAAGGTGGGCGCCACGGCGCTCGTGTTGGAGCTGATCGAAGAGCGGGTGGCGCCCGATGGATTGGATCTCGCCGAGCCCTTGCACGCGCTGCGCAGCGTCTCCCGCGATTCGACCCATCGCTGGATCGTAACGCTCCAGGACGGGAGGACCATCGGCGCGGTGGACCTCCAGCGACGCTACCTGCGCGCGGCTCAGCGGTACCTTTCGGGCCGCGACGATGAGACTGACTGGGTCCTCGCGGAGTGGGAGCGAACGCTGGCTGACCTCGAGGCGGATCCGCTGTCCACCGCCGATCGGCTTGACTGGGCTGCCAAGCGGGCGCTCAATCAGCAGTACGTGGATGCCGAGGGCGCATCTTGGGGAGATGACGTGATGCACAGCCTCGACCTCGAGTACCACAACCTGAACAACGCGCTCAGTCTATCCGCCGCCCTCGAGCAGCAGGGGGCCCTGTTCCGCACGACCGATGACGTTGAGGTCGCGAGGGCGATGACAGAGCCGCCCGCGGACACGCGGGCATGGGCGCGCGGCACCATCATCAGCGCCATGCTGGAGTTACGCCACCTTCGCTACGCCATAGACTGGGACGGCGTCTTCGTGGAACCGCGTCGGCAGATCGACCTTCGCAATCCGTTCGATACCTATGCGAGGGAGGCACAACGGTTCATATCTTCGCTGCCCGCCGATCGTCCCGCGGACCGCCCGCCATCCTTCCGTCGCCAGAGCAAGAGCGCCAAGCGCCGGTGAGCCGTCGGGCTGCCCCGGCGCCGCGCGGCATGGGTACAATGGGCCGTGGCTGACCGGAGGCGCGCCTTCATGGTGTGCCGCGCAGCAGCCCAAAGGAGGTCCGAACCCATGAGCGAACGAACCGTCAAGATGCGCGGAACGCCGCTTGCCTTGCTCGGGGCGGAGCTCTGCGTGGGCGATCATGCGCCCGACATCAAGCTGATCCAGCGCGGCCCGGACGGGCTTCGGGAGATCACCTGGGACGACTTCGACGGCAAGACAGTCATCCTGAGCGTGGTGCCGTCACTGGACACGCCCGTTTGCGAGAAGCAGACGATCCGTTTCAACGATGAAGTCATCAGCCTACCGGCCAATGTCGAAGTCCTGACCGTCAGCATGGACCTTCCGTTTGCCCAGGCGCGGTTCTGCTCAGATAAGGGTACACACCAAGTTCAGACGGCCTCCGATCACCGGACCGCGCAGTTTGGTGAGGCGTACGGCGTACTGATCGAGCCGCTGCGCCTGCTCGCCCGAGCCGTGTTTGTCGTGGATCCGTCGCGCCAGATCCGCTACGTGGAATACGTGCCTGAAGTCACTCAGCAGCCGGACTATGACCGCGTGCTTGCGGCTGCCCGCGAGTTGACGGACTGATCCAGACGCAGCCGTGCCAACCCAAGACGCGCCTCGGTCCTCAGCCGCGGCCCGCGACCTCGCGATAGTTGGGGCCGTGTGCGCGCTGGCCTTCTTCTGGCGGCTCGGCACGCCCGGGCTCTTCGACTTCAACGAGGGGCTCTACGCGGAAGCCGCTCGGGAGATGGTGCTCCGCAGCGACTACGTGACAGGCCACGTCAACGGGATCGCGTTCTACGACAAGCCGCCCCTTGCGCTGTGGGCCGCAGCCGCCGCTTTCCACGTTCTCGGGATCACGGAGTTCGCGGCGCGGCTGCCTGTCGCCCTCGCATCTTCCCTGATCGCGTTCGCCACCTACTGGATGGGTGCGGTCTGCTTCAGTCGTCGCGCCGGGCTGCTCGCCGCCACGTTCTTCGCATTCAGCCCAATCGTCCTCGGAACATCTCGCCAGATGACCATGGACATGCACCAATCGCTCTGGGTGACCACGGCCATGCTCGCCATGCTCTGCGCTCTGCGCTCGAAGCGTGGCGGCGGCCCGTGGTGGATGGGGTTCTGGGTGTCGTGCGGAATGGGCTTCATGGCGAAGAGCTTCCCGGGGCTGTTGCCGTTGCCCATCGCGGTGACGTACTTCGCGTGGACCACAAGGCTCAGGCCGGCGCCACTGGTTCGAGCGCTGCTCTCCATGCGGCCTGCAGCGGGGCTGGCGCTCCTCATCGCCGTGGTGGCGCCGTGGCACGTGATGGCGTACGTGAAGGACGGGTCGTTCTTCGTCCACGAGTACTGGACGCTTCATCACGTCGGCTTGCTCCGCGCGACCGAGTTCGACCACGCGCAACCGGTCTGGTACTACGCGCCCGCGCTGCTTGCCGCCTTCTACCCGTGGAGCTTCCTCCTGCCGCTGGCCGGCCTGCGTGACAGGTCTCTGGAACAGGACTCCGAAAGACGCCGGCATCGAACGCTGGCCCTGGTCTGGGCCGTAGTAACCCTCCTGCTGTTCAGCGCCATGCGGTCCAAACTGGTCAGCTACCTCATTCCCATGCTGCCCGCAGTCGCTCTCATCGCGGCCGACGGCATGGATCGGCTGATCGAGCACGGTCGGCCGCGAGGGCGCGCTCGGTCGTGGCCGCTTGCCGTCTCGATCGCTATCGTAGCGGCTCTCCAGATCGCCGGAGCGGTCGCAGTGTGGCGCCTGCTGCCGGAGCGCATGGGCTCCGTGTCGGACCCGGAGGCGGTTCCGCTGCTCGGAGCGGGGATGGTTCGGTATGCATCGCTCGCCGTTGGAGCGATGGCATTGGGCGCCACGGGCGCAGCCCTCCTCGCCTGGCGGTCCGCACGTGCAGGCATCGCCGGACTGGCGGTCACCATGGCCGTGTTCGTCGCCCTGACCTGGGAGATCGGGATGCCGGCCTATGATCGCGCCGTTGGTCTGCCGCTGCGCCGGGCTGTGGCTCGCGCCGCCGAGGCAGCCGCCGACGGTACCCCCCTCGTGATCCACATAGGCAGGCCACGACGCCCAAGCGCCTTCTTCTATCTGCCCTCGCGCATGCTCAAAGGTCCGCTGCCAACAGACCGGAGAACGGGACTGCTTCTCGAGGAGTGGGAGCCTTCAGTGGTCCAGAGCTATGTGCTCTCCCGGCCCAGTACCCTTGTGCTCGCCGATCGCGCTCGCGGCACGGCCACGTTGGCCGGCATCGGGGGCGTCCGGGAGGTCTACAGGTCCGGCAGATGGGGCCTTTTCCTTGTGGAGAAGGCACGCGGACTGCCGTGACGCGTCGGCGTGCGATGCTCGAAGCCGGTGCACTCCTCATGGTGTGCGCCATGGCGTTCTGGCTCGGCACAGGCCGTCTTGGCATCACCGATCTCGACGAGGGGCTCTACGCCGCTGCCGCCCGTGAGATGGCGGCGAGCGGCGACTGGGTGACGCCTCGCGTGAATGGCGTGCCGTTCTTCGAGAAGCCGCCTTTGATCTACTGGCTCGCCGCGCTGAGCATACGCGCCTTCGGCGCGACCGAGTTGGCCGCACGGCTCCCCTCCGCATGCGCCGTCACGGTTGCCGTCTGTCTGACGTGGCTGTTCGGCCGACGGAGGCTCGGGCGACGCGCCGGGCTCCTGGCAGCCTGCTTCCTCGCGCTCGCGCCGATCGCCGTGGCCGCCGGGCGCATGATCACCACTGACGCCCTGCTGATGCTATGCGTCTGCGGCGCGCTCTACGCCTGCTACGAGACGATGGACGAACGCCACGGACGCAAGCTCGCGTGGACACTGGTGGCGTCGGCCCTGTGCGGCCTGGGCGTGCTCGCGAAGGGGCTGCCCGGTGCGGCGGTGCCCGTGGCGGTCGTTGCCATCGCCCGGCTTGTCTGCGGCCCGCGATCGAGGTGGTCCCGGTGGGACCGGACTTGCCGCGCGCGGGTGGTCCTGGCCCTACTCGCCTTCGTAGCGGTAGCCGCGCCCTGGCATGTTGCCGCCCTGCGACAGAGCGGGCGCGCCTTCACAGACGAGTACATCGTGCGTCAGCATCTGCAGCGGTTTGGAGGAGGCGACCGGAGCCACCGCGCGCCGTTCTGGTTCTTCGTGCCCGGGTTTCTGGTGGGCTTCTTCCCGTGGAGCGCGTTCACGGTCATGGCGCTTGGCAGGCGCGCGGCGTCGGACAACCCGGCGCCCCCCACAGCCGACGAGCCCCACGCACCGACAGACGCGGCGCCGCCGGTGCGCTGCTTCCTCAAGGTCTGGTTCTGGTTCGTGTTCGCCGCGTTCTCGGCCAGCGGCTCCAAGCTGGTCAGCTATATCCTCCCGCTCTACCCGGCGGCCGCGCTGCTGGCGGGGGACTGGGCAGACAACGCCATCGGCCGATCCACAGAGCGCAGGCGGCTCCTCTCAGGCGGCCTGATCGCCTTCGCGGTGCTCTTGGGCGTCACGGCGTGCGCGCTGTGGCCCCAGCCGCTGGTTGCCGTTGTGAGACGATACTCGAATAGACCGATCTCGCTGTCGGGCTTCGACGGCGAGGTCCTTTCCACCGCGGCGTGGCCTCTTGGCGCTGCCGCGCTCGGGCTCGCCGCCTTCTGCGTCCTGGTTGCGTCGCGCCGGGCCGCAGCCGCCTTCGGGGCTCTCATCGCCTCTATCGCCTCCTTTGTTGCGCTCTGCGCGACGGTGGCGCTACCGGTCGTTCAGGCCAGAACCATCGGGTCTTTGCACGATCTGGCGCGGCTCGCAGGTCACCGGGCAGGCCGGGATGACGTGGTCTGGATCGCCGTGGGCCCGCAGCGCCGACCCAGCGCGCTCTACTACCTGCCTGACCACGTGCTTGCCGGAGGGCAGGTGAGAGAAGGGCCGTTCGTCTCGCCACAGCGGAGGCATGGCGTTGTCTGGCTCGTCGCGCCGACGATGCCCGCGGCGCGGCCCGCCGCCCCCGGAGCGCACGCGGTGGCAGTGCGCTCCGACTACACGCTCTGGCGCGTGCCCGCAAGCGCGGGCTTCGCTGCCCCGACCCAGCATAGGAGACCATAGGTGTTCCTTCCACCGCTTCTGAGCGTCCTTCCTCTACCAGCACCGGACCTTCCCGTTGGCCCGGCCCCGCCGGCTCTCGCATTGCCGCACTTCCCGGACAGGTTGCACGCCTTCGTATTTCGCAACTGGCAACTCGTACCTCCTGACCGCATGGCCAAGGTGATCGGTGCCCGGCGCGACGACGTGGTTCGGATTGGGCGGACGATGGGGCTTCAGGGGCCGCCGAGGATCAGCGCCGATCAGTGGCGCCGCTCGTACCTGACCGTGATACGACGGAACTGGCACCTCCTGCCCTATGATCAGCTTCTGACTCTCCTCGGCTGGTCAGCTGAACAGCTGGCCTTCACGCTTCGTGAGGACGACTTCCTCTATGTGAAGTTGGGCAGTCTGAAACCGAGGTGCGAGCCGCTTCGCTATCAGCTCCCGGACGATGCCGCACGCGCGCGTGCCGCGGAGATAGCCCGCACGCTCCGTGAGGAGTTCCCGTCCGGAGTGGGTCTCGTGCGTCGCCCGCTCTTCGAGTTCGTGCGCGAGCTGTCGTCGCGCCCGGCCGCAACGCTGAAGCCGCGCGAGGCAGGCTCCGGACCTCGGTTCTGCTACTCGTACTTCGGTCTCTACGGCGATCCGCTTGCGGATCCGAGGAATGACCCGTACCCGGACGGCTACCTCGCACGGCTGGCGGCATGTGGTGTGAACGGCGTATGGCTTCAGGCCGTGCTCAACAAGCTCCAGCCATTCCCTTGGGACCCCTCCGTCAGCGCAGCGTATGAGGCGCGGCTCAGCACACTCGCGAAGCTCGTGGACAGGGCCAAGCGCCGAGGAATCCGTGTCTACCTCTATCTGAACGAGCCGCGGGCCATGCGCCTCAGCTTCTACGACAACCACCCCGAACTGAAAGGTGCGACGGAGGGCGACCACGCAGCGATGTGCACCAGCGTCCCTGCGGTGCGGGACTACCTTTCGCGATCTGTCGAGGGCATCTGCCGTGCGGTACCTGATCTCGGGGGCTTCTTCACCATCACGATGTCGGAGAACCTCACCAACTGCTGGTCACACGGTGGATCGGCCACATGTCCCAGGTGTTCAGCCCGGTCGGGAGCCGATGGGATCGCGGAGGTTAACCGGGCGCTCGCCGCAGGCATTCGTGCCGCAGGCACCCGCCAGCAGCTGATCGCCTGGGACTGGGGCTGGCCCGACGAGTGGGCGGACCAGGCAATCTCAGGACTGCCCAGCGATGCAGTGTTCATGAGCGTGTCCGAGTGGAGCCTGCCGATCGAGCGCGGCGGCATACGCTCCACGGTCGGCGAATACTCGATCAGCTCCGTGGGGCCGGGGCCGCGGGCCCGGCGCAACTGGGCGATAGCGCGATCGAAGGGGCTCCGCACCTTGGCGAAGATCCAGGCAGCCGCCACGTGGGAGATGTCCGCACTCCCGTACATTCCCGCGCTGCGCCTCGTGGCCCGCCATGCACGCAATCTGCGCGACGAGAAGCTCGATGGTGTCATGCTTGGCTGGACGCTGGGCGGCTACCCATCTCCCAACCTGGAGGTCGTCGCACGCGTCCTTGGCGGGACGGATCCCGACTCAGCCCTGAAGGGGGCTGCCGCATCTCGCTTCGGCAAAGGCGCGGCGGCCGACGTCGTCCAAGCATGGGACGAGGCAAGCGAGGCATTCGCCGAGTTCCCCTACCATGTCGGTGTAGTCTACACCGGTCCGCAACACGTTGGGCCCGCGAACCTGCTCTGGGCTACACCCACCAACTACACTGCGACGATGGTCGGCTTCCCGTACGACGACCTGCGGAGCTGGCGAGCGATCTACCCCGCCGACGTGTTCGCCAGGCAGATGGATGCTGTCGCCTCGGGCTTCTCACGCGCTGCCGAGACGCTGCTTCGGGCGGCCTCGGAGCACAAGGCCTCGCGCGGCGCGCTACGGGCCGAGGCCGGGCTCATGAAGGCGTGCGCACTGCACTTCGCGAGCGTCGCCGATCAGGCTCGCTTCGTCGAGCTTCGCGATGGTCCCAAGCCTCCGGACGGCCCTGCGCGGCGCGCCGCCGGCATGGAGCAGATACTGAGCGCCGAGATAGCACGCGCCAGAGAGCTGTACGAGCTGCAGATGGACGACCCGAGGATCGGCTTCGAGGCATCCAACCACTACTACTACGTTCCGATGGACCTGGCGGAGAAGGTGCTGAACTGCGTCCGGCTTCGGTCGGAGTTGCGCTGACGGGCGGCTATAACTGACGCACTTCCACCTTGATCCCGATAGTGGCGATCACGGAGGCGGCGCGCTCGCACTCGGCAAGGCTGCCGTGATGCACCACGGACTTGCCGAGGTTGTGGATCTCCCATGTTTCCATGGCGGCCTCCTGCGTCGTACAGCCGGTGGCGCGTATGAGGATGGCGATCACCTCCTCGATCGTGTTGTGGTCATTGTCGAACACGACGACGATGTGCTCGCCCGTCCCGGTACCCGGCTCTGCCGGCCGAACCTCGACTTCACCCAATACGGGCATGGAACGCGCTCCCCGGCGACTCGACCGTCGCGGCATCCCCTCACGGGAGGCCGCGTCTACTCCACGGTGAACGAGTATACCTGCCCAGGTCCCCGCTCTCTCCGAGGCGCGGCCAGGCGCCCTGTCAGGTCCGCCCGCCGCCCTTGCGGCCTATCTCCGACATGTGGTCACGGTCCCGTGAGACCTTGAGACCGCCTCGACGACCGATCTGGCTCATGTGCTCCCGGTTCTGCGCCACGCTCTTGCCGCCGCGGCGCCCGATCTCACTCATGTGATCTTTGTTCTGCGAGACCCTGGAGCCGCCCTTACGCCCTGCCTTCGCGTGACCTTCAGGGTCGCCGTGCCAACCGCGGCCCTTTCGGGCGCCGTCACTATTGATAGCTGAAGCGTCAGCCATGGCTATGTTCCTCCGCACCGCCCGCGGCCATCTAGCGCACGGACGCTCTTTTATACCACTACGCACTTTCGACGCCGGTCTGCGCCCAGCGAGGTGAGTTGACCTCGAAGCTTGGACCGGGCTATAATGGGCGGCTCCACAGCCGCGAAGCGGCGTCGGTTACGCTCGACGCGGGGCTTCGGGTGGCTCTGAGTGCGCGACGTTTCCGGGTGCGCGAAGAGCAACTGCCAATGCGTCGGGAGTGTGCTGGAGCGTCGCGCAGCACCCCCACGCGTGTGGAACCCTCCTGGAAGGACTGGGGATTGTGAAGAACATTCACTGGCGCCTGTTCGCGCTCATCGTGGTCTTGGTTGCCGGCTCGGCGTACGTAGCGTACGCCAAGCGCCCGAAGCTCGGTCTCGACATCCAGGGCGGGATGCGGGTCGTGCTACGGGCCAAGAAGGACGAACTGCGCAGCGGCCGCTGGTCCCCGGACAACCTGGACACCATCGCAGGCATCATCCGAAGCCGCGTTGACGCTCTCGGCGTCGCCGAGCCCGTAATCTACACGAAGCCCGACGGAGACCAGGTCGTGGTCGAGCTGCCCGGGATTCGAGAGAAGCAGCAGGCGCTGGAGGCAATCCAGACGACCGCCCGACTCGAGTTCCGCTTCGTTGAGGAGCTTGAACGCGATTGGCGCCACGATGCTGAGACGGTCAACGGACGCGAGACCGGCTACGAGACGATCTCCGGGCCGAACGGCCCTATCTCCAAGGAAGAGCTCGACGCCAAGGTCTTCAGCAAGCCGCCGGTCCTTGCGGGAGACGAGCTCGAGCCTAACTCCTCGGCAGAACTGACGCCCCAGGGCACTGTGATCCACTTCGAGTTCAAGGGCCCGTCCAAGCGCATCTTCGAGACGTTCACGCGGTCGCACATCGGCAAGAAGCTGGCTATCTTCCTTGACAAGAAGCTGATATCGGCGCCCGTCATCGAGGAGCCGATCCCGGGGGTCGGCATCATTCGTGGCCGATTCACGCCTGAGCAAGCCCGGACGCTGGCGAGTCAACTCAACGCAGGCGCCCTTCCCGTCCCGCTGGAGATCGAGCAGCAGGAAAACCTGGAAGCCACCCTCGGCCGCCAGGCCATGCACCAGACGTTCATCGCCGGCATCATTGGTCTGGCGCTCGTTCTCGTCTTCATGGCGCTCTACTACCGACTGCCCGGCTTGCTCGCCGACCTCGCGCTGCTTCTCTACACCCTCTTCACCTATTCGGTCTTCATCGGCGCCCTGTCCTGGCTCGGCTTCCCGGGCGTCACCCTGACCGTGCCCGGCATCGCGGGGTTCATCCTGTCCATCGGCATGGCGGTAGACGCCAACGTCCTCATATTCGAACGCCTGAAGGAGGAGCGGCTTGCGGGCAAGTCGCTCCGTGCGGCCATAGAGGCCGGGTTCAAGCGAGCTTTCACGGCCATCTTCGACTCCAACATGTGCACGATCATCACGTGCATCATTCTGTACTCCTTCGGAACGGGACCCGTCCGCGGCTTCGCAGTGACGCTCGGCATCGGCGTCATCATCTCGATGTTCACGGCCATCACGTGCTCACGGACGTTTCTGCTCATCCTGGCTTCCACCGCGTATGGACAGAACGACCGCCTGTATCCGCTCCAGGGCGGCCTGCATCCCAAGCTGAACGTGACCAAGAACATGAAGTTGTGGTTCCTTGTGTCGGGGCTCGTTATCATTCCGGGCCTTGTCGCCTGGCTCGGCATGAACGGCATTCGCTACAGCATCGAGTTCACGGGCGGCACCGAAGCGCTGGTCCAGTTCCAGACGCGCCCGTCGGTCGATTCGGTCTCTCGGACGATGCGGGACGCTGGATTCGGTGAGGTGCGCGTCGTCCTGGCCGAGGGCAACAGAGCCTACATCACTACCCCGCGCATGACGCCGGCTCAGCAGGAAAGCACACGAACGGCGCTCGAGCGATCCGGCGGCCGCGTCCAGTCCATCTCCTCGGTGAGCGGGGCCATCAGCCGTGAGCTACGAACCAAGGCGCTCATGGCTCTGGCATGGTCGTCCGTGCTGATCGTCCTCTACCTTGCCTTCCGCTTCGCGATCGGGGGCTTCCTGGAGGGGCTGAAGTTCGGCGTCTGTGCCATCGCTGCGACACTTCACGACGCCGTCGTGCTCTGGGGCGTATTCGCCATCCTGGGTCTGTTGCTGCACTGGCAGGTGGACAGCCTATTCGTGACGGCCCTATTGACCGTGATCGGGTTCTCCACACACGACACGATCGTCATCTTCGACCGGATACGTGAGAACCTGCGCCACAAGGCGCGCGGCGAGAGCTTCGCCAGCGTAACCGACCGCAGCATCGAGCAGACGTTTTCCCGATCCGTGAACACGTCATTCACGGTGGTCCTGACCCTGGTTGCACTGCTCGTCTGGGGTGGCCCTGTTATCCGGGTGTTCGTCGCGGCGCTGCTGGTTGGCGTCGTCAGCGGCACCTACTCATCCATCTTCAACGCCAGCCCGCTGCTCGTCCTGTGGCGTCATCTGACCGCCGAGGCAGGCGCGGCGTCCGCGGCCGTAGCGCCCGCGCAGCGTCCGGCGCCGCGACCCGTACAAGCGCCGGCCAAGGCGCCGCGGCCACCTGCATCGCCCAAGGCCGACGCACCAGCGACTGCAACCGATGGTGAGTTCCGCGGTGCACAGAGCACCCCGGCCTCACCAAGGGAGCGTCTACCCGGCCAAGCAACTACAACGGAGAAGACGCGCTCGAAGAAGCGCAAGCGCCGAATGTGACCAGCATCGTGCGGCCTGTCTCGCTCAGACGAGCCGGCAGCGCGACGAGGTGATACCGGCAGCCTGGCAGCCCGGCGCAACGCGGCTGACAGGCTGCCGTCGCATTCCCATCCGCGTCTCTGGAGGGAGATGTGAACGAACAGCAGACGACCGAAGCGCCCCGCAAGAGGGCGGTGCCGACCCGAGCTATCCTGCTCCTGGTCCTGGTGGGCGCCCTCATCGCGTTCGGCTTCCTCAATGCGACGCCAGTCCGCGTCCGACCCTTTGGCTACGCGCCTCTCTACCTCGTTCTGATCGCGCCGCTCTTGGCGGGCGTCGTATTGGGATGGGTGATTCGAGCGCGCATCGGTTCGCGTCGCCGCCGCTCGAAGTCATCAGGCGGCGGCGAGGGCAACGCAGCGTAAGCCTCGGGCGCCGTCGGCCTTGTGCAATGTGACACCATAGAGCGAAGGAACGCAACAGGATCCACGAAATGCTGGCGGAGAACGGTCGCAGCATCTGGCGCATCGCGCCCGAGCACCCCGCCACCGAGGATCTGCGGCAGTCCCTGGGCTGCTCGCGCCTCACAGCGCGGCTCTTGGCCCAGCGCGGGGTCTTGACCACGGAGGAGGCCCACGCCTTTCTCAGTCCCTCTTTCGACAACCTTGCTGACCCGGTGCTCCTTGCCGACGCCCCACGTGCTGTGCGGCGCCTCATCCGAGCTTTGGACACCAGCGAGCGTATCTACGTTCACGGCGACTATGACGGCGACGGCATTACCGCAGCGGCGCTCTGGACCAGGCTCCTCGAGCGTCTCGGCGGCGATGTCATGACGCACGTGCCCCATCGCCGCAAGGACGGCTACGACATTAGAAGCAAGTTCGTTGAGACCGCGCGCGAGGCTGGGGCGTCCCTGATCCTCACGGCGGACTGCGGAATCCAGAGACACCAGGAGGTCGAGGAAGCGCGAAGAGCTGGAGTGGACGTCATCATCACCGACCATCACGAGATCCTCG
>Ga0172368_10006108_pt1 | contig 13126 bp, 13 predicted proteins | sample Lak11m_FD_114540 | JGI IMG/M metagenome (GOLD analysis project Ga0172368, IMG submission 114540) | Freshwater microbial communities from Kabuno Bay, South-Kivu, Congo - kab_022012_11m | ecosystem: Environmental > Aquatic > Freshwater > Lake | place: Democratic Republic of the Congo: South-Kivu...
AGCAAGCCACGATCAATTAACAACCAGCCGATATTCGTGGGAAGCCCCACGAGGACATCGGGCGCGGTCTCTGCACCGTAGGTAAGCGGAATCGCTTTTCGAATATCGTCTGCGAACGCTTCGACGGCGCGAACGCGCAGCCCGGTCTCTTGGGCAACAGCATCCACCACAGATTCGTCGTCGGGATCCACACAAGCGACAAGAAGTACACGACCCTGTTTTTTGATAGGCAAGATAGTATATTTTTCGGCAGTCGCTCGCGCCACCAACTTGATCGCACTCGGTTCAGCTGGCACGTTGGAACGCATCCCAAGTGCCGGCTGATCTCCGGTCAACGGCTGATTGCTCGAAAACATGACGACCGAAATTTCAATAGGATCGCTCATAAAAATATCTCTTAGTTACACAAAGCAAAGACTCCTGATCTGGTGTAGCAGGATTCTCCTCACATCACCGTGCAAAAAAATTATAGGCGTGTAATGTGAATATACAGTAAAAGCGGGATAAAAATAAGGGGACAAAAAAACTCGGCTTCTTGTTGAAGCCGAGTTTTTGATTCATTAGTTTGGATCAAATTTATATCCCACACCCTTGACGTTAAGCAAGTGCTTAGGTATTTTCGGATCCTCTTCGATCTTATCGCGCAGCCGTTGCATGGCAATGTTGACCAAATTGACCACCGGATCGGTAGCCAAGGGTTGACGTCGCCAACCCACTTGAAACAGCTCTTCGTAGGTAACATCTCTATTCGGCGAACCCATAAGATGTCGAAGTAGGCGCGCATCGGCTTTGCCAATATCAATCGGCTTGTTATCTTTTTCGACCACGCCCTTCTTAAGATCAAATTGAAAGCGTCCAACAGTCATCAAATGCCCTGTAGAGGCTGGCGGCGGCAATTTAGTAGTCAGCTTTTCAAGGCGTTGAATCAGGTCGGGAGGGGTGAAAGGTTTAGTAATGTAATCGTCGGCGCCAAGTAAGAAGCCGCGTTGAACCGATGTTGGATCGGCTAGAGCGGTTAGCATCAAAACCGGCACATCGGAGGTCTGACGTAAATTTTCCAATACCGCAAAGCCGTTCATCTCCGGCATCATCGCATCTAACAACACAACATCCGGCGCTTCTTGGGCAAATAATCTCAATGCCGTTTGTCCATCGGGGGCTTGGATCACACGATGCCCGGCTGCCTGTAGCGTGAGTTTAATTAACGTGGAGGTGTCCGCATCGTCCTCAACGATCAGTAATGACAGTTTTCTCATAGATCCAATCAAGCCTATTGCTTACGATTTTGCTCTAGCTGTTTATCCTCGTCTTCCATTCTGCTCCAGCGATCTAACAACTCGGGAGGTCCCCAAACTTGGGCAGCAAGGATGATCAGCCAGAAAACTAACATCAACAGGGCAGGAAGAGATGCGAAAAACAAATAGACTGCCACCATTGAGGTCAGCCATATTACAGAACCTGCTACCACCATGATAAATCGCCACCAATGCCTAAACTTCATAACGACCTTCGCCCGTGACAGCCCCCATGCTATCGAATGATTCGATAATATCTACTTACAATATCTTAGAAGAATTCTCGGTAAAGTGGTGATAAAGAACCGAAAAATTTCGTAAAGAATTTGATTTATTGTACGATTTGCACTCTATCACGTATTTTCGCTTATGGCAATTTCGTAAAGATATTTGATGGTTGTGTACTCTGCCATCGTCACGTGGCGTCTCTGTACCGGCTCCTCTCAAATGATGTTCATCCTACAAACCCGCCCCGAAAAATGGTTCGCGCAAGAAACCTGCTCTTATCAAAAATTGTTCCTGCCCCAAGTGCAATCCGGCAGGCAGCAACTGTTAACCTCTCTTTCTAGAAAATATCTTGGCAGGATTCAATCGTTGGACATAGATTTCATTGGGGTGGGTATCTTTGACGCTGAGGGTCGCCGCCACTAAATTAACTCCCAACGCGAACGGTGTGACCGTCGAACTCACGGGTCGAGTGTTCGGAGTCGCGTTGGCGATCCTAACCCTTGTCGCAACCGCTTACACCCAAATGGCAATGTATCAAGATTAGGTTCGATTGAAAATATTAAAACGGTTCTTTGCGCGAGCGGGCGCTTAAGATTTTTCCGACTCGTGGTGATGCAAGGAGGGAGTGGGATAGGCGTAAGTGTCTACCCCGGAAACACGACCCCCGTCGGCGATCCAACGCAGGGTGAGGAAATACGCCAAGACCGAGCCGCCTCCAACAAGAGACACAGCGATCCCTCCCAAGCTGGCGGTATTGACGACCCAATAAAAGAATTGAAAGATGGGATACTCCATCGGGAAGTTCATTGTGATCTCTCCATAATTAACGAGCGGCATTCCAGACAATAATCCAACCATGTCGGATGCCCGATCTGCGACGTGACAAAATCGAATTCGGCTTCGCTGATCATAGGTTGCCCGCACTGTTGACAGAGCACACGAGGCGATTGACGCAGCGTGGTGATTCTTGCCGAAGGGGAAGAATTTTGTGGAAGGTCACTCACCTTCAAAGCGTGTGTCTCGCAGACTCGTTCACACTTGCCACAGCCAATGCATCGTGAGGCGCTTAACCTCAACGCAGTCTCCGAATGGCTCTCATTGACACACAAGGCGCGGGTCGGACACACTTGAACGCAAAAGCCGCATAAGTTGCACTGAGCGACTTGAGCGATGTTCGGCAGTTTAGGAATGTGGAAGGACGAATGATGAACGACGGATGTCCTTCCACATTCCACATTGTGCGCCCCACACTGCCGGGCGATCTCCTCCATCCAATCTGCCAATAGTTGACCGATTGGCGCGTACACCTCGTCGCCCGATTGCGCCAACGCCCGCCCCAAATGCGGCAACCAAAGTCCCGCGTGCGTCTCGATAAATTTTTTCTCGTCGGGCAAGATTTCGTTTTGCCCAAGACGAGCCAGATGCGCCAAGAAAGCCAGCTCATTAGAAATATGATCGGGCAGTTCAGCACCAACAGTTTCTAAACCCGCCGCGCGATACAGCTTGGCTACTGCAAACGTCTCAGGACCCAACATGCGGTTGAGGGATGCCGACTCGTATAGCCAAAAGCGAGGACGACCCGTGCCGACAAACAATGAGGTGTAACGAGCGAGACGCGCTGAATAAGACTCGGCGGGGATGTTGGCAAGTCGCTTAAGACATTGCGCGTTGATTGCAAGAGCCGACGCGATCTCATACAAGGGCCATTCGCTTCCAGCCAGCGTTAACCACTGCGGCGGGTCGGCAAATGACTCGGCGAGGAAGTGATACAGATCGGCGCGAAGATTTGCCATATACCCATCAATTAGACCGACACGGTTCGCTTCACGACACCGCGTCGGTCTGAAGATCGAACTACTTCAACGCCGCGCCCAATTGACGAATGATGTCTAACGGAATGGGCAAGATTGTCGCGTTCTTCTCGCCAGCCATCTCGACCAATGTTTGCAAATAACGCAATTGCAAACTGGCCGGGGCAGAGGCGAGCCGTTCTCCGGCTTTCGCCAACGCTTCCGAGGCGATCTGCTCACCTTCAGCGTGGATGATCTTAGCGCGCTTCTCGCGTTCCGCTTCTGCTTGGCGTGACATCACACGCTGTAACGCTTCGGGCAGCAGCACGTCTTTGATCTCGACGATGTTGGCTTTCACGCCCCATGGTTCGGTTTGCCCGTCAATAATTTCACGCAAGCGATCATTGATCTTGTCACGATGTGCCAGCAGTTCATCGAGATCAGATTGACCTAACACACTTCGCAAAGTGGTCTGGGCGATCTGGCTGGTTGCTTTCGCGTAATTCTGCACTTTGACAATGGTATCGGTTGGGTTAACGGGTTGGAAATACACGACAGCATCCACTTGCACGGTGACGTTATCGCGCGTGATCACTTCTTGCGGTTCGACCACCAGCGTCTCGACGCGCATGTCCACCTTCACCATTTGATCAATGTAAGGCAAGATCACGTTAAAGCCGGACCCGCGTTCGCCAACCAACTTGCCGAAGCGAAAGACCACCCCGCGCTGATACTGCCAGACGATCTTAATAGCTGGCACGATCAAGAACGCCAGCACCACTAACACACCAAAAGCAATAAGATAGTTTTGAGTAGTCATATAAGACTCCTTTTGCGAATTATGAATTATGAGTTATGAATTATGGAGACTGTCCTCGATCCATCCTTCATAATTCTGCTTTCATCCTTTCTTGATTCCCCAACGGCGCAGCTGCTTTGCTTCTTCTGAGGGCGCGGGTGCGGGGATAGTGATCTTCGATTTCGCTTCTTCAATCACACGCCCTTCGGCGACTTCCCAGATCGAGACCGCCGGGAAAAGTTTGAAGAAGACGAGGAACATCAAGGCGAACAAAGCGAGTGAAGCCGCCGTGAGTGAGAGTTCGGTAAAGGTCGGTTGGTAGATCGATTCAAAGATCAACCGCGGGTGGGTCATCGTCGGGAGGATGATGTTCCACCGTTCCAGCCACATCCCTACCACCACACACGCCGAGGCGATCACCGACGCCGTCACAGGTCGTGCTTTAAGCCAAGGGCTGACTCCCAACCCGATTCCAATGATGAACACGATCAGCAGAATCCACCCTAACGTTTGCGCCGCCGCATCGGTGACGGCGACACCTGTCAATGAGGTGATGAGGACATTCAAAAGTGACGGCTGAGGCGTGTTGATCAAGAACAACGTGATCGCCGCCGCGCCACCCGAGGCGAGTGCGTAACGTCGGCGGAAGAATGGCACACTCTCTAATGAGGCGGGCAGCAACTTCGGAACAAGCAAAATCCAAAAGGCGACGATCATTAACACCACCATGACCCAGAAGGTCGGCGCGAACTCACCCCACAACTTGCTTGCCAGTATAGGGAACTCCTCGAGTTGTTGTCCGGCGGCGATGCTGAGCTGTTCGGCATAAGTGAAGTACGCCCAGATGGCGTTCATGGTGACGAAGAGCAAACCTAAATTGCGATATTGCCGTTCAGCGATGTAGTTTTCTAACCCCAAAACTTTTCTCACGGCGGTCATGGCGATGAATAACGCGCCGATGCCGGAGAAGATCGCGCCGACCACAAAGTAAGGACCAAAAATAGAAGAATGCCAACCTGGCTGCACCGTCGTCGCCAAAATCCACGAGATGATCGTATGAACGGACACCGCCACTGGAATGATGAACACCGCCATGAACGCGATGGCTTTTTCTAAACGTATCCATTGTTCGCGCGTGCCGCGCCAACCGATTGCCAGCACGGTGTAAAGCAATCGCTGCCAGACAGGCGCATTCGGCGGACAGTTGTCGCGCAGAATCGCCGCATCAGGAATAAGGGGAAGATAGAGGTAAGTGATCGAACCAAGAAAATAGGTCGTGACCGAGATCACATCCCACAAGATTGGCGATTGAATACGACCATAGAGGATGACGAAGATCAATCGATCTGGGCGACCCATGTCAATGATGATCTGCAGCGAGCCGACGACGAGGGCGAAAGCGGTGATCGCTTCGGCAACGCGCGTGATGGGACGCCGCCACTCGGCGCCTGTCACACGCAAGATGGCAGAGATGAGCGTACCGGCATGGCTGATGCCGATGAAGAAAATAAAGTTGACCATGTACACACCCCAATACGTCGGGCGATTCATGCCGGTTTCGCCCAGCCCCAAGATCAACTGCCGTGCATACATAAAGAGACCCCAAGCGACGATCGCCGAGAGCGCAGATGCGGCGATCCAAAAACGCGGTGTGGCGACGAAGAGAGGATTAATTAATTTTGCTTTGTCTTGCGGATCAACTGTAAGCATATAACTTGTTCTATCTCCTGGATGAAAGTTGACGATACGACTTTAACATTTTCGATGGAATAGGGAGTCCACTCTCATCCCCTTGCAGAATCCAACGAATGAGAATGAAATAGACGGCGCCTGCCAAGCTAATGACCAGCAGGACGAAAATCCCGCCGGGTCCCGGCTCGGTGAAGAAAGCGCTGATCAATGAAACGATTTGCTCCATCGGGTCTCCTACTTTGGCGCTGTTTTTCCAACCGTGCCCCAACGGCGGCGCGGCGCTGTCACTGTCTCGCCCGGCTTCTCTTCGGCTTCTTCGGCGGTTTCCCACACCGGCACAATGGGGAAGTAACGGGTGAAGGCGGCGTAGAGCAAAATCATGCCGCTAAAAAGAGCCGCTGTGATCGCTCCTTCGACCCACGTTGGCGAATAGTCGCCTAAGACCAACTCGTAGATCAAGCGCGGGCGGGTTTCGGTTGGCACAATCACCACGTAGCGCTCGAGCCACATACCCACATTCACCAACACACAAGCGGTCACCATCCAACCAATACGGTCTTTGCCCAGAAAGACAAAGATGAAAAGCGGAATGACGAACACCAGCAACACCATCAACCAAAACATCCCAGCAAAATCGTCGGTGAATTTTTGCCAGAAGACCAACATCTCCTCGGTGACGCCGCCGTAATAGATCGTGAGGTATTCGGCGACCATCATGTAAAGCCAGCCCAACGTGAAGACGATGAGCAGTTTGCGGAGCGAATTAAAGAGGTTGATGGGTAGAATGTCTTCTAGGTGATACACCCGGCGCAACACAGCCAAAGCGATGACGACAGCGGCTGTGCCGGAAAAAATTGCCCCAAGCAAAAAGAACGGACCAATCAGTGCCGTGTGCCAACCGGGTTGCAGGGTCATACCGAACACCCATGAGACGACCGTATGCACCGTCACAACCAGCAGGGTCATAAAAATCGCCATCCCATCCAACACCCCCTCCAGGCGATGATATTGTTCAGGGTTTCCTTCCCAACCCAAAGCAAGTAGGCGATACATCTGTCGCTGCCAAGCCGGCGCTTCGGTCAGACGATCTCGACACAAGGCAATATCTGGCAGCAGAGATAAGTAGAAGAACACGACGCTGGAGAACATATAGAGCGAGACCGCAGTGAAGTCCCACAACAACGGCGATTGGAATCGTCCATAGAAGATTATGTTGAACGCGCGTTCGGGGCGGCCCATATCTATGAGAATGCTGCTGACGCCAAAGGGCAGGCTAAAGATGGTGATAGCTTCGGCGGCGCGGACGAGCGGCTTGCGCCAGCTCGCACCCGCTAAACGCAAGATGGCTGAGATAAATGTGCCGGAGTGCGCCAGCCCGATGAAGAAAACGAAGTTGGTAATGTACACTCCCCAATACACCGGACGATTGAGCCCGGTGACACCCAATCCAAATGTCCACTGTTGGTAATAGGCGTAGCCGCCGACAGCGATAAGCCCAACTAAGATCGCCCAAAGCAAACGATCCGCGTTAGTGAAATCACGCAACGGAGCTAAAATTGCCGCTTCGTGTTTGTTGATTAGCCGGGCGCGCATGCCGATCAGCCTTCCTTCAGATAAATCACTTTAGGATGTGTGCCCACGTCTTCCAAAACGCGGAAGGCGCGCGGACTCTTGGCAAGCAGCGAGACGGTGCTGTTGGGATCATCCAGATCGCCGAAGAAGCGAGCTTTGCCGGTGCAGGTTTGCACGCAAGCCGGAATATATTCATCAGGACGAAAAGCGCGTTTCTCGCTGTCCGCCCGGGCGCGAGCTTTTTGCAGGCGATGAATACAAAAGGTGCACTTCTCGACAATACCTTTGGGCCGGATGGCGGGACCTTCGAGATCGCCATCGCCTTCGAGTCGATCCGGGTTAAGATGAGTCGCCAGCGATCCTTCCCACTCCGGTTCGTGCCAGTTGAAGTAGCGCACGCCGTAAGGGCAGGCAACGGTGCAGAAGCGGCAGCCGATACAGCGCGCATAGTTTTGCTGCACGATGCCCTCTTCGTTCTTAAAGGTCGCTTGCACCGGACATACTTTGACACAGGGTGGGTTTTCACAATGCATGCAAGGTCGAGTCAGGTAACGAGTCTTCACGTTGGGGTATTCGCCGGTTTCCTCTTTGGGATTAATGGGCAAAGGGAAAACGTCGTTCCAACGAATCGCCCGACCTTTGATCGCTTCGTCCGGTTTAACCACGGGCGTATTATTTTCAAAACGACAAGCGACGCTGCATCCTTGACAGGCTACACACTTATCGAGATCGATCACCATTGACCAGCGCATATAAAAAAATCCAAATCCCAAATCCCAAACTCCAAATTTCAAATTCAACATCGCTATTTTAGAATTTGAAGTTTGAAATTTGGAGTTTGAAGTTATCCTCGATACACTTTCACTCTCGTATTCGTAAACGCCGCAAGTCCCGAGGCGGGTTCGCTCTTCGGATTCAGCAAGGCAAGTCCGTTCACGCCGCGACCTTTCGCCCAACGCCCGACGGCGGTGTGCCCTTGATTGTGAGGCAAGTTCACCACGTCGGGGCGCAGCGCTTTCACAAAACGCACCTTTGTCTGCGCTTTGCCAAACGGACTCTCAACCCACACCGCATCTTTATCATGCAAGCCAAGGTGTTTCGCCGATTCGGGATTCATCTCAAGCCAGCTATCCCACGTCTCGCCCACTGTCATGCCGCTAATCTCTTGCAGAGTCGGCATGTTCGCCGCCGCGCTCACCGGGCCCAGGCCCATTAACGTGATCACGTTGAGGGTAAAGGGATATTCAGTGGCGGCGCCCGCATATGTTGTCGGTTCGTAATGGGAGACGTTGACCGCGTCACCGGTTTGTGAGAGTCCGAGCGCGGCGAGTGTGTTGTTGTCCATCTCACCGATCACCACATTCATCTCGCGGCTGTAAAAATCAAAGCGTCCATCGCGCGGAGAGTTGCGGCGATCTTTGCCGACGACTTCTTTAACCCAGCGCTCGCTGCCGCGCCGCGCGAAGCGATAACCGGGGATGACCCACACGCCGAGTTCTTTCAACGTGTCCCAACTCGTCACGCCTTTCAAACGAAATTGCAAAACTTCTTCAAAAGTTTTCCACGGGAAGGCTTGCGCCACTGTGCCGCCCATCGCCTGCGCCACGCGCAAGAAAAAGTCGGCGGTGTTGAGTGTATCGTGCAGAGGCTTGATGACTGGCTGCCGCAGACCCACGCCGGGGTAACCCAAACCTTCAATGGCGTGATCTTGATACCGCTCCAGAAAAGTTGGTTCGGGCAGAACCAGATCGGCGTATTGCGCCGACTCATCCATGAACGACGAGAACGACACGATGAACGGAATCTTTTTGAAGGCTTCGACAAAGCGCGCACCGCCCGGCGTTTCGTAAACCGGATTGGCATCGTAGAGGAACAATGCTTCGAGGGGATAACCGGCGATCACACGATCGGCGACGGCTTGATAGGCATGATGTGCCAACGGGTAGACCGTCCCCGCGCCATCGGCTCGTTCCGCTTTAAGACCCTTTTGCGCCGCCGCATCCGCCGGAAGCGAAGGCCACTCGGTGTAAGGGAAGTAACGCTGCGTCATCACGCCGCCAGGCTTTTCGACGCTGCCGACGAGCGCGTTGAGAGCGTGAACCGCCATCGCCGCGTACACCCCGCCGATGCTGCCGTTGAGCAAACCGCCTTTGCCCGGCAAGATGGCGACGGCGGGTTTGTTTCCGGCGAACTCACCGGCTAAACGCGAGATGGTTGTTGCCGGGACGCCGGTGATCTTTTCGACTTTAGCCGGGTCGTAATTCTCTAAGACAAACGATTTAAATCCTTTTCGCAACTTGCCTTGATCGTCATTGAAGTCGTCGAAGCCAAAGCTGTAGTTGTGAATGAAATCAGTGTCAATTAATCCAGAGCGAATGATCACATTCGCCATACCCAATGCCAGCGCAGCATCGGTGCCGGGGATGATCGGAATCCACTCGTCGGCTTTTGCCCCGCTGATGCCCTGACGCGGATCGATCACCACCACTTTGCCGCGCTCTGCTCGGCCACGCCGCATGTACGAGTACCCTGTGACCGTACGCTGCACGACGGGTCCCGCTTCTAACAGATTCGCGCCAAACGCCAAGACGTAATGGCTGTTCTCTAAATCGTAAGCGGGCATGTCGTAAATGCCTTGGGTGAAATACATGCCCAGTTTGGCGGCGGCGACATTTAAACTTTCGTTGGAGATGATGTTGGGCGAGCCCACCGCTTGCATAAATCGCTCGAAGAAAGATCGCAATTGACCGCGCGCTTCACCGTGCATTAACGCCGCGCGCTCCGGTTTTCCGGCGGCTCGCAGATCATTTAATTTTTGCGCGACGAGTTGAGTCGCTTTGTCCCACGCAATCGGCTGCCACTGACCCGCACCGCGATCACCGACTCGCTGCAAGGGAGAGGGGAGTCGGTCGGGGTTGTAGAGCAATTCGGGGGCGGCTTGACCTTTGGGGCATAACGCGCCGAGATTGATCGGGTGCATGGGGTTGCCTTCGAGCTTGACGGCATCCCCATCGGCAACACGGGTGAGTGTGCCGCAGCCGCTTGGGCAGAGCGAGCATACGCCCGCCACGATCACATCTTCGGCAGAGGTGATCAACATGCCACTGGCCGAGGCGGCGACACTGCGCGAGATGAGCATACTCTGCACGCCGCCCATCGTCATCGCGCCACCGGCGGCAACCGCGGCGAGTTTAAGAAATTCGCGTCGAGTGAGTCCGTTGCTCATAGTAATTTCAACATCCCTTTTGTGGATCGCATTTGAAACGGGCAGGCGGGAGAAGATACGAATCAGGCAGAGGTTTGATCGTTCCATCCGACAAGCCGCTGACGAAATTAACCAGAGATTCTAATTGCGCTTCGGTGAACTGCCCTTCAAACGACGGCATGCCACTGCGCGGGATGCCGCGTTCGATAAATGAGCGCGCGCTGATCTTGCTGATGTCAATGCCGACGAGCCCAATCGCAAACAGACCTTCGGCTTTTTTGCCGTGACAGGCGGCGCAGGCAATATCAAAAAGTTCCGCGCCATCCGTCACATTTGGGGCAATCAACACGCCGGGCAGAGTCGGAACTTTCGCCGGTTTGCCGCGCACGGCCCACACCAATCCACGCAGGGTGCGCGGACCGCCGCCGCCCGGGCTGACGTGGCAAGTGGCGCATCCTTCGCCGGTGAGCGCAGCGTATTCGGGCAGGGCATGAGCCGTTGGCACGTCGCCGATCATCATGACACTCACCACCACGACGAACACCAAGGTGACGATAGAAAGAAATCGAATCAAACGAATGAGTCCAACAGAAAATCGTTTCATATCTTTTTCCCTCCCGAAGGCGACGAACCTTCGGGAGGGTTAGGAAAAGGAGAGGAGAATTCTCGTTTACTTTTGCGGCAGTGTTTGAGAAAAAGCCAGCACATCGGCAACATCTTGCATTGACCATCCAAGATTTAATCCGGAGGGCATGGGTTTGCCGGGTTGTCCATTAAGTGCCTTGTGGAAGAACTCCCAAGGATTGTCGGCGGCAATCGTGCCAACAAATTGTGGCGCAGCCGGGTCGCCAAACTTGATGGTCGTGCCATCGTTGCCGTGACATCGCGCACAACTCGCGGTATACAGGGTCTTGCCTTTCGCTGTGTCACCTTTCACCGTTTTATCGGCGTTGATGTAGGGCTTGGTATCTGCCGTGCCTTTTTGGATGAAGGCGATCATCATCTTCATCTGCGCCTCGCCAAAGTAGATCGAGAAGTTGTGATCGGCATTCTTGCTTCCATTGAGCCACGCCAACAGATCAGCATCGTTCATCTTGGCGGCGGCGGCGAGACCTTTGACGCCGGTCTTGTGCGAGCCGGAACCGTACGCGCCATCCACGCCCTTATAGTCCCAACCGTGACATTCCTTGCAACGCCAAGTGTCGGCGCCTTTGCGCGTGTTGGTGGTCTGCTTCGCCCACAACGGTTGATCTTTCGCCGGTACGTCTTTCTTCAGAGCAGGCATCCAGTTGTCATATAGCACGCCGCCTTCAGTTACAAGCGATGAGGTGGGCAGAGATTGAGAATATGCCAACAGGTCTGCCAGTTCTGCTTTCTTTAACCCAACGGTTTCCATCGGCGGCATCTTCTCACCGGGTTGTCCGAAGCGAATTTTATGCAGAACTTCCCACGGATTGTCTTTGGCGAGGAAGCCTACATACTGAGGCGCTACTTGGTCAGCCCAATTGATGCCCAAGCCTTGCGGGCCATGGCACTCGGTGCAATTGCCATCGTAGTTGGCTTTACCTGCCGTCGCATTTCCGCTTAAGAGCGACTTGTCAGCTTTGATCAAGTCGGCGCTGTCCATCAGATACTTGTTCAAGAACAGAGCAAGGTCGGTCAACGCTTGATCATTCATCAAAGCAGAGAAATTGTGATCGGGGTTGGCGGAGCCTTTGAGGATGGCGAGAATCGCCGAGGGGTCTTTACCGGCAACGCCCATCACGCCTTTGAATCCAGTTTTGTGTGAGCCGGAACCGTAAGCGCCGTCCACGCCCTTGTAGTCCCAACCGTGACACTCTTTGCAGCGCCAAGTGTCGAGACCGGCGCGGGTGTTGGTGGTTTGCTTAGCCCACAATGCCTGATTGCCTTTAGGCGTGTCCACACCTAACACTTTCACCCAGTTATCGTAGAGCCGCCCTCCGCGGATAGCGTCGCCCTTAAGTTGTGGCGCGGCGGTGGGGGCGACAGTGGGTGGGATAGGTGTTGCCGGCACAGCAGTGGGCGGCGCCGAGGTGGGGGCAACTGTCGTGGCGGCGGGGGCGCAGGCGGACAAGATAATCGCCACGCCCGCTGCCCACCCTAAGATACGAGTTAATGTTGAGTATTTATTCATTGCGGTTTCCTCTTTATTCAAAAATTTTGTGCGAATCTGTTTTACATCTTTTCCCCTCCCGAAGGTTACGAGCCTTCGGGAGGGTTAGGAAAAGGAGAGAATTAATCTAAGTTATTTGTGTACTTTCGCTACATCGAACTCTTTGCCTGCACCGTGACATACTTGGCACGTTTCGATTCCGGTGGAAGTCGTCATGAGGTCAAGATGACCAGAAGCTGGTTTGCTATCGTGGCAAGAGGTGCAGACTGAACGTATTGGCGATGACGTTGAAACTACTTGATTGGCTTGAGTGACGATGGTAGGGGTTGTCCCTGTTGGCAAGCCAAAGGTTCCGGCTTTGTGGCAAGTTAAACACGCCGCCAAATTTCCGGGGAAGACCACGTTGCTAAA
>Ga0172368_10006110_pt1 | contig 13124 bp, 12 predicted proteins | sample Lak11m_FD_114540 | JGI IMG/M metagenome (GOLD analysis project Ga0172368, IMG submission 114540) | Freshwater microbial communities from Kabuno Bay, South-Kivu, Congo - kab_022012_11m | ecosystem: Environmental > Aquatic > Freshwater > Lake | place: Democratic Republic of the Congo: South-Kivu...
GGCGCACCACGATCGGCTACCGCATCCGCGCCGTCGGGCTGAACCCGGATGCCTCGCGCTTCGCGGGGATCAATGTGCCCTTCTACCAGGCGCTCTCGCTGACCCTGGCGGGCGGGCTGGCCGGGGTGGCGGGCACGATCGAAGTCATCGGCGTGCAGCACCGCCTGCTGGAAGGCATCACCAGCGGCTACGGCTTCTCGGGGGTCGTGGCGGCTCTGTTTGGCGGGCTGCACCCGCTGGGCGCCGTCCCGGCCGCGGTGCTATTCGCCGGGCTGCTGGTCGGCGGGGATAAGATGCAGCGCGCCGTGCAGGTGCCTTCTTCCCTGATCGACGCCATCCTGGGGCTGGTCGTGCTGTTTGTGGTCGGCTCGGCCCTCTGGTCGCGGCGCTGGGCCGCCCGGCGCATGATCGCCGCCTCCGCGGCCGCGGCTGGTGAGGAGGCCAAGGCATGAATGAAGTGTTTTCGCTCAGCGTCATCGTGGGCATCCTGACCTCGGCCATCCGCCTGGCCACCCCCTACCTGTACGCCGCGATCGGCGAGGCCTTCAGCCAGCGTTCGGGCGTGGTCAACCTGGGCGTGGACGGCATCATGCTGATCAGCGCCTACACCGCCGTCTTTGTCGTGCTCAGCACCGGCAGCCCCTGGCTGGGCCTGCTGGCGGCGATGCTGGTCGGTCTGCTGATGGGCCTGCTGATGTCCTTCATCAGCGTCACCCTCAAGGCTGAGCAGGGCATCAGCGGCATCGGCCTGTATATGTTCGGGCTGGGATTGTCCAGCCTGCTCTTCAAGACCACGATCGGCACGGTTAAAACCGTGACCGGCTTCCAGGGCGTCAAAATCCCGCTGCTGGGTGACATCCCCTTGATCGGGGAGATCTTCTTCCAGCACAGCCTGCTGGTCTACGGCGCGTTTCTGCTGGTGCCGCTGGCCTGGTGGGTGATGGAGAAAACCACCTGGGGGCTGAAAGTCAAATCGGTCGGGCAAAACCCGGCCGCGGCCGATTCGCTGGGCGTCAACGTCGACCGCGTGCGCTATACCAGCGTTTGCCTGGGCTCAGTCCTGGCGGGAATCGCCGGGGCATCGCTCTCGATCTCGCTGGTCAACCTGTTCCAGGACAACCTGACCGCCGGGCAGGGCTTCATCGCCGTGGCGCTGGTTTACTTCGGCGGCTGGCGCCCGCTGGGCATCCTGGGCGGGGCGATGCTTTTCAGCACGGTTAACGCGATCCAGCTGTGGATGCAGGTGCTGGGCGTCAACATTTCCGCTTCCGTGGCCGTGATGCTGCCCTACCTGCTGACCATCGCGGCCCTGGCCATCTCAATCAACCGCGTCCGCCAACCGGCCGCGTTGAACAAGCCTTTTGAACGAGGCGAAAGCTGATCCACCATTTCCTGAAGGAGGAAGAATGTTCAAGCGAATTGTAGTTATCCTGGTGCTGCTCTCGGTCGTGCTGGCCGCCTGCAGCCCCGCCGCCGCCCCCGGCGCCGGCAAAGCGTTCCGCATCGCCGTGATCATGCCCAGCGCGATCACCGATGTGGCTTTCAGCCAGTCGATGTACAACGCCCTTCTGGCGGTCCAGAAAGACATGGGCGGCGAAGCAGCGCTGGAGATCAAGTACTCTGAAAACATGTTCAAAGTGCCCGATGCCGCCGCGGCCATCCGCGACTACGCCAGCCAGGGCTTCGACATCGTGATCGCCCACGGCTCGCAGTACGGCGCCTCGGTCCAGGAAGTCGCTAAGGACTTCCCCAAGGTGACTTTCGCCTGGGGCACCGACGTCAACACCTTTGGCCTGCCCAACGTCTACGCCTACACCGCCGCCGCTGAAGAAGGCGGCTACGTCAACGGCGTGCTGGCCGCCAAGCTGACCAAGAGCAAAATCATCGGCGTGACCGGCCCGGTTGAAGTCGGCGACGCCAAGACCTACATTGACGGCTTTGTCCAGGGCGTCAACGCGGTCGATCCCAGCATCAAGGTCTCCAAGACCTGGACCGGCTCCTTCTCCGACGTGGCCCTGATGACCGAAGCCGCCAAGACGCACATCGCCGCGGGCGCGGACGTGCTGACCGGCTCTTCGCAGTCGGTGGTTGGCTCGGTTGGCGCGGCCAAGGAAAAAGGCGGCGTGCTGTGGTTCGGCACCCAGCAGGACCAGTCTTCGCTGGCCACCGACCTGGTGGTCGCCAGCCAGGTCTATGACTGGACCGGCATGCTCAAAGAGATCATCAACAAGCGCAAAGCCGGCACCCTGGGCGGCGAGAAATACGTGCTGCAGATCAAGAACGGCGGACTGAAGATCGCCTACAATGCGAGCTACAGCCTGCCCGCCGACGTCAAGGCGGCCGGTGACAAGGCCATCGCCGACATCAAGAGCGGCGCGGTCAAGGTCAACCCATAACCCTCGTTTCAAAAACAGAGCGGTGGCGGGAACGTTGTTCCCGCCACCGTTCCAGGCCTGGCAGAGGGCGGCCTGATGAATTTTGGATGCCGGAACAGCGTATCGGCTGATCCTGCATCCAAAGCACATCAAACCAGATGAAATCCGATTTGAGGTAGGGCATGGCTTCCACTGAAACCCCGCGCATCAACCGCATTGAACTGTGCAACATCACCAAGCGCTTCCCCGGCGTGCTGGCCAACGACAGCGTCTGCTTTGATGTGAACGCGGGCGAGGTGCATGCCCTGCTGGGCGAAAACGGGGCGGGCAAAAGCACGCTGATGCGCCAGCTGTACGGCATGTACCGCCCGGACCAGGGCGAAATCCTGATCGACGGCAAGCCGTATGTCTTCTCCTCCCCCGCCGACGCGATTCAGGCCGGGATCGGCATGATCCACCAGCATTTCATGCTGGTGCCAACCCTGACCGTGGTGGAAAACGTGGCGCTGGGGCTGAAATCGGCGCGCGAACCGATGCTCGACCTGGGGCGCGTGGCGCAGAAAATCAAAGAACTCTCGCAGTTATACGGTTTGAAGGTCGACCCAGACGCCTATGTCTGGCAGCTCTCGGTCGGCGAGCAGCAGCGGGTCGAGATCATCAAAGCGCTCTACCGCGGCGCGAGCCTGATCATCCTGGATGAGCCGACCGCCGTGCTGACCCCGCAGGAAGTCAACGACCTGTTTGCCACGCTCAAGCGCATGGTCGCGGAAGGCCACGCCCTGATCTTTATCTCACACAAACTGCACGAGGTGATGGCGATCAGCGACCGCGTGACCGTGCTGCGCGACGGGCGCATGATCGGCACGCGCCCGGCCAAAGAGATGACACGCAACGACCTGGTCAAGATGATGGTCGGGCGCGAGGTCAAACAGCTTGCGCCGCAGCCGCTGAAGGCCGGGCAAGCCCGCCTGAGCATCCGCGGCTTGCAGGCCACCGGCGACCGCGGCACGCCCGTCCTGCGCGGGATCGACCTGGAGATCCGCGCGGGAGAAATCGTCGGCCTGGCGGGAGTTTCGGGCAACGGGCAGCGCGAGCTGGCTGAATGCCTGGCGGGCCTGCGCAAGAGCAGCGCGGGGTCGGTGCTGCTGGACGGCGCGGACATCTCGCACCTGCCGCTGCGCAAGCGCGTCGAGGCGGGCCTGGCTTATATCCCCGAAGAGCGCATGCGCGACGGGGCTATCCGTGAGTTTTCGGTGCAGGAAAACGTCTTCCTGCACGACCACGCCGAGCCGCGCTTCACCCACGGCATCTTCCTGGACTTCGGGCGCATGTCGGCCTTTGCGCGCAGGCTGGTCGAACAGTTCAGCGTCAAAACCCCCAGCCTGGACACCCCGATCAAGAACCTGTCCGGCGGCAACATCCAGAAACTAATCATGGCGCGCGAGCTTTCGCGCAAGCCCAAGGTGCTGATCGCGGCCCAGCCCACGCGCGGGGTGGATATCGGCGCGACCGAATACATCCACCAGCAGCTGCTGGTGCAGCGCGAGGCCGGCACGGCAGTCTTCCTGATCTCGGAAGACCTGGATGAAATCCGCACCCTCTCCGACCGCATCGCGGTGATCTACGAGGGCCACATCATCGGGATTGTCGAACGCGACCAGGCCAGCGTCGAGCAAATTGGCCTGATGATGGCCGGCATCGCCCCCATCGAAGCCCTGCGCAGCGCCTGACACGCGCCGCGCGTATGCGCAAGCCAGAAACGGGCAGGCCATAGAAACCACCTGCTGATTGCGGGGTTATACATGCCAGAAACAGCCACGCTGGCCGATCAATTTCACGCGCTCGACGCGGCCCAGCGCCGCCGGGTGCACCTGAGCCTGTGCCACGCCGCGCTGGAGGTGTGGGAGCTGTACGCGCTGACGAACGGGCCGCTCGAATATATCGAATCGGTGGTGGGCACACGCCAGCGGGTGGACAGCCGCCTGCCCGCGGCGGCCCTGGCGGCGGCCCAAGCGGGCCGCGAAGCACCTCATGTGAGCGCGGGCTATCTGGAACCGCTCAGCGCGCTGCAAGACGACGACCTGGTACTGCCTGAAAACGTCCTGTTCGCCTATTACGCGATCTACAACCTGTACCAAAAGTACGCGCGCAGCGCGGCCATCGCGGATTGGACGATTGTCAACCAGGCCCTGGCCGCCCAGGCCGGAGGGCAGAACCAAATTGACCTGCTTGAGGCAGCGATCCGGCTGGCGAAAAATTAAAAGCTTTGTATAATCATGGTTAATCACACGATCCAGACATTCTCTAAAATATCACACCCCGGCGAGGTTCGCGCATGGCTGTAGTCACGCTGATAACCGATTTTGGCATTAAAGACGGCAACGTGGGCGTCATGAAGGGCGTTATTCTGGGCATCGCGCCGCAAGCCCAGCTGGTCGACCTCAGCCACGTCATCCAGGCTCAAAACATCCGTGAAGCCGCCCTGATTTTGGCGCGCTCCGCGCCGTTCTTCCCGGCCAACTCGGTCCACATCGTCGTGGTCGACCCGGGCGTGGGCACGGCGCGCCGGCCGATGGCGGCGCGCATCGGCAGCCAGTACTACGTTGGCCCGGACAACGGCACGCTGACCCTGCTGCTGGAGCGCGCCGAACAGGAGGGCTGGAGCTGCGAGTTCGTCCACCTGGACAAGCCGGCCTTCTGGCTGCCGGATGTCAGCCATGTCTTCCACGGGCGCGACATCTTCGCGCCCTGCGCGGCCCACCTGGCCAGCGGGAAAACCCTGGGCGAGATCGGCACGCCCTTCAGCGACCCGCTGCGCATCCACCTGCCCCGCCCGGCGCGCACCCCCGGCGGGCTGCGCGGCGAACTGATCCACATTGACCATTTTGGCAACGCGGCCTCCAATATCCGCGTCGAGCACGTGCTGGAGCTGCTCTCCGGCCAGCGCACCCCGCTCGCCGCTGGCGACGAAAGCTCGCTGCGCGGCGCGATCAACGCGGTCATCGCCAGCGGGGCGCGCTTCACGGTCAGCGCGGCGGGGGTCGAAATCCAGGGCCTGGTCAGCACTTTCGGCGAGCGCGCCCCCGGCGAGGCCGTGGCCCTGTTCGGCTCGACCGGCAACCTGATCGCCTCGGTGGTCAACGGCAGCTTCGCCGGCGCCTACGCCGCGCAGGTCGGGCAGGAGTTTTCGCTAGAGGTGGAGCGTTGAGCAGCGGCGCGCCCCTGGTCGTCTCCGATCTCTCCTTCCGCTACAAGGCGCGCGAGGAGTGGGCCATCCGCGGGGTGAACCTGGAAATGCACTCCGGCGAATTCATGCTGATCGCCGGGGCGAGCGGCTGCGGCAAAACCACCCTGGCGCGCTGCCTGAACGGCCTGATCCCGCGCAGTTACAAGGGCGAATATTCAGGGTCCGTCCATTTGAACGGCCAGGATGTCGCCAAATTATCCCTGGTGGAAACCTCGCAGGTGATCGGCACCTTGCTGCAGGACCCCGAGCGCCAGATCGTGGCATCGAACGTCTATGCTGAAATCGCCTTTGGTCCGGAAAACCTGGGCCTGCCGGCCGCCGAAATTAAAGAGCGCATCGCCGAAGTGGCCAAACGGCTGAAGATCGAATACCTGCTCGAACGCGATACCTTTGCCCTCTCGGGCGGCGAAAAGCAAAAGGTGGCGCTGGCGGGCGTGCTGGCCATGCGCCCCTCGATCCTGATGCTGGACGAACCGCTGGCCTCGCTCGATTCGGCCTCCTCCTACGAGGCGGTGCAGATGTTCCGCCGCCTGGCTGACGAGGGCACTACGGTGCTGATGATCGAGCACCGCGTCGAAGACGCCCTGCTGGCCCGCCCCGACCGCCTGCTCTACATGAGCGGCGGAGAGGTGCGCTACCTGGGCCCGGCCAAAAATATCACCAGCGAGGTCAGCCACCATGAGGTCAAGCTGCCTGCCGAGTGGGTGGTGCGGCGCATCCGCGAGACCGGCGAGACGATCGAGACGGCCGCGCGCCCGGCCCAACCCGCGCGCAACCAGGCCGCGCTGATCGAGTTCAACCAGGTCAGCTTTGCCTACGGCGACGGTCCGCTGGTGCTGGACGGGGTCAACTTGAAGGTCTACCCCGGCGATCAGATCGCCATCCTGGGTCCCAACGGAGCAGGCAAATCGACCCTGGTCAAGCACGCCATCGGGCTGCTCAAACCCACGCGCGGCCAGGTGCTGATCGGCGGGATCGATTCGCGCAAGATCACGGTGGCGCAAAACGCGCGTTCGGTGGGCTATGTTTTCCAAAGCCCGACGCACATGCTGTTTGCCCCAACCGTGCGCGAAGAGCTGGCCTTTGGCCCGGCTAACCTGGGCTACTCGCCCGAAGAGATCAAGCTCAGCAGCGCGGAAAGCGTCGCCGCGCTCAACCTGACCGGGCTGGAGGAGTTTTCGCCGCTCGGCCTGTCGTTTGGGCAGCAAAAGCGCGCCACCATCGCGGCGGTGCTGGCGATGCGCTCGAAGATCCTGATCCTCGACGAGCCAACCGCCGGGCAGGATTTCGCCAACTACACACGCTTCATGAAAACGCTGTGCGATGTGGGCACGCCGGGCGGGCAGTCTGTCCTGACTGCCAACTTCGCGGCGACGCTGTTTATCACGCATGACCTGGACCTGGCGATCACGCATGCCAACCGCGTGGTCCTGGTGGGCAGGAAAACGATTCTGGCGGATGGAACCCCTGAGGAGGTGCTGCAAAACGATGATCTACTGGCCCAGGGCCGCATCCGGCCCACGTCGCTCCTCGCTTTAAACCGGACGCTTCTTCCCCAGACCGGGCGCTTCATGCCAGCCGAAGCGCTGGCGCGCCTGTGACGCGGGAAGACCCAACTCATCATCAACCAACAGGATAAGGAGAATGGAATGAACGCGAAACTTTGGGAGTTCAACACCCGCCAGGTCGTCTACGGCGCAATCGGCGCAGCCCTTTACGGCGTGCTGTCCTATCTGACCAACACCTTCCCCCTGCCCGCCGCGGGCAACATCACCTTCCGCCCGGCTGTGGCCGTGCTGATCTTCTTCGGCGTGGCCTTTGGCCCGATCGTCGGTTTGATCGCCGGCCTGGTCGGCAACATCCTCGGCGACGCGATCAGCGGCTTCGGCTTCTGGTGGCACTGGTCATTGGGCAACGGCCTGATGGGCCTGATCGCCGGGCTGGCCCTGCCGATGATCACTGACTACCGCAAGACGCGCGATATCATTGTGGCGGTGGTGGCGGGCATCATCGGCATCCTGATCGGCCTGCTGTTCGCCTCGGTCATGGAAAAAATAACCGGCGGGATCGACTGGGCCACCGCGATCGGCGGCTACTGGTTCCCATCCGTTCTGGGCAACAGCATCGTCACCATCATCCTGCTGCCGATCCTGTGCATCGCCTACGCGGCGGTGCTGGCACGGCGGAGCCGCTAAATGCTCGTCGCCTGGAAGTATCGCCCGCGCGACACGGTCATCCAGCGCCTCGACCCGCGCTCCAGGCTGATCTTTTTGGCGTGCGTCTTTGCCGCGTTTGCCATCGCGCAGATCTGGGATATCCGATTGCTGGCGCCGCTCTTTCTGCTCACCGTCGGGCTGTTTTTGCTGGCGCGCATCGAGTGGCAGGACATCAAGCGCCCGATGATCTTCTTCGCGGTCTTCATCGTGATCATCGTCGGCGTCAACGGTCTGCTCTCAGGGCGCGGCGGCCCGACTTCGGTCCTGCAGGATACTTCGACGCCAATCTTCCAGGTGACGCTGTTTCAAATCCCGGCCTGGGGCTGGAACGCGACCATCTCGATCACCAAAATCCGCATCTTCTTCGCGCTGACCCAGATCATGCGCATGTTCACCATGGCCCTGCTGGCGATCCCCATCCCCTACACGATCGACCCTTCGGTCTATGGGGTCAGCTTCCGGCGCATGGGCATGAGCGACAAGGCTTCCTTCACGATGGACCTGGCCTTCCGCTTCATCCCAACCCTGGGGCGCGACTTCGCGATCACAATGGACGCGCAGAAGGCGCGCGGCTATGAACTGGACAGCCTGAAGGGCGGCATCTTCGACCGCCTGCGCCGCCTGGCCCCGCTGTTTGTGCCGGTCACGCTGCAGTCGATTTTCACCGGCGAAGAAGTCATCGACGCGATGGACTTGCGCGCCTTCGGGGTGCGCCGGCGCACCTGGCTGCGCGAACTGCACTACCAGCCACGCGACTACGTCTTTCTCGGGCTGGGCGCCGCGATCCTGATCGGCTCGATCGTCCTGCGCATCCTCGGCTACGGCCAGTTCTGGATCCCGGATATTCTGCGATAGAGAATGTAAGCACCAAAAAGCCCCGCTGACGCGGGGCTTTTTGGTGCTTACAGTTGTGGCTGCTTTGAATGCGCCACATGAACAAGTCCTCTCCGAAGAAGAAATTAATGCGGTTTTTGTGTCGCAAAGCGACACAAAAACCGCTAAAAATGGCTTTGCCCCCGCCCTGGGGCGGGGGTTGGGGGTGGGGAAATGTTACCTGTCCGCCCCTGAACCCGGGCTGGGTGAGGGTTGAAACACTGCGGAGCGGTGTTTCAACCCCGATCTGCGCGCATCTGGGTCTTTTCAAAGAGCCAGACGCCGAGGCCGAAGTACAAGATCGAGAGCAGGGTTAGCGCCGCAAGCTCGTATGCCACATCCCGCGGCCCGGCGCCGAGGGTGAAAATCTTGTTCAGCGCGACCACGGCGTGGGTGGGCGGCAGCAGATCGGGCAGCGCGAAGCCGCGCCCCCACAGCGTGAACAGCGTCAGGCGCGGCAGCGGGAAGGCCGCGCCGGTCAGAAACATCAGAAAACCGAGCGGAAAGTTGGCGATCACAAAGGCCTGCGAAACGGTCTTGGAGAAACAGGCCACCAGCAAGCCGATGCCGATAATGGATAAACTGGTGATGACCGTCACCAGCACCGCCAGCCAGAGCGGCCCCTGGCTGCGAAAACCAAACCCGAGCGCACAAGCAAAGGTCAGCAGCACCGCCGCCACCGAGACCAGCCCCAGCCAGAGGGATGTGCCGCCCAGGTAGTCGAAGGCGGTCAGCGGCGTCTGGCGCAGGCGGCGCATGGCGCCCGATTCGATGTCGCGAGCGGGGGTCATGGCGGCCTGAAAAACCATCAGCACCACCGCCAGCACCAGCAGACCCGGCACATAGTTCTCAAACTCGGTCCGCGCTGCCGAAGCCCCCAGCGGGATTTCTACCAGTTCCACCGGGCGGGGAGACCCGCTGAAAGCCTGGATATAGCTGTCCGCGGCGGTCATCGCCATCACAGCCGCCACCGTGTAGGTCGGGTTGGTCAAATCGCCGATAAAGGTCAATACCGTGGCAGCGAGGCTGTCACCCGAGCGAAAGGCAGCCAGCTGGCTGGAAAAATCGGCGGGAATGATGACCAGTGCCGCGGCTGCCCGGTCGCGCAGCTTCTCTTCGGCCTGGCGGCGATCTTCCAGCTGGGTCACCTTGAGCAGCGGGCTGCCGCTCTGGTAGGCCAGGCCGCGCAGGCGGGCCACCACCTCGCTGCCGGCCGCCAGGCGCGACCCGTCCGGCAGGGTTACGGGCAAATCCTGGTTGATGACCAGCACGGCGTAGGAAGTGGTGCCGGTGCCACCCGTCATCAGCCAGTAGATGAAGACGAACAAGGGCGCAAAAGCCAGGCTCAGGCCAATCACCCACAGATCGCGCTTCTGCTCGCGGATGCTCTTGAGGAAAACCTGCCACAGTTTCATTCGCGCAGCCTCCTTCCGGTCAGGGCGAGGAACACATCTTCCAGCGTGCTGGCGCGCAGGCGCACATCGGCGGGCTGCAGGTCCGCGGCGCGCAGCGCCTGCAGCAGTTCGGGCAGCCGTTCGATCAATCCATGGCCGCGCACGGTCAGGGTTTGGTTGACGGCGGACACACCGCTGAAGAAACGGGCCGCGATGGCGCAGGCAGGCGCGGGGTCGGCATCCGCAAGGTCCACCTCCAGCACATCGCCTTCACCCACGCTGCGTTTGAGGGCCGCGGGCGTATCCACCACGAGCAGGCGGCCATGGTCGATGATCGCCACCCGGTCGGCCAGGCGCTCGGCTTCGTCCATGTTGTGGGTGGTCAGGATGACGGTCTTTTTGCGGGCCAGTAATCGCACATACTCGCGCACCAAGACGCGGCTCTGTGGATCGAGACCGGCTTCAGGCTCATCCAGGACGACGATTTCAGGATCGTGGACGAGCGCCAGGGCCAGGTTCAAGCGGCGCTTCATCCCGCCAGACAGTTTTCCAGCGAGCTGACCCGCCTTGGCGGACAGGCCGAGGGCATCGAGCAGCTTGGCGCCGCGCTGGCGGGCGGCGCGCGGCGACAGGCCGTAGAGGCTGCCGACGAATTCGAGCTGTTCCAAGCCGGTCAGTTTGTCCCATAGGATGATCTCCTGCGGGCAGACGCCGACCCGTGCGCTCTCGCGCGTATGGCCCGCGCGGATTGGCTGGCCGTGGATCAACACGCGCCCGCCATCCGGCTTGAGCAGGCCGCACATCATCGAGATACAGGTGGTTTTGCCCGCGCCGTTGGGGCCGAGAAAACCGAGGATCTCGCCTGCGTAGACCTCGAGGGTGAGCGCATCCACGGCTGTCAAGCTTGCGTAGCGCTTGGTCAATTGTTCGGTGCGAAGAACGGGCTGTGGCATCACATCCCTGGCTGGTGTCCTTCCAAGACATAATGTTTACGGGTGCGCGGCACAGCCGCGCACCCGTAAACTCACGTCCCTACTCTAAATAAAACACCTGCTCCAGCTCCATCATGCCCTCGTCGGCGTGCTTGCCGCCGATGTTCTCGAAGAAGGGCGCCATCCAGTCCTGCCAGCGCTGGTTGACTTCTTCCTTGGCCATGCCGGCCTGGGCGGCCTGCAGGCTCTCGGGGGTCTCAAAATAGCCGAACAGCATCCCATCGGGGGTCAGGAAGAGCGAGTAATTGCGCCAGCCGGTGCGGCGCAGGGCCTCCTGCATCTCCGGCCAGACGGCTTTATGGCGCTCTTTGTATTCTTCGAGCATCGATTCTTTGACTTTCAGCAGAAATCCGATCCGTTTCATAGCAGCTCCTCAAAAAGTGGATTAACAAACCCGCACAACTTCGACACCGAGCAGTTCGCCCAGGCGCTCGATCTTTTCCGCGATGTGCCCGACGCCGATCGCGCAGTGGTGCGACGGCCCGGCCTTGGACCAATCATTGACAAAGCGTTTCGCCCCGATCGAGAAGCGGTAGCGGCTGTTGGTGTTGCCGATCTGCAGGATCGGGCCTGGCTCGCTTTGGCCCTCGGCCACCAGCAGGCGCACGCTGCCATCGCGCTCTTGCAGCACCGAGAGCAGCGTGACCGGTCCATTCTTGACGCTCATCTGGATCGAAAGGCCCTTGCCCGGCTTGCCATGATAGACGCGCAGCGGCACCAGCTGGACTTTGCCCGCCGCGATGCCGGGGTGGCCAGGGCCGTCATGCCCGAGCAGGACGATGTCATCGTCAAAATCCATCACATACAGCTCGGAGAACGACCCGCCCGCGCCAAAGCTGTCCATAATCTTCATCGCGAAGGCATTTTTAACCTCAAACTCGCCCGCCGCCGGGATGTGCGAGGCGTTGAGCAGGGTGTTGCCGGCGATGATCGAGGTGACGATGTCCTCGTGCTCGCTGCCCGGGGTGCCCTCGTAATAGTAGGCCATGAAATCCAGGCGGTGCTTTTCGACCAGCTTGAACAGGGCCGAACTGGTGCGCGCCGCGCGGTCCAGCTCGGCCGGGCTGCATTCCTCGCTCACGTCGAAGGCCTCGGCGAAACGCTGGCGCATGGCATGGATGTCGTCCTGGCTGACCGCGTCGCGCAGGGCTTTGAGCTGGTCCATCTCAACGATGGCGAAATGCGTGCCAAAAACCGAGGCCAGCTGGGTGTAGTCGGAGTAGACATCCATCATGCCGCCGTAGTAATGGCCCATCAGACCGATCGAGGAGTCGCGCAAAACGGCCTTGACGCGCGCCGCATCGACCCAGGCTTCGATCTCGCGCCAGGCGTCCGCGCCGTCCAGCACGCCGGTGACCAGGTGATATTCGATCCCGGCGCGTTTGAAGACCCCGGCGATCTCTGGCGCAGAACAGGCCTGGCAGTGCGCCAGCCACTCGCCGGTCATCTCTTCACGGCTCTGCAAGGCGTTGAAGGCGTTGTAGTCGATCTTGCTGACCGGCTGCAGATTGAGCACCACCACCGGAACTTTGGCCTGCTGCACCACCGGCAGCACGGTCGAGCTGAGCGCGTAGGTGGAAACATAGAGAAAGAGGATTTCTACGCGCGCTTCGGCGAACATGCGCGCCGCCTGGCGGGCTTTTTCGACCGTGTCGACCAGCCCGGCATCAACCACGCTCATGCCCTGGCCCTCCAGACGCTGGTGGATGTAAGTCTGGTAGCCGACCAGGCGGTCGTGCAGGCCCTTGAACTGCGGCCAGTAGGTGTCCAGGCCAATCCCGAACAAACCAATCTTCAACTGTGGATCACTCATCTGCGCTCTCCTGAAAAGGATATGGATAAAGTTATGGGCACCTGAAATCTGCCCCAATCATAGCATAAGCATATGCAAATTGCGAACGCAAGCGCCCTCACCCTATGGCGTTCTCAAGAAAAATTGCAGCCGCACACCCCACCCCCGGCCCCGCCCCATTGGGGCGGGGAGCAGAGGGGACGTGGGGATTGGAACACCGCTTTGCGGTGTTCCA
>Ga0172368_10006112_pt1 | contig 13122 bp, 15 predicted proteins | sample Lak11m_FD_114540 | JGI IMG/M metagenome (GOLD analysis project Ga0172368, IMG submission 114540) | Freshwater microbial communities from Kabuno Bay, South-Kivu, Congo - kab_022012_11m | ecosystem: Environmental > Aquatic > Freshwater > Lake | place: Democratic Republic of the Congo: South-Kivu...
AAGGTCAAAGGCGTCAGTGTATGTCTTCACCCCTGCCACTTCCGTGTAATTCCCTGACGTGCTTCCAACCCTCAAAGTCACGGAGGAGATGTCTGTTGCGCCGCCAACATAAATCCACACGCCGAGAACGCCAGTCGTAGGTGTGCCACTTGCCACGCCAGTGTATGCGGAAAGGTCGCCCAATGAAGTGGTTGAGGCGGCATTGAATGGGGAAGCCGAACTTGTAAGCTTCAATGATTGGCTGCCGACGATTTTCGTGGCGGCTTCTGCCGCCAACGTGCAGCTTGTCCCCGTCCATCTTCCGGTGACTGCGCCCTCCATCTCATCAAGCTGCGCTCCGCGCCCTGCAATGCCATTTATGGGATGCCCTGCAATGAAGCTGTCGTTTATCCTTTGGATGGTGATTGTTTTGTTCGTTCTCACTACGGGTTGCGTGTGCTTGAGTTGGATGAGCTTGTAGTTGAGGCTTATGGCCTTAGTGCTTTCCTCTTCAAGCTTTTTCACCCGCTGCTCAACCTCATATGCGAGCCAAGCTTCAATGCGGAATTCCTTGTCGCCGCATTCCACCACGTCTTTTGCGTGCCTCAATCTTTTCACAACTTTTCGGATTGGCAGGGTTGCGGTTTGCGCTGTGATTGGGTCCGTAATGGTTACTTTCTGCCCCGCTTCATAGCCATAATCCTCTATATTATTGACTTCGCACTTCACCGATTGGAAAGGGGTGCTGTAAATTTCAAGGTATTTGGTCAGGCGGGATTGCAGGTCTGAGATTGAGGTAACGTCAAGAACGGTGATTACCTTTTCGTGAGTGTCGTAGAGAAGTATTGACGCGGGGTTGGAGGCGGTGAGGGGAAGGGGGGAAGAATAGGCGTAATCCATGACCACGTTGCTTGAACCAGACGCGCAGTTGGTTACGAATATGATTTGCGCCTGTTCCTTATCCACATAGTAATCTATGCCAACGTCGCCCTGCTGCCCGCCTGTTTTTAGGACGCTGCTCACCGCTACCTTTATCGTTTCCGGCTCATGTGCCAGCGTGAAGGTGTCCAATCCACCCGTTCCATTAAACGTCTCCTGCGTTTGGGTTTCAATGTTCGCACCGATGATTTTTATTTGGTTGGCTAATTCGCTCTTGTCCTCTTCCCACACTGGTTTTGAAGAAAGAATATCTGAATTTATGTCGTTAGGGTTGGTGGTGAAGCTCATACCTTCAAAATAAACCAAATCGTCCTTCGGTTCATAATAAAACCGCCAATTGAGCGATTGCGCGAGCTTCTTGCACCTTTCAAAAACATATGCATCCCTGCACACGAATTTGTTTAGCACCTTTGATGAACCGCTGTCTTGAACAGATGCCCCAGTTGCAGTCAAACCAGTGTAGGTGTTTATGAGGTCTTTGAAAAGCTCGGATGGCTTGCCGCTTGTGCTCCCGCTTTGCAGATAGACGTTGGTTACTGTCCTCACCTTTGCCTCGTTCAGCATGTCAAGGCAGTCAATCTCGTATTTGTAGTTCTTTTCCTCAAAGTTTTCTATTTTGCCTCTGAAGATGATGGTGCTTGCGGGGAATGTCGCAGCCGTGTAAGACCGATAAATAATCACGGTTTGCGCGGATGAAAGAGTTACCGCATCGGAAATATCCTTGTTCGCCTTCAATTTTGCCTTGCTTATCTCATAGAGTATGCTGTCCTCCACGCTGCCCTCAACTATGTAAGACGAAACGTCTATCCCCGCAATCGTGATTTTGTGGTAGTTTTGCCCCATCAGGCATCAGCCACTCCCTTTCCTTCTTTCAATTCAAGCTGAAATGTGATATAGAACGGCGTGTCGCCTGCCGCCCTTGACACTTTGAAGTCCGAAATGAACACGTTGTAGGTCTTGGTGCTCATCAGGTCTGAGGCATAGACCAAGGCGTTGCTGTTTATGGGCTTGATGAACGCCGTAATGCTATCAACCCATGCATCCCTTGTTGCCGCATCTGCAAACGTTTTCTTGCCGGATAGTGAGAATGAACGCTCAACCCCAACAATTGAGATGTATTGGTTTTCCGCGCTGCTCACGAAGCTGTCCAGCTTTATCAGAGGGATGGAGATTTGCATGCTCTCGTCGTCAAGCTGCCCCAAGTCAATTGCGCCGGAGTTTAGTGTTGCCATGTTTTCATCTCCTTGCGGATTTCCTTTATTTCCTCGGTCAATTCCATCAGCAGCTTCACCTTCACCTTTTCATATGCCTCTTGGAGTTCAAGCTGCCTGCTAATCCGTGCCAGCAATTCCACTTCTGTTGTTGGCGAGACTGCCGAGGTTGTGGTTGTGATTGGATTACCTACTTCCAGCATAATTACCAGCCCTCTTCAAGTTTCTTTCCATTGCTTGGCTCAATCTTTCCGCAAGTGCTTCAATATCCGATGAGCTATCCATCTTTGCCACGCTCACGTTTATTGTGATGTTGTAATTGCCCCCGCCTCCTAATGAGTGGGGATTTTTCGTAGCGATGAGGAAGTCGTCCGGGTGAGTGCTAAACGCCCCAGATGGGCTGATAATCAAATCTCTGGCTGCCTTTGGAATTACCCCCCCCGTCAAACCACTTGCAGCGTTTTGAACAGAGGACATCAGTTTCTTTGCTGCATCAACCGCCGCATTGACTGCGTCCATTATTGCATTAAACATTGCTTTCCCAAGATTTAATGGTCCTTTGAGTTGGTCGGAAACAAAATTAAACACTGATTTAAAAAGGCTTGATAGCCACGTGCTAAGTGGTTTCAGAAAGTCAAATACTGGCTTTAAAACACCAGTTGCAGTGTCCCATATCCACTTGGCTAGACCACGCACGGCGGAAATTCCAGTTGTCCATGCGGCAGTTAAAATTGTATCAAAGGTATCAACCCATGCCCGAATTATGCCAACTCCGATGTCAAATCTCGTTTTGATTGCCGCAAATGCAGTTCCAAGAACTTCAATCCATGATTTTACAATATCAACACCGATGTCAAACCGCACTTTCATCGCTCTGAATGCAGTAGCAAATGCCTCAATCCATTCTTTTATAATCCCTATCCCAATGTCAAACCTTGTTCGCAACGCTTGGATGGAAGTTGTGGTAATGTCCCAAAAATCTTTCAGATTTTTTACGCCTGCCCTGAACTGAGTGCCAAGCCCTGAAAATTCTGCGATAATATTTTCCAATTCAAGGAATTTCGCGACAATATCTTTCAAAACGCCTTCAATGCCGCTAACATCCGCCGCCGCGCCTGCCGCGCCTCCTTCCCCTCCCCTGTTCATGGCTACTCCGACATTAGACTCACCTAAAATTGCTTCAAGCTTTTTATTTGCGGCGGGAATTCCTTTAATTATCGGCAGCAGGTATTTCATCAGCATTAGGAAAACGGGTTTTATCACGGCATTGAGGAAAATGGCGAGGGGGAGGACAAGAACTGTAATAAATACGGTTATCATGTCCAAGATTGGCTGGATTGCCCCCATTATGCCCTTGCTGACCAATGCCAAGATTGAGATGCCGCCGACGACTTTAAGGAGGATGTCGCCAAGTTTGCCCATGCCGCCAGCTATCGCGCTTGACGCGCCGCCCTTGCCTCCGCCGCCTGAGCCTGCGCTCATTCCGCCAAATGCGCCATTGAGCTTCCGCACGGCGGCGTCCAAGCCCGTCGGGACTATCTCAACCTTGACTTGTTTTGCCATTCAAAATCCCATTCCCTTTGCCATTACCTTCATCCCTGCCAATTCCTTGAATTTTTTTAATCCCTCCAACAGGGAAAACACCTCGGAAACTTCCATCTCATCAATGTCCCGCATGGTGTAGCCGAAAAAGAAGGCTAAAACGAAGCGGATGTCCCCGAGGGTATCTACTTTTTTCCCTCAACCTCCTTCAGCCCGTTCAATTCCATCAGGGCGTTTGTGATTTCCAGAATGTCGCCGAAGGCTAATTCAGCTTCAAGCGTGCCGTTGTTGGCGGTGATGTCGTAAGGTGCGGCTACCACGCATTTCGGGACTGTTGCCAAAAGCATTGCCCCTAATTTGATGGTCTGCCTTCCGTCTTTCATCTCCATGAATTCGTCAAGGGAGTATGCCCACTCCTTGAACTTCATTTTACGGAGTTTTATCTTTGCCGGAGTGCCTTTGTAGTCTATATCTACTTCGGCAAATCCGCCTTCCACCTTATATGTCATCTCGCCACCTCCACATACAAACTATTCTGCGAGCTTGATTTCCCTTACGGTGCTGCGCTCGTGTTGTTCGTCGCAATGCACGACTTCCATTTCCTTATGCTGAAAGTCATATCCTCCGTCGTCTTGTCCTCAACAGAGCCGCTTATGGCGTGTTCATTCATCAATGCGCCCTCAAATTCAAGGACGAGCTTGCGGTTTGCGGTTGTCGCCAATCCGTTGTCAAGGGTGATTTTCAAGCCTGCCGCTTCCGTCATCACAGCCGCCGGAGTTGTAAGCCCTGTCGTGCCATACATGTATTCCCTCATCGTGCTTGCGGAGAGTGTCCAATTCGCCTTTATTTCGTATTCGGCTTTCTTGGTTACATAATCTGCTGCTGCGCGTGAGCCGAGCCCCCAAATCAATTCAGGGTTTCTCGTGATGGTCAGCGTGAGGGATTGGATTGCGTTGGTTATGGTCGTTGCAGTTGGGAATTCCAATGTTGCGTAAGCGAAGGTGAATGGCGCATCTGTCGGTGCTACGAATGTGTCAAGTGTCGTGCCTTTGGTTTCCGTTGCAAAGTCAAATTCCGCCTTGCAGTCAATCGGCTCTCCAACCTTCATGTCCATTGTGAGCGATTTAAGCACCGTGCCCCCTGCCACCAAGACCATATCAGTTGCAAGGTCGTTGCCTATGCTGAACGCCATTGAAGGGATGGTGTTGGAGAATGTAGGCGTTGCGTCCGTGTTCAGAAACGTGTGTGTGTATGGACCTGCACCACTTGTCGTTGCGGCATTACCTGTCAATGCCCTGAATATCCAAGGGTCTGATAGTTTGAAAGAGCCGGAAAAGCTGCCCTCAAATTTTCCCGCAACCTGCGCCGGAGGCTCATTGCTGTTCAGCCCCCATAATTTTGCAACATTGTTCTTGCCAGTGTAGCTGTCCAGCTTGAACTCATGCCCCAAGTTTTTGAATGTGCCTGCAACTTCGCCTTTGAATGCGCTCTCGTATTTGTAAAGAGCATATTGCTGTGCGCCTGTTATCCCCATTTCACTCACCCTCCAATGAACTCAATATTTCCGTTTTTGCCATGAAAAAATCATAAACGCTTGCCACGTCCAGCCTTGCCGCCAACGCTGTGTTTCCTTTGTCCTTCAAGGATTTAATGATATGCTCTTTGTGGGCGTAAAAATCAGGTGCAGACATTATGCCCTGCACTTGGCTTTTATCCCATGATATTTCCTTTTTCGCCAACATACTCACCTCATGATGGAACTGTCGTTATCACTTTTTCCAGCCTCACGTCGATAACCATGCGCCAGATGCCCCTCATCTTATCCGAGAGGTCGGTGATGGTGTCAATTGTTGCCTGCGAATACCCTCCCAAACTCTTGCGGCTCGCATAAATTGCCCGCCTTGCCTCATCCCTGAGCAGGATAAGCTGCGCGCGGCTCGTTTGAGTGCGAATGTCAATGCTTACCACGTCCGTGTAGTCAATGTGGGCATAATTGAGCCCTGAGGGGCGTTCCTTGTGAGAGGTTGAGTAGGCAAGCACAAAGTCGCCAGTGGTCAGGTCAATGCGTTTATAGGTGAATATTGAAGCGATTGTGGGGGTTTTGCCGCCCGTATTGGCTTTGAGCCAGCCCGAAGAAAGGCAAGACGTAATTGCAGATACGGCATCTTCCATGTCAATCACCAATCACATACTCTATCGCTTCCCGCAGGAATGGTCTTGGCTCTGTGCCTTCCTTCTCAATCTTGTTGCAGATGGATATTGCCACGCCTGTTGCCTCTCCCTTATCCACGCCGAGTTTTCTCGTTGCCCAATTGCGTATCTCAATGAAATCGGGGCGCGTCCCTGCCATCTGCCCGTATTCCACGTCTGCGGCATAGGGTGCTTCGTATTCAATCACCTGCACTTTTCCAACCTGTTTGAGGCTGCCGGATTGCAGAAGGTAGCCCCTGTCGCTTATTATGGTCATCCTGTCGCCGTCTTTCGTATGCACGAGCCACTTCTTCTGCACGAGGTTTTCTTGGCTTCTTGAGAATATCCTCTCGGCAATCTCGTCAATCTCCTCCCCGACTGCTTCAAGGATGAGTTTTTCGCTTCTTTCGGTCAGTTTGAACATTTTACCTTCCCGCCCTGTTCCATTCGGTCAGGCTGAACATTATTGCGTCTGCCTGCTTCTGCCACAATTCCACTTTTTGGCTTAGCCCGATATTTGAGCCACCCTCCACCGTCATCATGCTTCTGTCGTCGGAGGTTGCGAGGGTTATTGCAGTTAAAAGAGTTGCCAGCCGCCTTACGTCGTAGGGGACTGCCGCCTCCCCGTATCTGTATTTCACCCTCAGGGACAATTCTCTTGTCGTGCGGGTTATGTCGCGGACGTAAAGGATGCCCATTGCGTTTTCAAGCCAATAGTCGTTTGCCCTGCCTTCGGTGCGGTTGGTCAGGTAATCTGTGTAGCCATTGCCGTCAAAGACTTCCAATCTGTCGCCGGAGTTATAAGTGAGAGTGGAAACAAAGCGGTGCGAAAGTTGGATGGGAATTCCAGCCCCAACCATCTGGTCTGCAATGATGTTGCGGTATTCGTAGTCTCCGCTTGAAGTTGCAGCCCCTGTTGAGGTTGCATTGTATCTTGTCCTCCATGCGTGCCCTGTTTTCCTGTCAATCTCATCTTCTGCCTCATTTATTGCCGAATAAACGTCATAGATGGATGGGGAAGTATCGCCGCCAAATGGAGTTACCTGCAATAGTCGGGCAACTCGTGTCGGGGTGGTATATGTTGAGCTAAAGGTGGTTGCTTGGATTGGCGTGGAATATGGACCGTAAGCGAGCGATGAGCTATTGTATGGGCGCACCCTATACCATGTCCCAGACGTTCCCGCTTCGTCAAAATAATACAAAATCCAGTTGCCGTTGCCGTCTTTTGCTGCGAAATTAGCCAACGCTGAGTAGCCGTCGACTTGGGTCGCGCTGCTCTCCACATACCACGTATCCCATTCCGCGCCGCCGGAAGGACTTGCCCAACTGAAATAGTTGCCCATAATAATTCACCTTAGAATGGGGATGCCCCCGTTGCTGTTTGCTCTATGAAATATCCCTCCTTTCCTTTTACCTCATCACGAACCACCGATAAGTCATATACTTCATCACGAACCACCGATAAGCCATAATCCACCGTTCCAGCCCGTGCGAAAGTATCCGTGTTTGATGCTGTTTCGGAGAGTGTCCTGTTGCAGGTGGCAGTCCTCGCAAATGTATCTGTGTTGGAGGCGGTTTCTGTCAATTCAAGTGTGTAGTCAAAGCCTATCGTTCCGCTACCACCATGTTCATCAGGCATAGTATCATCCGTTTGTGAAATTCACCGTGAAGCTTCTGTTAAATCCTGCTGGCACGCTGGTTATGTTGAAAAAGCAATAGATGCTTCTGTTGCTTCCAACCGATAAAGCAGACGTGCTATAATTCTGATAGGTTAGGGACAAGCTGAACGCAGAATTGTAGCTGGTCTGGTCGTCGCATGAGAGATTTGCCGTAGCCCACGTTGCGTTGGTTTTTACCGCCTGCCATGTGCTTTCCCATGTGCCATTGTTTTCTACATTGAAGATTGGCTGGCTCGTGGCGTTATTTTGATTTATTGGCTGGCAGATAGTTGGAAACGGGTTTGCGCACCTGAAATTTATTTGATTTGTCGCATTGAAAACCAAATAGTTTGAACCATTCCAAACCCATACTTTTGTGCTTGAGTTTCCACCTGCCGCTTCCCCGTTAAATGGAAGCCAGTCCCCCCCTAGTCCCTGCTAGAATGAGGGGAAATTCGTAACATTGACCGGCAGGGGCGTGCCGCCCGTCGCCCACGGCTGCCCCGTCCATGACTGATATAGCCACACTCCGCTTCCGTTCAAATAATAGTAGATGTTGCCAGTCGTGCTGTCGTTGAAGGAGTTGGTATTGTTGGAGTTGGAAACCCAGACGGGCGCGGTGATGTTGTTGTGGAGGAACAGGATGTTGTAAGTTTGCGACGAAAGCAGAATGGCTATGCCGGAAATCGACGTGAACGAATTATTAGTGAAGTTGGTGTTGTTGAGATAACCTGTGCCAGCGTCTGTGAGTGTATTAGAGGTGTTCGACCAGAACATATTGTTGGTGAATGAGTTGTTTGTGTTCGGGAACGTTGTTACATACACAGCGGAAGTTTTGCCAATGAATGTGTTGTTTGAGTATTTGGAGTTGTGGACATCGCGCAAGCTGTGCGCTATGCCTGCGCTTGAAGTGACAGTGTTGTTTGTCACATTTACATAACGGAGTATGTCCGTGCCGAAAGCTATTTCGCCGACAGAGGTCACGCTGTTTCCAAAGAATGTGGAGTTCCGTATGTTGATGGCATATAAGGCATTGCTGGTCCCATTTGTTGAGAATGTGTTGTTTGCAAAAGTGCTGTATTGCGAACCCCAGGTGAACATACCGCGGCCTGCCAGCGAGGCGGTGGCAGTATTGTTTGCAACCAAGATCGAGTCAGCACCTACTGTGTAGATTGCCGCGCCTGATGACGAATACAGGCTGTTGTTGAGTATGGTGTGGTAGTTTCCGCCATTGAGGTACACGCCGTTGTGCGTGGTATTGAGGTTGCAGTTCTTGACGGTGATGTTGCTCTGGTAATATTCGTATATCGATGCAAGGTTAGAAGAGTTGATGGTGGTTATCTGCGCCCCCTGGCAGTCAATTGTTGAGTTGTAGCCACCGTCAATCACAAAAGCGGATGCATTGCCATTATTGATTGTGTTGAATGTGATATTTGCGCGGTGCGAATTGGAAGTGATACGGGTCGCGTTGCCGCCTTCAAATGTGATGCTGATGGTATTATTGTAGATTGTGCCGTCGGTTGCTCCAGAGTAGCGGATGCCTTCGGAGAAGTTTGAGATTATGCAGTTCTTGATTGTGGTGTTGAACTGGCTTGAATAAACTCCGTATGTGCTTGTGGTGTTGTTGCCTGTAATTGAGTAGCCCGCGCAGTCAAGCGTTATGTTTGATGCCGATATGGTAAGGCAGGTTGAGCCGTTGATGGCTACGGACGTGTTGAGGGTGTAGACGGTGTTGGCGGAGGAAAGGGTTTGGCATGCGTCGATGTCTGGGTCAACCCATACTTTCTCTCCTGTTTTTTTGTTGGTGAGCCAGAAGCCGAAGGAACGGGAGGACAGGACTATCCGTCCCTGCGCGTCCCTCTCAGGCGTTATTGTCATGCCGACGAGCCACGTCCGTGAGGATTTGGTGTCCATCGGGGCTTCCGCCATTACGCCCATCCGCAGGACTTCCTTCGTGGTGGTAATGTTCTTTTCCGCATATTCGGTCTTATTTTGCAGCACGATTTTTTCGGTTAGATTTTCGTCGTATTCCTTGACTTCCGCCTGCACGATTTTTTCTTCAATCACCCGGTTGGTTTCGCTGATGTTCATGCGAGTAAAAGTTGCCGGTTTGGATATGAAGGAAAGAGCCGAGGTTTTCTTGCTCCACGACACGTCCTTTAAATCAAGCGAGGCTTCAAAATTAAATTTCTTGTTTGCCTCCATGCGATAGTAATACGTCCAGCCGTCTTGATGGACGGGCTTGAGCGTGATTGTGAGGGCACACTTGTCGCCGGACATTTCCACGCACTTTGTCGGAGTATCCGCACGCGTGTCAATCTTCATCGCGCCGGGGACATTTGGGGGGGTGGGCTGCCCTAAGAAGAATACGGATAATCCAAGCAGGAGAAAAACCAACCCTCCGATTATCAATTGCTTGGCGTCTGCCATTCATGCACCTCTTAACTTACTTACGATTAGGAGTGCTTGATTTTCCACGTTATTTGTAGCGTGTCCCCGCTTATGACATTTACGGCTGTGAATGTCTGCCTGCAAGCCATTGTGCCTGTTGAGGCGGCATTGAACACGCCGCTTTCGGTTACTGCGAATGAACTTGTGAAGGTGAAGGTTTTGACCAGTTGGGAAGTGTCGTTGGTGTTCGTGGTAGTTACCCTTGTGCCTGTCGCCGCAGCCCTCTCCCCGCCCCCAGATGCGATTTCGCTTTCAAGGGCAGTATCATCAGCAGTTGCGCCAGTCGTGCCAATCCCCAAGGCTATGTAATCAAACGCCGTTCCCCCGACGTCGGTTAGGAATAGCCCAGCCATGTGAGCCATGCCCGCTTTTGTGATGGTGTTTGGTCCATTCCGTTCGTCAATTACCTTGCCGTCGCGTATCAGCTTCATATTGACGAAGCCTTCGGATTTTAGTGTTTCATCCATGTAGGCTCACTTTTTCATCACAATTCGTGCAACTACCGTGCTGCCGTTGCTCATGTTGATTGCGGTCAAATTCATAAACCCGTAGATGGTGTAGTTGTTCATGCTTCGGTTCGTTGAGGTAGTCCCGTTTTCCACAACCAAATTAAACGCTGTGTTGCCCGTTTCGTCAATTATCCTAAACGTAATGTTAGAATTGGCAAGCCCTCCTGTGTAGTTGTTCGGGTTTTTGACATGAACGAATTGAAGCTGCCCCCATGCGTTGGGAATTTGGATGCTGTCGTTTATTGTCGATGTGCTCCCTGTCCTGTTGGTGGTGAAAGCCACGTCGTAGGACACGTATGGATTATACTGCATGTTCCCTACCGAGGTTGTAGCCGTCGCCCCAACCTGTTGAGATGGGGTGTTCGTGCAGCCTGCAAGTAGGAAAGCGAAGACTGCCAATGCGATTAGCCCCGTTTTCCACATTTTTTCCACCTCAATATCCCCATGCAACCCAATAGCCAGTTGTGCCGGAGGTTACGACTATCGTGATTGCGCTTCCTGCGATTGGCAGGGTTTCATTGATTGTCGGCGCGTCTGCAACTACGGATGAGCCGCTGCCCGTTAGCTGCATGGCAACCACAGTTGTCAAGCCTGTGTCAATGTTTCCGCCAGTTACGCCGGACGCGTTGTATGTCCCCCATGTAAATTTCAGGTCGCCCATGATGTGGCTTTGCCCTGATACTGCGCTTGAAAATGCCATGTCAAATCACCCTCATTTCTTCTTTGTCGGAAGAACCTTTTTGATTATGTCTGGAAATGCCTTTGCCGCTTCTTCCATGCGGAGTTTCCCATATTCATCAATCTTTGCCTTGTAATTCTCAGGGATTTCCGATGGCTTCGCCTCTTCAAGCTCATTGGGGAATTTCGCAAGCAAATCCTCTGCCTGCTTGTTGTTTAAAAACAGACCATACGCGGGAAGGGATTTTCCATCCTTTCCCTTTTCTGACGAGAAGTAATACATGCCCCCGTTTGTCGTGGGATAGCCGACTTCCCCTCCCCTTCTGCACTTCAAGACTTTTGCCATACGGACACACCCTCATTGGTTTTTGCCCCTGCCATTGTAAGACCGGCGTGCCAGAGGCGCACACGCCGGAATTTGGTGCTTTGGTATGTATCAAAAAATAAAAAACTCAGAAGGCTGCGGCGAGGTCTCTTGCCTTGCCCTGCACGTTGAACCTCTTGCACTCCAACTCCATAGCGGAGTAGATGACCACCTCGTTGCCGAGTTTGCCGTGTGCAGGATAGGTTGCGAGCTTGGTTTCCGCAAGGATTGGAGCTTGCAAGACCTTCATGCCGAGAATGGGCTCGTTGTAAATCGGGTCCATTCCAGTGTCAAGCAGATAGAGGTTGCTGATTGCCGCCCCATATCCTGCCGAGCCGGAGGCTGCAACTTTGCCAGCCGGAGCAACATAGATTGGTCTGCCGAACAGCGTGCCCATCTCCATTCCGAAGTTCGCGCCTGCGCTCTCTCCAGTATTCACGTTGGTCTTTGCCCTGAACGCTTCCGGTGAGGTGTAGCGCATCTGGGTTTGGAACATCGCCATAATCTGCTCGTAGGTGTCTGTGCCCGTATACCAAACTTGTGTGCTTGGGTTTGCGCCTGCGGCAACGGTGTTCTTGATGAGCGACCTCACGATGCTTTCAGAGATTGCCCTTGTCGTGCCGCTTCCGTGCGAAACGTATGCGTCTGCATATGTTGCCTCCGCATCCCTGTCAAGTCCGTAAATATCCACGTCGTTTGCGTTGATGTCGGCGCAGTTCGTTACTTCGGCATAGGATGAGCAAATCCTGTCAATGCTCTCCACATTTGCGGATGCAACTGTGGTGGCATTCACGTTGAGGTCTGCATCAAGCGCATAGGTGTAGTTAGCCTTCGCCCTTTCAAGCGTTGCCTGAACGTCAAAGCCAACGTCATCCTTTGTCCCCTGCAATAGCCTCATCCTTTCGGAATACTCTATCGCAATCGCCTGTTCCTTTATCCCGACGGTGATTTGCGCCTGCGTTGCCTTCACGCTGTCAGGAATTGAGGCGTTCTGTGCTACGCCAAGACCAGAAGCGATAAACCTGTCGGTTTGGACGCGGAAGCCTCCCCTCTGATATTGGAATTTGGGCAGAAGATTGAACAGGGTTGAGCTGTTGTTCAACTGCTGGAATATGCTTGCGCCGAATACGGTGTCGAAAAATCCGGTCGTGGTGGAGAGGATTGGCGCGTCTGTCTTTGCCAAGTTCTTCACTTCTGATGGACCTCTCGGCACATTCCCGTAGTTCCTCTCAACCAATTCATTGAGAAGCCTTAGATTTTCGTCAGTTCCTATCATAGACATCACCCGCTGTTTCCTCCCCCCATGAAGGCTGAGGGTAGCTCCACCTCACGAGGATTATACTTTTTCTGTCCCATCGCAATCTTCACCGCGTCGTTTTTGTTCGGTGTTTCATTTTGAGGGGTAAATGGCATCGCCGTTTCTGGTCTTGGCACTTCCGTCATCAGACCGAGGGATTTCTTCAGGTCTTTCAGAATGGCGTCATTCGCCGTCTTTGCCACCGTCTTTTCCACAGGGGCTTCAGGCGTTGCGGTTGCCTTTGCAGCTTCCGCAGCAGCAGCCTGCTCATTCGCCTTCATCACGGATTTGTGCATCTCCTCCA
>Ga0172368_10006114_pt1 | contig 13120 bp, 10 predicted proteins | sample Lak11m_FD_114540 | JGI IMG/M metagenome (GOLD analysis project Ga0172368, IMG submission 114540) | Freshwater microbial communities from Kabuno Bay, South-Kivu, Congo - kab_022012_11m | ecosystem: Environmental > Aquatic > Freshwater > Lake | place: Democratic Republic of the Congo: South-Kivu...
CGAAGTAATTGCCAAAATATTTTTATTGTTGTCTATATCGTTTTGGGTTGGATTCGCGGTGCTGAATTTATATAACACATAGAAGAAAGAAGAATCACCATCCATATCAAGATCACTTTTATCCCAAACAATTTTGTTTCTTGCTGAAATACCATCTCGCTCAATGCGCAAATTATGAGGAGCCATGGGAGGGGTATTGGCTTTCCAGCTCATGATCGGTGTGAGCGCAGGATAAGTATACAGATTGTACCGGAGCGAGTCTGTAAATCCCAGCGGATTTCCCAACGTTGATGTGGTGTTATACAGAACGCTGCCTTGACAAAAATTATCCGTTCGGTTTAACCGAATCTGCCTCGGGACCTCCGTTCCATTAAATGGGTTTGTACCCGAATTTATGCGGTAAACTGCGTGTCCAACGTACATGTGTCTACCGTTAGCACCGGCAGAATCTGCCCACCAGGGCATGAGTTTAGCGTAATCTTGATTACCGCCAAAAGCCCAGTATAATTGGGGATTGATATAATCAATTGAACGCTGATGCAACCAAGCCATTGCGTCGCAGTAAATAGTGTTATAATTGTCATTACCGGAAATTCCCAAAGGGTAATTCGGTCTCCAGATACCGCGAGGACTGATTCCCCATTTCACATACGGTTTTACAGCCATCACACTGTCGTTAATCATCTTAACAAGGGTGTTCACGTTGTCTCTTCGCCAGTCACCTAAAGAAAGTGATTTCGGATTGTACGTCGCATAGGTATTGGCATCGTCTGAGGATAGCATTCCATCCAAATAAAAATAATCGTCGAAATGAATTCCGTCAACATCATATCTTCTTACTATATCCATGATAACTGAAACAACATAGTTTCGCACAGCGGGAATTCCCGGATCAAGAATTTTCACACCGCTTTTTGTGAAAGTCCATTCCGGATGAGTTTTAGAAACGTGATTCGCTGCGGTGGTATAATTTCCAACACTTCGTTCAACACGGTAGGGATTCAACCATGCATGCATTTCAATGCCTCTTTTGTGACATTCTTCAATGGCGAATTGAAGAGGATCATAATAAGGATTTGGCGCATGCCCTTGAATGCCGGTCAACCAGTACGACCAAGGGTCTATGTTTGAATTGTACATTGCATCGCATTCAGACCGAACTTGAAACATTACCGCATTGACATTTAAAGCTTTTAAACTATCTAAAATAGTGAGGAGAGAATTTTTTTGAGATTCGGTTGATGCGGATCTTACGGGCCAATCGATATTAGTTACGGTTGCAATCCATGCACCTCTAAATTCCCTTTTAGGTAGAAAAGCTTGACCGAACAAATTTGAAAAGTACACAGTAAGAAGAACGAACAGTAAGAATTTTTTCATATTATTTTTAATCTGTTAAAGTTGCTACAAAAATAAAAAATTAATCGGTAAACTGCTATCAACTTTTGGCAACTGAGAATGATGTGAAGCAAATGGATAAAAAGTTACTTTTTCCCCTTGCGCAGCGAACATTTTCTCTTGAAATTTGTAACGTTAATTGAATTTTTCAAACGCACTTACTAACAAAAACTTCGAATAGTATGAAATCAGCTTCAATCCATATTGTTCTTTCGATTCTTCTCTTCTCAAGTTGGGGATGCAAAGATACCATTACAAATAAACAAATAGATGATACCGTAATCCCTTCATCCAATGTTTCGTTTGGAAAATATATCCAACCGTTGCTTTCGGTTAAATGTACAAGCTCAGGGTGCCATAGTGATGAATCACGTGCCGCGGGACTGAGTTTAACAACATGGACTAACGTTCATATTCCGGGAATTGTAAATGATTATGAACCTTCAACCTCCCGGTTGGTATGGGCGGTGGAAGGACAACTTGGCGCAACGCGTATGCCCCCATTTGGGTATCCGGCGCTAAATCAAAATCAAATTGATGGAATTAAAACCTGGATTAAAGAAGGCGCTAAAAATAATTAGAGCGCTGGTAAATTATCTTCTACAATGTTTTTTCAGCAATAAATTTACTGAACGATACCAGATCAAATCCGCCGGTAATATCAAAATGAATTGGTCCGATAGAACTTACAAAAATTTCCAGTTCACAATCCAAATCTATTAAACCTGCAGTCTCAACAGAAAACGTTTGAATTTTGCTGTACGGTATTGAAGTGAAATCAATTTTCTTTCCGGTTATACCCTGCACATTTGCTGCAATGATGCGTTTATTAGTAAAGACGAGCTGGTCGCGGACGGTTTTGAATGCTGCAAACACCGATTCATTTTCAATAAACATTTTCGGCATGATGTCAATAATTTCCTCAGCCGGAATGGGTTTCAACTTCAGAAATGTCGCGTTCTTAAAATCTATCATTTTGAGTCTCCCTATTCGAGAACATAAATTCTTTGGAATGAAATATAGCAATCCTCAGCTCTATTTTGAATCCAAAATCTTCTCTCCCCACCGACAGTGTAACAGCGTCAATTGTGTACGGACTTCATTGATTTTTTTCTTTCACTTCTTAAAAAGAATTGATAAGTTTCTTTTGTAAACAGGGAGTATTTATGAGAAAGCAGCTATTTCTTTTTATTGTGGGTTTAGTAACATGCAATCTTTTTGCGCAAACTGTACCTTACGCAAGTGTATCCTTCGATGTTATTTCTTCCAACAATGTAGTTAAGAATTTAACTCTTGGAATTGACCGAAATGCAACCGACGGTATCGACCCCATGTTTGGAGAAGTTGCCCTTCCGCCGTACGATGGAATCCAATTTGATGCCCGATTCTTACTACCGGATTCTGTTACAACATCTTATACCGATATTCGTTTCGGATGCGAAGATTTTGCAGCGGGTATCTATCATCTCCAATGGGAAAATGACAACGCGGTTACCATCCGGGGAAATCCGGATTATAGTAGATTAGGGGACATTATTTTTTATGATGAAACAAGCGGAGAAGTGCTTGCTAAGTTTTATCCATTCGACTCAATTTATTATCAACCCAAATCGTCACTTCATAACATAAAGATTGGAGTAATCTTTGGCGGCGTGTTAACTCCACTGACATTTAAAATTAACTCCCCTCATGGTGGAGAAATTTTGAAACAAGATTCGATAATTACAATTTCTTATAAAGCTAATATAACAGTGCATAAACGCTATAACGCGTTTTTTTCTCCGGATAATGGAATTACCTGGCAGCTTATTTACGACTCGGTATCAACAGTGGCTACCTCATTTCCATGGAAAGTGCCTGCGTTGAATTCAACAAGCTGCAGAATCCGGATCGGAGATTTTCCATGTAATTATGCTGATAATGACGGAACCTTCTCGATTTATACCAATGCTTACAATCCTGCTGATGCTTTTGAGTTACCGCTGCAAATGAAATCTGGAAATACTCTAATAAATTTGACCGCGGGTATTAGTCCGCTTGCGTCGGATGGAATCGATCCGGCATTGGGAGAGTCAGCGCTCCCCGCACCAATTCCAAACACTGTTGATGCCCGCTTTCTTATAGGACAGCAAGGTTCCTTGAAAGACATTCGGCAAGGGGATATTAATTACATTGGATTAAAAACTTTTTTGATTCAGATGCAAAGACAAGATTCCGACACATGTGTCTTTACATTTCATGTTCCGAAAGGATTAATAGTTCACATAAAAAATAGCTTCGGCGGCGGAGACAGCATTTTTGAAAGCGGAGATGCAAAGTATGTTGTAGACGGCAGCTTTCCCGGTAACCAGCTTCTCATGTACTGCTCGTTCGACGGGACGCTTCCTGTTGAATTAACTGCTTTCTCTGCAGCAGTAAATGGCAATAAAGTGTTGTTGGAGTGGACGACGGCAACTGAAACCAATAATCATTCTTTTACTATTGAAAGAAAGGTAGTTGCGCCCGGTTCCGAGTGGAGAATAATCGGTTCTCTCAAAGGAAAAGGAACTACTGCAATCAAAACGTCTTATGCATTTAAGGATGACGTTACAAATTGCAGAGGAAAAAATATTTCGTACCGTCTGAAGCAAACCGATTTTTCAGGCGCACAATCTTGTTCAAAGGAAATTGAAATATCGGTTCCACAACCGGCGACTTTTGAGTTATCTCAAAATTTTCCGAATCCCTTCAATCCTTCTACCCGCATCACTTATGCTTTGCCGGAAAAGACTTTCGTAACGCTAAAGATTTATGATATCCTTGGGAATGAAGTTGCGGTGCTCTTAAACGAAGAAAAGCCGCAGGGTAATTACTTTTTTGATGTTGATTTGAAAGATTACAAATTAGCAAGCGGAGTTTATTTCTACCAGCTCAGGGCGGGCTCATCTGTCCGGACAAAGAAAATGGTCGTTCTAAAGTAAACATTCATCAAAGAAAGAGAAGTAACACAATTGCTTCTCTTTTTTTCTTAAATCCATTTCATTTCTTTGTACCAGGATACGGTTCTTTTTATTCCTTCTTCTAAAGAAATTTCCTGCTTATATCCAAAATGTTCAAACGCTTTTTGGTAAGAGCAAATCCAATCCTTTTGCGTAATGTCTCTTGCTTTTTCCAAATTCAACGTTGCGGCTTTGCTGGAGAAAATCGAGAAGAACTGCGCGATTGCCGCAATTCCATAAACTAAAAAATGAGGCACGATGATGTGAAGCGCATGCCGGTTTAAAACTTTCTCGGTTACTTTTCCAATTTCTTCCCAAGTATAAAGCTTCTCCGAGGTGATGTAATAAATCTCTCCTTTAGCTTTTTCGGAAAGAGCAGCCATAAAGAATCCGCGCACCAAATCGCTTACGTGAATAAGGTTGATATGCTTCATATCCAAACCGATTGTTGTAAAAATTCCGGTGTGATAGGTTTTAAAGAATATCAATATTTCGGTGTCGCGTTCGCCGTAAACCGCCGGAGCGCGGCAGATGGTAATCGGCAGTTCGCTGAAGAATTGTGCGGCAACTTTTTCTTCTTCAAGCTTGCTTCTTCCGTACGTGGTAATGGGTCCGGGAGTCATTTCTTCCGTAACCGGTTCGCCGGTATGCGATGGACCGCCGGCAGTCTGACTTGATACAATTAAAATCTTTTTAAATGAATTCTTAAACGCAACCGCCACTTCAAGCAAGGTACGGGTTGTTTCAACATTTCCCTTAAAATATCCTTCCGGCTTTTTGGACTTTACGACACCGGCAACGTGAAATAAATAGGAAGCTCCGTCAAATGCTTTTCGCAGACCTTCTTTATCAAATAATCCGGAAGTAATAATTTCAACATCCTTTCCTTCCAGCCATTTCAAATCGCTGCTTTTCCGCACGACGCATCGAACAGAATAATTTTGTTCGAGTAAATAATCAACCAAATGGCTGCCGACAAAGCCGTTTCCACCAGTTACAACCGCAACTTCCTTCATTTTTCTTCCGTTATTTGATTTTCAGACGATTTAATTATAGATTTTAAAAGAAAAATTACTAAAATAAGTTCGTTAATTAAACTATTTTATCATTAAACCGATTACGGAGGATCTTTTGGATCTATTTAACAAATGTTTTGAATTTACCCGTGCGGATGAAGTTAAGCAGCTTGGGTTATACCCCTACTTCAGACCCATAGAAGAAAATGAAGGACCGGTCGTCCAGATTGAGGGAAGAAAAATTGTCATGGCGGGTTCAAATAATTATTTGGGTTTAACTGCGCATCCTTCCGTAAAAGAAGCCGCTATTAAAGCTGTGGAAAAATACGGCACCGGATGTTCGGGCTCCCGTTATTTAACCGGAACGCTTGATCTTCACATAGAACTTGAAGAACGTCTCGCAAAATTTTTCGGAGTTGAGGCGGTCTTGTTGTTTTCCACCGGATATCAAACAGCGCAGGGTATTATTCCAACACTTGTTAACCGCGGTGAGTATGTTGTTTCCGATAAAGACAACCATGCATGTATTGTTGCCGGAAACTTAATGGCTAAAGGAGTTACCGCTGAAGTTATCCGGTACAAACATAACGACACAGCCGACCTCGAACGCGTCATTTCCAAACTTCCTCTTGACGCGGGAAAACTTGTTGTGAGTGATGGTGTTTTTTCGACTGGCGGAGAAATTGTTGATCTTCCCGAATTAAACAAAATTGCAAAAAAATATAACGCGAGAATTTTAATAGACGATGCGCATTCAACAGGCGTTATCGGTGTTGGCGGAAGAGGAACCGCAAGTGAGTTCAAGCTTGAAAAAGAAATTGACCTTACCATGGGAACCTTCAGCAAAACGTTTGCATCGTTAGGCGGATTTGTTGCCGGCGCTGAGCGTGTAATTAATTACTTAAAACACAACGCGGCAGCATTGATTTTTTCCGCTTCTCCAACACCCGCATCCGCTGCAGCTGCATTAGCAGCGCTCACTATTCTTGAAAAAGAACCGGAAAGAGTTACCAAACTTATTAGCAATGCTGCTAAAGTGAGAAAAGCGTTAACCAAAGCCGGCTTTAAAGTTGAACAGGGAAGAACAGCGATTGTTCCCGTTATTGTTGGTTCTGATGAACTTGCATTTAAAATGTGGAGAATGCTTTTCGATTCCGGCGTCTTCGTAAATACCTTCATCTCACCGGGTGTACCGCAAGGCAGACAAATGATGAGAACAAGCTACATGTCAACGCACGAAGACGAACATCTTGATTTTATCATCGAAACATTTACAAAAGTTGGTAAAGGATTGGGACTTATTTAAGTCAACATGCAAAGCAATGATATATCGATTATCCCGTTATGGAGCTGAAATGAGTGCGTCTGTAGAAATATCTCTGGTAAAAACGAATTCCGAATTGATGGATTTTATAAAATGTCAATGGCAGTTTTATAAAAATGATCCCTACTGGGTTCCGCCGCTTATCATGGACCGGAAGAAAATTCTGAATAAACAAAAGAATCCTTTTTTTCAGCATGCCGAAGCTGATTTTTTTCTTGCTAAACGGAATGGGAAAATCGTAGGGCGCATTGCCGCAATAAAAAACGACCTCCACAACAAACATCATAATGATAAAGTCGGGTTCTTTGGTTTTTTCGAATGTGAAAACAATCAAGAAACAGCTAACGCACTTTTCGATACCGCGAAAAAATGGCTTATCGAAAAAGGAATGACCCACATGCGCGGTCCCGCAAATCCTTCATCAAACGATGAATATGGAATGCTGATTGACGGATTCGAAGATCCGCCCCGCTTGCTGATGACGTACAATCCTAAATATTATCTTAACTTATGTGACAACTACGGTTTTTACAAAGCAAAAGACCTCTTCGCTTATAAACTTGAGAATAAAAAAGTTGTTTCGTCTGAGAAGTTGAAACGGGTTGCCGAAATTGCTCAAAAGCGTTCAGGAATTAAAGTCACTTCACTCAATATGAAAAACTTTAAAACCGAACTTGAAAAAGTAAAATATGTTTACAACAAAGCCTGGGCGCCAAACTGGGGCTTCATTCCCATGACCGATCAAGAAATTGACGCGATGGCAAAGGATTTAAAACCGCTCGTTGAACCTTCACTTGTTTTATTTGGTGAAATAAATAATGAGATAGTCGGTTTTGCCCTTGTAATGCTTGATTACAATCAACTCTTCAAAGATATGAACGGGCACCTCTTCCCATTCAATTTTATAAAATTGATGACGAAGAAAAAAGAAATTACCTGGGCCCGTGTTATCACGCTCGGGTTAATTCCGGCATTCCAAAAACGGGGACTCGATGCAGTCTTTTATTGGGAAATTGTCAACCGCGCTCATGCACTCGGACTTAATCTTGGTGAAGCAAGCTGGATACTTGAAGATAACGAAATGATGAACCGCGGTGCGCAGGTAATGAACGGTGCGGTTTATAAAAAATACCGTATTTATGAAATCGCCGTTTAGGCTTCCGTTTGTATTCCTTATTTTATTTTCAGTCTCATCACTTTGTCAGTATAATCAAAGTGATGAGGCGCTTCTTGAATCTACCTTCAATCGTACGTTTGATAAAAAAATAATCCTCTCGTATTTACATTCCATAGATGCCCGAAAGATTGATGCGGCATTACTCTCGATAGCGCATGCTGAAGATACTTCTTATCTCCCCCTCTTATTTCAAATTGATTTTCAAAAACATTTCGAACAACTGACTTTCACAATCGGACAACTTGGACAATCAACCCAAGCAGCCGTATTCCTTTGGAAACAATTTGATACAACAAGAGAGATTGCGCAACAAAAAGTTATTTTGGAAACCCTTGGAAAGGTTGGAACGAAAGAAGATTTAATAAAAATCATCTCGCTTTCTCATGCGAACAAAGTTTATTCTCCTTGTGGATTATGTCTGGCATTTTACAATTTTGGCCTGCGCAATATTTCTTCCGATGAAACCGCATCAATACTCAATCACCTCCTTGTTTCAAGCGACAAAGGAAAAGAAGAGGCCCTTTTCACGCTTTACCGTTTGGGAGTAAAGGACACCCTCATTTTGAGCAATGTTGAAAAAATTGTAAGAGATGAAATTCGCCAAACAAAGCATTCGACCTTTATTCTTCAATACGCTCTTGGGATATTACGAAGAGCAAAGTTTTTTCCGGATGATGAAGCGCTCCTGATTGAGTTGACTACCAATTCCGATCCGATAATTCGCATCGAGACAGCAAAAGCCGCGGTATTCTTTCCTTTTAAAACAAACTCAAGCTTCGACTTTCTTCTTCAACTACTTCTTGATAAAAACGGAAATGTAGCACGCCAGACTGCGTTGTCAATCAGAGATATGAACTTTTCGGATGACCATCGGACTACGATATTAAAATTTATCCGGCCACTCATCACCAATAAAAATTTGAGCGCTGAAACCAGAGGAGAACTGTTCGTTACTTTCATAAAACTGCTTAATACACTTGACGTGGGAATGATTGGATACTTCTCCCCCTTTGTCGGAAACGAATTTATTTATCAAGCATGCGGTGAGCTTACTTTTTTGCCGGATGATTTGTTTCAATTTCTTTATACTTCATTTGCAAGCGAATCAACCTCGAATCAATTGTTCATTCTTTCGTCGATTTTAAAACATCGAAAGGAAGCAGGCAATAACCAAAACTTCGTTTCCTTAATAACCACTGTTCTCAAGCAAAAAAGTCTCCCGCTCGCATCCACTTTAGTTGATGAACTTTCAAACCAATTTAAAACTGATAACTCGGAAAAAATCTATAAAGCAATTGCTTCGCTTTCGAAGGAGTGTAAAAATGATATCGATTTCGCGGGAAGCTTCGAGTCATTTTATCAATTTGTTCTCAAGTACAAACCAAAAGAAGTTAAACGGTTCTGTTCTTCACTTACCTCTTCAAAAGTATATGTAACGGGTAAATTGGCAAGCGGGAAAATTGGAAAACGGTTTAAGAGTCATACGAATAAAAAATTTTTCACGCCGGTATTTGAAGAGGCTTTTAAATACCGCTCCGCAAAAATTGAAACGGAAAAAGGTGAATTCACCATTGACTTTATGCCTTCAGCCGCTCCGATTACTGTAGGGAATTTTTGCCTTCTGGCGAAACAAAAGTTCTTCGATAATTTTAAATTTCATCGTGTTGTTCCCGCTTTTGTTATTCAAGGCGGCGACCCAACCAACACAGGGTGGAGCGGTTCGAAAAACGGGATCATGTCCGAGTTTTCACCTTATCAGTTTCAAACTGGCGCGGTAGGTATGGCGAGCAGCGGGAAAGATACTGAAACTTCTCAGTGGTTCGTTATGCAAGGTTTTCACCCTCATTTGAACGGACGTTACACGCTATTCGCAATTGTTTCGAAAGGTATGGAAACAGTAATGCAGCTTGAACAGAACGACAAAATCCTCTCCGTTGCAGTAATTCCTTAATTCAGGATTTCATCATATTTTGCCATATGCGGCGGATCAACTTCTTTCAAAGTTTTAAAGATAGTTGTATCGGGATAATCTTTTAAATACTCAATAATCTCCTGGTACTTAGCGTCAAAAAAGACTTTTAGAAAAACACTTCGTAAATCAATTTTCGATTTCATCGATTGCAAGGTAGTTACCAGCGAGGCGATTTTTTTCTGCCCGGCCGCTCTGTTCACTTCACATAAGTCTATTCCATAGTGGTACGTAGAAATTGCTTCGCGGAAAGGTCTGAACCTTTCATTGAGAACATCTTCAACCAAATCTCTCCGGTTATAACTTCCGGTACCTCTATCCCACCCTTTGCTATACTTGCTGCTCATGGCTAAGTGAACTATATCAAGAGCTTTGTTAAAGAATGGTGTTCCGCTCAATTGCTCCCATGAGTCACTGTCCATTCCCAAAATGATGTAAGCGTAGTAATCCAAAAAACTTGCGAGTGAATTGTTCATGAGCGTATTGAAGTAAAGCGGTTGTCCCTTCTCATAATTAAAATTCCAGTTGTTGTCGAGAATCGTCAGCATGGGTGAGGTTTTAGTTGAATTGTATACCGGTCGTTGGCTGCCGACAAATACTTGGGCTGAGTAAGATGTTTCGTCGGAGGCGGAGATGAAAAATATGGTAAACGTACAATTGATTTTCGGATTATTCCAGGTGGAACCGCTAAAGCGATTGTTGTTCAGGTAATCTTCAACTGTTTGTTTAAAATTTACCAGGCTTTCTTTATTAGTAACAGGGAGATTTTCGAAATCAACTGTTACCGTAGCTTGAAGTTCTTGTGCTTTTAATGAAAGAGTTAAAACAAAAAGCAAACCAAGAAAAAACTTCATATCAATCCTCTTAGACAATTTTGAAGAGCTTTTAATTTTTGTGGTTAAATCATACTAAAATTATCTCTAAAAAGAAAGGGGAATTTTGAAATGTTACTATTCGCATATTGCGTGGGAAAGATTTTTATGAACGTTATGCGGAATAGAAATATTTTCATTTTCTGTTTGACTCTTATATTTCTTATCTGTAATATCATCTCAGAAAAATTAAATTATTCTTCCTTGTTCCTTTATTTAGTTCTTTGCTTAAGTTTTTGTGTTTAAATAAATATTGCTTAAATAAAATGTGGAAATAATTTGAAAAAAAGATGAAGAAAATAATAACTACATGCATGATCCTCACTCTTCTCCTTTTCAACACATACTCACAGCAAAACGGTGTGGAGAAAATCATTTTCGCTTCTTTTAGAGATAGTACCTCACACGACCCAAGTTTGTATATGATGGATTTGGAAGGAAACAATATTACACGAATAAGCGATAAGATTTTGGGAGATTTTCCCAGAATATCTCACGATGGGAAAAGACTTGCTTACACCGGATGGGATAATCCTCGCACAGCAAATAATCAAAATATTCATGTATTAAATATCGAAACAAAGGAAGATAAAAACATTTCTCTTTTTAAGGGAGGTGATGGGAAGTATCATCCGACCTCAAATGATTGCGTTGCCCCCTCATGGTCACCGAATGATTCTTTTATTGTTTATACAGAATTTAGTCACTGGACACCAAACCGAATATACAAAGTAAAATCTGACACTTCCACTGGTTTTGAAAGAGATTTACTGACCCCGCACTTATATGATGAGAGCGCTGCTGATTGGTCGCCGATAAATGGGAAAATCCTTTATGCAACACAATTTTATAACGACAGTTTATTTTCCACGTTCAACTACTTTACGATGGATGCAGATGGAACAAATCGCAAACGCTTAACTAATTTACAACAACATTTTGGATCTGGCATTTATTCACATGATGAAAAAAAAATAGCATTTTTGTATTACCAACAAAATGAATTTGATATGTATACTATGAATAGCGATGGAACTGATACGAACAGAATTACGACTGTTGGGATAAGATGGAAGTATGTACCATCATTGTCATGGTCCTACGATGATGTAAGGATCATCTTTAGCAATAATGAACAAATTTATGCCGCGGATGTAACCACAAAAGAAATAAAACAAATTACCTCTGATAGCTATGATAATTACACACCGATTTTTGCCGTCATATATCCGACGAGTATAGAAGAACCACGCAGCACTATTGTTGATGAATTTGACTTGTATCAAAATTATCCTAATCCTTTTAACCCTAAAACAACAATAGAATTTAGAATAAAAAACAGAGAAAATGTAAAACTGAGTATTTACGACGCAATGGGGTGTGAGATTACAACCCTTATAAGTAGCGAGAAGGATCCCGGCAAATATAAAATTGATTTTGAAGGGAGCAACTTAAGCAGTGGAGTATATTTTTACACACTTACTATTAGCGGAAAAATTAAAACAAAAAGCATGCTTTTATTGAAATAGTGATATAATAATCGATTAGAAAAGGAAATACCACTAACAAATAATTTTTAAAATCTAAAGGAGAAGATATGACAAGGCATTTTGTTCTATTTTTGATTTTTACTTTTGCAACTTTTTTCCCTCAAAACCGGACAAGAATTTTTATTCCAAAACGGGTAAACGAAAATGTAGTTCGGCAAACTCAGTTACTAAAATGGCAGGAATTTAATACATCGAATAAAGTATGCTGGAATATTCGGTGGAACAAATATTCCGGAGCACCGGCATCAATCTTTGGTGAAGCTGTTTTTATTGGCAAAGGAGATGCTGTAGAGGTGGCAAAAACTTTTTTAATTAGAAATAAGGAGTTATTTAAAATAAATGACGAACTTAATAATCTACAAGTAATTAGGATAGACGAAAGAAGGAATAGGCATATTTCATTCTTCGCGTGGTATTCTTGATGTAGAAAGGACAATAAACGTATCTACAACTTGGTCGGGAGCTAAAATAATCGCTGGTGATGTAACGGTAAATAGCGGGATTACATTAACTATCGAATCCGGCACTAATTTAATGCTTGCAGCCAATGCTTCTCTTAATGTGGAAGGTGTACTCAATGCTAATTGTGCAAGTGACCAAAGAATTACATTTGATAGAATTGGAGCCAGCGGTTCATGGGGAGGTATCGTTTTCAATTCCGGCTCAAGCGGAAGCGTAGAATACTGCAATATTTCACATGCAACAACCGGTATTACGTGTAGTTCTACTCTCCCGATGATAAGGCATAACACAATCTCAAATAATACTACCGGCATTTATGTAAGTAATGTTAGCACGCCATCTAACGAAATTTCTTATAACACTATTCAAAACAA
>Ga0172368_10006116_pt1 | contig 13119 bp, 9 predicted proteins | sample Lak11m_FD_114540 | JGI IMG/M metagenome (GOLD analysis project Ga0172368, IMG submission 114540) | Freshwater microbial communities from Kabuno Bay, South-Kivu, Congo - kab_022012_11m | ecosystem: Environmental > Aquatic > Freshwater > Lake | place: Democratic Republic of the Congo: South-Kivu...
GCGCACGCGCGCCGCCGGCGGCCCGGCGGGTCGGGCCGCACCGTCCGGACGTTTCCGGACGCGAGTCTTCGAAAAACCGGAGGCGCCGCCCGTTCGCGGCCGCACGCGCGTCCCCCGCCCGCACGCCCGGATCCGACGCGGTCGGCGGCGGCCCGTCGGCGGACGCGCGCGGCGCGGGACGCGATCCCTCGCAGCGCGAGCGGTGGCCGGCGGGCGGCGCATCCTCGCGGATCGGTCCCGGCGCGCAGCCGCGCGGTGCGGCGGCTCGCGGACGGCGCCTCCTCCTTGGGCGTTTCAAGCCCGAAAAGGGGTTCAGAGCCCCGAGGCTGGTGTCGAGGGATTCGAACCCTCGGCCTGCGGATTACGGGTCCGCTGCTCTACCCGACTGAGCCAGACGCCATGGAGTGCCTTGCGGGGGCACTCCGACCCGAGCGGTGCCCGAGGTGCGGAACACGCCGCTGCGACGCCGTACCGGAACGGTTTCGAGGTCTCCCGGGGAGTCCTCGCACACCGCCGGCCGGCGGCCCCGGAGTGCCGCTGGGCCCACCGCCATCCCTCTGCCATCGTCCTCCCGGTCATGCCATGTCAATCCCTTGGCATGACATTGACAGGCATCCTCGCCGGGATTGCCTGGAATCCACGGCATACCTCTCCCGCCCGGGCCGAATGCCGACCCGGCGCTGAACGCACGTCCCGAAGCCCGGAGGCCGGGTCCCCGTCCGCGGGAACCCGGCCTCCGGAAGGCGCCCGATGGGACGGGTCTTCAGGGGCTCGGGTCCGCGCAGAAAAGGGGCTCGTTCGCGCCGAATGCGGACTGTCCGCGGCTTTCGTACCTCGCGTCCGTCCACCCGTGCGCGCACGGCTCCGTCGCGCGCGAGCTCGCGGCTCGGATGCCGACTCGGCTGGGCAGGTGCGACGACACGGACGGACCTCCTCCTCGAAAGCGGGCGCAATATGCGCGCCCCGATTGCGGAAGTCAAGTGCCTCCTTTGGGCGAGGCTATCATCGTGGGTTTACTAAGGAACTTCCGCTCTCCTGCACGGGCGCGGGCGGGGCGCGCCCGGGGGGGGGGCTCGCGGGGCGCGGCGGGGGCGCAGGTTTCATCCGCTTTCCCACGGGCCGGTGACCGCTCGGCCCGAGGGCGGAGCCTTCCAGTGGACGGCGACGCGGGCCGGCTCTTTGGCCCGCGCGGACACGAGGGCCCGCCGGCACCCGTCGCGTCCGCTCCGCGCGCGATAGAGCTGCGCGCTCCGCTCCCCTCGGGGTGAGCGACTGGCCAGGGCTTCGGGCGACGGCTGCCTCCGGCGCGAAGTCAAGGTGAATCGCATTGAACTTGCGCCCCGCGGCGGTGCGATCTTGATGTGCGCCGCGCCTCTCGGATACGCTCGAGGCATGCCTTCGCACAGCACCGAATCCCGCTCCCGGTGCGGTTTTCCGCGGCGCGCGACCTGCATCGCAGCACTGTTTCTTGGCATCGCCTGCACCTGCGGCGAGGGCCCCCTGCGCCCGGCCGACACGGTGCTCGCCGCGCCGCGCGACCTCGACTTCGGCGACGTTCCGCGCGGCATCGCGAAGACCGGGGAGGTGACATTGTCCGTCACGGGCGTCGGCACCGTGAACCTGCATGCGACACGCGTGGTCGGCCCGGATGCCTTCGCGGTGGTTTCGGCCCTGCCCGACGAGCCGCTTCTCGCCGGAGGTCCCGCCACGTTGAGCGTGCGTTTCGTTCCGCCGTCGGTCGGCACCTTCGAGGCGATGCTGCAAGTGGACAACGACTCGGTGGAAACGCCGGATCTGGCGATCCCGCTGCGCGGCCGGGGCGTGGAGCCGCCCGCGTGCGACGACGGCCTCGTGTGCACCGACGACGTCGTGGACGCGCAAGGCGCGTGCTCGCACCGGCTCCGCACGACCGAGCCGCCCTGCGTCGAGCCGGGCACGGGACCCGGCGGCGGGCACGTGAACAACTGCGACGGCCGCCACGGCAGCCCGAGCTGCGACATCATCCAGGTGCCGGCCTCGGCCGGCTCCGACACCGCCACGGCCCTCTGTCCGGAGCCGTACACGCTCATCGGCTGCGGATTCCTTTGCGACGGCGGCGCCCGGCCCGGCGGCACCGAGATGGTCGACGAGACCGCGTGCCGCGCGCACTGCAGCGGCTCGGCGCGTTCGCAGGCGACGGCCTTCTGCTACCGCGGCGACGCCTCGCGCGTCGTGCGCGTCGTGCTGCGCGACGTGGCGCGCGACACCGTCGGCGAGTGCCCCGAGTCGCACCCGCAGGTGCTGGGCTGCACGACGCGATGCGTCAACGGCTCGGCGGCGGACAATCCCGGCGGCGCCACGCTGTCGGAGTCGGGGCGGGGCTGCCGGGTGCGCTGCGATTGGCCCGGGGACACGTCGCCGCAGCTCGTCGTCTACTGCGGCGGTTTTCCGGGGACCTACACGCACGTGGTGCGCGGCGGCGTGCCCGGCGGGTCGGACGCGACCTGTCCGGCCGGCACGACGCTCGCCGGCGGGCTCGGCATGTGCGTGAACGGCCGCACCGGAGGGTTCATCGCAACCGATTCGCGCCAGTACATCGGCCTGTGCGCCGAGGGGCTGGACCTGGATCAGCTCGCCGCCTTCTGTCTGTCGGACTGACGCAACCCCGCAGAACCATTGCGCTTTCGCGCCGGGTCGGATCCCGCGATGGTCCGGTCGATCGCCCTTGCCGGCCTTGCCCCGCCCCGAATCGAGGCGTAGAGAAAACACATGGGCTTTGTCCACGTCAACGTTTGGGTCGCGAATCCCGCCGAGCCGGAGAGGAGAATCCAAGTGGAATTCCTGGCGGACAGCGGCTCGCTCCTCTCGCGGCTGCCGGCTTCGACGCTGGAGAACCTATGGGGGGCCGGGGGGTGAGGCGAACGCGGCACAGCGGCCGATATCCTGCCCTGCCGACCCCCGTTCGACGGGGTCCACATGCGGAAGACCCCGGTTGCCCGATGAAACGCGTCGTTCTGGAGTAGCCGCACCCGTTTCTTTTTGGCGCGGGTCACGAGGTGTCGGATGGGGCCGTCGGGCCGGTGGGCGAGAGGCCCCGTGCCTCCATTCGGCCGGCAGGCGGTTCCAGACCCTTGTCGGTTTCCTGGCGTTTCTTGGCGTTCTTGGCGGTTCGTTCTTGGGTCTTCACCCGTGCGCCCGCAGCCAGCGCACGAGCCGGTTCGTGGACCCGTCGTGGCGCAGTTCCGGCTCGTCGGCGGCCGTCAGCTCCGGCAGGATGCGGTTCGCGAGCGCCTTGCCCAGCTCCACGCCCCACTGGTCGAAGCTGTTGACCTGCCACACGACGCCCTGCACGAAGATCTTGTGCTCGTAGAGCGCGACGAGACGCCCGAGCGTCGGCGGGTCCAGCAGCGGGGCCAGAATCGTGTTCGTCGGACGGTTGCCCTCGAACACCTTGTGCGGCACGAGCGGCTCCGGCACGCCCTCGGCGCGCACTTCGGCCTCCGTCTTCCCGAACGCCAGCGCCTCGGTCTGCGCCACCAAGTTCGAGAGCAGCTTCGCGTGGTGATCGCCCAGAGGGTTGTGCGTGCGCGCGAACCCGATGAAGTCCGCCGGCACGACGCGCGAGCCCTGGTGCAGGAGCTGGTAGAACGCGTGCTGTCCGTTCGTCCCCGGCTCGCCCCACACCACGGGCCCCGTGTGCCAGCGCACGCGCGCGCCGTCGAGCGTCACGGTCTTGCCGTTGCTCTCCATGTCGCCCTGCTGGAAATAGGCGGCGAAGCGCGAAAGGTACTGGTCGTAGGGCAGAATCGCGTGGCTGCCCAGGCCGAAGAAGTCGTCGTACCAGAGGCCCAGCAGGGCCATCACGACGGGGAGACTGCGCTCCGGCGGCGCGGTGCGGAAGTGCACGTCCATCTCGTGGTAGCCGTCGAGCAGGCGTCCGAAGTTCTCCGGGCCGACGGCGATCATCACCGGCAGGCCGATGGCGGACGGCAGGCTGTATCGTCCGCCGACCCAGTCCCAGAAGCCGAACATGCTCTCGTTCAGGTCGATGCCGAATGCCGCGACGCGCTCGGCGTTGGTGCTCAGCGCGACGAAGTGCTTCGCGACCGCCGCCTCGCCCAGGCTCTCGACGAGCCAGCGGCGCGCCGTCTGCGCGTTCGTCATGGTCTCCTGGGTGGTGAAGGTCTTGCTCGCGACGATGAAGAGCGTCTGCGCCGGGTCGAGGTCGCGCAGGGCCTCGGCGACGTGGGTGCCGTCCACGTTGGACACGAAGCGGACCGTCAGGCGGCGGTCGGAGTAGGGCTTGAGCGCCTCGTACGCCATGGCGGGCCCGAGGTCGGAGCCGCCGATGCCGATGTTCACGACGGCGCGCACGGGCTGTCCCGTGTGTCCCCGCCGCGAGCCGTCGCGCACGCGGCGCGAGAAGTCCGCCATGCGCGAGAGCACTTCGTTCACCTCGGGCATGACGTCGCGGCCGTCCACGTGTACGGGAGCGCCGGAACGGTTGCGCAGCGCGGTGTGCAGGACGGCGCGGTTCTCGGTGACGTTGACCTTCGCGCCCGAGAACATGCGCTCGATGGCGTCGGGCAGGCCGGCGCCGCGGGCGAGCGCGAAGAGCAGGCGCATCGTCTCGTCGGTCACACGGTTCTTGGAGTAGTCGAGCAGCAGCCCGGCGGCCTCCAGCGAGAAGCGCTCGGCGCGGCCGGGATCCGCGCGGAACAGGTCGCGCAGGTGCAGCGGCGCGACGCGCGCGTGGTGTTCCTCCAGGGCCTTCCATTCGGGACGATCGACGAGCGGCAGCATGGGTGGAACTCCCGGCGTGTCAGCCGAACAGGTCCGAGTGCGAGCCGAGCCGGACGAGTTGGAGCCGTTCCTCGTCGGGCTTGCGATAGACGAGAAGGAGGTCGCCCCGGACGTGGCACTCCCGCAGGTCGCTCCACTCGCCCGACAGCGGATGGTCGCGGTGGGCGGGTGGCAGCGGGTCGTCGGTCGCAAGGGCCGCCAGCACCGGACGCAGCAGCACCTCCAGGCGACGGCCGAGAACGCCCTTCGACTCGCGCCGGAAGTCCCTGCGGAAAGCCGTCGTGGGTTCAACGCTTCGAGGCGTCGGGCGCATCCAAGTCCGCCATCAGCTCGTCCACCGAGCGGAACGACCGCAGTCCGCCCCGTCGAGCCTCGTCGACCGCGGCACGGGTGGCGGCATTGGGGACCTTCACCGCAAACGGCAGCGCCCTTTCGACCGCGACGCGCATGAGCAGAACACGGACCGCGTCGGAGATGGAAAGCCCCATCGCCGCAAGCGCCTTCTCGGCCGCAGCCTTCACCTTCCCGTCGAGCCGCACGTGGACCATGGTCGTCGCTGCCATGAGTCACAATGTAGCGCAGCCCCGCCCGCCGCGCCATGGCCGGCTGATTCGGCTTTCGGCTTTCGACTTTCGACTTTCGGAAAAGCTCTGGAGACCGGTCCGCGGTGCTCTTCCGAAAGCCGAACGCCGAAAGCCGACTCCTACGCCACCGCCTCCCGCACGCCCGGCGTGTCCGCGCGCAGCGGCAGCCGCACGCGGAACGAGGCCCCGCGCGGCTGGGCGTCCTCCACCCAGATGCGCCCGCCGTGCGCCTCCGCCGCCATGCGGCAGAACGTCAGCCCCAGACCGCGGTTGCTGCGCACGGGCTCGTTCGCGCCGGCCAGCCGCACGTACTTGTCGAAGATGCGCTCGCGGTGATCCGGCGGGACGCCCGGCCCCTCGTCGACCACCGCCAGCATCACGGCGTCCGGTGGCGCCGGGTGCGCCTCGATGCGGATGCGCCCGCCCGGCGGCGTCGCGCGGAAGGCGTTGTCCAGCAGGTTCTCCACCAGTCGCCGCAGCAGATCGCGGTCGGCCCGCAGCGGCGGAAGATCCGGCGCCACCGCCAGGTCCAGCGTCTGCGCGCGCTGGGCGGCGCGCCGTCGGTTCTCGAGCTGCACTTCCTCCAGCAGCGCCGCCACCGCCACCTCGTCCCAGCGCGGCACCAGCACGCCGTCATCGCTGCGGCCGATGTCCAGCAGGTTCAGCACCATGCGGTGCATCGCCCGCGCGCTCTCCAGGATGTCCGTCGCCGCCTCGCGCCCGTCCTCGCTCGCGCCCGGCAGCGTGTGCAGGTAGGCCGCGTTCGTCATGATGCTGGAGATGGGGTTCTTCAGGTCGTGTACGACGAGTTGGGTGAGCATCTCCTTCTGCCGGTGCGCCGCCAGGAGCGCGTCGCGCTGGCCCCGGATGACGTCGTAGCCCTGGTGCAGCTCTTCGCGCAGCCGCCGGATCCACAGGAGCGAGCGCACGCGCAGGAGCAGCTCCGTGCGGTTCACCGGCTTCTGCAGGAAGTCGTCGGCGCCGCTCGCCATGGCCTCCTGGTGCGAGCCCAGGTCCCCCAGCGCCGTCAGGAAGATGATCGCCGTGTCCGACCCACCCTGCAGCGCGCGCAGCCGCCGGCACGTCTCGAAGCCGTCCAGCTCCGGCATCAGCACGTCCAGCAGCACCACGTTGGGGCGCCTCTGCGCGAAGATCTCCAGCGCGCGCAGGCCGCTCTCGGCGTGCTCCACCCCGTAGCCGGCCGCCCCCAGGTGCGCCGCCACCAGCACGCGGTTCATCTCGTTGTCGTCCACGACGAGGACGGTTTCGACGCGTTCACGCGGGTCGGTCTGCACGGTCACCTCTACGCGCCCCCACGAACGCCTCGATGCGCGACGCGAACTCGCGCACCTCGATGGGCTTGGACACGTAGTCGTCGAACCCCGCCTTCAGCAGCCGCTCGCGGTCGCCCGCCATCGCCAGCGCGGTGACCGCCACGACAGGCACGTCCCGCGTGGCCGGCGCCGCGCGCAGCTCGCGCAGCAACGTCTCGCCGCCGCCCCCCGGCACCTGCACGTCCAGCAGCACCACGTCCGGCACCGACCCCGTCAGTGCCTCCCGGGCCTCCGGAATCGTCGCGGCCTCCCGCACCTCGTGACCGCGGTAGCGCAGGATCGTCCGGAGCAGGCTTCGGTTCATCGCGTTGTCTTCGACCACAAGGACCCGGAGCGACTCCATGCCAAGACCCCCTCTTGCCGTGCGCCGCAGGCGCTTGCACTGCATCCCCTGCGGCGCTCGGCGCTGTCGGCACGCATACTACAGCCGAACGGCCGAGTCGGCGGCTGCCGTCGCGGCCGCCCCGGGCAGTCGGACAGAGAACACTGATCCTTTCCCCGGTTCGCTGCGTACTTCCACCGAGCCGCCGTGCATGTGGACGAAGCGCTGCACCAGCGCCAGGCCCAGGCCCGTGCCCTCGGGCTTGTCCCCGGTCTCCGGCTCGATCTGCTCGAACTCGCGGAACAGGCGCGGCAGGTCCTCGGCCCGGATGCCGATGCCGCTGTCCTCCACTTCCACGCACACCCAGCCGTCCTCGGCGCGCGCCCCGAGCCGCACGCGGCCGCCGGCGGGCGTGAACTTGACCGCGTTGGAGACCAGGTTGAAGAGCACCTGCTTGACGCGCAGCGGATCCACGTCCAGCTCCGGCAGCCCCGGCTCCAGGCGCACTTCGAGCAGGAGCTTCTTGCGCGCCGCCAGCGCCGCCGCCACGCCCTGCACCGCGTCCACGACGGCCCCCAGCGTCGTGCGCTCGCGGTGCAGCTCCATGCGGCCCGCTTCGATCTTCGACAGGTCCAGGATGTCGTTGACGAGCGTGAGCAGGTGCCGCCCGCTCTGCAGCACGTTGTCCACGTACTCGGCCTGGGTCGGCTCGAGCGGCCCCGGGATGCGCTCCGCCAGCAGCTCCGAGAACCCGATGATGGCGTTCAGAGGCGTGCGCAGCTCGTGCGACATGCTCGCGAGGAAGCGGCTCTTGAAGCGGCTCTCGCGCTCGGCCCGGTCGCGCGCCGCCTCCAGCTCGCGGTTCACCTGCTCCAGCGCGGCCGCCGTCTCCCGCAGGCGGCGCTCGGCGACCTTCGCCTCCGTGCGGTCCAGGAGGAAGCCCACGCCCGTGCCGCCCTCGGTCGCGGCGAGCCCCACGAGCACCGGCACCCGCGTGCCGTCTGCGCGCACCAGCTCCTGCTCCCAGGGCCCCGCCTTGCCCGTCGCGACGAGCTCGTCCATCGCCCGGCGCGCCACCGGACGCCACTCCTCGGGCGTCAACCCCATCCAGGTGAGCCGGCCGGCCGCCAGCTCCGCACGCGCGGCACCCACCATGTCCAGGAACGCGTCGTTGGCGTCCGTGGGGCCGCGCGCGCCGCCCATGACGAGCCCCAGGATGCTCGAGCGGAACAGACGCAGGAAGCGCGCCTCCTGCTCCGTGCGCAGCATCTCGTCGCGGATGCGCCGGTGCTCGTCCTCGAACTGGCGCCGCCGGAGCTGCGCGCGCAGCCGCGCGTGCAGCACCTCGAAGTCGGCCGACTTGGAGATGTAGTCGTCCGCCCCGGCGTTGATGCCGGCGATCATCGCCTTCTGCTCGTCCAGCGCCGTGAGCATGAGCAGCGGCACGCCGCGCAGCGCCGCCACGGCCTTGACGCGCCGGCACGTCTCCTCGCCCGACAGGCCCGGCATCATCAGGTCCAGGAGGATCGCGTCGACCTTCTGCACCTCCAGCAGCGCCAGCGCCTCCTCGCCGGAAGCCGCCGTCACGACCTCGTAGCCCTCGCCGCGCAGCGCCTCCGAGAGCAGGTCGAGGTAAGTCGGGCTGTCGTCCACCGCGAGCACGCGTTTGGGCGCGAGCAGACTTGCGGCGGCCGCGTCCCCTGCCCTGCGCAGGAGCGCGGCGGAGGCCGACTCGGACTCGCCGGAGGTGCGCAAGAGCGCCGCCAGCCGCGCCAGCACCAGCTCGGTGCCGGCCTCCTTGCGCAGGTACGCGTCGGCTCCCGCCTCCAGCGCGCGCACCTCGTCCGCGCGCTGCAGCGACGCCGTCAAGAGCAGGCACGGCACCGTGCGCAGCGCCGCGTCCTGCTTGATGCGGCGCACCACCGTCGTGCCGTCGATGCCGGCCCCCAGCGAGCCGTCCACGATGACCGCGGCCGGACGCAGGTCCGAGGCCGCCCGCAGTCCGTCCTCGCCGGTCGCCGCCAGCGTCACGCCGTAGCCTGCCGCCGAGAGCACGGCGCGCAGCTCGTCGCGGCAGGTCTCGCTGTCGTCGACGACGAGCACCATCGGCGCCGAGCGGGCCCCGGGCTCGTCGGCGGGAATCGCCTGGCGCGCGCGCGCGATGACGTGCGCCACGTCGTAGGGCTTGCCCAGGTAGTCGTCGGCGCCGGTGCGCATGCCGCGCACCCGGTCGGAGACCTCCGCGCGCGTCGAGAGCAGGAACACGGGCAGGTGCGCGGTGGCCGGCGCCGCGCGGATCTCGCGCAGAAGATCCACGCCGTCCCCGTCCGGCAGCAGCACGTCCAGTACCGCCAGGTCGAGGTGCTGCGAGGCGAGGAGCTTGCGCGCCGCCGCGAGGTCGCCGCACGGATGGACCGCGAATCCGGCGCTCTCGAACGCCTCGGTCAGGTCCATGCGGACCGTGAGGCTGTCGTCGAGCACGAGAACGGCCGGCTTCACGGCGTCCTCCGGCCGGCCCCCGCCGCCTCGGCGAGCGCCGGCGCGATGGCCCCGAGCGGCAGCACGTGCCGGGCCGCACCGAGGCGCACCGCCTCGCCCGGCATGCCGAACACGACGCTCGTGGCCTCGTCCTGGGCGATGGTGAGCGCGCCGACGCGCCGCAGCGCCAGCAGTCCCGCCGCGCCGTCCTTGCCCATGCCCGTGAGCAGGCACGCGGCGGCGCGGCCTCCCAGTTCGGCGGCCACCGACTCGAAGAGCACGTCCACCGAGGGGCGGCAGGAATGGCGTTCGGGCTCGCGCGTCAGCGCCAGGCGTCCGCCCTGGAGCACCAGATGGGAGTCGGGCGGCGCCAGGCGCACGCACCCGGTGCCGAACGGAGGCAGCGGCTCGCCGTCGCGGGCGAAGGCGACGCGCAGCGGCGACTGGTCGTCGAGCCAGTCCGCGAGCGCGGCGCCGAACGTCTGGCCGATGTGGATGACGAGCAGTATCGGCAGGGGGAAGTCCGCGGGCAGGCCGCGCAGCAGTTCGAGCACGGCGCCGGGCCCCCCGGTGGAGGCCCCGACGGCGAGCACGCGCGGGTCGCCCGCGGCGCGCACTTCGGCGGAGGCGGGCCCCGGGGGGGCGACGGGCAGCCGGCTCTCCGGCGCGGGCGTCGGCCGGAGCGCGGGTACCGGGCTGGCGCGCTCCGTCGGCTCGACACGGCGCAGCTTCCCTCGCACGTGGGTGATCACTCTGATGCGCGACACCATGCGCACGGCGGCCACGAGCCGGCGGTCCCAGTCCTCGTCCACCTCGTCGACCTGGGGCTTCTCCAGCACGTCCAGCGCACCCGCCGCGAGCGCGTCGTAGGTGCTGAACAGGTCGCCGCGGTTGGTGGACGACGACACGACGAGAATGGGCGTGGGCCGGTGGGCCATGATGGCCTCGGTCGCCGCGAGCCCGCTCGCGATGGGCAGCACCATGTCGAGCGTGACGACGTCCGGCTGCAGGGCCAGGCACTTCTCGACACCCGTGCGGCCGTCGGAGGCCTCGCCCACGACCTCCATCTCCGGGTCGGAGCCCAGCGCCTCCGCGATGCGGTTGCGCGTGGTGATGGAGTCCTCGACGACGAGTACGCGGATTTTCGCCATGGAGATCACCTCGATCGGGCGCTGTCGGCGCCGGATCGGTCCGAAGCCGTCGCGGATGCCTCCGGCCCCGCCGGGGATCGACTTGGCCCCGTCGGGGAGGCTCCCGGCCCCGCCGGGGATCGACTTGGCCCCGTCCGGGAGGTTCCCGATCCCGTCCGGGAGTTTCCGGGTTCCGTCCGGGAGTTTCCCGATCCCGTCCGGGAGGTTCCGGGCCCCGTCCGGGAGGTTCCCGGCCCCGTCCGGGAGGTTCCCGGCCCCGTCCGGGAGGTTCCCGATCCCGTCCGGGAGGTTCCCGATCCCGTCCGGGAGGTTCCCGGCCCCGTCCGGGAGGTTCCGGGCCCCGTCGGGGATCGACTTGGCCGCGCGGGGGAGGCCCGGGGAGCAGTCGCCGCCCGTTTCATCCCGCCAGCTCCCGGATGGTGCGCAGAAGCAGTGCCTGGTCGAACTCGCCCTTGGCCATGAACCCCCGTGCGCCCGCCTCTGCGCCCCGTCGCCGGTCCTCCTGCGAGCTGCGCGAGGTGACCAGAATCGCCGGCACCGCGCCGAGCCCCGGGTCGGCCTTCGCCGCGCGCACGAACTGGTAGCCGTCCATGCCGGGCATCTCCACGTCCACCAGGAAGAGGCCGTAGCGGCGCGCGCGCGCCTTCTCCAGTCCCTCCTCGCCCGAGCAGGCCACGTCCACCTCGTAGCCGGCCGACTCCAGGATGCTCTGCTCCAGCATCCGCGTCGTGAGCGAGTCGTCCACCACGAGCACCGGCGCGCGCGAGGCCGCCGGCGCCGCCGGAGCGCCCGTGTCCGCCCGGGCCGCCGCGACGACCCCCGCCGGGTCCAGCACCAGCCGCGGAGAGCCTTCCGCGTCCAGACACACGCCGGCCACCGTCGCGTCCGCCTCCGCGCTCGCCGGCACCGGACGCAGCAGTACCGTCGCGCCGCCGCCCAGACGGTCCACGCCCACGACCGCCCGCTCCGCGCCCGCCGTCATCACCAGCGCCGTGCGACGCGCGGCCGGCGCGGGCGGCGGGCCGCGCAGCAGGCGCGACAGCGGCACGAACGGCAGCGCCGCGCCCTCGAACGCGACGCGGTCGCCCTGCGCGCCCGCGGCGAGCTCGCCCGGCTCCAGCCGCAGCACCCGCACGATGCTCTCCAGCGGCACGCACGTCGTCGCCCCGCCCGCCTCCACGTGCAGCACCTGCACGGACGCGAGCGACACCGGCACGCAGATTTCGACGGCCGTGCCGCGCCCCGGCTCGGTGCGGATGACGAGCGTGCCGCGCAGCCGCCGCGCCGCTTCCCGCGCCGCGCCCAGTCCGATGCCGCGCCCGCTCACGACGGTCAGAGTCTCGGCCGTGCTGATGCCGCCCTGGAGCAGCAGGTCGACGGCGCGGGAGAGATCCGGTTCGCCTTCGGCCGCGATGCCGCGCCTGGCGGCGGCCCGGTAGACCGCGGCGGCGTCGACGCCGGCGCCGTCGTCGCGGCACAGGAAGGCCACCTGCGTGCCCCGGCGCTCGACGCACAGCTCCACGAGGCCCGCGGCGGGCTTGCCGTGCGCCTGCCGATCGGCGGCGGGCTCGACGCCGTGGGCGACGGCGTTGCGCACGAGGTGCAGCAGCGCGTCCCGAAGGCCGGCGAGCACGTGCGCGTCGAGGCGGATGTCGCCGCCGGTGGCGCGGAACGTCATGGCCCTGCCCAGGGTCGCCGCTGCGTCGCGCGCGGCGCGTTCCAGCGCGGGGAAGATCGTGGCGGCGCGCGGCAGGCGCAGACGGTCGGCGCGCTCGGCCGCCAGGGCGAGGTCGCGTCCCAGGTCGTCGAGGCCGCCGGAGACGGCGCGCTGCGTGCGCTCCAGGTCGGAGAGCCGGCTTTCGGCTTTCGGCGTTCGACTTTCGGAAGAGCCGGCCGTGCCGGCGCCTTGCGGGGGCCCCCGGAGCACCGCCACCTGCGCCCGCATGCGCTCCACGAGCTTCAGCAGCCCGGCCACGTGGACGCCGGCCTCGCCGATGCCGCCCAGCACCGCGTCCACCTCCTCGACCTCGACGCGCAGCGTGTCGAAGAGCTGGCTTTCGGCGTTCGACGTCCGGCTTTCGGAAGAGCCCTCCGTGCCGGCGGCGGGCGCAGGTGCCGAGAGAGCCGCCACCTGCGCGCCCATGCGGTCCACGAGCCTCAGGAGCTCGTCCACGCGCGGGCGCGCGACGGGGCCCTTCGTGTCGCGGAAGGGCGCGAGCACGTCCTCGGCGGCGTGCGCGAGCTCCGCGATTCCCTGCTGCTTCACGATGCGCGCCGCGCCCTTGAGCGTGTGCGCCAGGCGCAGCAGCCGCGGCACCAGCTCCGGGTCGGCTCCCTGCTCCAGCGCGAGCGCGCCGCGGCCCAGGCCTTCCAGGAGCTCGCGGGCCTCCACGCGGAAGTAGCGGTAGGGATCCTTGGTCACGGGCCCCCTCCCCGACCCTCCCCCGATAGAGCCCGGGGGAGGGGGA
>Ga0172368_10006117_pt1 | contig 13118 bp, 16 predicted proteins | sample Lak11m_FD_114540 | JGI IMG/M metagenome (GOLD analysis project Ga0172368, IMG submission 114540) | Freshwater microbial communities from Kabuno Bay, South-Kivu, Congo - kab_022012_11m | ecosystem: Environmental > Aquatic > Freshwater > Lake | place: Democratic Republic of the Congo: South-Kivu...
AATAGCAATCATCCCCAGGAGAAGTAAAAAGGTCAATTCTACGGCGGTTGCTGCTGTTTTATTCGGAAATACTCTTGATATATTCCTTTGCAGCGGACCGGTATGTATATTTGTCATCGTTTGAAATTTTTTCTGTTATCAGGGTTATTTGGCTATCTTTCATCACCGGCCGGCACCATTCGGTGATACTGATAAAAGTATCCTGCGGCAACAAGTTCCCGTTTCGATCGATGATTCGATCCACGGCGACTTTCTGAAGGTACTCTTCCACCGTGTAAGTTCCTATGGTTTCCCGGAGGTTTTTTATCCAGAGCAAACGTCCGTCATTCCCCCACGCCCGTAATCCGACCGCAGCCAAGGCACCGATCATTCCGATACGGGTATTGAGGAGACCTTCAAGGAAAAGGTTGTGTCGCTGGGTTATGGGTATGGTATCTTCTATTTTTAAGACCTCCTTTTTTGCCCGCCGGCCGAATTCCATGATATCTTTATCTATTTCACTTTCGGTGACAATACAAAGACCCGCATCCGAGTCAAAGGCACTTTCATGGATCAGGAACTGAGTGCAATGATCAACTAAGGTGGAAAATTCCGTTGTAGATGCACCAACAAGACAGGCAGAACTGTTGTGTGAAGTATAAGGGATCCGAGGATCCACCAATAACTGGTGCCGTGTGATGGATTGAACATGAAATAACCCGGATTCAGTCAATGAAATACCCAGTGATCTGGCCTGGAAGCCGGTTCCCCGGGTATCAAGGTTGTCGGTATCGTCGATGCCGATGAATATCTTCACAAATCGGTTTTAAATTCGCTGCAATATTAAAGAATTTTTACGACATGTCGAACACTGCATATCGATGTTGATCTTTAAGTTAAACTGTTAATTTTTCATATTCGGGATTCGATTTATCTTTCGAATAAAAAAAATCGTGTTTTGTGAAGTTGTCTCATTTTTGGTAAATTAGTAGAGATCATATTATAATTATTTAACTTTTATTTTTTAAGAAGGTAACTATGAGAAGTATTATTTTCTTGCTGTTCATGGCATCCTTTGCAACTTTGCTGGGTGCGTCTGGCTCGCCAGGAGATACAAACCGTTTAATCGGCGTCCACCATGAGTGGGGGAAACTCAGAGAGGTCATTGTGGGAATTGGGGATGACCTGTATTACCCAAGTTACAATGAAGCCGTTTCATTTTTCTATGAACCCGACCATATCGAAGGAATGAAATTGTATGGCGGTACTGATGCCAGAGAGATCGATGCAAAGGGTGTCCGGGAAGCCAAGGATCAGATCAACTATCTTGCCAGGGTACTGGACAGTCTTGGGGTGGTTGTTCACAGGAGTCGCCGACTGGCTCCGGAAGAGATGAAATTTCTTGAGAATATTCAGAAAGGGAGCGTTTTCCTGTATGCCCGGGAAATCATTCTTGTCATTGATAATAATGTCATCGAGACAGCGATTAGCCTACCTTTCGGCCAGAAGGTTAGGTATGCGGTACGACCGATCCTGTTGGAACGTCTTCCAAAGAGTAACGCAAAGTATGCTGCAATGCCTGCCCCCTCACCTGTTTTTAACAGAGATCAGATTTATCTTGAGGGTGGTGATGTATTGCTCAACGGCCGTGATATATATGTCGGTATTTCAGGAAATGCAAGTAGTCCGAGAGGGGCAGAATGGTTGCAGCAATACCTTGGTCCCGGTTACAGGGTTCATCAGATCAGGATGACCAAGGAATTTCAGCATCTTGACTGTGTCCTTTCTCTGGTTCGTCCCGGATTGGGGCTCCGATGCAGCGATGCATTCGCGGGAGAGTTACCCGAGTCGATCCGGAATTGGGATTTCATTGAAGTCTCAAGGGAGGAAGCCAAGAAATTAGGTGTTAATATCATGATCCTTGACGATAAGACGGTGATCATCGACAAGCAAAATCAGCGTATAGGTAATGAGCTAAGGAAAAGGGGCGTGAAGGTGATTGAGTTCCCTTATGATAAAGTAGCATCCTGGGGTGGCGGATTCAGATGCTCGCACCACCCACTGATCAGGGAAAGTAATCCTGACTGAGTTGAACGGGCATGAAAATAGTTAAGATCATTGGCATATCTTTCCTGATCTTTATCACTCTTGTTTTCTCCGCGATCGGGATTGCTCTTGGTTTTATTTTTACACCGGCGAAGGTTACCCCGGTGATCACATCCGCGCTGAATGAAAAAATAAATGTCAGGGTTCGCCTTAAGTCTGCAGAGTTGACCTTCTTCAGCACCTTTCCTTACCTGGGACTGAAGATACGCAACGGCTCGCTGACCGCTCTTCCTGAAAGCATACATCCTGTTGATCCAACGGTTCCCTCCGCAAACATTGTCAATCAGGGTGTGCCGCTGAACGCAAAGGGAGAGATTAAAGCAGAAGCGAAAATAAAAGGCATCTATGGCAAAGATCACTTCCCGCTTATTACAGGTGTTGTTTTTATCAGAGACGGGTATGCACGACCACCCTTCCCATCAGGTCGGTGACGATGATCTCTTTTATGGACTATTGAATAGATATATATCATTTTGATTAAGTCTTCTTGTAACCTTTCCCCGTTTACACTGTCATATTACCGTTTTAAACCCTTAGTGATATGACCAATACAGAGATAAAACGGTTGTACCGTTCCCGCACCGACCGGGTGCTTGGCGGTGTCTGCGCCGGCATCGGGAATTATATGAATGTAGATCCGGTACTGATCCGCGTTGCCTGGGTGGTGGCTTTCTTTGCCGTCGGGATCGGATTTCTGGCATACATCATTGCCTGGATCATTATCCCTGAAAAGCCCATCCTCCCACAATAACAAGGATAAGTATCTTAGCTCTGACGCTTCCAGTCAGTTATTCTTTCACCAGTGAAATCAAGGATTAGTTTGTGCTCATCCTTCCCGTTTCATTTTACCGGCAGAGGATTTCCGAATTTGAGGCAGATGGGGCTGGCGTTCTAACTTCCTGCCTGCGGCAAGCAGGCGTACTTCTAACTTCTAACTTTCTATATCGCTCCAATTACCTTCTTCAGCTTCTTTGTCACTTCCATGGCCACCGGTTCAAGCCCGGGATTGTGAATGGCCATCATCGAAGCGATGGGATTAACGGCAGCAACCTCAACCTGACCATTCTCCTGGTCAATAATAATAACGTTACAAGGAAGCATTGTTCCGATCTTTTCTTCAGCCTGGAGGGCTTTATAGGCATAGGTTGGATTACAGGCTCCAAGTATCCTGTATTTTTTAAAGTTCACTCCCAACTTCTCATTCAATTTGGCCTGGAGGTCGATGTCTGAAATGATACCGAAACCTTCGGTTTTCAGAGCATCGGTTGTTTTACGGATGGCTTCATCAAAAGAAGCAGTTATTGTTTTGCTGAAATAGTAGTCCATTGGTTATATCTTTATGAATTTGTTGTCACGATTTCAAACTTTGGAGGATTGGCAATAGTCCGCTTTACCGTGCATAAGCCGGCTACATTGATCAGTGCCTCCCTGTATTTTTCAGGGAAATCAGGTGGGACCTTGATATCAATTTTCACCTTTGAAAGCAACCGTGTTTCCCGGTCATGTTCCAGTGACTGTATCAATTTTATCTGGTCCGTTGGGAGCCCCCGCTGATCACAGAAAGATTTCACATAGATTCCGGCACAAGTACCGATAGATGCTAAAAATAATTCAAATGGCGAAGGAGCGGAGTTTTCACCCCCTGCAGCCACCGGCTGATCGGTTTTGTGAATATGCCCGTTAAAGCGTGCATTGACCTTTTTTGATCCTTCAAAAGAGATTTCCATTTCCATATTAATTTGTTTTAGAGGTTTCGATGAATATTTTGATAAAGTCCGGATTAAATCTTAACAACCACAAGAACGATTTATAAGAAAAAATCCAAGTAATGCGCCGAAAAAGATACTCAAATAAGGATTGCTTGTGATCGCACAGGTACCTGAGGAACAACCCACAAAGTAATAATACAGAAATCCGCCGGTTCCCCCGATTATGATTCCGATCACTGATATCCAAAAGCCCCGGGTTTTTAATAACTCCCTAATGGATTTTGGTTTTGATTTGACTTCACAAGATTTTTCCATTTCTGAATTGAGATAAATTTCGAAATGCAAAATTACAAATTATTTTTTATATAAAGCGCATAAATATCACTATCTTTTTATTTTTGCAAGGCGATTTTCTATTTTTATGTCTTAAGACATTTTGGGTTTTAAAAGAAATTCGTACTTTTAGTGTACCGAAATTATTATGAATTTCCCCAGGTTTTAACCTGGGGCTTGACAGAGGGAATGAGAAAAACTCATTCAGATTTCTATGCGTGCATAAAAAACAACGCAAACCCGGGCTTTAGCCCAAAAATCTGAACAATGGCAACACAGATAATTGATTTGCAATGGATATCCAATATGGCGTTCAAAGCTGAAATAAATGGTCATGAAATCATACTGGATACCGAAGAGAATGCAGGCGGACAGAATCTAGGCCCCAAACCAAAACCTTTACTGATGACAGCACTTGGCGGCTGTACTGGTATGGATGTGGTTTCCATCCTGAAAAAAATGAAAATTGAACCTTCTTACTTTAATATCAGAATCGAGGCGGAAGTAACCGAAGAACATCCCAAACAATTTATCAGCTTTCACCTCATCTATGAATTCAAAGGAAAGGATTTATCGTTCGAGCAGTTGAAAAAAGCAGTAGATCTATCCCAGGAAAAATATTGCGGGATTTCGGCAACTCTGAAAAAAGCTGTCCCGATTACTTATGAGATCAACATATTAAACTCTTAACTATGAAACAGAACATGGGATCTCTGGACATCATCTTCAGGATCCTGGTGGCTGTCATTTTTGTTGTATTGTATTTTACCAAGGTAGTTTCGGGCGCCTGGGCGATAATTCTTCTGGTCATTGCCGGGATATTTGCTGTAACAAGCATATTGGATTTTTGTCCGCTATATCTTCCGTTCGGAATCAGCACCCGAAAAAAGGAATAATTTTTTTCTGACCGCAAGTTTTATGGTTTTCGCTTGTCTATATTTTTAATTCTATTGTTCAACCAAAAATAAAAACAGATGAAAACTTTTAGCAAAATTATCCTCTCAGCAGGAATTTTCCTAATGTTTGCCGGCGTTACGGCTGCTCAGAAAACCGATAATTCTACTCCGGTAACGACGCCACAAAAGGATCAAAGCGTCAATCAAACCTATGCCAGGTTTGTCGATAACAACACAAATGGTATTTGCGATAACTGGGAGGCAAGACATACTTCCGCCAAAGGTGGCACTACCACCGTTAATTGCCCGAAAAATCAGGGATCAGCAAAATGTCAGGGAAATCCGGATTGCTGTAAACAGATTTGCAAGGAAAAGAAAAACTGTTGCCAGAGAAACTGCCAGGACAATGCTAATTGCAGTAAAAATGCTAAAGGAAACGGCTCAGGTTGGCAATATCGTCATGGCTGTTGTAACAATAATTCAAATACCTCCAATCAGCCATCATCTAACGAACCTGAAAAAAAATAACCTTTCTTGCTCAAGTCAAAATATACCTATCTTTCGGGTATATTTTGATTATTCTCTTCAACGCTTCATTTTTAATGACTGACAAGGAACTGATTGAGGGCATTGAAAGGCATGACCGGACTGCCATTTGTCTACTTGTTAATACATACCAGAAAAAAGTAATCAAGACTGCTTATTATTTTTTGGGAAATATGGAAGACGCAGAAGACCTCTCACAGGAAATTTTTCTTGAGATCCTGGAATCCATAGGAAAATTCAGGAAAGAGGCTTCCTTTTCAACCTGGGTTTACCGGATCACAGTGAACAAATCGTTAAATAAGATCCGGAAAAATAAAAGAGAAGCAATGATTTTACGATTTGAATCGTTTTTCCATTCATCGGAAGAAAAAGAAACCAACCATTCCGAAATACCCTCTCCCGATTGTTTTCCTTTTGAAGAACACGAAAAGCGTACATTACTTTACAAAGCTATTGGGAGTTTGCCGGAAAATCAGAGGATTGCTTTTGTCCTTCACAAATTTGAAGAGAGGTCTTACAAAGAAATTTCAGAAATCATGGTCATGAGTTTATCTTCAATTGAATCCCTGATCCACAGGGCCAAACTGAATCTCCAGAAACGATTGATATCTCATTTTTCCGAATATTCAAAAAACTGAAATATGAATTGCTTTGAAATAAAAGAAAATCTTTTCAAGTATTCAGAAGACGAACTCCCTGCCGATACACGGCGTGCATTTCAAGAGCATACCCGGACTTGCCAGGCCTGTTCAGCAATTGTTGCTGATTTTATTTCCTTCGAATTACTGATCGGGAACGAAAAAATAATAAAGCCAAATGCATTCGCCGGAACACGTATTCTTCAGTCCCTTGAATCAGAAATGGAGTTACAAAATTATCATCAACGGATCAGGTTTTCACGCCTTCTGCAACCGGCATTGGTTACCCTGAGCCTTATCCTGGCCTTATTGATCGGTTTTGTGATAGGTCGTCAGGGTGGATTGAATATTAATGCAAAGGCAGCGAATACCCAGCAAGTCGAGACCCTTAAGTCAGATCTATATATTTCTCACTTCATTGATGAAGAACAAACATTATTATCAAATAAATAATAAAATTCACCATGGAATCTTATAATAAAAACCGGTTGTTGTTCTGGCTTCTTATCGTATTAGTAGTAATTAATATTGCAGCCCTGATCAGTTACTTTATTTTCTCGAAAAAAGCAGCCGCTCCTGTCTATAAAGAACAACCGGCCATGACCTGTGCCGGATTTTGCCAAGAGTTGGATCTCTCCCCGATGCAAACGGAAAAAGTTGAAGTGATCAACAAAAATTATCAAAATAATGCGGCAATAATCGTGACGGAGATCAAAAATAAACGGATAGAGATCCTGGATGAATTGAATAAGGAAAAACCGGATACTTCGATAACAAACAAACTGGCTTATGAATTATCTTTCCTTCAGAGCAGTCTTCAGCGTGAAAATATCAGGCAGTATCTGGAATTAAAGAAGGTGTGTACTCCTGGGCAGGCACAGAGACTATCCGCGTTATACCGCGATCTGTACGGGTGTTCAATGCAAGGAAAAGGAATGAAATACCGTTATCGCCATGGCCGGCAAGATAGTTCGGTGTGCGAATAGTTGAATTTACTGAAGTTAACCGGTAGATAAAAATCCTAAAGGAAAAGGCTACTTACCCGATCTGACATAGATCCACCTGACCAAGGTCGGAAAAACAAAAAGTAATAGGGGCATCGCAATAACAAAACCTCCGATGACTGCAATTGCCAAAGGTTGCTGCATCTGAGCTCCTACCCCTATTCCCAGGGCCAACGGCGTTAAAGCCAGAATGGCGCCGATAGCCGTCATCAATTTGGGTCTGATACGAAGAGAGATTGCATACCGGATTGATGCGTCCACATCCCCCGAAGATGATTTCATATTTACCATGAACTGATTAAGGGTGAAAATTGCATTCTCAGCTATGATGCCCACGATCATAATGATTCCGGTGTAACTTCCAACGTTCAGCTGAATTCCTGTGATATACAATGCCCATATACATCCGGCGGTACCCAACACGGAAATAAGTATCACCAGCAGAGGGATCCGGAGGTCTCTGAAAAGAAATAATAGAACCGAAAATACCAGGACGATTGCCATCAGTAATATTATTAGCAATTCACGGAAAGAAGCCTGCTGCTGTGCATAAGTCCCTCCGTAAACAATATAATAGCCCGGAGGGATAATCAGGTTTTTCTCCAGAGCCCTCTTAATATCCTTAATGGCGCTGCCGATATCGCGGTTTTCAAGGCGTGCCGTTACCACGATGTTCGATTTTAGATCCTCGCGGGTAATATCTGGAGATCCCTTCGAGAGTTCGACCTTAGCGAAATACCTTAGAGGGCGGAATGATCCGTCGGAAGCAAAAACTGGCTGTTCCAGAATTTTCTCAAGATAATTCTTCCTGAAATCGGTAAAACGAAGCAATATCTTCAACATTTGTTCACCAGATTGAATTTCACCAACTTTCACCCCTTCATTGTAAGCCTGTAATTGCGTTTGAAGATCTGCAGCGCTGAGATGAAACTGAGCCAGCCTGGCTTCGTCCGGAATGATGCTGATGGATGGACCTTCTACTATAATCCCGTTCTTTAAGTCGGCAACACCCTTGATATTTTCAAGAAGACTTTGGGTCTGTATCGCCAGAGATTCAAGTTGTGTCTTGTCATCGCCAAAGATCTTGATCTCAACGGGTTCCGGCCTGCCGATCAGGTCGCCAAGCAAGTCGGCGATACGCTGTCCGAATTCAATGGTCAGTGCGGGTTCCTGGGCAGAGATTCTTTTTCTGAGCTCGGAAATCACTTCTTCCGTTGAACGGGTTATTCCGGGTTTAAGCTGTATAAGATAATCCCCTTCATTTGGCGGAATAACCCCGGTAGCCATACTGATGCCGGAACTCATGTTGGTCCCGGTACGGCGCATGTATGTAACCACATCCTTATGATGTAAAACCACGGTATCCACCCTGCGCATCATAACATCTGAAACATCCAGAGCAGTGCCGGGAGGAGTGAGATAATCCAACACAATAGTACCTTCATCTAAAATTGGAAGAAAGCCTGTATTCAACCTGGGTATTAAAAATACCGCGCTGCCTGCAAGAAGAACGATGAAACCAAATGCAAATGCGGGTTTATTGAAAAACCAAATTAGCCAGTTGAGATGAATGCCTAAAGGCTTTGCAATATCATAAGTGATGTTTTTCTTCCTGTGTTTATACCCCATTGCAAGGTGCAAAGCGGGTAATCCAAGCCATGTCGTGAAAAAGCTGCAAATCAGCGTGATCTCCATGGTTGCAGTGAGTTCCTTAAAGAAGGTTCCGGCAACACCACTCATCATCACAAAGGGGAAAAAAATGACGATAGTACTCAGGGAAGAGCCGACCATGGCAGGAAAAAGCATCCGTATGGTATCATGAACCACCGAGTGATTGTCTTTTTCCGGATTTTCTTCATGAACCCGGTGTATCTGTTCGATAACCACAATAGCATCATCGATTATAAGACCGATGGATGCCGCAATAGCGCCAAGCGACATGATGTTGAGGGTGATCCCTGCAAGATACAAAACCGTCAGGGTAAGAGACAGTGTTACCGGAATAATAATAATAACGTTCAGGCTGGCGCGAAAAGATCTGAGAAAAAGGATGACAACCAATATGGCCAGGATAAGCCCTTCATAAATAGCGCGAAGTACGCTGTTGATAGATTCGGTGACAAATACCGACTGGTTATAATAAGTCTTTAAAACCATCCCTGGTGGCAACTGGTTCTGGATCTCTTTTGCTTTGGATTCCACTTGTTGAACAAAATCCACCAGGTTGCTGCCTTTCTGCTTGACCAGGTCGAGTATGACGGCTTCACGGCCATTGGCGTTGATACGGATAAATTCCTGCTGTTCCTGGAATTCCACCAATGCCAGATCCGACAAGCGGACGATCCGGTTACCGTCATTCCGTATCACAAGGTTTCTCAGATATTCAATGGTATTGATCCTGCTGTCGGTCACCGAAAGATAGAGCCGGCGGTAATCGGTAAGCAATCCGTTTGATTCAATAAAATTGGTGCTCCTAATAACATCAATCAGGCTCTGCGGAGTAAATCCAAGCTGAACCATTTTCATGGGATCAGGCTTCACGACAAACTCCTTGGTTTTTCCTCCCCTTACCACCACATTGGAAATCCCAGGGACTTCCGAAAAGCGTGGCCTTGCATAGAACATCGCCACATTCCGCATTTCAACCTGTCCATATTTATCGCTTTCGAGCGTATAACCAATGACGGGATAAATGTTCTGGCTCATGGCTTCGATTACCAGGCTGGTCGTGGAGGGAAGGATGTTCTTAATCTCGTTGATCCTGGCTTCCAGCTGCATTCTGGCGACGTTAATATCGGTTTCCCATTCGAAAAAGGCTTCGATGGTACAACTTCCACGGTTCGTAGAACTACGTACCGACTCTATGCCATTCACTCTTTTAATCGCAATTTCAAGTGGCCGCGTCACCGTGATCAGCATCTTATCGATGGGCTGTTCACCGTTATCTGCAATGATCCTTATCTTAGGAAAGACTACGTCGGGGAATAACAGCGTTTCCATCTGACGGTAAGCAAACCCTCCAAGAAGGAGCAAAACGAGAAGAACGAATATCGTCGGCTTAGTATATTTACTGTAATAATCCTGATTTATCATACCCGGGATATTCAGAAATGACTTGGATTAATCCTGTTTGATGATTCTGACAATGGCAGTATCTCCTATCCCGTAATTCCCCTTGGTGAGAAAACGGTCGTCAGTTCCTATTACCGGAGAGATGATTTCGACACTGTCGGATCCCATTATTCCGGTCACAACCGGGATTTTCACGGCTACAGTATCGCTGATCAACTTCATCACCCAAAAATTTTTCATCACTTCATCACTGAGAATGGAAGATTTTGGGAGGATCCGGACTCCATGTTTTAGGGACTTCAATATCTTAACTTTGGCCATCAGGTTTTCGGGTAAGGTTGAGATGTACCTTAGCTGAAGGATTACCCGCAGCGTTTGAGAAGCTCCCGACATGGAAGGCAACAGGGAATGTACGTTGCCGGAAAGCTGTATATTTCCCGGGAGGATCAGTTTACATTCAGTTCCCTTCCTTAAATAATCTTTCATTTCAAACGGGGCTTCCAAAATGAAAACAAGGCTTTCGGGCAGCACCAATGTGCAAAGCGGATCCCCTTCCTGTACAAAATCTCCCCTTGGATGATCGATGACCGATATAACTCCGTCAATGGATGCCCTGACCTGAACTAAACCGCTGAATGCAATAGAACGAAGACTGTCAGGCTGAAGGGCTGCCGCTTCTTTTGTTCTGAGCTGGAATAATATCTGATTCTTTCCGGTCTTGTCACCTGGTGAAAAAGGGCATTTCTCAACATAACCCGTAACCGGGGATTTGATTATCGCTTTTACCTGGAAGGAGGAAATAGCGGTGAGTTCAGCATATTCGGCCATTTTACCCGTTCTTGCAGTCGTTATGGTCACCGGTATTACTGCCCGTACCGCATATTCATCCATTTCCCGGGTGTTGTTGCAGCCCGATAACAAAACCAGTCCTAAAAACCCGGAGGATAAAAGCATCAATGCCTTGTATTTCATTGTTTCCAGAAGTTGATTTGGTTTATTATATATTGTGCCCTGATTTGATAAAGCAAACCGATATGTTTTGCTTCGATAAGATTTTTCAAAGCCAGGATATAATCGGTGATCGAAAGGGATCCAACATTCATCAATGCTTTATCTTGTTCGATCAGTTCGAGAATCATTGTAATTTGTTTCTCGTTTTCCATCCCCTGTTTACGAATACTTACCAGTTCATCCCGGAGCTGCTTCAATTGGGTGTTATATTGAAACCTGAAAAATTCCTGGTAACTTTTACGGGTTTCTTCCTCAATCCTGATCTTGTTATATTTTAGTTTTCGCTGATTGCCGTCAAACACAGGAACGGTCATGCTTAATCCCAAACTTACTCCAAAGTTTTGATATAAGAACTGAAACTCATTGTTTACAATGCCTCCATTAGAAAACCAGTAGAGTGCAGGTTTATATTGACGATCTATTAGTAGTTTCTCATTCTGAATTCTCAGACTGTCGATTTGGAATCTTTGGAAAAGAGGCGAGTTTTCAAGTGGATTATTCACCAATTCGTTTATGGAAGGAAGGCTCAAGTCATAAATAAATGTGTCGGTGATTCCGCAGATCAGGTTGAGATTAGAAAATTCCTTATGAAATTGAAGATCCAGATCCCTGATATTTCTTTCCAGATTAAGGATTTCAACATTCAGTGAAAGATAATCGGTTTGACGGTAAATCCCTTTCTCAACCCAGGCTTTCAAAATTTTTGCTTCATCTATCAAGGTTTTAAAAACCTCCTGCTGAAATTTACTGTCACATAATACCGAATAAGCAGCAAGATACTGGGCCGTAATTGCTTTTTTCAGTTCATTTATGCTGATTTCTCTGGAATTGTTCAGGTTTTTGGTTTCCAGGCTATGGGTTAGAAAAGTGGCTTCCCTGGTTTTTTTATTGAAAAGCTGCTGATTGACATTAAGGGTTCCTACCATCTCCTGTCCGTTGGTGATTACGTCGCTGTAACCCCATCCGTTCACAACCGGTGCGACCATCAGATAACCGTTAAAGTTGACTTGTGGAAGGTATGCGGCACGTGTAATAAGACTATCGTACCGGTTAGTCTGAATCTGGTTGGAAAGATCTTTTAAAACCGGGTTATTGGAAACTCCCTGTTTAAGATAATATTCAAGTGTTCGATCCTGGGCTCTCCCTTTGAGACAAAATACAAGGAGTACAATAGCAAAAAGCAATATCCATGATTGCTTATTTTCCACCCTTTCCTTTTTTCTTTTTCTTCTCCTTTTTCTTCATTGAACAACATTCGCCGCAAATGATCTTCAGGAATTCGACTTGTTTCTCATGCAGGTCGATGATCTTATCAATCTTCTTTTCAAGGATGTTTGTTTCGGGAAAAAATTGTTTGTCGCAAGTATTTGTCTCGACATCCTTTAACACTTTAAGTATTTGTTCAAGTAATTCTTCGCGTTCTGCCATAATAGATTGGATTTATTTATTCAAAGTTACGAATTCTAAAAGTCACTGACGACATATAGCATAAAATAAATTTATCCCTAACTTTGCTTCACTTAATTCAAATCCATGAATAAACTGAATTCGCCAGGATCTTCTGACGACAAAGAAATGACTTTTTGGGAACATCTCGACGAACTTAGAGGAACACTGTGGCGGATCATTATTGCTTGTATTGTTACTTCCATCGTTGCATTTGCTTTTAAGGAAGTACTTTTCGATCAGATCCTGCTCGCCCCGAAATCTGCAGATTTCATTACTTACAAGATTTTATGCCACCTGGGACAATGGCTTTCGATGCCATCATTATGTATCGATCCATCAAAGTTCAACCTTATCAACATCAATCTTGCCGGCCAG
>Ga0172368_10006122_pt1 | contig 13112 bp, 13 predicted proteins | sample Lak11m_FD_114540 | JGI IMG/M metagenome (GOLD analysis project Ga0172368, IMG submission 114540) | Freshwater microbial communities from Kabuno Bay, South-Kivu, Congo - kab_022012_11m | ecosystem: Environmental > Aquatic > Freshwater > Lake | place: Democratic Republic of the Congo: South-Kivu...
AATTCTCATGCTAACAGCATATCATACTCATACTTCGTATGATATGCACTTTCATCCCCGAACTCATATTTTTTACGCTTTGCTAAAATATTCGTTCGGGGTTTCCAGTAAGGAATTAAAAATAAAAAATCATCCAAATAACTGATGATTTTTTATTAGTAAGTGATTCTAGTTTAGACCTCTTATCCCAACTTCTTTTACGTATTTTTTCATAATCTCGGCGATTTCTTCAAGTTTGGTTTCGGAGTGTGGTTTCAAACTTTGAAAAGTTTTGTCTAGAGTAGAAGTATTTCTGAATTGTTGAATCCAAAAACGTTTTGCTCCGTCAATCCATGACCCAATCATTACAAATTCTTCAGAGTTGAGTTTGGGATAGGCGGTGGTTCGAAACTCATAATCAATCTTTTCTTCAAGCAAGATGCCAACACTTTGTCTTATTGCCTGTTGGTCAACGTCAATTCTTGCGATTTCATTATACAATCCCATTGGGGCCTTTATGTCCATGGCAATATAATCTACGAGTTTTTTTTCAATCAGATCTGCTAACATTTTCGGATTTGATCCATTTGTATCTAGTTTCACACAATATCCCATATCTTTTATTTTTTTGATAAAATTCGGCAAATCAGTATGAATAGTCGGTTCGCCACCAGTTATAACCACTCCATCCAAAACTTTTTTTCTTTTTTCTAGGAATTTCAGGATTTCATCAATTTTAATTTCATGGAAAAACAAATTAGGTTCGACTAAATCAGAATTATGACAAAATTTACATCGAAAATTACATCCAAATGTAAAAATGGTGGCCGAAACTTTGCCGGGATAATCAATCAATGTTAATTTTTGTATTCCACCGATCTTCATAGTAACTCCAATATGTTATATTTTAAATTCAAGGCGATCTTTAAATTCGGCCTGTTTCCCGGCGTTCCAAGATTGGACTGGCCTAATATAGCCAACAACCCTAGAAAATACTTCTGTTTTTCGTTGGCATGTCGGACATTCAAAAAATTCACCACCAATATAGCCATGTTCTGGGCAAACACTAAACGTCGGAGTTAAAGTAAAATATGGTAGTCTGTAGTTGGCAGCAATTTTTTTAACAAGCTGTTTAGCGGACTCGACATCTTCAATTTTTTCACCAATAAAACCATGGAGCACCGTTCCACCAGTGTATCTTGTTTGAATATTATCTTGTAAGTCTAATGCTTCAAAAATATCATTGGTATAACCAACGGGTAGTTGGCTGGAATTTGTATAATAAGGCGCCGCACCGAATGATTTGAATGCTTCTTCATTGGCAACAATGATATTTGGAAATTCTTTTTTATCAGCCTTGGCAAGTCTGTGGCTTGTTCCTTCGGCTGGTGTGGCTTCTAAATTATATAAATTTCCAGTTTCTTCTTGATATTGTCCGATTCTATCTCTCATAAAATCCAGAATCTCCATGGCAAACTCTTGTCCCTTAGCTTCTGTTAAATTAACATTTGAAAAATTTACCAGCGCTTCATTTAGCCCATTTAATCCTATGGTGGAAAAATGATTTTTCCAATATAGGCCAAACCCGGCTTTAATTCTATTTAAATAAAATTTGCAATATGGGAAAAGCCCGTTTTCAGTAAGTTGCTCTAAAAATTTACGCTTAATCTCAAGGCTTTCTTTGGCAATATCCATCATTTCAGACAAATTTTTGAAGAATTCTTTTTTCGTTTTACTTAAGTATCCGATTCTGGCCATATTAAGTGTAACAACTCCAACTGAGCCGGTTAGTGGATTAGCACCGAATAACCCACCGCCTCGTTTTTTAAGCTCTCTGTTATCAAGCCGTAGTCTACAACACATGCTGCGAGCATCTTCTGGGCTCATGTCAGAATTAACATAATTGGCAAAGTATGGAATGCCGTATTTTGCCGCCATTTTAAAAATTGGATCGTAGTTTGGATCTTCCCAGGGAAAATCTTTAGTTATATTATAAGTTGGAATTGGGAAGGTGAATACTCTGCCCTTTGCATCCCCTGCGGTCATACACTCTGCAAAAACTCTATTGAATAAATTCATTTCTTCTTGATACTCTCCATACTTTTCATTTTGTAATTTACCACCAATAATTACATTTTCATTTGCAAAGGTAGACGGAACGCGCATGTCGAGCGTGATGTTAGTAAAGGGGGTTTGAAATCCTACTCTGGTGGGAACGTTCATATTAAACAAAAACTCTTGAATTGCTTGTTTGATCTCTTTGTAAGTTAAATTATCGTATCTAATAAATGGAGCTAGCAAAGTATCAAAATTCGAAAATGCAATTGCACCAGCTATTTCGCCCTGAATTGTGTAGAAAAAATTTACGATTTGCCCTAAGGCAGATCTAAAATGTTTCGGAGGTGATGATTCAATTTTATCAGGAGCGCCACGAAAACCTAATAATAATAGATCCTTCAGCTCCCACCCAGTGCAATATGCTGATAAACTCTGCAAATCATGAATATGCATAGATGCTTCCATATGAGCTTTTCTGATTCTAGGTGGATAAGCTTTGTGTAGCCAATAATGCGCAGAAACACTTGCCGCGACATAATTATTTAGTCCTTGTAAGGAAAAATTCATATTTGCATTTTCTTTTACTCGCCAATCTGCTTGTTTTAGATATCCTTCCATGAGCTCATCGGAATCGATCATAGATTGATATTCACGAAGCTGTTTATGCTGTTCGCGATATAAAATATAGGCTTTTGCAGTTTCAAATTTCTGGCATTCCATTAGGGTATGTTCAACAAGGTCTTGAATTTGCTCGACGCCTGGAATATCTTTTTGACCAAACATATCATTTATATGAATCAAAACAATATCCGATATGTTTTTTGCTTCTTTTTGACTAAACTCATCAGTAGCACGGCCGGCTTTATATATTGCGGTTGTTATTCTTTCTTGACTTAGAGGCACAATCCTGCCATCTCGTTTTTTAACACGAGTAACCTTAATAGCCGAAGATTCTGTTTTCTTTTTCATTTCCCTCCTTATACTTTAGACTTAAAATTTTAAAATTTTGTGTAATTCCTTTTCAAAATCATCCAGAGAATCAAATTGCTTATGAACTGATGCAAACCGCATATAGGCAACTTTATCAAGGCATTTTAATTCTGATAAAACTAATTTGCCAATTTCGACTGAGTTTACTTCTTTTGTGCCTAATTGACTTAGTTTTGTTTCAATTTTTTCTACAATTTTGTCAATTTCACATAATTCTATTGGCCGTTTTTCACATGATTTTTTGATCCCTTTTAATAACTTGCTTCGTTCAAATATTTCTCGTTTTCCATCTTTTTTTATAACGCGTAAATTAATTGCTTCCATTCTTTCATATGTTGTGAACCTAAGGCCGCACTTTAAGCATTGTCGTCTTCGACGAATTGTACCTTGTTCCTCCCTGGAATCAAAAACACATGTTTGGCCTTTATGACATTTTGGACAAAGCATAAATATTTAAACTACTCTATTCAATATTTTGTTGTTGTACTTATATATTAACTACTACATATTGTGTCGTCAATCCCAAAAACACAAAATATTGTGGATAACCGTTCATGGGAAACACCAAATATATATAATTAACTAAAAAACTAAAAACAGCCGTCTTAGCTGTTTTTAGTTAAAAATAATTATTATTTTAATTTTCTTCTTATAAACGCGGGAATCTCGAGTTCTTCTTCGGGTTTTATATCTTCAATTTCTGGTTTTGATGAATGAGTAAAATGTGATTGATTTAGCGAAGATTCATGATGCATTGGTTTTAGCTTTTTTTCTCTTGATGCACTATCAAATCCAGTTGCGACTACTGTAATTTTAACCTCGCCCGACATAGCCTCGTCAATAATGGCCCCGAATATAATATTTGCGTCAGGGTCAGCAGCTTCAGTTATTGCCTTTGCGGCTTCATCAATTTCATACATTCCAAGGTCTGGCCCACCAGTAATGTTAAAAAGAATTCCTTTTGCCCCATCAATAGAAAGTTCTAAAAGAGGAGAATCAATTGCTGCCCGTGCAGCCTCAATAGCTCGATTATCTCCAGTGCCGCGGCCAATGCCCATTAAAGCAGATCCAGCGTCTTGCATAATAGCTTTAACGTCTGCAAAGTCAACATTAATTATACCATGTAATGTAATTAAATCTGATATGCCTTGAACGCCTTGATGAAGTACATCATCGACAATGCCAAAAGCATCTAATAGGGTTGTTTTTTTATCAATAATCTGAAGAAGTCTATCATTCGGAATTGTAATTAGGGTGTCAACTTTATCCTTTAGCTCTTCAATTCCAAGTTCCGCCACTTTTCGTCTTCTCATGCCTTCAAAAGAGAAGGGCTTTGTAACAACTCCAACTGTAAGCGCGCCTAATTCCTTGGCTATTGTTGCTACCATCGGGCCTGCGCCAGTACCAGTACCACCGCCACCGCCATATGTAACAAAAACCATGTCGGAGCCCTTTAGGACTTCATAAATTTCATCTTTATTTTCTTCGGCTGATTTTTTACCAAGCTCTGTATCAGCTCCTGCACCGAGTCCGGCTGTAGTTTCTTTTCCAATCTGAACCTTAATTGGTGCTAGATTATGTAAAAGTGCTTGTGCGTCAGTGTTAATTACAACAAACTCAACGCCCTTTAATTTAGCTTCTATCATACGATTAACAGCATTGCCGCCAGATCCACCAACACCGACTACTTTTATGACCGCAAATGTGTCAATTTCAGACACTTTATCCATTTTTCCTCCGTGTAATACCATATAACACCAATCTGGCGCCTAATAGTTAGGATATGGCCAATTTTTATGTTTAAGGCATAAACTGCTTAAAAATACCCTTGGCTTTATTAACAAACCCTCCTATTTCGCCTATGCTAAATTTTTTTTGGGGTTCATTAGAAGACTCTTCTAATCCCCAAAACATTAAGCCTACGCTTGTAGCATATCGAGGATTATCAAGCTTGTCAACTACCCCCGATATTTCTAAATTTGGCTTTCCTATTTGAGCCGGCAATCTTAAATATTCTTTTGTAAATTCAGTTAACCCGTCAAGCTCTGAGCCTCCTCCTGTAAATATGATTCCAGCGGGTAACATTCCATCGCGGCCAATTTTTTTTAATTCATCTTTTACTAACGAAAGAATCTCGGTTAATCTTGCTTCTGTAATTTCACACACGTATTTTCGAGATACTTTTTCAGTTTCGTGTGAATCAATTTTAGCAAGGTCAATTGTCTCAGTATCTCTAATCTTTTTAGGGTGCGGCGTCGCATGCTTTATTTTAATCTCTTCTGCAATCTCGAGCGAAGTTCTAAGCCCAATAGCGATATCATTTGTTATATGCATTGATCCAATTGCAAAAACAGCACAATGAATTACGTCGCCTTCTTCAAAAATTGTTAAGCTAGTAGTACCTGACCCTAGATCAATTAATGCTACACCGGACTCTTTTTGTTTTTTACTCAGCAATATCTTTGAGGCTGCAAGTGGGGAAAAAACCAATGAATCGATATCTAGTCCAGCCTGATTAATACATTTTGATAAATTTTTTATAGATGATGTAGAACAGCCTATAACATTTGCTTCAACCTCTAATCTTATTCCAGTCATTCCGGTTGGGTCTTTAATTTCTGTTTGACCGTCAACACTAAAATACCGTGGTACGATATGTAATATTTCCTTGTTCGGCGGCATAGAAACAGACTTTGCCGATTCTATCACCCTATCAATATCAGCTTCGGTAATTTCACCATCCGCTCTGCTTACTGCTATTACTCCCTTAGAGCTGACCGATAAAATATTATTTCCGTTAATACCGACTGTGCACGATGTTATTGGAACACCAGATGTTCTTTCTAGCTCTTCAAGGCATGCAGAGATTGAAGAAACAGTTTCCTCAATGTCGCAGATCACGCCCTTCCTGACGCCATTATTCGGCTTTACAGAAAATCCCACTATTTCAAGCGAACCGTCTTTTATACTTCCTACAGTACAGGCTATTTTAGTTGTTCCAATATCAATGCCGGTTACCACGTTTTGTTTTGACACCATTTCCTCCTTTATAAGTATAACATTTTTAATAATATTTTCAAATTACTTTTTTTGGATAGACGATCCTTTGATGAAATACAATCTTTAAAGCATCTATTAATGATGTTCTAATCTTTGAAAGTTTGGTAGCATTAATGCCCGACAGTTCAAGTTGATCTTCATCTAGCTTGCTTTGAATTATTTCATTTACCGTTTGAATAATAACATCATTATTTATAATTTTTGAAAGTCTAATTTTTGCTTCTATTGCATCCGATAGCATTACAATTACAGACTCAATTGACATGGGTTTTGGGCCATGATATCTAAAATCATTTTTTTTTGGTTTTATGCCGAGCTCGCGGGCTTTTTCATAAAAATATGTTAATAGTGAATTTCCATGATGCTCGGCAATAATATTTATGATTTCTGATGGAATATGATTATCACTTGCAAGTTCTACGCCAGCTTCTACATGAGAAATAATAATCTTAGCACTATCAATTGGGTTTAAATCTTCGTGCACATTTTCTGTATCTGTTTGATTTTCGATAAATAAAATAGGGTTCACTAACTTTCCAATATCATGGTAATAACTGCCAACTCTTGCTAGAAGTGCATCAGCTCCGATGGACTTTGCAACTCTGTGAGCAAGATTAGCAACTGCAAGACTATGATTATATGTTCCCGGAGCTTCGGTAGATAATCTAATTAACAATGGATGTGATAACGAATCTAGCCTTAGAAGCGTTCTCCAGGTACTAAGAAAATCTTTTAACACAGGTGCTGTTGTAACCACTAATAAGCTAATAATAATTGCCGAAATAAATGATGCAATTAGAATTACGGGGTTGAAAGCACTATTAATTACTGATTGATTTTTATAAATTAAATTTATCGGAATTTCAATAATAAAATAAGTAAGACAATTAATAGCAAATATAACAAAAACTAAAAATAAACCATATTTCAGGGGCTTATTCATGAATTAACCTTCTAATAATTGTTTTACAACCTTAGAAATTAATGCTCCGCCCGCTTTTCCTTTAAGTTGTGGGATTAAAATAGATAAAACTTTGCCCATATCTTTTTTAGAAGCAGCGCCCGTTTCATTAATACATTTTAGTGCAATAGATTTAATTTCTTCTTCGCCTAGTTCTTCCGGCAAATATTTTTTAATGATTTTAATTTCTTCTAATTCTTTCTGTGCTAATTCCTCTCGATTGCCATTTTGGTATTGTTCGGCCGCATCCTGCCTTTTATTTACTTCTTTTGATAGAATATCATATATATCATTTTCGCTTAAATCAGAATTATTATTTCCTCGATTAGATATTTCCTTGTTAGAAATCGCGGCCTTTAACATACGCAAAACTGACACAACCAGATCATTGTGTTTTTTATAGGCATTAATATAATCTTCAAAAATCTGATCTCTTAAACCCATATTATATTATTATTTAGTATCCTCTTTTTAACTTTCGAATTACTGACTTTCTTTGAGCGACTTGGCGCTTTAATCTTCTGGAAATGTCCTTGCTATGGTAGCGCTTCTTTTTGACTTCGGACAAGATTCTGCTTTGCTGAACTTGTCTAAAAAATCGCCTTAGCTGTACCTCGAACGATGGAGTTTTTTGATCATGCATTTAAAAATTCACCTTCCCTTCAATAAAATAGTTTTAAATATAAAGGAGATAATCCTTTTAATCGATTATAACATCAATTTATTCTTTTGTATAATATTTGTTATTGGTGATCGGGTCGATATGGTGATTGCGGTTCTGCAACAATTTTTTCTTTATCAATAAGCACTATTAACTTTTCTATTAACTTTTTAGGGTCTGAATCATAAACAATTTTTCCTTCGCCACGGTGTGCCTTTGAAACAATATTTTCAATGTCATCTGCTATGCCACCCGTGCCGGTTAATACTCCAATAGGCTTATTATCTTCAAAGGCAATCGTAAATTCGTTTAAAGTTCCAATTCTTCCGCAGGAAATAATAACCGCATCAGAACTCCTTGTCAATAATAGATTTCGTCCAGAGTAACCAAAGCCTGTATAAATTATAATATCAAAATAATCTGTTGGAAGATGATATTTATTTACATGCTCAAGTTCAGAACTTGCTGGAGAAAGTCCAATACTAATTCCATTTGCTTCTTTAGCTCCTATCGCTGCCCAAAGAGGTACGCCAATTGTTGCACCAGTTACTAAAACTCCGCCATGATTAACAATCTCTTCGCCAACTTTTTTGGTCTTATTCATAGTGTCGGCGCAGCAATGGTCTGTTGCCGCCGCTCCAGAAACACAAAATTTGTATTTCATGAATCCCCCATTTCTTAAATTTTTTATAATTCTACAGTTTCTCCAAATTCTGGAATATAAATATCAATGCCTTGCTCTTCTTGCAACCGATGCATTAGATTGTCTTGTGCTTCTGGCTCCCCATGAACCAAAAATATTTTCTCTATTGGTTTCTCAATTTTTGAAACCCAATATTTTAGTCTTTCAAGGTCTGCATGTGCAGAATAAGCTTCTATAATTTCAATTTTTGCCCTAACAGTTACATTTTGACCCGAAATTATTACTTGTTTAGTTTGCTCTTTTAGAAGTCTTCCAAGTGTTCCTTTGGCTTGATAGCCAACTATTAATAAAATTGTAGATGGATCAGAAAGATATCTTTTTTCATGGAATAATATTCTACCAGCCGTACTCATTCCGGAGCCTGCAATAATAATTTTTTTTCCAGGTAAATTATCAAGTTTTTTTGATTCTTCAGAGCTTTTAATAAATTTAAGTTCGGGAAAGTCAAAAAAATCTTCATTGTTTTTTATCCATTCTAATGCATCTTTGTCAAAATATGTTGGGAAATTTCTGTATGATTGGGTTACCTTTATTGCCAATGGACTGTCGATAAAAATAGGAATATTTTTAACCTTACCTTCCTTAATTAGTTGGTTTAATTCGTAAATAATCTCCTGGGTTCTTTCCATTGCAAAAGCAGGAATCAGCAAAGTTCCATTGTTATTGCATGTTTCTTCGACAATTCGCTCCAATTTTAAAAGTCTGTCTTTGTATGGTTCGTGGTTTCTATCGCCGTAGGTTGACTCTAATATTAGATAGTCTGCCTTTTTAATAAAATCAGTATCGCGAAGTATTGGAACCGGAGGGTTTCCCAAATCGCCTGAAAAAATTATAGTTTTATTGTCAACTATTACCTCAACGATTGCACTTCCTAAAATATGACCTGCGTCATAAAATTTAATTTTAACATTGTTTTTGGCAGCTATTTCTTGGTAGTAATCATAAGATTCAAATTGATTGGAAATTCCAAGTATGTCACTCGTATCAAACAGTTTTTCTATATTATTTTCTTTAGCAAAATCAGCGAGTATCCCGTATTCATCTTCCAAAAAAATATCCGCAAACTCTTTTGTTGGTTTTGTCGAGTAAACTTTTCCCCTGAATCCATTTTTGTATAACAATGGGAGCCTGCCGATATGATCAATATGCGAGTGAGTAACAATTACAAAATCAATATCCCTTGGGTCAAAAATGAAATTATTCCAATTTTCTAAATTTGCTTCTTTATCCCCCTGAAAAAGTCCGCAATCAACTAAAAATTTAGTATTTTGATGCTCAACAAGAAAATTTGATCCAGTAACACGTTTTGCAGCTCCATAAAATGAAATTTTCATACTATTCTTTTTCCTTTCGTAAAACAGGCTTAGTCACCCCGATAATTTGAAGACTTGAACTTGTTCCGATTCGGGTTGCTCCCGCGTTAATCATATTTTTTGCAGTCTCAAAATCGTGAATACCACCAGAAGCCTTAACTTTAAAATTACTACCGATTGCTTGTTTCATTATTTCAATATCCTCGGGAGTTGGGGTTCTTGGGCCATATCCGGTCGAGGTTTTGACAAACCTTGCTCCGTTATCTATAGCTATTTTACAAGCCTTAATTAACTCATTTTTTGATAAAAAACCAATTTCCATGATTACTTTTAATTGAAGAGGTTTAATAACTTTTGCAATATCGGAAATTTCTTTACCAACATATTTCCAATCACCATCTTTTACTGCTCCAATATTAATTATCATATCAATTTCAGTTGCTCCGTCTTTTTTTGCCACTTTTGCTTCATTAATTTTTTCATTAGATTTTATAACACCAAAAGGGAATCCAACAACACAAATTAATTCTACTTTAGATTTTTTTATATCACCAAGAAATTTACGAGCATCTTTAACTCTATAAGGAGTCACGCATACAGAATGAAACCCATATTTCGTAGCCTCAAAACATAATTTTTTTATATCCGAAGATGTGGCATCAGGCCTAACGTTTGTATGATCAATGTATTTTGCAATTTCTTTTTGATTCAAGTTTCCTCCAACATAATTTAATAATTTACATTTTAATAATATAACAAATGAACATGCCTGTCTAATATATAATTAATTAACTTTATTATTTTTAATATAATTTTGCCAATTAGACCTAATCCATTTTTTTTCAAGTATTAATATCTCTCTTAATCCCCTATGAATTAGGTCCCGGTTAACAACCCCGCCTTTATGCGGGAAGCTAAATTTTTTTTCGTGAGGAGATGCAAAACCATGCGCATAATGCATAAATTCGTGGCAAATTACCGCATCAATTACAAACTCGGGGATAGCAATATCTTTAAAATGACCATTAATTGTTATAAAACTATATTTTTGCTTATTTTGTCCAAACCTTCCAGGTCTAATAGAGCCAAGACGTGTTTTATTACCTCTTCCAAACTTGATGATAATAGTGTTGATGATTTTTATATCAGAAAAAAATCTTTTGTAAAGATTATTGAATCGGTCTTTTAACCATTGATCGTTTCTCGCCATTGGTATAATTTATTTTATTAAGTCTGTTTTTATGATATATTATAAGTACATAAAAAAACAAGGATAAATCGTGCCCGATCTAACTAAATGCAACAACAAAATTATATTTTTAAAAATTAAGGAATTTTTTTTAAAAAATTATATAAAACTATTAATTATTTTAGTTGCAATAATTGTTATTTGTGTTGGGATTATTATTTATTCAAGATATTTTCGAAATACAAACATTAAACCAATAATTAAAAATGAAATTCCTAGTCCTGGGCTAGATGTAAACTATGGAACTTCAAATAGTTCTATCAAAACAATAAGTATGTTAGATGGTCGCGAATATGAATCAGATGTGGCGAATAGGGCATATATTGCAGTTATGGTTGAAAATCATTCTGAAGCTAGGCCCCAGTCTGGTCTTGATAAAGCAAGCGTAGTCTACGAGGCAATCGCAGAGGGCGGAATTACCAGATTTATGGCTATTTATGGACCCCAGGATGCTACAAAGGTAGGCCCAACGAGGTCAGCAAGAACATATTATTTGGATTGGGCTTTGGAATATGGTGCGTATTTTGCACACGTTGGCGGTAATTATGATGCTCTTCAGCTAATTCCTCAAATTGGGATAAAGGATTTAGATCAATTTAGATACGGAACTCAAGCTTTTTGGAGGGTTCCTGAGGTTGGGAAAGCAACTGAGCATACAATGTATACAGATACTTCTAAATTGCGATCAATTGCCGGTGAAAACGGATGGAATTTAACTTCCGATTTTAAATCGATAGAATATACAACCGAAGACAGTCCTGAAAGCAGAGGGTCTATCTCGAATATATTAATTGACTATTCAACTGAAAGCTATAAAGTTGAATGGATTTATAATAAAGAGACAAATTTATATACCAGAAAAATTGCTGGTCAAGTTCAAAAAGATGCTGTTTCGGGAAACGAAATTACTTCGAAAAACATAATTATTCAAAAAGTCGAAAGATCCCCAGTAATTACCGAGATAAACGAAAATGGATGGTCAATGAAAACCATAGGAGAAGGTACTGCTACAATATTTTTAAACGGTAAAAAAATTGATGCAACATGGAAGAAGTTAGATAGAAATGGAATAACAAACTTTTATGATTCTAATGGGATGCTAGTTAAATTTGTCCCAGGAGTTCGATGGTATGAAATTGTGCCTCCAGAAATTTCTGTAACTTCAAAATAATATTATATAAAGAAAAGAGGCAGACGCCTCTTTTCTTTATATACGAGATGAGAAAATTTTATTCTTCAATTGAGTTTGCTATGTTTTTAACTTTTTCAACATACCACTTGGCATGATTATAATTAAATAATGATTGATCTACTTTACCCTGGTCTAAACCAGACTTTGCAAGATAATTTGCACCAGAGTATACGGCATCAACAGCATTATAAATATCTTTTATCCCGTCATTATTACCATCAATCGAATAATGTTTAAATGTTGCAGGCATAAATTGCATAGGTCCTTGGGCTCCAGCATAGGATTTAACACTTGTATCCCATGATTTGCCAGATTCTATTTGCCAAACTGCTTCAAGAATTTTCCAATCAATATTAAATGCTTTTGCCGCCTGTTTCACTAGGTTTCTTTTAGTTTGAAGATCGGGATCATTTATTGTTTTGGATCTATATTCCCTTGATACAACATTTCTTTTTGCTAAGGCTTCTTTTTCAAGTTTTTCTCTAACTATCCTATCAGCGCTTGACTCTGATTTAACAATATTAATTGCGTTGTTAGGAAGCTTTAATAATTCATGACTATTTGCATTAAATTCGATATTTGAATTATTTGACGAAATATCAATATCTTTGGCTTTTGTAATTTGAGTAGGTAGCAATGATAGCATTGCAATTATTACAAAAATCTTAGAAAGTATTTTAATTTTTATTTTATTAATTTTAGCATTAGTTAAAAGATTAATGTATTTATTCATAATATCCTCTTAATAAAAAATTTCTGCCAAATGCAGAAACTTCACTATTATAGCATATTATGAACAAAATGTCAATGCCTACGACCGTAGGGGTACATTCTAGACCCAATGCAACACTAAGTGATAAAATAAGTCATTAATCACAAGTGGAGTATACATGTCAAATTTAACATTTTATGATAGGCAAAGAATAGAATTTTACTTGCATTTTAA
>Ga0172368_10006126_pt1 | contig 13106 bp, 10 predicted proteins | sample Lak11m_FD_114540 | JGI IMG/M metagenome (GOLD analysis project Ga0172368, IMG submission 114540) | Freshwater microbial communities from Kabuno Bay, South-Kivu, Congo - kab_022012_11m | ecosystem: Environmental > Aquatic > Freshwater > Lake | place: Democratic Republic of the Congo: South-Kivu...
CCCGGCGTCGGTGATGTGCGAGGCACCTTGATCGGCCGACCCTTCCGGGGGCCGTGCATTCCCGACGGGAAGACCGCCCGGCCTGCCGCCCCCCGGCTTTCTCCGATCCGTCCGGAAACGGCTGAAAACGAGGCCCGGTACGGAAGTGCCGGGGCATGGCACTGGCGCCGCCGGGAGTCGTTCGGCGATGCCCGGCGGGGCGCGGATCGAAACGCCACCCGCCCCGTCGAATCCGACGGCCGCCACGTTTCCCGGCACTTCCGTGCCGGGCTCCTTCTTCGGCCTCCGCAGCCGGGCAGCCGCAGCGGGGCGGCGCAAGGGCCTTCGGAACGTCCGCGACCGCCCGAGGGACTGCCGGACGCCTGCCTGCCTGACTGCCGCCCGAACGTCGAACAGCCGACATTCCGGCGCCGGCCCAGCACCCCGGATTCGCGTCCGGAGGCCGACACGGGCACCACGCGCGGGACGACGTTCGCGACTCGCCCGCCATCCCTGCGGAATCACTGGTACTTTTGTCCCCTGGAAATCGACCGGGCGAGGCCGTACGTTGGGGGAACGGCGGGGGAGCGATCCCCGGCCCGCCATGCGGGCGCCCGACCCGACGCGAGGCGGCGGCAGCGGCGCCCGAGCGGAGGAAAGCGTGGCACGGGCGAGGCAGAGGCACGAGCGTCCTGCCGGCCGCACCGCCCGCGAGGCCGGCCCGGCCGGCGACGCGGGTTCGGCCGAGCGCTGGCGCTCGCTGTTCGCACGCCGCCTGCGCTCGCACCTGGCGGCGCCCGTGCGCGTGGAAATCACCGACAACACGTACACGATGATCTCGTTCTCGCGCCGCGCCGGGGCCTACTGCGTGCGGCTGCACCACATGTTCCTCACCGCTCCCCCGCCGGTCGTGGAGACGCTCGCGGGCTACATCCGCGGCGACGACCGGCGCGCCAGCGCCTTCCTGGACGACTTCATCCACGACCACCGGCGCCTCATCCGCCACGTGCCGCCCGTGCAGCGCCAGCGCCGGCTGCCGCTGCGCAGCGCCGGGCGCGTCCACGACCTCGCCGGAATTCTCGCCGAGGTCTGCGCCGGGTTCTTCCCGCGCGAGCGCGGCCACGTCGCCATCGCCTGGGCGCCCACGCCGCGGGTGGCACTGCCGCGCAGCTCCATCAAGCTGGGCTCCTACAGCGCCGACACGCAGATCATCCGCATCCACCCGGCGCTGGACCAGACCGCCGTGCCCCGCTTCTTCGTGAAGTGGATCGTCTTCCACGAGATGCTCCACCACGAGTTCCGCGAGGCGCTCAAGGCGCGGCGCGGGCGCATCCACACCGAGGAATTCGAGCGGCGCGAGCGCGACTTCCCCGGCTACCGCGAGGCGCTGCGCTGGGAGCGCCACCATCTGGACCTGCTGCTGTGGTGGTCGCCGCCCGTGACCGTCCCCGGGTTCGCGCGGGCGTCCCGACGGGTGCGATCGGCATGAACCGCCAAGGCGCCAAGAGCGCCAAGGAACGCCAAGGGAAAGATCCGATGTCCGGAAACCCGTAGTTCCTTGGCGCACCTGGCGTCCCTGGCGTCTTGGCGGTCGGTGCGAGGCCGGAAAAGGCAAGGCGGCGAGGGGCGTCGCCGCCCGGTCTCCCGGCGCGCGCTACACTCGGGGCCGCCTTCCGGACCGGAGCCCGCCATGCGCAGCGTCGCGTCCCTGCTCTTCCTGCTCCCGTGCGCCGCCGCGGGTCAGGATCTGATGGAACTTCTGGCCCGGGGGCCCGTCGTGCTCGTCGAGACCGACGACGCGGGCCGCCTGTCGCAGGCCACCGCCGTGCAGCTCGTGGAGGCGCCCGTGGAGCGCGTCTGGGCGGTTGCGACCGACTTCGGCCGCTTCCGTGAGTTCATGCCCAAGACGCTGCGCAGCGACGCGGCTCCCGTCGCCGGCAGCCCGGGGCAGGTGGACGTGACGTACGAGGTCGAGGTGCCCGGCCCCAACCCCGTCTACACCCTGCGCTACGCCCCCGACGAAGCCCGGCGCGAGATCCCGTGCCGCTGGGTCCGCGGCGACCTCCAAGGCAGCCACTGCCGCTTCCGCCTCGTCGCGCAGGGCAGGCGCACATTACTCTATTACACGACTCTTTCCCGCAACTACTCGTCGCTCGCGCAGTCGCTGGAGGACGAAGGGCAGACGGTGACCGTGGGCGTCAACGTGAGCGCGGCGCTGGCCGTCGTCAACGCGGTCAGGCGGCGGGCGGAAGGCGCGGCGAAGTAGGCGACCGCAGCGCCCGATGGCCCGGCCCGGGGCGCGACCGTCCGCCCCGCGGACGCCCGGCGCTCTGCCGCACGCGCGGGTCCGCGCCGCCGACGTGCGACGTGCCTGCGGCTTTCCGCTACAATGGCGGCCCAGCGCATCCGCGCGGCCACTCGAAGGGAGCGTCTCCGATGCCCGGCCCTGTCCGCATCGTTTTCACACTCGTCGCGGTCGCCGTGTCGCTGCCCGCGGGCGCCCAGGAGCAGCGCCTGCTGGGCTACCAGGGACGCCTGCTGCGCGCCGACGGGACGGCCGCCACCGGCACGGCCGGCGTCACGTTCGCCGTGTTCGACGCGGCGAGCGGCGGCACGCCGCTGTGGAGCGAGACGCAGACGCTCGGGCTCTCCGACGGCTTCTACTCGACGTTCCTGGGCCTGGTCGCGCTCCCGGGCGATGGCGTCTTCGACGGCGGGGTGCGCTGGCTCGAGCTGCGCGTGGGCTCCGAGACGCTCCTGCCGCGCCAGCCGATCGGAGCTGTGCCGCGCTCGCTGTCGGCGCAGAGCGTGCGCGGCGGCGCCGCCGACGTGACCTCGCTGCGCGTGGACGGTCGGCTCGTCGTCGACCCGGACGGGCGGCTCGCGGGGCCCGCGCGATACGCCCCGGGATCAGGCGTCGCCGTCGACGACGGCACGCAGACGATATCGCTGCGGACGTGTTCGGCCGGGCAGGTGCTCGTGCACGACGCGACGGGCTGGGGCTGCGCGGGCGCGATCACGGGCGTGACCGCCGCGGGACCGCTCTCCGCCGCCCTCGCCGGGACCGCGGCGCAGCTTTCGCTGTCGCAGTCGGGCTCCGGCTCCAACGGGTACCTCTCCTCGACCGACTGGAGCGCGTTCAACGCGCGCTACGGCGCGGCCACGCAGTGCGGCGGCGACCTCGCGGGGCCGCTGTCGGCGCCGGTCGTCGTGCGGCTGCAGTCCAGGCCGGTCGCGGCCGCGGCGCCCTCCCACGGACAGGTGCTCCGCTGGAACGCGCCGGCCGGACAGTGGGAGCCCGGCGAGGATCGCGACTCGGGCGGCACCGTGACCGGCGTGACAGCGCACGCGCCCCTGACCGCCTACAACGGTGCAACCGTGCCGGACCTTTCCATCGCGCAGGCTTCGGCGTCGGCGGACGGGTACCTCTCCACGGCCGACTGGAGCCGTTTCGACGCGAAATACAGCGCTTCCACGCAGGCGTCGGGCGATCTGTCCGGGGCGCTGGGAGCCCCTCTGGTCGCGCGCCTCCAGGGCGTGTCGGTGTCGACCGCTGTGCCGGGCGCCGCGCAGGTCATGCGCTTCGACGGCTCGCGCTGGGCACCTGCCTCGCTGGAGGTCGCCGACGTGGGCGGGCTCTCCTCGGGATACGTGGATCTGGCTGGAATGCAGACGATTTAGGGTGCGAAGGACTTTTCGCAGGCGCCCTCGTTCGGGACGCCGCTGGACACCCTGTCGGGGGGCACCGGCGCCACGGACGCGGCCGGCGCACGCGCGGGGCTGGGGCTAGGCGCCCTGGCGGTGCTGGACTCCGTGGACGACTCGAAGTGGAGCGGTTCTCCGCTGTCCGTGGCGAAGGGCGGCACCGGGGCGAGCTCGCTCGCGGCCGGCGGGGTGCTGTACGGCGGAGCCGGGACCGTGCAGGCCGCGGCAGGCGCGGCGGGGCAGGTGCTGGTTTCCGGCGGGGCCGCGGCGCCGACGTGGTCCTCGTCGCCCGCACTGGGCGGAGGCAATTTCACAGGGATTCCGCAGTCCGCGGTGACGGGGCTCGAGACCGATCTGTCGGGCCGGCCGACGGGCGCCGGCGGGGCGGGTTACCTGGCCCGTTGGAGCGGCGCCTCCGCGGTCGGGACCGGCACGGTGTTCGACGACGGGTCGAAAGTCGGCATCGGGACGACGAGCCCGGCGGCGACACTCGACGTGCGCGGCGTCGTGCGCAGCAACTGGGGGCTCGTGGGCGCCATGGGCGGAGCGGCCTTCGGCTACAACACGTACTACGGCGGCGGCTGGAAAAACCTGGACGAGTCCAGCACGGGCGTTTTCCTGCGTGCGGACCAGACGAGCATGGTGCTCTACTCCGCGACGGCCGCGGCCTCTCCGGCGGTGACGCCCAAGGGCGGCTGGAAGAGCAACGGCGACGTGTTCTACAGCGCGGGCAGCGTCGGCATCGGCACGTCCAGCCCTGCGTTCCCGCTGGACGTGGCGGGCGGCGCGCGGTTCGCGGGAGCGGTCGCGGCCGACTCGTTCCAGGGCAGCGGAAGCGGACTCACGAACGTCGTGGCCAACTCGGTGACGACCGCGTCCGACAGCTCCAACGACTGCACGCAGGCGGGCCAGATCCGCTACAACAACGGCCATTTCCAGGGCTGCAACGGCTCGAAGTGGCGCCAGCTCGACAACGCCCCGCCGCCGACCCTGTCGTCCGTCGCCCCGGCCGCGGGTGCGATATCGGTCGCCACCACCATCACGATCACGGGCACCGGGTTCTCGGGCCCGGTGACCGTGAACGTCGGCACCGCCAGCGCGGGCAGCCCGACGGTGGTGTCGTCCACGCAGGTCACGTGCGTGGTCCCCGCCGGCAGTTCGCTGGGCGCGCGCGACATCACCCTGACGAACGCCGACGGGCAGTGGGTCGCGTCCACCAACGCGTTCACGTACGTCGCCGACGGCTCCAGCTCGAGCTACGCGGTCGCCACCTGCAACACGGCGAAGAACGCCGGCCTCGTCACGACGGGCACCTACTGGATCGATCCCGATGGTCCCGGCGGCAACTCGCCTTTCCAGGTCTGGTGCGACCAGACCACGGACGGCGGCGGCTGGCAGCTCGTGGGCTGGCTCACCCCATCCACGTACACCTGGAACTACAACAACAAGTGGGCGAACTACCACGGCGGGTCCTCGCTCGTGACGCCCTCCGGCGCATCGGTCGCGAGCTACGTCGAGTCGATCAACACGCAGATGGGCGGCGCCAGCCTCAACGTGCGCCTGACCTACCGCAGCGGCACGAGCCAGTCGACGCTGGACATCTCCGCCCCGACGGTGCGCATGTTCACGACGACCAGTTCGTGGAACGGGGCGCTCATCACGTCCAACCCGCTGCCGAACTCCCGGCGCGAGACGCAGAACATCAACTGCACCGGCTTCACCTACGTGGACACGGCGGGCAACGGCTCCGCGATCTCGCGAGGATGCTACGTCGAGTTCACCAACAGCCACGCCGGCAACTGGGCCGGGTGCGGCACGAACGCGTACTCGGGCGGCGGGGCCTCCTGGGGCCTGTGCTTCGACAACGGGGAAGCCAATGCCAACCAGGGCAACTCCGCGCTGAACATCTGGCACGCAGGGAAACCCTCGTACCACGAGGTGTACGGGTACGACTACTACGGCAGCTCGCCGCCCAACGGCGGCTGGGACTCCACGGGCGGAAGCTGGACCTGGAGCGCGTGGATCCGGTAGCGGGCGAGGCAGCGCCGGAACGGATGTCCGCGACGGGCCCGGATTCCTCCCCCGAATGCCTCACACGCTCGTGGTCTCGGCCTCCGCCCGCGCCCTGGCGGCGTCGAACGAGCGCCGCGACGCGCGCAGCACGAAGACCAGCAACCCCGCCGCCGCACCCAGCAGCAGGATGAAGGAAACCCACGAAACCGCGAGTCCTTCGGCCGACATCAGCGGGAAGCGCAGCTTCGCCGCCACGAGCACCGCGAGCACGATGCCCACGATCGCCTCTCCCGCGATGAGCCCGGCCGCGGGAATCGTGAAGTGCGACTCGACCTCCGCCATGTATTCCCGGCGCGGCGTCAGGTCGAGGTTCTTCTCGTCGTCGTCGCGGCCCTTCACCAGCGGGAGTTCGCGGGATCGGCCGGCGATCTTCTTTTCAATGTAAAGCGCGATGAACCCGCCGATGGCGACCGGCACCGCGAGCGCCATGCCCAGGTAGATGCCCACCGCCGTGGCCATCGGATACAGTCGGAAGACCGCTTTCCCCTGCTTCTGGAGCCGTTTCAGGTACGCGTCTCCGACCGCCAGCGCCACGCCGATGGCCATGCCGACGAGGATCATGTCGGCGTAGAGCAGGTTCTCGCCGCGCAGCCAGCGCAGGAACGCCTCGACGATTTCCTTGAACACGTTCGCCTGCGGTGCGCGCAGCCCCTGCCCGATGCCGTAGCCGCGGTGCAGGTACATGAGCAGCGGCTGCAGGACGAACGCCGAGCCCGCGGTGCCCAGCAGCATCGCCCACTGCTGGCGCCGCGGCGTCGCCCCGAGCAGCCAGCCCGTCTTCAGGTCCTGCGACACCGCGCCCGCGGTGCACGCCGCGCAGCACACCACGCCCGCGATGGTCAGCAGCACCGTCTTGGCGCTGCCTCCTTCGAGCGCCAGGAGCTGATCGCGGAAAGGCAGCAGCACGAGGCACGAGAAGAGCAGGCCCGAAATCGTCATGCCCGAGACCGGATTGCTCGTGCTGCCGACCTGTCCGACGGTGTAGCTCGCCACCAGCGCGAAGAAGCCGCTCGCCACGACGATCGCCAGCGTGGAGGTCGCCGAGAGCACGAACGAGCCTGAAATGTGCTGGTACAGAATCAGGACCGCCGCCGTGCAAAGAATCACGATGAGCGCCTGGTCGCGGCGTTTCATGTCCTCGTCGGTGCGCGCCACCGCCACCTCGAGCGCCTTCTTCTGCGCCGCCGGACTCGCGGCCGCTTCCCGGCGGCGACGCAGTTCGGCCCGCACCAGTTCCACGCCGATGTTCACGAGCGAGTAGAACGCCGACACGACCATGGTGCCGATGCCGAGGAAGCGCGCGACGCGCACGAGGTTCGTCGACTCGTCGAAGTCCGGGTGCCACAGCGCGTAGGCGGGCATGACGACCATGTTCACGAGCCCGCCCAGAAGCACCAGCATCGCGGCGTTGAACCCGATGATGACCCCGACCGCCACGAGAGCCAGCGAGATGTCGCTGTCCACGCCCAGAATCCGCTTCTCCGTACCCTTGATGGTGCCTTTGACGCTGGCCAGCGACGCGGTCTCGCTCACGAGGCCGAACAATCCGGTCAGCGCCTTCATCGCGGCGCCCACGGCCCCGAACAGGACCAGCGGGCGCAGGCTCGCGCCTTTGCGCGCGAAGAGCTGCAGCATCCGCGCGCAGGCACGTCCCTCGGGATAGGTGAGCTCGCGATCGCGCTCGACGATGAGCGGACGGCGGATCCAGATCATCGCGATGATGCCGAGCAGTCCGCCGAAAAGCGCGACGGAGGTGACGAGCCACCACGGCAGCTCGGTCATCACGCCGGCGACGAGCAGCGCGGGCATGGTGAAGATGACGCCCGCGGCGAGCGACTCGCCGGCGGAGGCCGCCGTCTGCACGATGTTGTGTTCCAGCAGGCCCGCGCGCCGCAGGAAGATGACCGACAGGACGGCCGCGGGGATGCTCGCGGAGATGGTCATCCCGGCGTAGAGCCCGACGTAGGTCGAGCTCATGGCGAAGAAGATCGACAGCACGACGCCCAGGAGCAGGACCTTCCAGTTCCACTCGCCCGCGGCGGCGTCGGTCGCGGGACCCTGCACGGCAACGGCTTCGGGAGCGCTCATGCGCGGAAGGGCTAGCACGAACGGCGGGCGATTCCCAGGCGATTCGCCCGGGCGTGGGTGCGGCACATGCCTGCCATCGTATCGCTCACCCCGAGGGGAGCTCCGCGCGCAGCTCTACCGCGCGCGGAGCGGACACGAGGGGCGAGCGACACCGGGCTCGCAGTGCCGAAAGCGGCCGCCCCCGGAACTCTCGCCCTTACCGCTCCAGCCACTCGGCGACGACGGGCCAGACCTCGTCCGCGCAGCGCTCGCCGAGCAGCAGATCCATGTGCGAGTAGTCCGCCTGTGCGCCGTTGACCTCGCCGGCGACCCACCACTTCTTCTCGTCGGTGCCCAGCGCCTCGTAGGCGGGCCGCACGACCCACGGCGGCGCCAGCGCGTCGGCACGCCCGGCCACGACGAGCAGCGGAACGCGGACCTCTGCAAGTCCGCGAAGGTAATCGGTTTTTCCGTCGGCCGAGTCGAACCGATCGCGCTCCAGCCACGACGCGAACTGCGCGAGCATGGACGGTGGTTCGTCGTCCACGCCCACCGACAGAAACCGCCGCCAGACGTCGGGCAGCGTGTTCTCCGGCGTGATGAGCATGCGTTCGATCGGCCCGTCCCAGGCGGCGTGCAGCGGCATGACGAGCCGCGTCATGCCCCGCAGCGGCAGACGCGCGGCCATCTCGGCGAAACCCGACACGGCGCGAACGGAGTCCTCGACCTTTCCGCTCCAGCGCAGGCGCACCGGCGAACCGAGCGTCGCCCCGCGCCGGATGCCGCCGCCGCCCCGCGAAAGGTGGGCGTACAGGAGCATCCCGCCCATCGAGTGACCGACCCAGTCCACCTGCGCGGCGCCCGTGCGCGCCTGCACGAAGCCGAGAATCGCCGGCACGTCGTGCGCCGCGACGTCGTCGAAAGACCAGTCGTTGCGCCGGGTTGCGCCATCGGGACGATCGCTCGGCCCGACCCCGCGCAGCGACGGCACCCAGACGTCGAAACCTCGCGACGCCAGATACCGCGCGATGCTGTGGCGCTCGTCCAGGTCCATGTTGCGCCCGTTCGTCACGACGCCGTGCTGCGCGACGACGGGGCGCGCCCGCGCCGGCCCCCCCTGCGGCGCGATGTGGCGCAGATCCAGCTCCCAGCCGTCGTCCGTGCGCACACGGAGCGACTCGACCGGCGCCGGCCAGGGCGTCTCCCACAGCGACGCGCACGCTCCCAGCGCGGACGCGAGCACGAAGAAAATCCAGGAGTTTCGGGGGGTTGCAGTCACGGCAGCGCGTCCAGTTCGGCGAGCAGCACGGGGAACACGTCGCGCAACGCGTCCGGGTCGGCGAGCCAGTCCAGGTGTCCGTAGTCGCGATCGAAGAGCTCGATGCGTCCCATGCGTCGGGCGGCGGCAAAGGCCGGCCGGCCGTCGTCCAGTCCGAGCGCGTCCTCCGGGGGCACCAGGTTGTCCCGCGCCGACACGAGCATCCGCACCGGCACCGCGGGCAAATCATCGTGCATGCCCGAAGCGAATCGGTCGGCGATGTCGCGGGCCAGGGACTGCGGCACCGGGCGCACGGCACGCGACAGCTCCCGCATCGCCGCCGCAGGGGTCCGCCTCCCGGCCCCAAGAAGCACCGGCGCCCGCCCCGAGGCCACGAAATAGGCCGGATCGAATCCGCCCAGACGCAGTGCGTCATCCCGCGCCCGGCCCGACGTTTCCCACCGAAGCGGAACGTTCACCGCGACGATGCCGACCGCTCCCTCGGCGGCCGCCACGGGCCAGGCCACGGCTCCTCCGACCCCTATGGCTAGAATATGCAGACCCGGCTGCAGTGCGCCTGCGGCCCGTGCGACGTCCCGCGTCCATGCGGACCATTCGGCGCGCGAGTCCGCCACGCCGGCGTGCCTTCCGACCAGCGTCGCGACGTCCCAGCCCGAGTCGCGCAGCCTGCGGCAGAGGGGCGCGAACAGCGCGGGATCGAATCCCAGCTCCGGCACGACGAGCAGGCGGCGCGGCACGCCGCGCGCCGGCGTCCATCGCAGCAGAGTGATCGCCGCGCCGTCCGCCGTGCGCAGCTCGGCGCGCAGCGACGCGCCGCCGGGCGGCGTTGCGGCGCCGGTGGAAGCGCAGGCCGCCAGCAGGCATGCGGCAGCGGCACGCACGCGGGGCCTCACTTGGACGGGTCGGCGTCCCTGGGCAGGAGCGTCGGATCGGCCTTGAACGTCGGGCGAACGGGCGGCGGCTCTTCCTTCTGCATGCGCGCCGTCTCGTCGTCGCAGGTCGCCTCGGACGGTGCCGCGGTCCCGCGTTTCCGATACTCGGCGACGATCGGATCGGCTCCGAACCGGGCGAATCCGTCGGTGCGGCCGGGACGCACGGGAAAGTACGCGCCGCCGTCCGGGTGCACGAATCGAGGCTGATCCGCGTGCGAACGGCACAGCAGATGCCACCGGCGAGGCCCCGGCGGCCGCACGGCGGCGCCCGCAATCCAGACCGCCCCGAGCGGCGCCGCGCCGTCCGGCCCGGCCAGTTCGAAGACCGCCAGGGCGTTGCCCCACTTCTCCAGCCGCGACCCCGAGCGCCGATCCACCACCGCGAGACAGATCGCCGCGTCGCAGAACAGATCGTGCGCTGCGGCGGCCGCGTCCACCTTCGCGCGCTCGACGTAGACCATCGTGTAGGCGTCCGACGAGAGATAGGCGAGCTGGCGCAGGAGCTGCGCGTGGGTCGTGAAGCCGGGCTCCAGCGTGGTTTCGTCGAAGAGCGTGAGGCGCCGTCCGTCCCATCCGCCCAGGAAGAGCTCGCGCAGGTCGCGGCCGCCCGACGGTCGCACCTCGCGCAGGTGCGCGGGTCCGCACGCGCACAGGGCCGAGGCCACCGCGACAGGAACGGCAAGACGCGCGCGCACGCGGAAACCCTCCGCCGCCCTTCCCGGACGGGACGGCGGCCGCACAGTAGCAGACCCGGGGCCTACGGCGCCCGCGTCACGCGCAGCACCCGGTAGCCCCACCCGCGCCCGACGGGCGCCACGTTCAGAAGCTGCAGCAGCAGCCGCCCGTCCGGCAGCGACCAGTAGACGTCGGCGCGCGCGTACCCCGTCGGGTCGAAGCGCGGAAACGTCTCGAGCTCGCTCCACGTCTCGCCGTCCGCACTGCCCCACAGCGCCGCGGCGTCGTCGGCGTAGAAGCTGCCGGCCGGCTCGCGCGTCGTGCCCAGGACGAAGCCGCCTCCTGCAAGGGCGTGTATTGAATAGCTCGGCCCCGGAAGCTCCGCGATGCGGCGGAAGATTCCGCCCGGCTCCAGGCGGCAGACGGCCGGCGGCTCGCTCCCGAACACGACGTCCTGTCCGTAGAGCAGTCCGAAGCCGGCGAGGACGGCGTCCACGGCGCTGCCGCGGTGCCCCGGGACGAGGGACTCGAACACGAGCCCTCCGTCGAAGGACCGGAAGATGCCGGTGCGCGACTCGCCGTCGCCGGTGAACACGTACAGCTCGTGCAGCTCCGGGTCGGCCCGCACGCCGTGGATGTGGCGGTGTCCGTGGAACAGGTGGCGCACGTTCCAAGTCGCTCCGCTGTCGTCGCTCGCCCACAGGCGCAGCGGCACGCTGTCCATCGTGTAGGCCTGGTACTCGCCCAGGAACACCTCGCCGTCCAGCTCGTCGACGCTGTGGGGCGTGAGCATCTGCATGGTTCCGAGCACGAGCACTTCGGCCCATGTGCGCCCGCCGTCCGCCGAGCGGCGCAGCACGTGGCCGCGCGAGCCCTCGAGCGTGTCCGCGAGCAGCACGCCGTCCGACAGCACCGCGATCGTCCGGAAGCCGGCACCCGCGGGCAGCGACCCGCGGACTGCGAACGTGCGCGCCCCGTCGGTGCTGGCCTCGAGGCGTGCGGAGCCCGCGCCGTTGCGCAGCGCGAAGACCGTGCCCGAGCCGTCCGCGGCCAGAATGCGATGGTCGGCCGACTCGTGGACCGTTTCGGCCGCGAGGCGCAAGGGCGCGCTGCCGCCGTCCGGGGAGCCGTGCAGGCCGGACCGTCCGACGGACACGGGCGGCGCGCCGTCGGCGCAGCCTCCGAGGAGGACGAGCGGGACGATCCACGGCAGCACCCGTCCCGTCCGACCGACGACCATTCGGAGCCCCCGCGCTTCCGTCGAAGGAAGCCGTCCTTCGGGCAGCAACCTCCGTGCCGCCGCGCTGCGGGCTCGACTCGGGGGCGAACGCGCATCGGAGCCGTCCGGCGCCGTCCCGCCCGGGCAATCCCTTGCTCCGGGTGGTCCGCCGGGCTCGCGCCTCGAGGGCGATGTCGGCTGCAGCGCTCTGCCGGCTAGAGCGAGATGAGACCGCGTCGCAGCGCCACGACGACCGCGTCCACGTGCGAGTGCGCTCCCAGCTTTCCGTAGATGTGCTGCAGGCGCGTGCGCACGTTGCGCCGCGTGGTGCCCACGACGTGCGCGGCTTCCGCGTTGGACAGACCGCGCGCCACGATCTGCAGCAGCTCGACCTCGTCGGGCAGCAGCGGCCCGGGGCCCTGCCCCGGCGCCTCGACGCCCTTGAAATAGCTCCAGAACGCGCGCGCGAGCCGCGGCTCGATCACCGTGCCGCCGCGGTCCACCTCGTGGATGGCCTCGTGCAGCCGCGAGGCCTCGACGCCCTTGACCAGGTAGCCGGCCGCCCCGCGGCGCATGGCCTCGAAGACTTTATTCTCGTCGAAGAATGAAGTCAGGACGAGCAGCTCGCAGGCGACGTGCGCGGCGCGCAGGCGCGCGACCAGCTCCAGGCCGTCGATTCCGGGCAGCTCGACGTCCACGAGCGCCACGCGCGCGCCGCTGGCGGGCAGGGCGGAGAGCGCGGCTTCGCCGCTCAGGGCGGAGCCGACGAGTCGCACGTCGCGCCAGCCCGACACGAGCTTCTCCATGCCCCGCAGGAACGCCGGCTGATCCTCGACGAGGTAGAGCGGCACGCAATCGGCCGGCGCGGTGTCCATGTGCCGCATGATAGCCGGCTTTCGGCTTTCGACTTTCGGCTTTCGGGCCCTGCAGCACAACTGTCGGCTTGCACGGACGCCCACGGCGTGAGAACAAGCGTCCGACGCGGCCATCCGCGCCGGGAGACGAGATGCGCACCGTGCGGCTCACCGGGCGTTCGCTCAGGCTGGAGGACGTTCGCGCCGTGGCGCGCGAGGGGGCGCGCGTCGAAATCGATCCCGAGGCACGCACTGCGGTGCGGGCGGCGCGCGCGATGGTGGACCGGCGGGCGGCGTCGGATGCGGCGACCTACGGCGTGAAC
>Ga0172368_10006127_pt1 | contig 13105 bp, 8 predicted proteins | sample Lak11m_FD_114540 | JGI IMG/M metagenome (GOLD analysis project Ga0172368, IMG submission 114540) | Freshwater microbial communities from Kabuno Bay, South-Kivu, Congo - kab_022012_11m | ecosystem: Environmental > Aquatic > Freshwater > Lake | place: Democratic Republic of the Congo: South-Kivu...
TAACCTTTCTTGCTTAGACACAGAGTAATAGCAGAGGTAAGCGTTGTTTTACCATGATCTACATGGCCGACTGTTCCTATATTCACATGCGGCTTAGTGCGCTGAAATTTTTCCTTTGCCATTGAAATTTCCTCCTTTTATTTTCTCGCTTTATTTCTATCAGGTGCAACAGTTGTAATTATTTTTTCTGCAATATTTCCGGGCACTTCCATATAATACGAAGGTTCCATTGTATACGTTGCGCGGCCTTGTGTCAAGCTTCTTAATGCAGTTGCGTACCCAAACATCTCCGACAGCGGAACATAGCCTCTGATGATTCTTGCATTAGCCCTTTGTTTTATTGACTGAATCTTGCAGCGCCTGGAGTTTAAATCGCCTATAACGTCACCGAGAAATTCCTCGGGAGTAGTTGCTTCTAAATCCATAATCGGCTCTAATAAATATGAACTGCCTTTTCTTAAGCCTTCTGAAAAAGCTATTGAACCAGCCATTTTAAATGCAAGATCAGAAGAATCTACTTCATGATAAGAACCGTCAATAAGCATAATTTTCACATCAGTAACTGGATAACTTGCCAGCGCTCCGCTTTTAGCTGCATTCATCACGCCTTCTTCAACAGAAGATATATATTCTTTAGGGATTGCGCCGCCTATAATTCTGTTTACAAATTCAACACCTTTGCCAGGCTCTGTTGGTTCCATGTCAATTACAACATGCCCATATTGGCCGTGGCCACCGGACTGCTGAATAAATTTTCCAACAGCGGTAGTTCTATTTTTAATTGTCTCTCTATAAGCAACCTGCGGCTTACCAACATTTGCTCTGACTTTAAATTCGCGCAACATTCTATCAACTAAAATTTCAAGATGTAATTCACCCATTCCTGAAATTATTGTCTGGCCTGTTTCCTGATTATATTTAACAGTAAAAGAAGGATCTTCTTCTTCAAGTTTATGTAATGCAAACCCAAGCTTTTCCTGGTCAACCTTTGTTGCAGGCTCAATCGCCAAAGACAAAACCGGCTGTGGAAAATGCATTGATTCAAGTTGAATAGGATGTTTTTCATCACAAACTGTATCGCCTGTTGTAGTCTTTTTTAAACCAACAACTGCTACTATATCGCCGGCATATGCCTCTTCTATAATATTCTGCTTATTAGCATGCATCTGGACTAATTTACCAATTCTCTCTTTTTCCCGTGTTTTTGTATTATATACATAAGTGCCTGATTTTAAAATTCCTGAATACACCCTGACGTATGTAAGCTTACCCACATAGGGGTCTGTCATAATTTTAAAAGCTAAACCACAAAACGGCTCATCCTCTGATGCCTTTCTTTCTTCTTCCTTCTCTGTTTCTGGATTAATACCTTTCATAGACGGAACATCGAGAGGCGAAGGTAAATATTCATTAATGGCATCTAAAAGCGGCTGAACACCTATATTCCTAAAAGATGAACCGCATAAAACAGGTATCAAACCATTGTTTAAAGTAGCTCTTCTAAGATGCTTAATTATAAATCCTTCTGTAATCGGCTCGTTATGGATATATTTTTCCATAACCTTATCATCAGCCTCTGCCAGTTTTTCAATCATCATATGCCTATAAGTCTCGGCCTCTTTGGCAGATTCTTCTGGAATAGATATTTCTTCAAAATCTTTACCCGTAGAAGAAGTATACTTAATAGCCTTCATACGAATAAGATCAATAACGCCTTGAAACGTATCTTCTTTGCCTAAAGGAATCTGTATTGGACATGCCAACGCGCCCAACCTGCTGTACATTTGCTCTAGTGCTTCAAAAAAGTTTGCGCCTGTTCTGTCCATTTTATTTACATAGGCAATCCTTGGTACTTTATATCTGTCTGCCTGGCGCCATACCGTTTCACTCTGCGGCTCGACTCCCCCGACTGCACAAAATACTACAACGCCGCCATCAAGAACTCGCAGTGAACGTTCTACTTCTATAGTAAAATCCACATGCCCCGGGGTATCAATAATATTTATCCTATGATCTTTCCAGAAACATACAGTAGACGCTGAAGTAATAGTAATACCTCTTTCCTGCTCCTGCTCCATCCAATCCATAGTAGCAGTGCCTTCATCTACAGTGCCAATCTTATACGACTTACCTGTAAAGAAAAGTATACGCTCGGTAGTAGTAGTCTTACCAGCATCTATGTGCGCCATGATGCCTATATTTCTCATTCTTTCTAAAGGTATTTCTCTTGCCATTTTTCTTTTAACCGTTGTATTATATTGTTTATCAGTTGCAAACTGCTCACAACCTGAAACAGCCTGCAACAAAATACTTGTTTTGTCTGTTTCGCTCATATCTATAATTGGTAGGGACACCAAAAAAAGTGTCCCCGGGAATTGCTGATACTTATATTACCATTTAAAATGCGCAAAGGCCTTATTTGCCTCTGCCATCTTATGTGTATCCTCTCTCTTTTTTATTGCTGAACCGGTACCATTATATGCATCTATTATTTCCATTGCAAGGCGTTCTTCCATTGGCTTACCTTTTCTTGCCCTTGCAAAGTTTCTTAACCAGCGAAGTGCCATTGAAGTACCTCTCTCGACAGTAACTTCTATAGGAATCTGATAGGTAGCGCCTCCGACTCTTCTTGGCTTAAGCTCCAAAAGCGGCTTTGCATTATCAAGCGCCTTAAGAAACACCTCAATTGCATCTTTTTTATTTAATTTCTGGCAGGCAATATCAAAACTGCTATAAACAATTCTTTCGGCTGTTGACTTTTTGCCCTGCTCCATGACGCAATTTATCATCTTTGCTACAAGTTTATTATGATATTTCGGGTCTGGTATTATTTCTCTTTTGTCTGCTCGTCTTCTTCTCATTTAATTTTATCCTATTTATTTCTTCGGCCTTTTTGCTCCGTACTTGGAACGTGATTTTTTTCTATCTGAAACACCTGCTGTATCAAGAGATCCTCTCACTATGTGATAACGAACTCCAGGCAAATCTTTTACCCTTCCACCCTTTACTAAAACTATAGAGTGCTCCTGAAGATTATGGCCTTCACCAGGAATATAAGCTGTAACTTCTATGCCGCCGGCCAATCTAACCCTTGCGATTTTACGCAATGCAGAGTTAGGTTTCTTCGGAGTCATGGTCTTAACCTGTAAACATACACCGCGTTTTTGAGGCGAACCTTCCAAAGCCGGTGATTTTGATTTTGATTTCTTTGATTGTCTTCCTAATCTAATTAATTGGCTGATTGTAGGCATTTTTATTTCCCTGTTGATTCATTATTATCTATTTTATTTTCTGAATTTTCTTCTTTTTCCGCAGCAGCAGGATTTACAGTTTTAAAGATATCTATATCTCTATGAGTTTTAAACCCGGTTCCGGCAGGTATTAAATGGCCCATAATTACGTTTTCTTTCAAACCTAGCAAATTATCCCTTTTGCCGCTTGCAGCAGCCTCTGTTAAAACCCTGGTGGTCTCCTGGAAACTGGCCGCTGAAATAAAACTCTCTGTGCTTAAAGATGCCTTTGTAATACCAAGCAATATAGGTATAGCGCTTGCTGGCTTTGCGTCTTTTTTTGTTGCCTTTAAATTTTCTTCTTTAAAAACAAATTTGTCTACCTGTTCACCTATTAAAAATTCTGTATCGCCCGGGTCTTCAATGCGTACTTTGCGCAACATCTGCCTGACGATAACCTCTATATGCTTATCATTAATCTTTACACCCTGAAGCCTATAAACTTCCTGAATTTCATTAACCAAATATTCCTGAAGTTTTTTATCTCCTGAAACCCTCAAAATATCCTGAGGCACCACTGCGCCATCTATCAATTGCTGACCGGATGTGACTATATCGCCTTTGTATACATTAAGATGTTTGCCGTGAGGAATCAAATATTCTTTTTTCATGCCTGAAGCCGCTTTAATAATTACCCTGCGCTGGCCTTTTTTAGACGGGCCGAATTCTACAATACCGTCTATTTCAGTTATAATCGCTGGATCTTTAGGCCGCCTAGCCTCAAACAATTCTGCAACCCTGGGCAAACCACCGGTAATATCTTTCGTTTTTGAAATAACCCTGTGAGTCTTAACCAAGACGCTTCCTGCTTCAAGTTCCTGGCCGTCTTTCACAACTATATGGGCGCCGACAGGTATAGGATATATCGCCAGCACCTCGTCTTTTTTATTTAAAACAACTATCTCCGGATGGTACTCTCCGCCTTTGTGCTCAATAATTACCCTGTCAGTAAGGCCGGTAGCGCTATCCAGTTCTTTACGCATCGTAATATCTTCGATAATATCTTCAAACTTTATTTTACCTGTTACTTCTGACAAGATAGGCACAGTGTACGGATCCCATCTTACCAAAACAACATCTTTCTTAATTTCTTCCTGATCATCAAACTTTATAACTGCGCCCTGCGGTACTATGTGGCGCTCGTATTCCCTGCCGCCCTTATCATTAATACTAATCTGGCCGTTTCTATTTAATACGATATTCTCGCCCGGCTTTTTCTTAACAATCCTTAGATTGTGATAAATTAAAATACCTTCATTCTTGCTTTTTATAAAAGACTGCTCAACAATCCTGCTTGCAGTACCACCTATATGAAATGTTCTCATAGTAAGCTGCGTACCAGGTTCACCTATTGACTGCGCAGCAATTATACCGACTGCCTCACCCAGCTCAACAGGTTTTTTGGTTGCAAGATTTCTTCCATAACATTTGGAACATACGCCATGTTTTGTCTCGCATGTCAAAACGCTTCTCATTCTTATTTTTTCAATACCAGCAGCTTCAATCTGATCAGCCTGCGTTTCGCTTATTTCACTGTTGGCTTCTACTATAACTTTATCAGTAATAATATCTACAATATTGTCAAGGGCTACCCTGCCGACGACTCTTTCTTTCAAACCTACAACAACATCGTCCCCTTCTATTATAGCGCTTATAACTATACCGTTTATTGTGCCGCAATCGTTTTCAGTAATAATTACATCCTGCGCAACATCGACGAGCCTTCTTGTCAAATAACCTGAATCTGCGGTTTTCAGAGCTGTATCAGCCAAACCTTTTCTTGCGCCGTGAGTTGAAATAAAATATTCCAACACTGTTAGGCCTTCTCTGAAGTTAGCAGTAATAGGGTTTTCTATAATTTCGCCTGACGGCTTGGCCATCAAACCTCTCATGCCTGCTAACTGCCTAATCTGCTGCTTTGAACCTCTTGCGCCTGAATCTGCCATCATAAAAACAGGATTGAATGACTCGAGTTCGTCAAAAATCAAATCCGACACCTTGTCAGTAATATGTGTCCAAATATCTATAATCTTTATATATCTTTCACCTTCGGTAATTATACCTAATTTATATTGCTTTTCTACTTCAACAACTTCTTTTTTAGCCATATCTAAAAACATCTGTTTCTTTGCCGGCACCACCATGTCTTTAACAGATATCGATATACCGGCCCTTGTTGCCCATTCAAATCCAAGCGTCTTAAGATCGTCCAGCAACTTAACAGTTCTCTGATGGCCATGTTTCTGATAGCACAAAGAAACAAGTTCTGATAATTTCGATTTATTCATTTCATGGTTAAAAAATGGCATATCTTCAGGCGCAGCAGTTATATTAAATACAACCTTGCCTGTTGTAGTCTCAATAATTTTCCCATCTATTCTTACTTTTATCTTGGCATGCAGGTCTATCTGGTTATCCTGAAATGCAAAGATAACTTCATCAGTATCGCTAAAAATTTTGCCTTCGCCTTTTAACCCGGCTTTTTCTTTAGTAAGATAGTGGCATCCTAATACTATATCCTGAGTAGGAGTTACTATCGGCCTACCGTCAGACGGTGAAAAAATATTATTTGACGCAAGCATCAACAACCTTGTTTCCATCTGCGATTCAGTTGATAAAGGAACGTGAACCGCCATCTGGTCACCATCAAAATCGGCGTTAAAAGCTGTACACACCAAAGGATGAATTCTTATTGCCTTTCCTTCTATTAGTATAGGCTGAAACGCCTGGATACCTAATCTATGTAGAGTAGGCGCACGATTCAGCATAACAGGATGTTCTTTTATTACATCGTCAAGGATATCCCAAACTTCCATACGTGTTTTTTCAACCATTTTACGCGCGCTCTTTATAGTGTGGACAAAACCCTTGTCGCGAAGTTTCTTTATTATAAACGGCTCAAATAATTCCAAGGCCATTCTCTTGGGAAGTCCGCACTGATGAAGCTTTAGTTCCGGCCCTATAACTATAACTGACCTACCTGAATAATCAACGCGTTTTCCTAAAAGATTCTGCCTGAAACGGCCTTGTTTACCCTTTAACATATCGCTTAATGATTTTAGAGGCCTATTGCCCGGGCCTAAAACCGGCCTGCCATGTCTTCCATTGTCAAAAATCGCATCAACAGCCTCTTGAAGCATCCTTTTTTCATTTCTTATAATAATCTCAGGCGCTTTAAGGGCTAGTAATTTTTTAAGACGATTATTTCTGTTTATTACTCTTCTGTAAAGATCATTTAAATCGCTTGTTGCAAACCTGCCGCCATCCAAAGGTACTAAAGGCCTTAGGTCGGGCGGTATAACCGGCACAACCTCCAATATCATCCACTCTGGTTTATTGCCGGACTTCTTAAAAGACTCAACTATCTTCAACTGCTTAGCAAAACGCCTCTTAGACTGATCCATCTTTGTAGTTTTAATCTGTTTTTCAAGGCGCGCTATTAATTTATCTATGTCAACCTCTTTAAGTAAATCTAAAACTGCCTCACCACCCATTTTAGCAACAAATTTCTGGCCATATTGGCTAATGGCTTCCTGATATTTTTCTTCATTCAATAAATCTTTTTTCTTAAGAGGCGTATCACCCGGATCTGTTACTATATATTCTTCATAATAAATAACTCTTTCAAGTTCTCTGACATTTATTTCTAAAAGGGCTGCCATTCTCGAAGGTATTGCCTTAAAAAACCATACATGTGAAACAGGGGCTGCCAATTCAATATGGCCCATGCGCTCTCTTCTGACCTTTGAAAGCGTGACCTCTACACCGCACCTGTCGCAAATAATACCTTTGTGTTTTATTCTTTTATATTTGCCGCAGCTGCATTCCCAGTCTTTTGTGGGGCCAAAAATCTTTTCGCAGAAAAGCCCATCCTTCTCCGGCCTTAAAGTCCTGTAATTAATTGTCTCTGGCTTTTTGACTTCGCCTTTTGACCATGACTTTATAATCTGCGGAGATGCGATCTTTATTGTTATTGCATCAAATCCTGTTATAGGAACTTCTGGCTGGTGCATGTTTTTTTACCTTAATTTATTTATTAGGGTCTCTCTCTAGCCTCACATCAAGCGCTAAAGATTGAAGTTCTTTTACCAAAACATTAAACGATTCCGGCATTCCAGGCTGTAATGCTGTCTCGCCTTTTACAATAGCTTCATAAATCCTGGTCCTGCCTGTGACATCATCGCTTTTTACTGTTAATAATTCCTGCAATGTATAAGCAGCACCATATGCCTCCAATGCCCAAACTTCCATTTCGCCAAAACGCTGTCCGCCAAACTGGGCTTTTCCGCCTAAAGGCTGCTGTGTTACTAATGAATAAGGTCCTATCGAACGGGCATGTATCTTATCATCAACCAAGTGTGCAAGCTTCATCATATAAATATAACCAACTGTAACTTTTTGCATAAATGGCTCGCCGGAAAAACCGTCGTAAAGTACTGTTTTTCCGTCTTCCGGCAACCCGGCTTTTTTCAATTCTTCAGTTATTTCTTTTTCGCTGGCTCCATCAAAAACAGATGTAGCCACATGAAAACCAAGCGCCTTTGCAGCCCAGCCTAAATGTGTCTCTAAAATCTGGCCTACGTTCATTCTTGAGGGAACGCCTAACGGATTAAGAACTATATCTACCGGCGTGCCATCAGGCAGAAATGGCATATCTTCTTCTGGAAGTATCTTGGCTATAACGCCTTTATTTCCATGCCTTCCGGCTATTTTATCTCCAACGGATAATTTTCTCTTTGTAGCTATAAATACAACTATTTTCTTTAAAACGCCAGGAGGTAATTCGTCGCCTTTTTTTATTTTATCAATCTCCATTTCGCGTTCATAAACCAATTCATCTATATGCTCGTCTAATATTCTTAAAAGTCTATTTAATTCTTCTTCACGCTCAAGATCTTGATAAAGCTTTATTCCGTCAAGCTTGCATTTTACAAGCTTGCTAATGTCTGACTTTCGTACGGTTTTGCCTTCGGCTATAATAACCTTGTTTGTATCATCATCTGTAATTGCCTCGGCGAGCTTGGAGCCAACCAGCATCTTGCTTAGTTTCTGCTGCTTCTCAAGTTTTATGCTATCTATCTGCTCTTGGTATGACTTTCTTATATTTTCAATTCTCTGATGTTCTTTCTTTATCTCTTCCTTATTGCCTGAAGCAAGGCCTTTTCTTGAAAAAACCTTTACATCAACAATAATACCTTCAACTCCGGGAGACACAACTAAAGATGCATCTCTTACATCTCCAGCCTTTTCTCCAAATATAGCCTTCAACAATTTCTCTTCGGGAGATAACTCTGTTTCGCTCTTAGGAGTTATTTTACCTACTAAAATATCTCCGGGATGAACTTCGGCGCCTACCCTGACTACGCCATTCTCATCCAGATCTTTTAGGGCATCTTCACCGACATTCGGTATATCCCTTGTAATTTCTTCATTGCCAAGCCTGGTGTCTCTTGCTTCTATTTCAAATTTTTCAACGTGTATAGATGTAAGAACATCTTCTCTTGTAATTCTTTCACTCACTAAAACAGCATCTTCAAAATTGTAACCTCTCCATGGCATAAAGGCTACCAGTATATTAGATCCTAAAGCGAGTTCTCCATTATTTGTAGCAGGGCCATCCGCTATAACCTCGCCCGCTTTTACTTTTTGGCCAAGCTTAACCAACGGCCTCTGATTTATGCAAGTATCCGCATTGGATCTTACAAATTTCTTTAATTTATACGTTTCGGAACCTATTGTAATTTCATCTGCCTGGACACTTTTAACAGTACCTTCAGAACTAGTTACAACAACGGCCCCGGAATCTTTTGCTGTTTTATACTCCATGCCAGTTCCAACTAAAGGAGCCTGAGGAACCAAAAGCGGCACTGCCTGGCGTTGCATGTTTGAACCCATCAAGGCGCGGTTTGCATCATCATGCTCTAAAAATGGTATCAAATTAGCTGCGACCGAAACAAGCTGCCTAGGCGACACATCCATGTAGTCAACTTTTTTTCTATCAACTTTAGGAAAATTACCCTTTTGCCTGCAAAGCACTGTTTCTTCTGCTAATCGCCCGTCAGAATCCAAAGGCGCATTTGCCTGAGCTATAATATATTTGTCTTCTATATCGGCAGACAGATATTCTATTTTATTAGTTACCCTGCCGTTTTCAACTTTTCTATAAGGCGTTTCCATGAATCCATATTTATTTATTCTTGCATAAGTACAAAGTGAAGCTATAAGGCCTATATTCGGGCCTTCAGGCGTTTCAATAGGACAAATCCTGCCATAATGAGAATGATGAACGTCTCTAACTTCAAACCCTGCTCTTTCTCTGGACAAACCGCCTGGCCCAAGTGCGCTTAAACGGCGCTTATGAGTCATTTCTGCTAACGGGTTTGTCTGATCCATAAATTGTGAAAGCTGGCTTCTGCCAAAGAAATCTTTTACAACGCTTGAAATCAATTTTGCATTTATCAGATTATGGGGCATTGTTGTATCAAGATCATATATGGTCATTCTTTCTCTTATGGAACGATCCAATCTTGCAAGGCCTATACGAAGCTGGTTTTCCAAAAGTTCGCCTACTGTCTTGATACGCCTGTTTCCTAAATGATCTATATCATCTGTCTGGCCTTCGCCGTTTTTCAACTTAATCAATGTCTCCATGGTCTTAACCACAGTTTCAGGCGTAAGGACTCTTGAATCCTCAGATATATTCATGCCTAGCCTTCTATTGAGCATAAACCTTCCGACGCTTCCCAAATCATATCTTTTATTGTCAAAAAACAATCTATTAACTAATGTAGTAGCACTTTCAATAGTTGGTGGATCACCAGGCCTTATCCTTCTAAAAATATCTATTAATGCCTCTGCCTGATTTTTCGTGTGATCCTTATTAATCGTATTTAATATTTCGGGAACGGCTTTCTGAAGAAGCTTGATACTTTTTACATTGTGAGAAATTAATTTACTAATAACGGCTTCACTTATTTTTAAGAATTTTTCTGCCACTAAAACATCTGTTGTCGGATCTATTACGTCTTCGGCCAGCACGCGTGAATGTAATTTTTCAAGCTGCGATTCACGTTCAATTTTAACTTCTTCAATGCCGCAGAAAAGCTTTAAGATGTCTTCATTGGTTGAAAAACCAAGCGCTCTTAAGAAAGTTGTTGCCAAAACTTTTCTGCGCCTGTCTATAAAAACGCTCAAGGTATCCATTATGTCAAATTCAAATTCAACCCATGCGCCGCGATAAGGAATAATCTTAGCGGAATGTAAACGCCTGCCGCTAGGATGAGTTTCTTCTGCAAAAGAAACTCCCGGTGAACGATGCAACTGGCTGACTACTACTCTTTCATCCCCATTTATTATAAATGTGCCGGTCTCTGTCATCAAAGGAAGTTCGCATATATAAATATCCTGTTCCTTGGATTCTTTCTTTGATTTCAATCTTAATCTTACCTTCAACGTAGACGAATAAGTTATGCCTCGTTTTTGGCATTCTGCAATAACATATTTGGGTTTTTCCAATAGATAGCTTACAAATTCAAGCTTATAGCTTCCATCAAAACTCTCTATCGGAAAAACTTCAGAAAAAACCTGCTGTAAACCCTGCTGTTTTCTTTTTGTCTTAGGTACATCTGATTGCAAAAACTCAGCAAAAGATACAGTTTGGATATCCAAAAGATGCGGTATCTCAGCAGCTTCTTTTAATTTTGCATAATTCTTACGTTTTAGTATTGGCATATTTGTCAATCAATCAATTGGTTAGTTAATCTTTATAACCTACTGTTTGCAAATTAACAATTTATTACTTTAACTCGACTTTAGCACCGACAGCTTCAATCTTTTTCTTTATATCTTCTGCTTCTTCTTTTGGCACGCCTTCTTTAATTGGCTTAGGAGCTGCTTCAACCAAATCCTTTGCTTCTTTAAGGCCTAGATTTGTAATTTCTCTGACTACCTTTATGACCTGAATCTTGTTTGTGCCAACATTCGATAAAACTACGCTAAATGTTGTTTTTTCTTCAACTGCTGCGGCACCCGCACCTGCTGCACCCGCTACACCAACTGGGCCTGCCATCATAGGCATAGCTGCTGAAACGCCAAACTTATCTTCCAAGGCTTTTACAAGATTTGATAATTCAAGTACTGTCATAGTTTCAATGGCAGACAAAATACCTTCGGCATTTTTACTTAATTCTACCTTTGGCTTCTCTTGTGTTTTAACATTCTCTTCACTCATTTTAACTCCTCCAAATTTTCCATTATTTCGTGTTGAAAATTTGTCCCGAGCGACCAGCTATCACGTTTAGTCGCGAGGGACTACAAATACAATTATGTTTTCTTCTTGCTTATCTGATCAACCACGCGGACAAATCCGCTAACTAAATTATTCAAAACTCCAACCAAACCCGTTATAGGCGATTTCATACCGCCGGCTACTCTAGCTATTAAAACTTCTTTTGTCGGCAGTGTAGCTAGTTCTTTTATTTTGTCGCTGGAAACAAATTCTCCTGCAAAACATCCGCCACAAATCTTGAAACCTTCATTTTCTTTTGAAAAATTAACAAAAATCTTAGAGGCATTTAAAAAACCGTCCTGCGAACAAAAAGTAACAGCGCAGGTATCTTCAAACAACGGCACCAAAGATTCAAACTTGGCGTTTTTAGCCGCTATGCGCGCCATTGAATTCTTAACAACTTTAAATTTGGCAGGTGCCGATTTAAGCGGCTTCCTCAGACGCTGAATCCTGTTTACATCTATGTTTTTAAACTTTGCCACAATGGCAGAATCGCTTTCTTTAAAAATCGTTGTAAGTTCTTTTATTGCAGATTCTCGTGTGGCACGTCCAAATTTAAACATTGTAAAACACCTCTGATAAATTAATCTACTTTAAATTGCCCTAGATCCAATTTTAAACCAGGGCCCATGCTAGTAGCGATTGTAATTGACTTGGCAAACTGGCCTTTTACTGTTGCTGGTTTATTTTTTAATACGGTTTCTATTAATAAATATGCATTATCAAAAATTGCGCCTTCAGCAAAAGAAAGCTTGCCTATGGGCGCATGTATATTCGACTGTTTATCCATTCTGAATTCTATCTTGCCGGCCTTTACTTCTTTTATAGCCTTTGCAACATCCAAAGTTACTGTACCTGCTTTAGGGTTAGGCATAAGACCTTTTGGGCCCAAAATTTTCCCTAACTTGCCAAGATCTTTCATCATATCAGGCGTGCTTATAGCAACGTCAAAATCTGTCCATCCGGAGGCAACCTTTTCCAACAGCTCATTAGCTCCGACAAAATCAGCGCCTGCCTGTTTAGCTTCGCTGGCAATCTCACCTTTACAGAATACGACAACTTTAACTTTTTTGCCTGTTCCGTGCGGAAGGGCTACTGTGCCCCTGATTGACTGAGGCGCTTCTTTCTGATCTATATTAATCCTGAAAGAAATGGTCACTGACTCATCAAACTTCGGATGCGGAACTTTTTTAAGAATTGATATGGCCTCTTTTAGGTCATATTTTTTCTTCTTATCTACAAACTTAACAATCTCTTTTTGTTTTTTAGTTAAACGTTTCATTTTTTCTTCTTAGGGGTTTCCTTTGCTGGTTGGCTGGCTGGGGCTGATGCGGCTGCGGCTGGTTTTGCCTTCTCTGCTTTTTTTTCTGCCTGCGGCGGTGCTGGGATAGGTTCCTTAACTTCAGTAATCTTATCAACAACTTCAATACCCATAGAACGAGCAGTGCCTTCAACCATTCTTATAGCCATACTTAAATCTTGTGTATTTAAATCCTTCATTTTTGTTTTAGCTATCTCTTTAACTTGA
>Ga0172368_10006128_pt1 | contig 13104 bp, 13 predicted proteins | sample Lak11m_FD_114540 | JGI IMG/M metagenome (GOLD analysis project Ga0172368, IMG submission 114540) | Freshwater microbial communities from Kabuno Bay, South-Kivu, Congo - kab_022012_11m | ecosystem: Environmental > Aquatic > Freshwater > Lake | place: Democratic Republic of the Congo: South-Kivu...
GCCGCTCGCCAAGCTTACTGATTTCTTCCAACGACAAGCCCCATTGAGTAATTTCTTTTTTTGATCCATATCGCTCATTTTGCCATAGAACATTTGATTAATGTGACATTGTCAAATTACTTACTCCTTCCATTCCTTATCAGTATAGCATCACACAAAGTTTATTTTCTATGCAATGCCAGATATGGTATGCAAGAAAAGAAAGTTGAATGGTTTTTTTATTGATTTTTCCAAAAGGGCATTGGAAAAATCAATGTGCGGGACAAACCACCGATTGGCGGGCAACCGCGCAGAATGAGTCAGGGCTGTCATGATCGAATCTGGACTTCTTTTATTGAATACGTAAATTCATTACCCACGAAATAGCCACTCAGCAATGATGGCACTGTTGACACCCGGTCCCAGTTCGAGTATCCTTACGCCTTGTCCGGGCAGGCCCGGCGCGGCAGGACTCTTCGAACCCCGCCAGGGTCGAAAGACAGCAACGGTAAGGAGACGTTCCTGGGTGCCGCCGGTATCCTGTCCGGATATTGATTCCACCATCAATTCCAGGCCTTCATCCCTTATAATTCCCACATGTCACCAAAACGATGGATCCTATTTGCGCTCGCATTGATCATTGGCACAGGCGCCGGGCTGTATTATGGTTGGGTAATCAGCCCGGTCCAATATATCGATACCACGCCATCCACCTTGCGGGCGGATTTCCGCGCAGATTATACCTTGATGGTTGCCGAAACATACCAGGCTGATCAGAACCTGGAGAATGCCGCCCGCCGGTTGGCGATTTTGGGCAGCCAACCACCAGCCCAGATAGTGGTCTCTGCGCTCGATTTTGCGACGAGAAATAATTATTCACCGGCAGATACCGCTTTATTACAAAACCTGGGCGCTGCCATGCAGGTTTGGAAGCCAGGGGCCGGGATCAATCCGGCTGAAAACCCGACAACGCCAATCCCACAGCCGGGCGGAAGCCAGCCATGAGCGAGAAACGCGGTTTCTGGTTCTTGCTGACCGGGCTGGTGATCGGATCGGCCCTGGGTCTGCTGATTGCCTGGGTTATTTCCCCGATCCAATATGTTGACACAAGCCCGGCCAGCCTGCGGACCGACTTCAAGGATGATTATCGCTTTATGATCGCCTCCGCCTATTCTGCAAGCGGCGATCTGCCGCGGGCAGAAGCCCGCCTGGCAACCCTGGCCGACCCCGACCAGGTCAAAGCGATGGGCCAACAAGCCCAACGTATGCTGGCCAACAACACCTCGATGGAATTGGTGCAGGTAATCGCCGATCTCTCGCTGGCTGTGCAGAACCGCAGCGCTCAATCCGAACCCACGGCCGGTCAGACCGGGCAGGTAACGGCCACAGCATTAAACCCGGCAAGTGCCACGCCCATCGAATTTTCGGCAGCCAGCCCGGTCGCTTCCTTTACCCCAATTTTTACGCCCACAGCTGGTGTAACGATCGAACCAACACTTGAAAACACTGCAAGTCCTGTGCCGATGCCGATCAATACCATCGCGCCACGACCAGCCCGCACCGCCACCCCCACTCCCTCGGCCGCCTTCAAACTTTCTGCGCAAAACACTTTCTGCGACCCGGACCAGCCAGGTCTAATGCAAATATTCTTAAGCGATGGGGACGGGAAACCTGCCGCGGGAATTGAGCTGGTCATAACCTGGTCTGGCGGGGAAGAGCACTTCTTTACCGGGCTTAAACCTGAAATCAGTTCTGGATATGCTGATTACACCATGAGCGGGAATATTGAATATGCGTTAACACTGGCCGCAAGCGGTACACGTGTCACTGGGCTGATCAGCACATCATGCACTGATGCAACCGGTGAAGCTTATCCGGGTGGGCTTAGGCTGGATTTCAAGCAACCATGACAAAAAGCTCCCGCTTTTTCACAAACGGGAGCTTTTTCTTTACCACTAAATGATCACTGCATTGGATTTTTGGCTGCCCAATCATCGGCCACGATGATATCGATATCGGCGGGAGCAGCGGAGTCGGGTTTGTAGGCGAGTTGAGCGCCACTGTTAATGGCGAATAACTCCTTAAAAAAAGTGATCGCATATAAGCGGCTGCGGTGAATGATCAATTGCGAAACACGAGGATTATATCCGGCGGTACCGGTAGAAATAATATTCAGCCCCAATGTTTTTAAATAATCCGATGTTTTCTCGGCCAACCCCTGGGTATTGCTACCATTCAGGATGGATATTGTTGCACCTTCCTGTTTTGCCAGTTCAAGGGTATCCCCCTGGGCGAGTGGGCTGACAGCGCCATTGACGGAAAAAATCTCATCGCGCAACTCGCGGATCTTATCCGGAATAGGCTTCAAGATACTTTGCGCCTGACCATTAACAACCAGCGAATCAAGCTGGACCATTGTATAGTCGATCACGCCCTTTTTGATATTTTCCGGGGGAATATCCTTGGCAAGCATTCCCAGGCGCATGATCTGGTCAAAGGTCAGATTGGTTTTAATACCCGATTGGATATCATTATAAATTGCAGGCGCGTTGGCCAGCATGGTTGGAAAGTTGGCGGGATCGAGCACCTTGTTGCGAAAGGCCAGGATGACCGCTTGCTGGCGCTTTGAACGATCCACATCGCCATCCTGGGTGTGACGCTGGCGAACATAGCCAAGCGCTTCCACACCCCCCAACATGTGCTTTCCCGCAGAAAGCATGATCTTATCAGCACCGGCGCCAACCGGATCAATGATAATCTTCTTGGGGACGTCGACTTCAATCTTTCCGATGGAGTCAATCAACCTGGTAAATGACCAGAATTCCACCTGGGCATAATATTGGACCGGCACACCAATGACCTGTTCGACCGTACGCATGGCCAATTCGGGACCGCCGCCAGGCACCTTGAAGGCTTCGCCATTGTAATAAGCGGTATTGATCCTGGCATAATCAAAACCGGGGATGCTGACCCACAAATCGCGTGGGATTGAGAGCATTCCAGCTGTCCTGGTCATAGGATCGATGGTCAGCAGGATCATGGTATCGGACCGCGCAGGACCGACCCGGTCCGGGCTGATCTGGCCATTTGAATCCAGAACAGGGGTGGTATCGAGGCCCATCAATAGTATAGTCACCCGGCTGGCGCCATCCCAGGTGGGCGGAAGTTCAACTGCCGGCGCTGCAGGGGCCTGGGTGGGAACACCAGGAGCAGATTGGGTGCTATCTGCGGAAGTAATGTTCACACCAGGGATGGGGATGGTCTTCATGGTTACGGTGATATACCGTGCCGACACAAATGACCCGGCGAACAGGGCAATCGCCAGGATACCAACGATGATCTTATTGATATGGATTTTCATTACATTTATCATAGTTTTTATTTTGCTTATTCTTGAATTAATCGGGCTTGAGATAAACCATCCCCACACCCAATTTGTCCAGGCCAAGACCGGCCCAATATTGCATTAATGCCGAATCTGTTTCGAGGGCTTTCATCAGCCCAGGTATTGCGCGCGTATCCTTGATCTCTGACAACGCGCGAACGGCTTCCAACCTGGCGGACTGGCTGCCAGTTATTACGACATCCAATAAAGCAGTTGTCGCATCCGGTCCGGCAAGGATCAAGGCATTGGCTGCCAATTTGGCGGTCATCGGATCCGGATCATCCAGAGCCCGGATAAGCGGCAATACAGCGCGAGGATCCCGGCGGTGGCAAAAAGCCATAGCGGCAGCCTGGCGAACATCACAGGATATGTCTTCCAGGGCAGCGAGTAAATCCTGGATGATATCTGCTTCAAAACCAACCAGGGTTCGAACAGCCCACCAGCGCTCATCGGCATCAGCAGCTTTAAGCATGGTCCGCAACGCGGGCAATGCCACTGTGCCTAAGCGAGGCAGATTGATAGCAGCCTGTTCGGCGCGCGCATCATCACCGCTGTTCAGTTCGACACATAAAAATTCCAATTCAGTCATGGAAATTATCAGAATAGGACCAGTTTGTGCTATCGTGCCGGAGGGGGTACTGGAAGGTTTTCGATGGAGGTGCTGACCCACTTATCCCCTTCGTCTATGAGCATAACCGGGATATCTTCTACGATGGGGTATTTTCGACCACAATCCTGGCAAACCAGCCACGATTCGCGTGTCAGGTTCAGTAGGCCATCTTTTTCCCGCACACAGGCCGGACAGCGCAGGATTTCAAGCAGTTCTTTAGAGACCATTGATTTCTCCTTGGATCGACAATAATAAGGCCAAAAATTGTACCACGCATCAAGGCTTCTGACACCAGCCCTTCTTCTTCAGGATCTTCTCCGGGTCTTTGACATCCGGACCGTACTCACAGGCGTCAGCCCAGGGCTGGTAATGAGTGACATAATTTTTTACGAACAGAATTTTACCATCGCGGTTAACCACCTGTTGAATGGTAATATCTGCGCCTTCAGCGGCATAATCAACGTGGCTGACCGAGCCGGGGGCGGCATCGGGGTTAAAGGTGATGGTCGGCGGAAGAGCCGGGACAGGGTTGGTGGGTCCTGAAAAAACCGCATCGACAGTACGCCCGTCGGAAGTGGAGTAAAACTTCCAGGTCAGAGAATAGGATACCGGGTTGAAATACGTTTCCATCAACAACCAGTAAGGCGTATCGTTGGTGAACTTAAAATCCACCAAGGGGAAGTAAACCGTGGCATCGAAACCTGAGAGATTGGGGTTATTGCGACCGCCAGCCATTTGTTCATAATAAAATACGCGATAGGCGTGCGGATGGCGTTCAACCACCGGAAAACCGGCATAGAAAACCGTTCGAAAGAGGGTGGTGCTGACCTGGCAAACGCCACCGCCAACACCCTTAATGGTTTTGCCGTTGTAGATGATCAGCGCTTCGGCATAGCCGCTATCAAGGCTGATATCACCCACATATTGACCCATCGAGAAGGTTTCACCCGGGGCGACAAGCAATCCATGGAAATTTGCCGCTGCCATCTGGATATTCTTCAAACGCGCGGCGCTTGAACCATAAAAATAGGATGTCTGCGAGGTGATCAATTGGGTGATGCCCAGTTCTGAACCTGTGGCGGTATCCGCCACCTGGGGCTGGGTAACCTTGACCCTCAGAAAAACTGCCTGCTGACCCGTCGCGGCGGCTTTTTCAATATCCTCGAGCGAACCATCCATATCCATCTTCAGGCCAACAGTGGAGGCCTTGATCGGCTCCAATTGGCCAGTTTGATCGTTAAAAGTAAATCGGGCATTGGCCTCAGGCCGGTCCACCTGTTTGGCGATTGGTTCGAGGTAAGCCTGGAGCATGGCGCGATCCAACTGGACAACATACTGCGAACCTGGGCCGCTACCCAGCCGACCCACCCGCAGCATGGGCGCCAGGTCTGCGGGTTGTATCTGCCAGGGACCAGGATCGCCACTGTGCGCATCAGGCACGGAAACCACCAACGGGCCTGAAAGCAAGCGGCGGGCTGCTTCGGCCTGGGTGGTAGCGTCAATCACCTGCGGAGCCTGTTCAATAATAACGAGCGGCACTTCACCATCGCGGAATGCCTGCATTTGAGCATTAAGGAAGACCAGGGTGGCATCCGGGTCAAGTTTGCGCCCATCCTGGCCGGGCTGGGAAGCAACCTCCAGGCCATTAATCACAAGGGTGGCCTCCTGCATGGGTTTATCAATACTTAATGCAAGGTTGTGCAGGTAGGAACTGGCCACGCGCTGGTCAAAAAGGATAACGGGCGGGACAATAACACCCACCTGGGCGGCGTTCAACTGGTCATTGATATTCTGGAATAAACTACCGGAACGCCCCAAATCAAAAGCCAATTTGGCCGTGGATACCGGATCGAGAGCCATGCCCAAGTTGGCAGGTGTCTCTATCCAGACATTCTGGCCATCACGGAAAACAATTTTTCCACTGGTTGGAAAGGTAAGTGCGGGTTTGATCTTTACCACAGCTTCTTCAATTTTCAAACCGGACACATCCACACCTGCCACCGAAACTCCCGGGAAAATACGGCCGGCAAAAACCAGGCGGTAACCAAGTGAAAGAATGAATAAAGTAAGCAAGAAAAGAGAGAAGCCGACCAGGAAGGCGGCTGATAATTGGATCCAGATCGCACCGGTTTCACGGCGATCTTTGCGAGGATGGACGAAACGAACAGGAGTTGTAACAGACATAATAAGTTATTTTTTATTTATTAATGATGGGAAGAACATGGGTATTTTCTGCTTGTATTCTGCGTATGCCGGTCCAATATCCCTCAGCAATTTTCGTTCTTCAAAATAAGCGCCAATAAGGATATACAATGAAAGGATACTCCATAGAGCCAGTCTGTTTACAGTCATTTCGGAAGTGAGCCAGATAAATGCCAACCCAGCGCTGTAAAGCGGGTGCCGAACGATTGCGTAAAGCCCATTTGTAACCAATTGATCCGGTCTGGAGTCTTCATAATATGGAGATAATTGAGCCAGCCCGGCGAATTCCATCACACCAGTCTGCATGACCCCGGCGAGCATTACAAAAATTGCCAGGCCTTGCAAAATCGTCGTAAGATATAACCAGGGGGAAGGGATGATATAAAGCACCCTATCCGGCAGAGCAATCAACATCAGCATAATTGGAAAAAAACTCGCCACCGAAAACAAATTGTACGAAAAGCGGTACAACCGGTAAAAAACTACAGCGCCAAATCCTCTGCGGAGCAGGCGTTTAAACCAGTGAGATGCAAGAATGGAATGTGCCACGCCCCATAAAATAGACGCGCACAGGATATAGATTGTTCCCATTATTCTACTATACCTGTTTTAAAGAAATATGAGTAGGTATGCTGAGTGAGTGGCACAAACGTGGAAAAAACCAAGAGATGTGATTTGCAGCCTGATCCAAACCGAAATACCTTTGATCAACTTGCAGCCGGCAACCAAATCCCAAAACAAGGCGACACTATTTTATCAAAACGGGTTTCAATGCTTCGGACAACATTTTTGTAAAAACATCAGTCCCAGCCGGGGAGAGATGATGCGAATCTACAAACAGATCGGGCGTCAGACGCTCATCATGGGCAAAATCCAGGACGGTGACACCATTCTTTTTTGCATATGTTTTTAGCGAGGTGATATAGCCTTTCAATGCCGCAGATTCGGCCGATTCCGTTGGCGAATCCAGGTGCTTGGTACGCACCAGAATAAGCTGGATGTTATTTTCCTTTGCCATACGCACGATCTCCGGCAAAAAGGAATTGTCGAGTTGAGCCGAAAAATCGAGCTGGTCCGGAGTGTAGAGATATGATTCGGCAGTGGCGATGGCATCAACCAACAGGTTTGAATCCAGATTGACACCCTGGAAAACGGCATTGTTGGCATTGTCATTGCATTGTTGATCACAACCAACCAGGCTGGAAAAAGTGTACCTGATGTAATAATCCACACTTTCACGTATGCGCAGGCGTGAACCAAATAAAGGCAGATATCGATCTGCCCATTGTTCAAGCGGGCTCATTTGTTGGATGAAAGCCTTCTGGATGAGGAGCTTATCATCCGTATTTGCAAGTTCATCCACCAACGTAAAATATTTTCCATTAACTCGGTAACCAGGAGCGGTCAGAATCGTATCGCGAAAGACAATCAAGACAGAACGCGGTTTATATGGGGAAGTCGCGATGATATTCTTCATCGCGAGATACCATACTGCCGAGGCCGAACCCGGGATACCGATGCTATAAGTTTGTACGCCTGTCAACTTGGTTAATTGGTTTGCATCGATGCTCAAAACCAGGACAGAATCACCGATCATAACCAGGCCGGCTTTTTCCCTGACAATATCATCCTGGTAATTCATTTTGATACGATTATTTAATTTTGGCCCAACCTGCTTGGGATAGGCAGTATCATAACGAATCGGTATATAAACCGATGTGACCAGTAGAAGCAGAGCCAGGATCAACGAATATCGAGCGAGGAGACGCATTTTCAAGCCCTAAAACTGAAAATAGATAAAATCGGGGTTGGAAGAATTTATATAGATGATGAGGAACAAGGTGATCAACGCAAAATAGATGGCATGCCACCAAGAATTAGCCGGGAAATAACGGTCGAGCAGCAGCTTTGCCAAGAGTGGCAACGAGTAGGCTATCAGCATCGAAAGAATGACCAGAATAATAATGAAATCCTGGTTGGTGGTGATCCAGGGAAATACAAACAATACTTTTCCAACCCAGGCGATGGACGGGGCGCGGAATAATAACCAGCCGAAGACAACCAGGCTGAACATCAGCAGCCAGGCCAGGAAGTTCTTCAGCTTTCCGGAAAGTTTCCATTCGCCCTGTACCCCAGCAATTTGATAAACAACGATCAATACTCCATAATACAGGCCCCATACCAGGTAGGTCCATCCAGCACCATGCCAGATGCCGCTGACGAGCATCGTCAGCAAAGGTGGGGCCGCGGCGACAAACCAGGACGGCAGAGTCCGCTTGCGCAGCAATGTGCGCCGTAAAGGAAAAAAAATATAGTCGCGTAAAAAATTCGAGAGGGTAATGTGCCAGCGGTTCCAGAATTCAGAAGGTGTTTTGGAAAGATAAGGCGTGCGGAAATTCTCAGATGTATCAAAACCAAATAGGCTGGCAATGCCACGTGAAATATCGGTGTAGGCTGAGAAATCGGCCAGGATCTGAAGGGTAAAGCCCAATGCCGCGACCAAAACCAAAAGCCTGGAAGGTGATTGCAAGGAGATTACGCGGTCAACAATCGATTTGATGGTATCGGCAATAACCAATTTCTTAAAAAAACCCATCACAATCAACGGCCAGGCTGAAGTAAGAAAATCCATCTTCCAACGGCGCGGAACTGCCATTTGCGGTAAAAGTTTTTGGGGACGGTCAATTGGACCGGAGATAATCTGCGGGAAAAATGAAACGTACAGGGCAAAATCCACGAAATTCTCAACTGGTTTAAGCGTGCCACGATAATTATCAATGATATAGCTCAATTTTTTCAACGTATAAAATGACAGCCCGGCTGGCAGGGCGATGCTGACAAGCAAAGCATCGTTGTTGAGACCAAAAAAACTTAAGCGCGCAGCAAGGGCAGTATTAAAAAAGTTGTAATATTTGAAAAATACCAGCACACCAAGATTTACAACCAGGCTAATGATGAGAAAGGCACGCGCACGCCTCCGCAAACGAGACATCCCAAGCGCGAGTGTATAATCCAATATTGTCGACAGCCCCAACAAAAGAAGATACCAGGGGTGGATCCAGCCGTAAAAAATAAATCCTGCCACCAACAAAACGACATTCTGCCAGCTTTTTTTCTGTACGAGCCAGTATACGACCAGCACCGCACCGCAAAAAACCGCGAATGTCAAACTAGTAAAACTCATGCAACCTCCGAACCATCTTCAAATTGGATGGGCGGGAATTATATTCCAAAACAGCCAGTAAACCTGGTGAATGGACAGCCCGGCAGGATGCAACGGGCCAAACTAAACGTCCGGCCTGGGTCCTGCTATAATTGACAATCATTCAACGGAGGAATATGGCCGACGATATTATTACACAATTGGCAAATTTTATTGCCAGGGATATCCTGAAAGAACCTGGAAGGATCTTGGCAGCGGATGAGGCATTGATATCGAGCGGGTTGGTTGGTTCGTTTTGCCTGGTAGATATGGCACTTTTCGTAGAAGACACTTTCGGTGTCCGGATAGATGACACGGAGTTAAATGCCGCCACTTTTGATACACTGGCACAACTGGCAGCATTGATCCACTCGCGGATATGATCCAGCATGCCAACCCTGGCCGAAATCCTGCTCAAACAGCATGACAGCAACCCCGAACGGGTTGCTGTCCATGTCCAGCGTTCCGGGTTGGCTGATCTGCCCATTTCATGGGGGCAGTTGGTAAGCCGGGCTGGCAGTTTTGCGGATTTATATGCGCGGCACGGCATCCAAGCTGGTGAGGTGATCGTGCTTGTTCAAGAACATGGCGAGGCACTGATCAGCTCATTCTTTGGGGCGATTTTTGGCGGTCAAATCCCGGCGATCATGCCTTTCCTTACGGAAAAACTATCCCCCGAAAAGTACCGTACCGATCTTGCCAATCTGATCTCAGTTACACAACCAGCAGCCATCATCACCAACACCGAATTTGAAGGGGAAATCCGCCTGGCTGTATCCGAAGGCAGTCCGGTGCGCGCCATCATCCTGACCAGCGAGGCCGAACCCGCGCTGGCAGCAGATTTTGACCGTTTGCCAGGTCTCACACGCCCACCAGATTCAATTGCACTTTTACAACATTCATCCGGAACGACCGGATTACAGAAAGGTGTCGCTCTTTCACAAACATCCCTGCTCAACCAAGTCGAAGCCTACCGGTCAGCCATCCGGATTAACGGTGATGATGTGGTTGTCTCATGGCTGCCGCTTTATCACGATATGGGGTTGATCGCCGGTTTCCTGATGCCCATCCTGAGCGGGATCCCACTGGTATTGATTTCGCCATTTGATTGGGTCCGTGCTCCGCAACGGCTGTTCCAGGCTGTTTCGCAATTCAAAGGCACACTGACGTGGTTACCAAATTTCGCATACAATTTCTGTGCGCACAAAATCCGTGAACGCCACATGGAAGGTGTGGATCTATCTTCCTGGCGCGCGGTGATAAATTGCTCGGAGCCTGTGCGCTGGGATAGCCACAGACAATTTTTTGAAAAATTCCGGGCTTACGGGTTAAAATTCGCAGCACTGCAAACCTGTTATGCCATGGCTGAAAATGTTTTTGGCGTGACCCAGAGCGATCTTGACAGCGGGCCAAAGATTGAGCAAATTGACCAGCAGGTATTCTTAAATGAACACATCATCCAACAATCAACAACCGATCATCCTGCGATAGTGATGATGTCTTCCGGCAAACCGCTATCAAACACAGAAATTTGCATCCTGGATCCAAAAGGCCATGCCTTACCAGAAAAGCAGATCGGTGAAATTGCCCTATACAGCAATTCCATGTTGACCGGTTATTACCGTCGTCCAGACCTGACAGAAAACGCATTCCGCGCAGATTGGTATCTGACAGGTGATCTCGGTTACTTATCAGACGGCGAGCTTTTTGTAACCGGGCGTAAAAAGGATATGATCATCGTCGGGGGAAAAAATATTTATCCGCAGGATATCGAGATCCTGGTGAACCAGGTCCCCGGTGTGCATGGCGGGCGTGTGGTGGCCTTCGGGGTGTTCGATGATGACCAGGGAACCGAAGAGGTGGTTGTAGTGGCGGAAGTAGAGGAAACATCCCCGGAACATCATAAAACGATCTCAAATGAGATCCGCCAGCTTATTGCCAGGAATTCAGCAGTGGCGGTGCGCACAGTCCACCTGGTGGGACCGAAGTGGCTGCTAAAAACATCAAGCGGTAAGATCGCCAGGTCGGCCAACCGGGATAAATACCTGGCAGAAGTTAAACATCCTTAACAGTCGTTCTGCCATTATTCTCCATTTCCTTCCATCCAACTGTCCATATATTCCGGTTTTTCCAGATCAAGGGCCTGCCGGGTGATCTGGAGCGGATTAAATGTATCCACCATCACTGCCAACTCGTTGGTCTCTTTTTTACCAATGGATGCTTCGGTCATGCCGGGCTGGGGACCATGAGGTAAACCAAAAGGATGCAGGCTGATATCGTATTGATCAATACCCTTGCGGGACATGAAATTGCCTTCGGCATAGTAGATCACTTCATCCGAATTAATGTTGGAATGGTTATAAGGCGCCGGGATGCTCTGCGGATGGTAATCAAACAAGCGGGGGACAAATGAACAGACCACAAAATTATGGCCTTCGAATGTCTGGTGAACGGGAGGCGGTTGGTGAATGCGCCCGGTGACCGGTTCAAAATCCTGGATGTTAAATATCCACGGATATAAGTAACCATCCCAGCCGACCACATCCAGGGGATGATGATCCAATACATGAAGGGAAAGCCGGTCACGCACCTTGACATGCACCTTAAATTCCCCGCGATCAGTGTGAGTCTCCAAATCGATAGGTACACGGATATCACGTTCACAATATGGCGAATGTTCAAGCAGTTGACCATAGGCATTACGGTAACGCCTGGGCGGCTCGATCTGGGACTGGCTTTCGATGGTGAAGAAACGCGCACTGGCTGTGTTCAAGCTGATCTGCCAGGTGGTGCCAAAGGGAATTACGATGTAATCACCTGGTCCGAACAACAGGTTTCCAAATTGGCTTTTAAAGATACCGCTACCTTGATGGGCAAACCAGGTTTCATAAGCCTGCGCGTTCCGGTAAAAATAATCCATGCTCCTGGTTGGGCGGCTTAGACCAAGAACCACATCATTATTTCCCAAGAGCGGCAGCCGCGCTGAAATAGCGTCAGCGCCAAGCGGCACTCGATCCGACGCAAAGGCACGGTGACGAATAGGGCCGAAATCGATGAATTCCGGCCTGGCTGGTCCCAGATCTTCGACTGTTACCACGCGAGGCGGGAGGAAATTGTGATAAAGGATCGATTGGATCGATGAGAAACCTTCCAACCCCATCAACTCTTCACGGTACAAACCGCCATCCGGTTTACGGAATTGTGTATGGCGCTTGTGCGGGATCTGACCGAGCCTGTGATAAAAAGTCATTGCTGCTCCTTGTTGCGCACAACATTTCTCAAGATACCGATCCGCTCGATTTCCAACTCGACAACATCACCCTGCTGCAACCAGGGACCTTCCCCTTTGGTCAATTCAAGCAGGCAGCCTGTGCCTGCTGTGCCCGAGCCGATCACATCACCAGGATGAATGGGGCATTCCTCAGAAACGCGTGCAATGATCTCGCCAAATGACCAGAAAATATCCTTGAAATTAGCCCGAGAGCGCTCCTGCCCATTAATGCGCGCAGACATGGCCAGGTCATAAACACCAGGCCGCCCCGTAGCCCGGTCAGCCAGTTCATCGAGGGTGATAATACAGGGCCCAAGTGATGAAGCAAAATCCTTGCCTTTTGCCGGCCCCAGCCCGGCCTTCATTTCAGCTCGCTGGATATCCCGGGCCGACCAATCATTGAAGATGGTAAAGCCAAAGATGGTGTTGGCGGCATCGGCAGGGGAAAGATTGAC